>Ga0307415_100001373_pt1 | contig 11603 bp, 11 predicted proteins | sample DK1Cmetagenome_FD_204524 | JGI IMG/M metagenome (GOLD analysis project Ga0307415, IMG submission 204524) | Maize rhizosphere microbial communities from greenhouse at UC Davis, California, United States - DK15-C-2 | ecosystem: Host-associated > Plants > Roots > Rhizosphere > Soil | place: USA...
GCAGGGCAGGCGCTTGGTCATCGCGGCACCTCCGCTTCCAGCGCCAATGGGTCAGCCCTCTACATTCCCTCTTCCAACCTCAGCTAACAAACTACCGTTAGTAGTTTGTTGAGGTTGGTGTAGCCTTCTGCGGTCCTGTCCGTGATCCTGTCCGCCGCCAGGAGCCACCACGCCGATGACCGCCCGCCGCCCCTGCCCACCCGCACCCGGCCCGCTGGAGGACTACGCCCAGCAGTTCGACCCGCTGTTTCGCTCGCTTGCGCAGCGTCGTGGTCTGCGCGACTACCTGCAGGGCCTGCTGTTGCCCCGCGACCGCAACAAGACCCTGACCGCCTTGGCCGACGCCGAGCCGATCACCGGGGCCCAGCACCGCCAGGTCCAGCGGCTGCAGTGGTTCTTGTCGGAGTCGAGCTGGGACCATGAGGCGGTCAACCAGCGCCGGATCGAGCTGCTGTGCGCGGATGCGGCGACCGCGCCGCACGCCCAGGGGGTGCTGGTGATCGACGATACCGGCGACCGCAAGGACGGCAACGCCACCGCGCACGTGGCCCGCCAGTACCTGGGGTCGGTCGGCAAGACCGACAACGGCATCGTGGCGGTGACCAGCCTGTGGGCGGATCCGCGGTGCTACTGGCCGCTGCATGCGGTGCCCTATACGCCGGCGTCGCGGCTGGCCAAGGGCAAGAGCGATCCGGGGTTTCGGACCAAGCCACAGCTGGCCGCCGAGCTGGTCAGCGCCGCCCAGCAGGCCAAGATCCCGTTCCGGGCGGTGGTGGCCGACTGCTTCTACGGCGACAACCCCGGCTTTGTCGAGGCGCTGGGCGCCGCCAAGGTGGCGTTCGTGCTGGCGCTCAAGCCCCGCAAGGGCATCTGGGCACCCGATGATGCGGCGCACACGCCGGTGGAGGCGGCTCGTGAGCTGGGCTGGGGTGGCCCTGGGCGGCCGGGTCCCTGGCGGCGGGTCGTCCGCCGCTTCCGCGACGGGCATGCCGAGACCTGGTGGGCCGCCGACGCCAAGCTGGGCGGCTGGGGACCGGACCGCCACCACCGGCTGGTGGTGGCCACCACCGACCCGGCCACGCTGCCCAAGGGTTCCACCTGGTACCTGCTCACCAACCTGGCTCGCCCTGCCTCCCGCCGCGCCCAGCAGGCCCAGCTTGCCGAGATCGTCGGCGCCTATGGGCTGCGCAACTGGGTGGAGCAGGGCTACAAGCAGGTCAAGGACGAGCTCGGCTGGGCCGACTTCCAGGTCCGCAGTGACCGGGCGATCCGGCGGCACTGGACGCTGGTGTGCTGTGGGTTCAGCTTCTGCTGGCACGCCGGCCAGCCCCAAGCGGTGGCGTCAGCCGCCGGGTCCGCGCCGCCGGGGGCCACGGCGGCGCGGACCGTCCAGGCGGCCGCGCGGGGGGCCCAGCAACGTCTCGATCCAGACCGCCGCCACCGCGCCGGCCGCCGTGGGGGTGTCGTGGCCGCAGGCACTGCGCAGGGTGCGGGCCTGGCTGGCCCCCTGGGTGTGGCTACAGCGCTGCTGGCGCGGATGGTCGACCAGCCCGCCGCCCCCGCCGTTGCAGCAGGCGCTTGACTGGGTCAGGGCGGGACGGCCGATCCACCTCTACCTACCACCCTAATCAACAAACTACCGTTAGGCTTCCCATCACCGCTGCCCGCATCAAGTCCAGATCCTGATGTCGCGGCTCGTCGGCGCTGGCTCTCGGCGTAACCGGATCCATCGTTCCCGCTCGCTTCCGCACTCGGACGACCATGGCGTCAGAGCTGGACGAGGTTCGGATGCTGCCCTGGGCCGATGGCGTTGCGGGCGTCGAACAGCAGCGGAGCCATCCCGGCCAGCCACTCGAGGTCGTAGCTGGAATGGGGGGTCAGCAGTGCAACCAGGTCGGCACCGGCGACCGCACGGGCGGTCAGGGCGGTTCGGGCCAGGCGTCGGCCTTGGATCTCGACGGCGTCCACGAACGGGTCGTGGAACGACAGCTTGACTCCGCGGCGGGCGAGGACAGACATCACCCGCAGGGCGGGTGACTCGCGGACGTCGCCGACATCGGGCTTGTAGGCAACGCCGAGGACCAGAACGCGAGCGCCCTTGAGGGGCTTGGCGTGCTCATTGAGCGCCTCGCCGATGCGACGAGCCACCCAGCCGGGCATCTGGGCGTTGACGTCCTGGGCCTGCTCGAGGATGCGGAACTGGTGGCCGACGTCACGGCGGACCTGCCAGGCGAGATAGGCCGGGTCGAGCGGGATGCAATGACCGCCCACCCCTGGACCAGGGGTGAAGGCCATGAACCCGAACGGCTTGGTTGCCGCGGCGCCGATGACCTCCCAGACGTCGATGCCGGTTTCGTGGCAGACCATCGCCATCTCGTTGACCAGGGCGATGTTGACGTGCCGGAAGGTGTTCTCGAGCAGCTTGGCCAGCTCGGCCGCCCGGGCCGAGGATACGGTGACGACCTTTTCGATCATCTGCTCGTAGAACAGCGCCGCCACCGAGGTGGCCTCGGCCGTGGTGCCGCCGACGATCCGCGGCGTGTTGGCAAAGTGGAACTCCTGGTTGCCGGGGTCGATGCGCTCGGGCGAGTAGGCGAGCAGGAAGTCGCGCCCTGCCCGCTGGCCGGACGCCTCCAGCAGGGGGGCGACCACCTCGTTGGTGGTGCCCGGGTACGTGGTCGACTCCAGAACCACCAGCCGCCCGCCGATCGGATACTTGGCCACGTCACGGCAGGCTTGCTCGACATAGGACAGGTCGGGGGTGTGGTCACGGACCGGGGTCGGGACGCAGATGCAGACCACGTCGGCCTCGGCCAGGGGCTCACCGCCGGTCGTGAAGGCGAGCCGGCGAGTGGCCATACCGCGTTGGAAGGCACTCTCGTCGACCCCGGGGACGCACAGCTCGCCGGCGGCGAGGGCGGCCACCCGATCCGGGTCGACGTCGATCCCGGTCACGGCAAACCCGGCCTCGGCGGCGGCGCAGGCCAGCGAGAGCCCGACGTAACCCTGGCCCACGACAACGACGTGGGCGTCGCGAGCGAGGATGCGGCGACGTAGGGCGGCTGTGGAGCGCATGGCTGGTCCTTTGTGGATGGTGGCTAGATGACGGCCTGGTCGCTCGCGGCCACGGAGACTGGGTACAGGGAGCCGCTGGCGAGGTCGACCATCCGGACGGCAAGCTCGGAGGCGAGCCCTTCCGGGCTGAGATACTCCAGCTCGGTGAGGGCGCGGTGGACCGCCGCCCGGTCAGGCACGGGTGGCCGGGAGACGACGATGGCCGAGTGGCCGCTGGGCAGCGGCTCCTCGTCGGGGGCGACAATGTCCTCGACGGTCTTCTCGCCCGCCCGGGCGCCGGTGATCTCGATGGGGATGTCCCGGCCCGGGATACGGCCCGATAGCCGGATGAGCCGCTCGGCCAGGTCCACGATCCGCACCGGCTCGCCCATGTCCAGGGTGAAGACCTCGCCGCCGGTGGACAGCGCCGCCGCCTGGAGGACCAGCTGGACCGCCTCCTGGACGCTCATGAAGTAGCGGGTCATCTCGGGGTCGGTGACGGTGACCGGCCCGCCCCGGGAGATTTGCCGGAAGAAGGTCGGGATCACGCTGCCCCGGCTGCCGAGCACGTTCCCGAACCGCACCGCGCACAGCACCGTCTGGCCGTTCTGGAGGCTGCGCACCACCTGCTCGGCCAGCCACTTGGAGGCGCCCATGACGCTCTTGGGGTTGATCGCCTTGTCGGTGGAGATCAGCACGAAGTGCCCGACGCCGGTGGCCACGGCCGCGTCCGCCAGGTTGGCGGTGCCGAGGACATTGGTGGCCAGCGCCTCCTCCGGGTGGAGCTCGAGTACCGGAACGTGCTTGTGGGCGGCGGCGTGGAAGATGATGTCGGGCTGGCAGCGCATAAAGACGCTGAACACTCGCTCCCGATCGCGGATGTCTGCCAAGACGACCTCGACGCGCATCTCGGCCGAGGTCAGGTCGACCTCGGCGGCCGCCACCGTAAGGTCGTCACGGTACTCGTCGAGCGACATGACGGCGTCGTGGAGGTGGGTCTCGTCGTGGTCGAGCAGGATCAGCGCGGCCGGCCCGAAGCCCGCCACCTGCCGGGCGATCTCCGAGCCGATCGACCCGCCGGCGCCGGTCACCAGCACCCGGCGGCCGCGCAGCATCGCCTTCACAGCCTCCAGGTCGGTCTCGACCTGCTTGCGCCCGAGCAGGTCCTCGATGCGGAGGTCGCGCAGGTCGCGGGCGGTGACCTTGCCGCCGAAGGTCTCGTGCACGCTCGGCAGGACCTTGAGGGTGACATGGGCCCGCTCGCACATCGCCGCCACCTCGCGGACCAGGTCGTCGGTGGCCGACGGGATCGCCAGCAGCACCGCATGCGCCTGGTAGCGGTCGGCCAGGCGGGGGATCGAGGCCAGGGTCCCGAGCACGGGGATGCCGTGCAGCCGCCGTCCCACCTTGCGGCGGTCGTCGTCGACCACCCCCACCGGCACCAGGCCGAGCGAGGGGCTGTGGAGCAGGTCCTTGAGCATCATCGAGCCGGCCGCGCCGGCGCCGGCGACCAGCACCCGCTGCCGCTCGGTGTCCAGCGAGCGCTGGCGGGCGGCGCTCAGCCGGCTCTGGAAGCGGATCGCGCCGATGCACAGCAGATTCAGGACCGCCCCGAAGATGGCCACCGACAGCGGCAGCGCCCGCAGGCCGCCGGCGAGCCACTGGACCAGCAGGTTGGCCAGCACCACCCCGGTGCCGCCGAGGACGCCGGCCTGGACGATGCGGCGGGCCTCGAGCACGCTGGCGTAGCGCCACATCGGGCCGTAGAGGCCGCAGAGATGGTTGGCCACCAGGTGGCTGATCAGGGCGGCCGGGAGGAACAACCAGAAGTTGAACCAATAGCGGTCCGGCACCGAGCCGTCGAAGCGGAGCACCAGGGTGCACAGGTAGGCGGCCACGGCCATCCCCAGGTCGAGGATGGCCAACGGCGCGTCGCGTCGGATGCGCTCCACCAGGCCCCCCACTTCCGGGGCCAGGCTCTCCGGCGACAGCTGATGTCCGGTTCCCTGGTCCACGGCTGGAGTCTAGAGAGACTGATCGATCCGCTGATCCGCCGCAATTCGTAATCTCGGTACGTCGCCCGGGTACGCTGTTGGCAGGTCAGGGCCGGCGCCAGCGGAGGTCGGGGTCCAGCCGGCCCCCGTCCAACAGCGCGCCGATGCGGGCGATCCGCTGGAACCGCCAGCCGGTGAGGTCGGCGGCGTCCAGGCCATGCTCCTTGAACGCGCTGTAGAGCTGCTCGACCCCCTGGCGCACCGTCCAGCGCAGCTCGACCCCGGGCAGCCGCGCCAGCTTGCCGCAGTCGACGCGGTAGCAGCGCAGGTCGGGGCCGGCGCCCTCGGCGAAGGTGACCTCGCTGCCCGGCACGACCTCGCGGACCAGCTCGGCGACCTCGCGGATGCGGTAGTTCTCCTCGGTGCGGCCGACGTTGAAGGCCTGGTTGTGGACGAGCTCGCGGGGCGCCTGGAGCACGGCCAGGAAGGCGTTGGAGATGTCGAGGACGTGGACCAGGGGGCGCCAGGGGGTACCGTCGCTCATCAGGCGCACGGCGCCGGTGGTGAAGGCGATCCCGACGAGGTTGTTGACCACCACGTCGCCGCGCAGCCGCGGGGAGACGCCGTAGGCGGTGGCGTTGCGCAGGAACGTCGGGCTGAAGTCGTCCCCGGCCAGGGCGGCGACGTCCCGCTCGGCCAGCACCTTGGACTCCCCGTAGGGCGTCACCGGGTTGAAGCCGGCCCGCTCGTCCAGGAAGTCGTCGCCGTCCGCGGCGCCGTACAGGCTGCACGAAGACGAGTACAGGAACCGCTCCACCCCGGCCTGCCTGGCCACCCGGGCCAGGTGCGCGGAGGCGCGGTGGTTGATGTCGTAGGTGCAGGCGGGGTTGAGGTTGCCCAGCGGGTCGTTGGAGATGGCGGCCAGGTGGACTACGGCGTCGAAGCCCTCCAGGTCCCCGGTGCCGACGTCGCGGATGTCCATGGCCATGGTGGGCAGCGGCCGCGGCTGGGGGCCGAAGCTGCAGTCGGCGAACAGCCCGCTGTCCATGCCGACGACCTCGTGGCCGGCCTCGGCCAGGTAGGGAGCGAGGACCGCCCCGATGTAGCCGTCGGACCCGGTGACCAGTACCCGCACGATGCCCCTCCTTGTCGCGCCTTGGCCACTCACTATAGGCGCCAGTCGGCGCGCTCCAGAGCGGGCAAGCGGCTGGAGCGAGGCTACGCAGTCCGGCCCAGCCGACGGTACGCCGATTGTGGCTGGGCGCCCGGGGAGATTCCTTCGATGCTCGCTCCTACCCTGAGTTCGGTGTTCGGCCCGGAGCAGCGCATCCGCGGGCCAGAGGGGGGATCCCCATGTCCATGAACGGCGACGGTCCGCGTCCGTCCTGGATTCCCGGCCACGCCCGCCGGCACGAGCGCACCGGCGAGCTGGATACCCGCTGGATGCCGGCCTGCCAGTGTGGCTGGGCGTTCTACGCCAGTGTGAGAACCCTGCGCATCGCCGACCGCACCCACGGCTTCCACCTCGACCGGGTGCACTCGGGCCGCCACCACGCAGCGTCTTGAGCACGGCTCGGCCGTGCTCGCCGCCGCCACCGCCGTTCTGACTGGTTCCCCTGGCCCTCGGGACGGCGGTGGCCGCAGCGAGACGGTACTGTACCTGCCGCGATGGCCAGGGACCCTTCGGTGCTCGTGCACCCGCTCGCCCTCTGCGAGAGTGACGACGTCGGCCCCCGCACCCGCATCTGGGCGTTCGCCCACGTGCTGGCCGGGGCCCGCATCGGGGCCGACTGCAACGTCGGCGACCACGCCTTCGTCGAGGGCGGGGCGGTGGTCGGCGACGGGGTCACCATCAAGAACGGCGTCCTGCTGTGGTCGGGGGTGACGGTCGAGGACGAGGTGTTCCTCGGCCCGGGGGCGGTGTTCACCAACGACGCCAGCCCCCGCGCCGCCTTTCCCAAGGGCCCGGCCGGCTGGCGGCCGACCCTGGTCCGGCGGGGGGCCACGGTGGGGGCCAACGCCACCGTCCTGTCCGGGCTGACCATCGGCTGCTGGGCCATGGTGGGGGCGGGCAGCGTGGTCACCGGCGACGTCGCTGCGCACGCCCTGGTGGTCGGCAACCCGGCCCGCCAGGCCGGCTGGGCCTGCCGCTGCGGCCGCACCCTGCCCGACGACCTGGTCTGCGCCTGCGGCCGCGCCTGGTCGCTGGCCGGCGGTACCCTTGAGGAGCGAAGTTCGGGAGCCGGGCATGACGGGTAGGCAAGCAGGATGGACACCCAGCCGCAGTGGACCCAGCCGCCGGGGGCCGGCGCCGGGCCGCCCGGGATCCCACCCCCCGGATGGCGGCCGCCCCGGCGGCGCTCCCAGGTCAGGCTGGTCGCCGGCGTCATGCTGGCCCTGGTCCTGGCCGTCGCCGTCGCCGGCCTGACCGGGCTGCGGCTGTGGCCGTCGTTCCCCAACCCGTTCGCCACCCGGCGGGTCGACCGCAGCCCGCCGGTGCTGCTCAAGGCCATCGAGGACCTGGCCATCTACAAGGCCGCCAAGGGCAACTTCCAGGTGGTGGTCGACCTGGAGGAGAGCACCCGAGGTGTGCCGCTGGCCCTCAAGGGGGAACGCGTCCTGTTCGTGGCCGGGGGCAGCGTCGACGCCGAGGTCGACTTCTCCACCATCGGCGAGGGGGCGATCAAGGTGTCGCCGGACGGGGAGCGGGTCGAGATCACCCTGCCCCGGGCCCGGCTCACCCAGGCCCGGGTCGACCCCGCCCAGAGCCGGGTGTTCTCCCGGGAGCGGGGGCTGCTGGACCGGCTGGGCTCGGTGCTGTCCGACAACCCGACCAGCGAGCGCGAGCTCTACCTGCTGGCCCAGGAGCGGATGCAGGCCGCGGCGGCCGACAGCGGCCTGCTGGCCCAGGCCGAGGAGAACACCCGGGCGATGCTGGAGAGCATGCTGCGGTCGCTGGGCTACCGCGACGTCACCGTGACGTTCCGCGATCCTCCGACGTAGCCCGCCGGGCCCGGTGTAGGCGGCCGCGGATGGCGGCGCTGGCCTTGGCCACGGCCTCGCGGCGGGCGTGGGCGAAGTAGGCGCTGGACAGCAGCAGCCCCGCCGTCCAGGCGCGGGCCTCCTCGGGCACCACCTGGCCCCGCATCATGGCCCCGCCTCCTCGTCGGTCGCGCCGGTCCAGGTTGCCAGCTTCAGCGGTGGTCGACAAGACCGGCCCCCAGCAGCTGGGCCATGGCCCGCATGACGTTCAGGTCGGTCTCGTCGAAGGCGCGCGGCTCGGGGGCGTCCACCGACAGCATGCCCAGGTTCTGCTGACCGCAGAACACGGCCACGCTGATGAACGACCGGTAGCTGGCCCCCGGCCGCGGCTCGGCCCCCCGCGGCAGCTCGTCGGCGCGGACGTCGTCGACCAGCAGGTAGTCGTGGAAGCGGACCAGCAGCAGCGCCTCCTGGCCGCGGCGGTCGCCCGGGCCGTCGGTGAACACCGTGGTCGGCGGCTCGCCGCGCCCGAACCAGGCCGCGGCCCGCATCTCTCCCCGCTCCAGCTGGAAGAACACCGCCCGGGCCCGCTCGCCGTCGCAGAGGTTGGCCGCCGCCTCCACCACCAGCTGCTTGAGCTGCCCGCGGAGCGACTCGCGCTCGCCCTTGCCGGAGGTCTGGTGGACCCGCCCCACGACCTCGGCGATGGGGGTGACCACGTCGCCCACGATCAGCCGCAGCTTGGCGTCGGTCTCGATGGCCAGGGTCTCGGCCGAGCGGGTGTCGATCTCCTGGCGCAGCTCCCGCCGGGACTTGACCCACAGCGGCACCGCCACCGCCACCGCCCCGGCCGCCACCAGGGCCCAGGCCCCGCCCGTGGCCGGGGCGCCGTCGCGCAGCACGGCCACCGTGTAGCCGAGCGTGACCGCCCCCGCCTCCAGCAGCAGCCAGGTCCGCAGGCGGCTGCGCCGGCGGATCAGCGGCTCGCCGAGCACGCCGGCGCCGGCCGCACCCGTGTCGGGCCCCGGCCCGGCCAGCGGCGGGGTCGATCCCATGTCGCGAAGTATCCCAAACCCGGCGCACAACCAGCGTCACGCGGCCGACAGTTAGGCTCGGCTAAACTCGCCTCGCCAATGCCTTCCCGTCGCCACCACGTCGTCATCACCGGCGCCGCCGGCTTCGTCGGCTCCCACCTCGCCGAGGCCCTGCTCGAGCGGGGCCACGACGTGGTCGCCGTCGACGCCTTCACCGGCGCGTATGCGGCCGCCGACAAGTGGGCCAACCTGTCCGGGCTGCTGGCTCGGCCAGGCTTCGAGCTGCACCGGCTCGACCTGGCCACCGGCGAGTTCGACCCGCTGGTGGCCGGGGCCGCGACCGTGCTCCACCTGGCCGCCCGGCCGGGCGTGCGCACCTCCTTCGGCGCCGGCTTCTCCGGCTACCTCCACGACAACGTGCTCGGCACCCAGCGGCTGCTGGAGGCCTGCGTCCGGGCCGAGGTCCCGCGGGTGATCTTCGCCTCCTCCTCCAGCGTCTACGGGGACGCCCCCAGCTTCCCGGTGACCGAGGAGTCGCGGACGCGCCCGGTCTCGCCCTATGGCGTGACCAAGCTGGCCGCCGAGCAGCTCTGCCAGGCCTACGCCGGCCTGGCCGGGCCGGCGATGACGGTGGCGATGCTGCGCTACTTCGCCGTGTACGGCCCCCGCCAGCGGCCCGACATGGGGTTCCGGCGGTTCATCGAGGCCGCCCTGGCCGGCCGGCCGATCGTGGTCTACGGCGACGGAAGCCAGACCCGCGAGTTCACCTACGTCGGCGACGTGGTCCGGGCGACCCTGCTGGCGATGACGGCGCCGGTGGAGGTGGAGGCGGTCAACATCGGCGGCGGCCGCCGGGTCAGCCTGGGCGAGGCCCTGGAGCTGGTCGGCGAGGCCACCGGCCGGCGCCTGCGGATCGAGCGCCGCCCCCCACTGCCCGGCGACGCCCGCCACACCGGGGCCGACGGCACCCGGGCCGAGGCCCTGCTCGGCTACCGCCCCGAGACCGACCTGGCCAGCGGGCTGACCGCCCAGGTGGCCTGGGTGTCGGCGCGGCAGCGGGCGGCCGCCCGCTGACCCTCACTCGCCCAGGAACAGGCGCAGCAGGCGGCCGCGGAGGCGGGCCGGGCGGCCGCTGCGCTGCTCGCTGGCGTCGGTGGAGGCGGCCAGCACCCGGGCGGTGTTGATGCCCAGCCAGCGCAGGGGCTCGGGCTCCCAGGGTCGGGAGCGGTGCTGGACCCAGGGCAGGCGGGTCAGGTCGCTGTCGTGGCCGCGGACCAGGTCGGCCAGGGTGCGACCGGCCAGGTTGGCCGCGGCCACGCCGTCGCCGACATAGCCGCCGGCCCAGGCCAGGCCGCTGTCCCGGTCGAGGCCGACCGACGCCGTCCAGTCGCGGGGGATGCCCAGCGGCCCGCCCCAGCGGTGGGTGATCCGGACCCCGGCGGCCGGCGGCAGCAGCTGGCCCAGCGTCGCCTCCAGGCGGTCGTGGACGCGCTCGTCGCGGTCGTAGCCGGCGCGAATCCTGGAGCCGAAGTGGTAGGGGGCGCCGCGCCCGCCGAAGGCGATGCGGCCGTCGCGGGTGCGCTGGGCGTAGGTGAACAGGTGGCCGCCGGCGGCCATGGTCTCCCCGCCCGACCAGCCGATCTCCTCCCAAGCGGCCGCCGACAGGGGCTCGGTGGCGATCATCAGCGAGTACAGGGGGAGGACGGCCCGGCGGGTGCCGGGGAGGGTGACGCTGTAGCCCTCGGTGGCCCGGACCACCACCTCGGCCCGCACCGTCCCGCGGGTGGTGTCGACCCGCCCGGGGCGGATACGGGTGGCCGCGGTGCCCTCGTAGATCGGCGCCCCCAGCCGCTCGACCACCTCGGCCAGGCCGCGGGCCAGGCGGGCCGGGTCGACGGCGGCGCAGTGCGGGGTGAAGGCGGCGGCCAGCAGCCCGGCCGCCCGCACCCGCCGCTCGGCCTCGTCCCGACCCAGGAGCCGCTGGTCGTCCTCGCCCATGCCCCAGCGGCGGGCGTGGCGCAGCCCGTCCTCCAGGCGGGCCAGCTGCACCGGGGTGGTGGCCACCTGGAGGGCGCCCCCCTTGAGGTAGTGGCAGTCGATCCCCTCGCGGCCGGCCACCCGGCCGACCTCGTCGACGGTGTCGAACATCTCCCGCTGCAGCGCGATCACCGCCCCCCGCCTGGCCCGCCGGGCCAGCTGCTCCCGGTCCATGGCCATGAAGGCCGAGCACCAGCCGCCGTTGCGGCCCGAGGCCCCGAACCCGGCCACCTCCCGCTCCAGCACCGCCACCCGGATCCCCGGGTCGGCGCGGCGCAGGTAGTAGGCGGTCCAGAGCCCGGTGTAGCCGGCCCCGACGACGGCCACGTCGACCTCCAGCGGCCCGGGCAGGGCCGGCCGCGGGACGAGCGGGTCGCCCTCCAGCCGGTCCAGCCACAGCGATCGGCTGCGGTAGAAGCCGGGGCCGGTCAATGCGGCCCGTGGCGGTAGACGCCGAAGGGGTTGCCGGCGGGGTCGCGGAACATGCCCGTCCAGGTGTGGT
>Ga0307415_100001375_pt1 | contig 11595 bp, 7 predicted proteins | sample DK1Cmetagenome_FD_204524 | JGI IMG/M metagenome (GOLD analysis project Ga0307415, IMG submission 204524) | Maize rhizosphere microbial communities from greenhouse at UC Davis, California, United States - DK15-C-2 | ecosystem: Host-associated > Plants > Roots > Rhizosphere > Soil | place: USA...
GACGAAGAGTGGGAGCCGAACCGGGAGCAGCAGGTGTGCTGGCCATGTCCAAGAGTTGTAGCAGAACACGGCGGCGGGTGCCACCAACTCGTTGTCTGACGGACAGCAGACTCGGTTATCCGTCACATCGATGACGTACGTATGTGCTTGCGAGGCCCAGGCAGCGGTACTAGCGTTCCGGCATTCAGGGCTGCGCCCGCGCAGCTGACAATTCGAATCCGTGCACGGAGAGTGTCCCATGGCATTCGGTACGAAAATGGCAGACCTCGCAGGGCCCGGTATTGGCGATTATGCCGAACTAGAAAAAATCCTTCCAAGCGACTACAAGTCCCTACTCACTCCTCGCGAAACCCAGAAAGCGATCTTCGCCGTAAAGCAATTCATTGAAGACGGCCTTTGCCGCGAACTCAACCTGATGATGGTGACGGTGCCGCTAATCGTGGACATCGAGAGCGGTGTCAACGACATGCTCGACCGTGATGGCTCGCGCACCCCGATCCAGTTCCACATATCCAACGACTACAACAAGCACCCGGTGGACGCGCAGATCGTACAGGCGGCGACGAAGTGGAAACGTGTCGCGCTGAAACAGTTCGACATGAAGCCCGGCGAAGGCCTGTGCACCGACATGCACGCCGTACGCAAGGACTACTTCCTCGATCACGACCACAGTTGCTACGTCGACCAGTGGGACTGGGAGCGCGCGATGACTGCCGATCAGCGCAGCGTCGACTTCCTTAAGGGCGTCGTCCAGAAGATATGGAAGGTACTGGTCGAAGCCGAGCTCTACGCGCAGGACCTTTTCCCGCAACTCAAAGATCCGCGTTATCCGAATCTGCCGGAGCGCCTCACCTTCCTGCATGCGGAAGAGATCCTGGAAAAGTTCCCGGACCTGCCGCGCAAGCAGCGAGAGACGGCGATCCTGCAGGAGTATCCGGCGGTCTTCATCATCGGGATCGGCTGGCCGCTGGCGGATGGATATCCGCACGAGAATCGCGCGGCCGATTACGACGACTGGGTCACGGAGACGCAGTCACTCGACGGGTGCACGATGCACGGCCTCAACGGGGACATTCTTGTCTGGAATCCGGTGACGAAGCGCAGGCATGAGCTGTCGTCCATGGGAATTCGCGTGAACGCCGAGACACTCCGCAAGCAATTGGAGATGTCGAAGCTGCTGGAATTTCTCGAGTTTCCGTATCACCAGGCGATCATTAATGGGGAGATTCCGCTCAGCATCGGCGGAGGCATCGGCCAGTCACGAACATTGATGCTGCTGCTCCGCAAGGCTCACTTAGGAGAAGTCAGCGTCACAGTGTGGCCTAAGGTTTTGAAAGAGATGTGCGCGAAGAAGAGCATCTTCGTGCTGGAGTAGAGTTCTGGCCCCAGGTTAGTGCCGAACAACACGACGCGAACCTGGGGCACCAGCAGTGTGCACAATCAGCAACGGCACTCACATTTCTGGCACCGTCGTGGCCAAAAAGCATTTCCGACGGGAAGCTTGCAACGACAGTTCGGGCACCGCGCAACCGCCAAAACAACAAACGATATCAACAGCACTGCGCTGATGAAGCCAGCCGCAACGAACCCGAGGTCCACGGATCCAAGAGTACGCTCACTCACCACCGCAACAGCAACGCTAAATGGACCGGCCAATAGCAAGCACATCCAAAACATTAGGCGAAGTCCTCGCATCCCTTTGCAAGAAACTACAACGTAGTCCATTATTTGCATGGCGTGCCAGTTCCTTTAGACGCGGTGTTTTGAAGCGAAATGGCGGCCGCGGGCAAGGCGACTCCGAAATTGACTCCCATTTCGCGGAAAGAGTTACATCTCTCTCTTCCGCTTCTTTCGCGGGGCCGACTTGGTTTTCTTCCGCTCGCGAGTGCCGAGCGCCTTGACCACTTCATATTCACTCTGCACCAGCCCACCGCGAAAAGCTCTAGTCGCGACGTGGCGAAGGCTGATGTCCTGCGGCACTGGGCCGAACAACGGAATACCCTCTCCGATCAGCACTGGCACGCGTGTGATCACCAGGCGATCGATGAGCCCGGCCGCGAGGAATTGCTGAATGGTGATTCCGCCATCTATGTAAACATGTTTGAAGCCGCGTGACTTAAGTTGCGTTGCGACTTTCGCCGGTTCGCCCGACATCTGCTCAACCACGCCACCTTTTATCGATGAGAAATCTAGTGGACGGCTGCTCAGCACCACTACTGGCTTCTTGCCATAGAACCACTTGTCGAATGTCAGCACGATTTCGAAGGTTTTGCGCCCGATCACAACGACATCGACGCTGGCATAGAACTCCTCGAACCCATGAGGCTCCTGCCCACCGGCATCGAGGAAGTCGAGAGCGTGATTTGGCCGAGCAAGAAAGCCATCGACGCTAACTCCGCAAAAGACAGAGAGTTTCATGGCGCAACCTCTCACCAAATCGACGAACTCCGTCTTCGGCTACCGCCCAATAACGATCCCAACATGCCGCGCACCAGTGAACGTCCGGCCTGCGACGCCATAGCGCGCGCTGCGCTGGTCGCGATCGATTCAAATGCTGACGGAGCCTCTCGTGTCGTTCGTCCCCGAATCACAGGAGGAGGCGCGGGCTGCTTCGGCTCGACTGGTTTGCTCTGTGCAGCTTCGGCGGCCTGCTCGGCACGACTCTTCAGCAGTTCGTACGCCGACTCGCGATCAATGGCTTTCTCATACGCGCCAAACACGACCGAGCTGCGGATCATCTGCTGGCGTTGCGCCGGATCGAGCGTTCCAAGTTTCGAGTGCGGTGGATAGATCCACGCGCGCTCAACAATGTTCGGGATTCCCTTCTCGTCGAGAAACGACACCAGCGCCTCGCCCACTCCGAGTTGGTTGATGGTCTCTTCCACGTCGAGCTTCGGATTCGCGCGGAACGTCTGCGCCGCCGCTCTAACCGCCTTCTGGTCTTTCGGAGTGAACGCGCGCAGCGCATGCTGCACCCGGTTGCCCATCTGTCCCAGCACCGTATCGGGCACATCCATTGGGTTCTGCGTGACGAAATAAATTCCCACGCCCTTCGACCGAATCAGCCGAACGACTTGTTCGATCTTGTCGAGCAGCGCCTTCGGAGCGCCATCGAACAGCAGGTGCGCCTCGTCGAAGAAGAAGACCAGCTTCGGCTTCTCAGGGTCGCCGACTTCGGGCAGCGACTCGAACAATTCCGACATCATCCACAACAGCAGTGTTGAGTAGACAAGGGGTTCGCTGACCAGCTTGTCGGCCGCAAGAATGTTGATCACCCCGCGTCCCTGTGCGTCCGTTTGCACAAAGTCGCTGAGATCGAGCGCGGGCTCGCCAAACAGTTTGTCAGCGCCCTGCTGTTCCAGCCCGAGTAACCCTCGCTGGATCGCGCCCACGCTCGCCGGAGACACGTTGCCATACCGTCCCTTGATCTCGCCCGCGTGCTCGGCTGCGTACTGAAGAATCGCGCGCAAGTCTTTCAGGTCGAGCAGCAGCCAGCCGTTATCGTCGGCAACTTTGAAGACGATCGTCATCACGCCGGCCTGCGTGTCGTTCAGGTTCAGCAGGCGACTGAACAGCATCGGCCCCATATCGCTGACAGTGACCCGCACCGGATGCCCCTGCGCACCGTCGATATCCCAGAACGTTACCGGCGACGCCGCATACTGGAATCCATCCAGCCCCAACTGCTTCACGCGTTCCTCGATCTTCGGATTCTCTCCGCCCGCAAGCGCCATCGACGCCAGGTCGCCCTTCACGTCGGCCATGAACACCGGCACGCCGATCCTGCTGAAGTGCTCGGCCAGCACGCGCAATGTCACCGTCTTTCCCGTGCCTGTCGCGCCCGCAATCAATCCATGACGATTGGCCATGTGCGGCCAGATTCCCAATTCGCTTTCGCCCTTCGCAACTACCAGTAGCTCCTGCATGAGTGCCTCGCTGTCCGCAAAAGAATATGCCAGACGCGCGCCAATTGCGCAAAACACAGGCCGGTGTGTCCTGGCTTACCTTCTCTCGTGACTGCTATCACTGCGGCAATGTCCATTCCAGAACATCGTAAAAGTGGAGAAACTCGTTCCTCATGGCCCGTCCGACCGCCTGGCGCTACCTCGCACTCGTATTGCTGGCAATCGCGCTGGCACTCGGAATGAAGGCCGATGCGCGCCGGCTTTTTCCTGCGCAAATAGGACAAAACGGGAGCGTAAGTCTAGGCCAGGCAACACTCATCAGCATCGCTGTCGGCCTCGCCATCGCGCTGACCGGACTCATCTTCCGCGCCCACGGCATGAAGGTCATGAGCGAGAAGATCCAGAAGTCACGAAACCTGGCGGCCATTCGTGAGCGCGAGCGCGACCTGGCCCAACAGGAATTGCTCCGCAAGCTCGAGGAAGAACGCGAGCTCGCCAAAGAAAAGATGCAGTTTGAATCGCAACTGGCGGAGTACGAAAAGTTTGCCTCGCTCGCCCAGCTAGCACTCGGCGCCGCACATGAGATCAACAATCCGCTGCTCGGCATCATGTCGCACCTGGAACTGGAACTCGCGTCGGCGACAGATCCGGAAGTCCGTTCTGAAATCGAGCAATGCATCCAGGGCACAAAGCGCATTTCGTCCGCCGTGCGCGGGCTGTTGAACTACGCGCGCCCCGGCCCCCTGGTGCTGAGCAAGATCAGCTTCGACCGTTTAGTTTCTGAGACGGTGCATTTCATCGAGCACCAGCCTATGTTTCGCAACATCAGCATCGTGCGCGAAATTGCTCCTGAATTGCCGCCGATATCCGCCGACAGCAACCAGCTCTCGCAGATCCTGATGAACCTGCTGCTCAACTCGGCGCAGGCGATGCAAGCCGGCGGCACTATCACCATCTCCGCCGAGAAAGTTAAGTTCGAAGAGCTGGTCGAGATTCGCGTTGCCGATACCGGATGCGGCATTCCTGTAGATATCCTGGCACACGTTTTCGAACCGTTCTTCACGACCAAGCGCGGCAAGGGTACCGGTCTCGGTCTCAGCATCAGCCAGGCATATGTGCGCAGCCATGGAGGCGACATCCGCGTCGAAAGCCTCCCCGGCCGAGGCACAACCGTGCGCGTACGCTTGCCCATTCGCCAGCAGGGCCGGCCAGCACCGGAGAAAGTTGAAGAGGTCGTCGTTTAGTTATGGCGTATTCAATCCTGGTTGTTGACGATGAAGCACTCACGCTGCGAACGATCGGCCGCGCGCTCCAAGCCGAGGGTTATGAAGTGTTCGTCGCCATGTCGGGCGAAGAAGCACTGGAGATCAACAACAATGAACGTCCCGACCTGGCCCTGGTTGACGTCGTTCTCCCTGGCATCGACGGCATCGAAGTTTTGCGCAACATTCGCCGCCAGAACCCGTCGCAGATCGTGCTCATGATGTCGGCCTATCACATGGTCGACCGCGCCGTTGAAGCCATGAAACTCGGCGCCTACGACTACCTGATCAAGCCATTTCACATCCAGGACATGCTCAACACCATGCATCGCGCCGCCGAAATGCTCGCCCTTCGCGTGCGCGTGCGCGAATCGGTGCAGACGGAGAAAGGCCGCTACGACTTTGGACGCGTGGTCACCGAGAACCCGGCCATGCGCGACATGCTCGAAACCGCGCGCAAAGCCTCCGAGTCCGATCGCACCACTATCCTGATTCAAGGTGAAAGCGGTACGGGAAAGGAAGTATTGGCGAAGGCGATCCACTATCACAGCCCGCGCGCGGCCATGCCGCTCCTCGGACTCGACTGCGCCGCACTTCCAGAAACGCTGCTCGAAAGCGAAATGTTCGGATACGAGCAGGGAGCTTTCACCGACGCACGCCGTCGCAAAGAGGGCCTGCTTGAGAAAGCCAATGGCGGCACGTTGTTCCTGGACGAAATCGGCAACATGTCGCACAACGTGCAAGCCAAGCTGTTGCGCGTTCTTGAAGAAAGCAGCTTCATGCGCCTGGGCGGCACGCGGCCTGTTCAGGTGGATGTCCGCATCATTGCTGCAACCAACAAGCTGTTGCGCGAAGCCGTTGCCCAGAATGAATTTCGCGAAGACCTCTTCTACCGCCTCAATGTGGTGCCATTGTTCATTCCGCCGCTGCGGGAACGCCGCGAGGACATCGTGGGGCTTGCCATCACGCTGGTACAGCAGTTCAATCGCGAACTCAAGAAGAACTTTACCGGATTTACTCCCGACGCCGCCGATGCGCTCCGGGTATATCCATGGCCCGGCAATATCCGCGAACTCAAGAACGTTATCGAGCGCACCATGATCCTCGCGCCGGAAGGCGAGATCGACCTTCTTCACCTGCCGGAGGAAGTGCGCGACTACGAAGCGGAGATCACCGATCCAATTCCAATTGCAGAAGTGCCTCCTGTTGCCCGCAATCTCCCGCAGCTCAAAGACGTGGAACTGCGCTACATCCGCCAGGTATTGACGGCAACGGGGAACAACAAGGCGCAAGCGGCGCGCATCCTTGGAATCCACGTTACGTCGTTGTTGAGGCGCTTGAAAAAGGAAGATCAGGAAGACAAAGTTAAAGAGTCTGCTTTCGCGAATTCATTCGAGTGAATCCAGAGTTGATGTATGATTCTGCTCCCCTGAGAGCCCCGGAGATCCGAGTGCGTCTCTATATCCTGTCGGTCACAATCGTCATTCTGTTGTGTATCAGTGCGGCGGCCCAGCGCCCTGCAAAGCGCTTCAACGCGGTAACGCCCAATCAAGTCGGCGCTCCCGATTCCCATCTCAAGCCCATTTTCGAGAACCATCGAGTGCGCGCGATGCGCGTGGAACTCGGTCCTCAGGAATCGACACGCTCCGATCCGCACCGCTACGACTACCTGTTGATTTCCTTTGGAGACTCAACTTTTCAATTGGTGGGCCACAACTCGATCGACGTGCAACTTGCCGATGGCGGCATGCAACTGGTTCCGGGGCGTTGGCCGCACAAGCTAGTAAACACTTCGTCGGCTCCGGCAACCTTACTGATGATCGAGTTGAAGGACGGCGCAATGGCTGCAACCGCCAAGTGCGGCCTCGATAAATCACCCTGCAAGGGCAGCCGTTTCGGTCGCGATCTGTTGGGCACCTACACTCAAAGCACCCTGTTCGAGACAGAGGCCGTGCGCCTGGTGCGAACAGAACTAGGTCCAGGCGGCAGCGTCGGCGAACACACCCACGCTTACGACCACGTGGTGATCGCCCTCACGTCGCTGCACCTGAAACTCGGTTCGAACGAGATGACGCAACCAGCATCGTCGGTCGCATGGCAATCGGGCGGCATCGACGGCATCTGGAACATCGACAAACAGGAGCAGAGATTCTTGCTGCTTGAGTTGAAGTGATACGCCAGCCAGTTGCTTGAATTGACGTGATTACGCCTTCCTGTTTGGGCAACACGCTCGCGATTACCATCGTTACGTCCATCACCGTGGAAGCGCTGGGCTTCAGCCCAGCGACATGCCACGCAAGAGAAAAAGTTAGGTGTTGGTTACCTGGGCAATGAAGAGCATTCAGTCAGCATTCAGCATTCAGTGTTCGGTATTCAGCAATAGCAGTAGCATTCAGCATCCGGTCCTACGAAGTCGGCTAAGCGCAGCACTTGAAAGTTCCACTCCAGCTATCGGTGAAAGAACTTCGCACAGGTGACGAGGCATCTCTGGTTGACATATAATCCGCGCCACTCCGTGAGTTCTGCGGGGGTGTGCAGTGCTCTTCCTTCTCCGTAGTTTCCTGTTGTTGTCCGTCGCCACATCGACTTTCTTAATCGCGCAGGTTTCGCCCTGTGTATCGCCTAAGCTGACGCCTCCGCCCCCTGTAATGTTTACAGACGAACAACAGCGGATCCTGGGTGAGGTTGTCGCGGAGCAGATGCAGAGCGGAGTGCGAGTCCTGCCGGCGCTAGAACTCAACGAGCACCTGCAAACGATCGCGATGCGCTTGCTTCGGAGCGTAGGAGCAGAAAGAACTCAGGTGCAGTTCCTGTTGGTCGATGGCTGGGAGGCTAATGCTTATACCCTTCCCGGGGGGCACGTATACGTAACTCGTAAGCTGATCGCATCAACACGTAATGACGATGAACTGGCGGCTGTGGTGGGACACGAACTCGGGCACGCCCTCGCCCTAGATCCGGAAGCAAATACAAGCCGTCTTTTCCAGCGCGTGTTGAAGATTGGTGAGGTCACAGGCCGCAGGGACATCTATGCCCGGTTTCATGAGCTGATTGAAAACATGAACCGGAGGCCCGAGTTACTGGAAGAGAAAATTGATCGGGAGCAACATGCGGCCGACCAGCTTGGATACGCGATGGCAGTTGCGGCGGGATATTCCCCAAGTGCTCCTATCCAAATCTTCGATCGGCTCGCGGGAACTAAAGGTAAAACCGGCAATGTACTGGGCGATCTTTTTGGGACGACGAAGCCGGAGCAGCGCCGACTGCGCCAAGTAATCAAAGAGTTGTCAGTACTTGGTGTCGATTGCGGCAGTTCGCGCGAGCAGAATACCGGCGACTTCAATTCATGGAAAGCAACCGTCCTCAGTTATGAAGTGCCGCAGGTGCAGTGGACAACACATGGGTTGGTATCACAGCACGTATTGAGTCCTCCCCTTCGCAGCGGCATAACAACTCTTCGCTTCAGCCGCGATGGCAGGTATCTGCTGGCGCAGGATAAGACCACAATTCGGGTTCTTACACGCGAGCCGCTGCAGCAGGTGCTGCAACTTCATGCTCCTTATGCCAAGCCGGCAAGCTTTACACCGGATTCTTCAAGCGTTGTGTTTCACACGCCAGATCTACGGATCCAGCGTTGGAGCGTCAGGACGGGAAAACGGGAGGAAGTGCACCTGCTCGGCCGGAGCGACTGTATTGAAACCGAGCTATCTCCGGACGGCCGTTACCTCGCTTGTGAGAATGCTGAATACGACCTGGAAATCGTGGATACTGCATCAGGTGACACAATCTTCTCGAGGCGCATTAATGACGTAGCCACATGGAATACAAGGCGTTTGCTATTGGCAAGCCTGGCGTTCTCCCCCGACGCGCGTTTTCTTGTTTTCTCGTTGGGCCATACGCGAGGCGCGGTTGAGCTTGCGACGGTCAAGGCGCTGTCCTGGAAGGAAGATATTTTTGGGGAATTGGCGTTTGTTGCAGACGATCAGTTTGCGGCGCTAAAGACTGGAGCTCCGGAGATCGCATTGATTCGTCTGCCGTCCGGCGAAACAGTCAGTCGAGTTCCTGTTCCCAATGGGGTGTCATTTGCGAAATTACAGGGTGGAACTTCGCAATTTCTTGTTTGCAACTACCACCCTTCGAGTGGGTGGGTAACTGACGACCAAGTCGCGACGCTGGTGCTGGATGTCGCTAACAAGAAGGTCATGGCCTCCAGTCGTAATCGAACTCTGGCGATCTACGGTGACGTTTATGCACGCGAGCGGCTGACGGGGACGTTAGGCTTATTCAGACTGGCGGATTTGAAGCCCACGACCGAAACTGAACTCCCCGTAGGAGCACTGGCCGAACTAAACGCGTTTACAGTATCTCCGAACCTGAATTGGATCGGTCTCTCTGCCGGGCATCGCGGCATTGTATGGAATGTGGGAGAGGGGAAAGCAGAGATTTCGGAGCTCATGGCATTCGCGGGAGGAATATTTGATTCCAGCAATGTCATGTACGTCGATTATCCGGAAGCGGACAATTCACCTCGCGCCATTGTCCGGTATCAACCAGATACTCGGCGACTTTCCCGCGCCAGAGCCGTTCCGTCAAACTCGTCAGTTCAGCTCGGAGAGTACCTGATTGTGCTTCGGCCAGAACGTGCGGGCCATGACATATGGATCGAGAATTCCACGCGGGATTCATTTCTGATGGGAGAGCCACATTGGTTGGCTGTCACAGGCGAGAAGCTTCTGTTGGAGACACAGGACGTCGCCACCGGCCGAGTGCTTTGGTCACGCAGCATTTTCCGGCAAGGCCCACTCATCTCTGTCAGAGGTAACAGCATGGTTATCGCGTGGGATGCGTCCGGGAAATACGCTAAGTCCATCATCAATGAGAACGACACATTACGATCGCGGCTGAAATCCCTCTCTTCTAAAGAGGGCATCGTGTTAGTGGAAGTAGTGGATGCGTCTACCGGCAAGACTTCGAGGACTGAGATCATCGATACGGGACGTGCGTCGTTTTCTATCTCCTGCGTGACTGCCGTCGGGAAGTACCTGGTTGTCACTGATGATCAGAACCGTGTTCTCGTCTATGAATCTGGCGCGGAATCTCCCACGAGTCGCTTTTTTGGACAGGGGTGGGAGGCAAGCGAGATTGCAGGCCTCATTGCAATCGAGAATGCCACAGGGACTTTAGCTATCTATCCGATTGCTGGATCGGGCGAGCCACAATCTCTGCAGCTTCCGGCCAGGCTGTTGGGCATGAAATTTTCACCAGATGGCCGCCGGCTTTTGCTCCTTACGTCGGACCAGAAGATTTCAGTGTTGCAGCTCGCAAGCTTGGGAACTCCCAAGCAGTAGCTGAGACCCACCGTTTCGTGCCCGGCTACATCCATGACGTGCTTGCGGCACGGGAACCGACGCCTGGTGTAGCCCAATACGGGCGCTGAACCTGGGACAGCGTCATGAGTGACAGAGTTCACGGAAGGGTGTGTTGTTTCCCTGAGCTACAATGCCGCAATGCGAACGCCGTTGGTGGCGCTGATCGTAATTACCTCTGCCGCGGCGTGGGGCTTGCAGGCTTCGAGCGCTCCTGCTGAACTGCTGACGCGAGCTGAGACTTCCGGCTTTCGTGCAACCTCCGCTTACGAAGAAACGATCGAGCTACTTGGCAAGTTGGCAGCGCGAACCGACTGGGTGAAGATCACTGATTTCGGGACGTCGGAGGAGGGACGGCTCCTGCCGCTGGTGATCGTTTCCAAGGACAAGGCGTTCACGCCGCGTGAGGCGCAACGGCTGGCGAAACCGATCGTGCTATTGCAGAGCGGCATCCACGCTGGCGAGATTGATGGCAAAGATGCGACGCTGATGCTGCTTCGCGAACTGGTGCTTGGACAACACCCGGAAATCCCGGACGCGATGACGCTGCTGCTGGTGCCCATCTACAACGTGGACGGGCATGAGCGCGTGTCGCGCTACAACCGATCGCAGCAGGATGGTCCCGAAGCGGGTATGGGCTTTCGCACGAACAGCCGAGGCCTGGACCTGAACCGTGATCATCTGAAGCTGGAAAGCGCGGAAGCTCGGGCGCTGGTCGAGCTGTTCAATGCTTGGCGTCCGCAATTGCACGTGGATAACCACGTGAGTGACGGTTTCGATCACGCGTGGGAGGTTGGAGTTGCGACCGCGGAGGCTCCGCAGGCTGCGCCTTCTATCGATGCTTGGGCACGCGCGACGCTGCCTGCCGTGGCGGAAGCGACGCGCAGGGCGGGACATCCGATTGGACCCTACCTCGAGTTGCTGTCGAGTGATGATCCTGCGCAAGGAGCGATTACGCCTCCCTACCGTCCTCGGTATTCGACTGGGTATTTTGCGCTGCGAAACTGGCCGTCGATCCTCATTGAGACGCATTCGCATAAGCCTTATCGCACGCGCGTGCTG
>Ga0307415_100001376_pt1 | contig 11594 bp, 13 predicted proteins | sample DK1Cmetagenome_FD_204524 | JGI IMG/M metagenome (GOLD analysis project Ga0307415, IMG submission 204524) | Maize rhizosphere microbial communities from greenhouse at UC Davis, California, United States - DK15-C-2 | ecosystem: Host-associated > Plants > Roots > Rhizosphere > Soil | place: USA...
CGGGTTGCGGGTTGGGTCGGGCCCGCTACCGGGCCGCCGTGGGGGCCGGGCCGTCCCGGACTTCGTGGTGCGCAACCAACACGCCCGCACCCAAAAGCCAGCCTGGCCACCCTTGCCCGGGGAAGCGTCAACACCGTGGTGCACCTGATACCCGCCTGACTTTCTGTTCGTGAGTGCGGATTCGATCTAGTCCCTAGCAGACTGAGGGCATGGACTGGCTGGACGACGAGACCCGCGCTTGGGCTGAGCAGCAGGCTGTTGAGCACCATGGCGGTGATCTGCTCGCGTTCACCGCCGCGGTGCTGCGCGCGACCCGGCTGGCCGAGCAGCGACCGGACGACCTGTGGGCGGCCGTGCAGGAACGCGCCGCGACGCGCTGGCCGCCGCACCGGGTGCCGGCGGCGGAGCTGATCGGGTTCGTGCAGGCGTGGGATTCGGCGAAGCACGGTGATCGTGCCGACGACGTGCTCGCCGCGATCCGCAGCCGGCTCGGGCTGGCATCGCGGTAACGGCGGATCCGGCACCGGGCGGCGTACGGTGTGCCGGTGAGCGTAAAACGTCTGCCCGGACGTCTGCACCCGCCCACGGCCGACGAGCGGTTACAGGCCCTCGCCGATGCGCTGCAGGCTCTCCTCGACGGTCGCACCGCGGCGAGCTGTAGGACGACGACCCGGCCGGGCCCATCGGAGCGCTGCACCTGGTCGCCGCGGAGGGCCACGATGACCGGGTCGTCCCGCGGCTGGCCCCGGACGCCGAGCAGATCCGCGTCCCCCTGCGGGTCACGCTGACCGAGGCTCACGACGACGTCGGTACGTCGGCCGGTGACACCTGAGGAGGTGTCGCGTCAGGCGATCATGCCGGTGCGGTATAGGAGTTTGAGCTGCTCGAGGCTCAGTTCCTGGGTGTGCTTGGCCGCTTTGCTGCTGACCCAGGACAGGATCTTGCGGTCGGGCATGCCGCGGGCTGTGCCAGGTGTGAAGTCGTAGCCGTCCGACCGCACAATCTTCTCGATCATGCGGGCGAGTTCAGTCGGGCCGCCACCGCCGTAGCCGCTGCTATAGCCCGCTCCAGCGGCCTGGGGCAGAAAGTGCAGCGTGCCATCCTCGGTGCGCATCCAAACCTCGCTGCCACCGATGATCAGCGAAGCCAGCCGCTCCCCATCGGGCAGCCCCAGCGGCGCGCAGGTGTAGTAGCGCCAGTTCTCGTGGTTGCCACTGACGGTGCGGTAGTGATTTGCCGCGACTGGCATCCAGGTCACCGGGTCGTAGAAGGTCTGCCAGCAGACGCAGCCGTCGTCGGCGATGGTGACCGGGGACTGCGGATCGTCGTAGACGCAGGGATGCCATAGCGAGGCCGCGTCCTTGGAACCGACCAGGGCGACGTGCAACGCGTCAGGGTCGCAGGGTTCAAGCCGCTGCACCCACTCCTTGGTGTACGGGCTCCCGTCCGTGGCGGCCCGACCGTCGACTGTCTTGTCGATTGTCAAGATCTTGCCGCCGTTGAGCGCGATACCGGGTCCCACCGAGGGCGGTTCGCTGTAGAGCACGAAGTGACAGGCACCCCTGTTCGGGTCGTAGACGAACTCCAGGTCGTGACGTGGTTGATAGGCCATGAGCGACGGTTTTCCTTTCGCGACGCGCGATGGCATCCACCCACGGCAGTAACGGTTGGTGCCGACTCGAACACCCTACGGAATCAATTGACGCCTAGCCATGTCGATCATCGGCCTGGCGCGCAGCGAGAGATGGCCAACGAATTCGTGGCCCGGGTGGCGCGTGAGCCTTTATCTATCGTAAAGCATGATATGATTTACGATAGATAGAAGGTGATCCGAACGGGATCACAGGGGAGGGGTCGATATGCAGCACCAGCCGATTTCCGGGCAGCACGGCGCGGCGCCGACACGGGGGAAGGTGTGGGTACCCAGCACCCACCTTGCCGAGGGGACGCGGGAGTTTGCCGCCCATCTCCGCGCGGCGATCACCGGCCCGGAGGCGACTATGCCCAGCATGCATTACTGGCCGACCGGGCATACCGACGGTAGTCGTGCGCAGTACCTCGTCATCCTTGACGCACCCTGCTACACGGGCCCGACGATCACCGTCAGTCTCACCGTTGAGAACGCCTACGAGCTGTACCCCGACGTCACGGCGTACGTGATCGACGCCGTCATCCCGGCGCCCCCAGCCGACAGGCAATCCACGGACTACGACGACTGGAGCTACGAACACATCTACGAAGCGTTCACCGGCGTGGGAAACGATTCAGGGGACTCTTGGTACGACGTCACGGTAACCGCGTGCAGCGATCCGCGCCTGGTCGGCGAGACGTTCGACTGGGGGTACTGACCGGCGCAGACCAGGACCCAGCCCGACTGGCACTGGTGCAAGAGATTCCCGAACCACCCGTCCGGCACGCCGCCCGCGACAATATCTCGATGCCCCAAAGACGCAGCCGGTCCCGCCCTTCAGGGCAGGACCGGCATAACCTTGCCACTGGCGATCATGCGAAAACTAGCGATAGCGCTGGTCAAAGGGCATGAGGGCCGTCATGGCTGGGGCGCCGTGCCTGGTGGGCGCTGGCCGCCGCACCGGGTGCGGCAGCGGAGCTCCTCGACTTCGTGCAGGCGTGGGATTCGACGAAGCACGGCGATCGTGCCGACGACGTACTCGCCGCGATCGCAGTCGGCTCGGGGTTGCCGCCTCAGGGTGTGGCAGGTCGGCTTTCAGCGCTAAGCGCCATCCCGCCGACCCTCATCCACGGGTGTAATTAACGGGTGTTCTGGCCGTCGGTACCACGATCGCTGCGGTACAGGCGGCGCCCGCGGAGAACCGCGACCGAGCAAAGCGGCTAACGAGAGCGCTGGCCCTGTCGCCGTTTCACGCCGGTCAGCCGGCGCTGCGCCAGCGACCGGTCTTTAGCCGCCGCGCGCCGATCCTCCTCGAACTGCTTCGCCAAGGCCAGCATCTCGCTGATGTAGTCGGGGCTGGCCGGCTTCAGGTGTCCGTCACGTTCCTTCTGATCGAGCCAGGCACAGACCTGCTGGAACCGTGCGCCAGCGTCAGCCTGCAGCTGCTCGATGTGTCGTCGGCTCAGTGACTCCTTGGTGCCGGGGACTGGTACGACATACGCCGGTTCGCCGTGCACGCCGGTACCGGAGCGGTTCACCGGAAACAGCAGGCCTGCCGACACCGAAAGACCGGATCCTGCCCAGCTCAAGACCTCGCTGGACAGCCGCGCACTCACCGACTCACCCAGAAGGGTGCTGGCCTGTTCGGCCAGCGTTCGGTGCGACGCCGTCATGACTCCGTCGCTGTCCATTCGCGAGGTCAATGCGGACCAGACCGCTGCCCACCGGCGCCGTCGAGCGACAGTCCACGTCGCAACGTCGGGATGGGCATTGAACGCAGCCCTCGCAACATCCGGATTCGTAACCGGAACCAGATGTCGGGGCAGCGCGATTTTGAATCGCTCGTACGCCAGGGCAGCGAAAGAATGGGCCTCGGTGTCGTCGTCCCACGGGTCAAACGTCGAGGTTTCCACCTCTGTGGTCATGCTCGGCCTCCTGCCGGGCGGTGGCGATTCGGCAAAATGGTACCGCCATGACGTGAGGCACTACTCCAAGTGATCACTAGGTCACTCGGGCTGCTGTGGAACGGGTTCCGCCAGAACCGCACCAGACCGACGGTGTTCTTCCCTCCGGATACGGACCCGGAGAGAAGGGCGTGAGCCGTAAGCGGCATCACTGCTCACCGCCTCACCAGGCCAAGCAGGTCCGGCGATGATTTGTCTCTAGCTCAACTTGCCGATGGCGCCGCGGGTAGCCGAATTGCTCTACACCAAGAAGCGTCAGTTGGGGTCGTCTGTAGATCCGAACCGGGCGGTGTACGCGTCGCCTTGATGCTCCCAATCCTCTTCCCCGGCGTCGTCGTGCGCCGCCGCGTACTCTTCGCCCTGGCGCTCCCAGACCGCCTGCGCGTATTCCGGGCTTTCGGCGTACGCGATCGCTTTCTCGATCCTGTCCTGCCACTGCGCGACCGTCAGGCCCCGACGGTGGGCTTCCACGATGTCGTGCTGCTCGTCGGCCTGCGCCATCTCGATGTACTCGGCTCTTTCCACCAGGCCGGCGGTGCGGGCGACTGCCGGGCCGAGCCCGGGGTCCGCTAGGTTCGCGGCGTGGGTCTGCTCAACCGCCTGTGCCTGCTCTAGCAAGGCCTCGGTGACCATGCGGGCGATCGTGACGTCGTGCTCCGGACTGCGGGTGATCATCAGACTCGCTCTCTCTCGTCATGGACCTGGAGTGAAGGACGGCCGCTGACGGTGCCGACCAGGGGTACGCCGGGCGCCACCGTCAGCGTCGGGTCAGGCTGCCTGGGTGCGCGGGTGTGCGGCCGCCTCACGGGGTCACGCCCGGGCCCTGGCAGGGCCCGGGGTTCTTACAGGCCCGGTCCGTGGAGGGGTAGGGGTGGGACCGCGGCCGACATCTGATCACGCCGCGGTCCCACGCGGGGGACAGGCGCCTAGCGATCCCAGACCCGGACTTTGTCCAGGTTGCGGATAGGCGTGTCGGCCGGTCCAGCGAGGTACTCGTCGATCCAGCGGTACTCGACGCGCTCGCGTCCGGGGCCGACGTGGTAGCGGCGCCAGAAGCCGGGCACCTCTACCTGGTAGGTCCACCGGTAGCCGCCCGTGGAGCGCTTCTGGCCGGGGCGGGTGCGTTCCCGGGGCCGCATCCGCAAGATCTGGACACCGTCGGTCCTGACCTTTGCGCGGCGCAGCTTCGCCTTCACCGAGGGCGGTGCTGCGGCGGAGGCGGTCTCGGCGATGGGCTGCTGCATCAGCAGCCAGGCCGCGCGTACCGTCCGCGCCCACGCGCCGGTGCTGTCGGCGGGTACCTCGACGGTGTCGAGCTTGCCGAACGGCCAGCCCGCCTCGTTGTCCGGCATCAGCGGATCGTCACCGCTGAGACCCAGGTCGACGGCGGTCTGTCGGCAGCTGATGTAGCGCATGTGCGGCTGAGGCGCCCAGAACGTCATCCAGACGCCGCCGTCGTTCCAGTCGTTGGCTGCCGTGGCCGGGCCGTCCCAGGGCCCCCAGCTCACCGCGGCGATCTCGACACGGTGACCGAGCGCCCGCGACGAATACATCCCCAGCGGCTGACCGAACACCATGAACCCGCGCGGGCTCGGTAGGTCGTACGGGTACAGCTCCTGGTTCGGCAGCTGCTGTCCGGCGTGCACGGCGAGCTGCGTCATGGCCGGGCTGACCCAGTACAGCGCGCCGTCGGCGACCCGCTGACGTTCGTGCCGGGCCAGCGCTGCTGCGGACTCCTCCGGCGTGGCCGCCGGGTCGAGACCCATCTGCTGAGTTCCCGACTCGATCATCTCCAGGTAGAAGTTGGCGCCCTCGGCCTTGAGCCACTGCGCGACCATGCCGCGCAGCGCTGGCATGCGCCGGGGGTCCGGCGCCTTCCAGGGCGCCCGCCGCGTTTCGGGCCCGCCGCTGAGGAGGTTCTCGGCGTTCGGCAGCGTCATGCCGAAACGTTCGGGCCCGCGTTGTTTCGCGATCTTCTCCAGGTCCTCCAGAAGGTGTGTCGAGGTGAGGAACGCCCGCATCGCGGCGACAACGAACTCCTCCCGCGAATCGCTGGCACTTCCATGGACCGTTGCTTTGCCGTTCATTGACCCTCCCCGTCGCTCTAGCGTAAACAATAATATGTTTTTTGCTAGAGCGGAAGGGTGGTCAGGTGTTGCTGTCGTCGGCGGCCGTGGCGAGCCAGAACTTCCCGGACTGGCCGAAGTGGGCGATCACCTTGTCGTTGGCCGGGTCGATCACCTGCACGAAGTTGCTGCCCCGTTTCAGGCGGACACGGATGCCGGGCTGCTTGCGGCGGCGGTCGCGCCCGAAGTAGATGCCGCCCGGCGGGTCGCCGGCCTCGCTGAGGCTGCACCACTTCGCGTGGGCGACGGCGGTGGTGATCACCGGGTCGGTGGGCTCGTCGGCCGGGGCGGACTGTTCGGTGGGAGCGGGGCCGAGGATGCGCTTGCGGGCGACGTAGGCCGAGCGGCGGCTGTCGCAGTAGACGACCTGCACGGTCGTGTCGCTGGCGTTGTCGTCCCACAGCTCGGCGCGCTTGGGATCACTGTTAGCGACGGATACCAGCACCACCGGCCGCGCCGGGGCTGCATTGAGATCACCTGGCTGTTGCTGAGGGGCACGGGCAGAGGTGGGCACCTGGAATCTCCTTGGGTTGTGCAGCGGGTTTCTACGGCGTTCGGGAACGGGTCGGCGCGGTGCCCGCGGCGGTGGCCGGGCGGACTCGCGGGCGCACCGGTCCGCTTGCGCCGGTGGCGGCCACCCGATCCGGATCGGGCCGCCCTCATCGACCTCGAGGTCGGGCGCCTGCGCGGTGATGGCGGCGACCGTTCGGCCTGCCTGCTGGTCGAGGTCGGGTTCGCCCAGGCCGGCCGCGACGATGGGTGCCAGGTCGACCGGTTCGACGGCTTCGAGCACAGCGGCGGCGTTACCTGCGTGCTGAATGGCGGCGGCGATCGTTGCGGCCTGCTCGCGGCGTGCCACGGCCGCCGCACCTGTTGCTGACGGATGCGCCGTCGTTCTTCCTTCATCGGGTAGCGGATCCGCGCGGGCAGCACTTCGCGGTTCCGCTGGGTGAACTCGCGCCGGCAGGTCTCGCAGGTGGACTCGCCCGGGTAGCCGTACCGGGCGTCGTCGCGGCCGGCGAGGTCGGGTCGACCGCTGTGCCGGTAGTAGATGCTGCCATCACGGTCGGCGTACTCCTCGCGGCCCTGTGTATCCACCAGATCGGCCCGGCACAGGGCGACCGTCGGGAGCCCCCACACCGCGATGTGCATGGTCAAGTCCGGCGTCTCGCGGTACTGGCTGTTCCAGAATTTTCCGCGGGCGAGCACGATCACCGTGTTCGACGGCAGGAGCCCGTAGGCGGGGAGGCTGCATCCGGCCGGCAGGGTCACGTACTCGCCGCTGATCTCGGCCGGCGGCGGTGTCGGGTACGGGCCGTCGATCGGGCGGGCGTCGGTGATCGGCGGAAGGGGCTGTTCCGGGCCGGTCGGGACGTCGGTGCGGCGGCCGGTGCGCATGACTGGGGCGTCAGCCCAGACGAGCACGTGCCAGCCATGCCCGGAGAAGGTGGCAGGCTGCACCATGAGGGCGACCCGGGGCCGGCTGTCGACGACATCGGCGGAAACCGCGGACGCGACAACCAGCAGCGGATCGGCATGCCGGTCGTAGCCGAAGGTGCCCGGCTCAAGGACGTCGCCGCGCTGAAGCTGGACGGCCGGTACTGGATCGGCGGCGGGCGGCGCGACCAGGTCGGCGCCGAACAGCGCCGGCGCGGCGGCCGCCGGCGCGGCGGGCGTCCACTCGCCGCGCACGATTTCGCTCATCCGCTTCATCTGCTGCGGCATCCCGTTGGTGCCATCAAGCACCCGGACCGCGTGCGGCCAGACCGTCGATACGACGTTGGCGTACGCCCGCCCGGCGATCACGGTGACCGCGGCGTCGGTGATGCCCAGGGCAGCGGCCTGCTCGGCCACGCGTCCGGCGGTAACGCTGCCCGGCTCACCCATCCGAAGGTCGTAGTCGTCGATCGGGGTGTCCAACTGGAGCAGCCCGTAGAGCGCGGAAAGGATGTAAACCGTCGCGCCGGTGCGGGCGGCGAGCGCGGCCGCGGCCCGGCGGGCCATCAGGTGGTAGCTGCCCACATACTTCGCGCCAGCTGCGACGACGCCCACTGCCTTGGTACCGCCACACGAAACGATCACGACCGAGGTCGGTGCCGCGGTACGCGGTTCGACGGCCGGAGCGGCCGGGACCGGGGCGTACCACTGCGGGCAGTCGCTGGCGTAGTGGGCGACCTCCTGGCCGGTCCGGGCGTCGTACAGCCGGTTGCCGTACTCGTTGAAGGTCACCACCAGCGGCTTGCCCGGGCCGATACCGCGGTCGAACCAAATCAGCGTCTCGGGCTTGCCCGCGGCCGCCCAGGTGATGCGAGCCGGGTCAGCCGCCGGCGTGGCGGCCAGCAGTGCGGCGGTCTGCCGGTACGACTCGGCCAGCTCGGCGGCTGCGGCGCGCCGTTCGGCCTCGGCAGCGGCCAGGCGGGATTGCAGGGCGGCCTCGGCAGCGGCCGCCGCGGCGATCTCGTCGGCGGACGGCCCCGGGGCACCTTCTGGGATGAACCAGAACTTCGCGGTGTCGCCGAAGGAATCGACGATGCGGCCGCCGCGGGTGTGGACGGTCAGCCCACGGCCGTGTCGCGTGATCGTGACCGGGCCGAAGCGCTCGGCGGTCTTCCCGCGGCCGAACCAGATGCCCGCATCCGGGGCGCCGAAGCCACGGTAGTTGTTGCGGGTGGCCCGCTGCTCGAAGGTCGTCATTCCGGGGCCCTTTCTCCGGTGCACTGGTGGGGTGGGGGCGAGGAGTGGGGGCCGGTGCGGTGACCGGCCCGCGGGCTCTGGTTGCCGGCGCAGCGTCTGCCCGTACGTGATGTCGGCGACGGCGACGGCGATCGCGTGCGTGACGTCGGTGTTGGCCTCACGACTCGTCGTCGCCGGTGCGCAGATGTGGGGGAGTCCAGACCCGCAGGTACTCCGACTCGCCGTCACGGCTGTCGGTGAGCAGCCAGAGTCCGTCGCGGTGCACCATCAGCCGCAGCGTGGTGAGGTCGGTGCCGAGCAGGGCGGTGATGCCGCTGATGTCGATGACGTCGGTGACGATGGCGCCGTCCGACAGATCCACCATGGTGATCGCGTCCGTGCCGCTGTCGGCCGGACTGGGTCCGGGTGCCGCGAACGCATCGTCATCGTCAGGGCCTCGATACGGGACGCCTTCGTACGCCAGGCCGTCGTTGATCCGCACCCGCAGACCAGGGCCGCCATCACCGCCGTCCGGCTCGAACGTGGTGTCCAGGAACACCACGAGGGCGCCGTCGTCGCCGGCCGAGCGCATCACCCTGGTGGTCAGCATGGCCGGCTCTCCGGAAGCGCCCGCGCCGCTCTGGCGACGACCTTCGTCGGCGGTCCCGCTCTCGCCCTCTGCGGTCTGTGTTCTGCGATCGGCGTGCATCGTCGACCTCCCCTTCTTCTGTCGCAAAGCATAATATGATCTGCGCTAGAAGGGAAGCGGTGATCGTTCTGCTCATGCGGGATTCGCGCAGGGGTCCGGCCGTCCCGGTCGGGTAGGTGATGGTCCGGGCCGCGGCCGCCCGGGGTCGCGCCGGCGGCCCGCGCCTCCTACGGTCGAGCCGTGACGAGCATTGACGAGCAGCCATGGTTCCCGGACCAGACCCGCTGGAACATGGTGCTGGCGAACCCCCACGGCATCCGCCACCTGGCTTTCGACGAGCACCATGGGCAGTGGCTACGGATCTATCAGAACGGGGCAGCTCAGCCGCTGACCGCAGCCGAGGCCATCCTGCTGCGCCCCAGCGACGTTGACACCATCATCAAGATCAGCATGATCTGGTACGGCCGTCAGGGGCTTCAGCACCCACGCGGCGCGCAGCTTATTGATGAGGTCGCTGCCGGCGCCAAACGCGTCGTCCTGCACTTCGCTGACCTGGCAGGGCACCCATACACCCCTTCCGGGCCGTGAACCTGCGGATGGCGCAACGCTCACGTACGACCAAGGGCCCTTCCCCCGCGCGCGGGGAAAGGGCCCTTGGCCATCGGTGCGGCTATGCGGTGATCGTGGCGGTGTGCTCGGCGAGCAGCCGGACGAACTGCTCGGCGGGCATGACCCGGATGCTCAGCTGTTCGGCCTTGGCGGCCTTCGACCCGGCCCCGTCGCCGACGACGACCAGATCGGTGCGCGCCGACACCGAGTGACGAGTGCGCTGGCCGGCTTGGCGCGCCTCTGCGGAAGGAGGTCTGCGCCAACCTTCGCGCCTCCGTTGACCACCTCGCATGCAGAAAACAGGGCCTCCCCGCATGGGGAGGCCCTGTCATCAGTACGTGGCGGCTGTGCGGTCCCGGAGGTCGGCGCTGCCGAGGTCGATGAACCCGTCAGGACGCGGTGGACGGTTCCGCGTCGGGTTGACGCTCGTCGGCCGCCGCCGCGCGGGTGGCAGCCAGTGCCTCGCTGAGCTTCTCGGGACTGACCTGCAGAAATTCGGCGAGCCGCTGCGATTGGGCCTCGGTCAGCTGTTTCCGCCGACCTTGTTCGATGTGCCCATAGGCGGCGCGCGTGGTGCCCAGGGCGGTGGCGACGGCGGCTTGGTCCAGGCCGAGGCGCGCCCGCAGCACCTGCAAGGTGATCGTCAGATCCTCGCGGAGCAGGTCCAGCACGTCGGCTTTCAGGATCGTGGCCAGGGCGAGCAGGACCGGACCGCGAGGATGCCGTCCATCCGGCTTCTCGTAGTTGCTGACCGCAACCTTGAGAGTGTCGATCCGCTTAGCCGCTTCGAGGATGGACGGCGGGGACTCTTTGGTACGCGCCTCGTTCTGGTAGAGCGCCTCGGCCAGATCGATCTGGGTCAGGCCCCGCTCACGACGCAGTCGCCGGAGACGCTCGGCGCTGAACGCCTCGGCCAAGGGGCTGCTGCCCATAAGTCGCTCCGTTCCCTACGGCGTCACCGCGGCTGACTGTCCAGCCGGCCCTGCACCCGCAGGCGGCGCCCCTCAGGCTAGCAGAAAACATAACGTGGTTGCGGTGGAGGTTATGCACGGGTCGGGCAATAGCTATTTCCGATACGACGGCGACGTGCACGTACACATCGGACCGCACACGGTGAGTGCCACGTTCAGCAGTGGTACACCTACCACCGGCGGCAGCGCCACCATCAAGGCCGACCTGATCGCTGCGGACATCGCGGCGATTCTCGACCGGTTCATCCGCTACGACGCGTCCTCCCCGGTGCACTTGATCTACAAGAAGATGATCGCCCTGGGCTGGATCCCGTACGCGCCGGCGGTCAGGGTAGAAGGCAAAGCGCCCGAGGCATACATCCGCTGGGTGTGCCTCTGGCCCAACGGCACCCGGGTGACCCTGTACCAGGAGACCCGCACCCTGAGCAACGGCAAGAACAGCAGGTACCAGTTCCACGTCGACTACTCGGTCAACGCAGACAGCGCCATCGAACAGCTCGAGCAGTTCATGGCCAAGATCAGCGCAGCGGACGAGGGGAAGTAGCCGCACTCGAAGAGGGAGAGCCCAGGCCGCGTCGCGCGGCCCGGGCTTCCTCGTTGTTCCCGCATACAAGCGCGATCAAGCCGGAGTGTGGTTACGGCCGTGCCCGGTACGCGGCGAGCGCCTCGTCGACTCGGTCAAGGGAGCCAGCGAGATCGGTACTGAGGGCTGCGGGGACTAGCCCGACGCCGGCCTGTTGGAAGGCCCGGAAGTAGGGCAATAGCCGGACCATGCCGGTCTTGGCGATGAAGTAGGCCGGGACGTCGCCGCTGCGCTGGGCCCGGTGCAGGTTGCCGCGGAACGCGACGGCTTTGTCCACGGTCGACAGCAGCAGCAGATCCGGGTCGTCGACCTCGATCGTCGGGTCGGGGCTGTCCAGGGCCTCGTGTTCGGCGTGCAGCCGTTGCACCAGCCGGGCGACGACCGGCCCG
>Ga0307415_100001377_pt1 | contig 11591 bp, 10 predicted proteins | sample DK1Cmetagenome_FD_204524 | JGI IMG/M metagenome (GOLD analysis project Ga0307415, IMG submission 204524) | Maize rhizosphere microbial communities from greenhouse at UC Davis, California, United States - DK15-C-2 | ecosystem: Host-associated > Plants > Roots > Rhizosphere > Soil | place: USA...
TCGAGGTCGCCCGCCGGCTGGCCCAGGCTGGGGACCCGCCAGCGATCGTGCTGGTGTCCAGCCGCGACAGCTCCGCCTACCGCCGGCGGATCGCCGAGAGCCCGGCGCGTGGGTTCATTGCCAAGGGCGACCTGTCGGGCGCCGCGGTCGCCGCGCTGGTCGGCTGAACGGTGAACCGGCGCGCGGTTGCCGTCGGGGCGGCTGGCCTTGCGGTTGCGATCGCGGCCGAAGCAGCCACCTACCTGCCCGAGGAGCCGGGGCTCGCGGCCGCCGACGCCACTGTCGGCCTGGCCTTCCTCGGTCTCGGCCTGGTCGCATGGCAGCGGCGCCCGTCGAGCCGGTCTGGCTTGCTGATGGTCGCGACCGGGTTCGCCTGGTTCGCCGGCAGCCTTGCCGGTGCCGCGCTGTTCCTGCACCGCGGGCCGCTGGTCCACCTGCTGGTCGGCTATCCGCAGGGCCGGCTCCGGTCGCGCCTGGAGCAGCTGGTCGTAACGGCGGCGTATGTGGATGGCGCGGTATACGGGCTGGCCCGTCAGGACGGCGTCACGATTGCGGTGTCGCTGGCGGTCGCGGTCACGGCGCTGATCGGCTACCTACGCGCCGGCGGCCCCGAGCGGCGGGCCCGAGCGGCGACGCTGGTGGCCGCCTCGGCCATCGCCCTGGTCCTGAGCCTTGGCGCCATCGCCCGCGTTGTGAACGCTGACACCGACGCGACCGGGCTGTGGGTCTATCAGGCTGTGCTGGTGCTGGTGGCTGTCGGGCTGTTCGCGGATCTGCTGTGGGGGCGCTGGACGCAGGCCGCCATCGCCGGCCTGGTGGTCGACCTTGGGGAGCCAGAGCAGGCAGGCACGCTGCAGGCCAAACTCGCCCGGGCCGTCGGGGATCCCTCGCTGGTGGTCGCCTACCGGCTCCCTGACACCGACGGCTACGTCGACGAAACCGGCCGACCGGTGGAACTACCCGCCCCTGGCGCCAGCAGAACGGTCACCTACCTGCACCAGGACGGCCACCAGATCGCCGCCCTGGTCCACGACCCCGCCGTGCTGGATAACCCGGACCTGATCGACGCCGTGGCGGCCGCCGCTGGTATCGCGGTCGCCAACGCTCGGCTGCAGGCCGATGTCAGAGCTAGGGTCAGCGAGGTCGAGGCCTCCCGCCGGCGGATCGTGGAGGCCGGCGACGCCGAGCGCCGCCGCCTGGAGCGCGAACTCCGTCAGGGGGCCGAGCGGCGGCTGGCCCGCGTCACTGACCTGCTCGCCGACCGCGGACCGCCGGTTGCGGACCTCCAGCGGGAGCTGCAGGCCGCGCGCGCCGCCCTGACCGAGTTCGGCCGCGGCGTGCACCCACGGACCCTGACCGAAACCGGGCTGGCCGCCGCCCTGGCCGAGCTGAGGGCGCGCTGCCCTGTACCGGTGCAAGTGACCGCCCCAGCGCAGCGGCTCGCGCCCGCCGTGGAGGCGGCCGTCTACTACGTCTGCTCGGAGGCGCTGACCAACGTCGCCAAGTACGCCCAGGCATCCCAGGCCGTCATCAACGTCGAGCGCCGGGCAGGCCTGCTGGTTGTGGAGGTCCAAGACGACGGTGTCGGCGGCGCCGACCCGACGCGTGGCTCGGGCCTTCGCGGCCTGGCCGACCGGGTCCAGGCGCTGCAAGGGCGGCTGGATGTCGACAGCCCGCCGGGCGGGGGGACGCAGCTTCGTGCCGAGCTGCCGCTCAACCAACCCGACGCCACGGCTTGAGAACATAGGGCGTCGGGAACCCGCCGAGGGATGCGTCGCGCTCGAAGGTGAGCACGTCCCGGTAGAGACTCCAACGGCCGGCGAAGGTCTCCCCAGCGTTTACTCCCTCGGTGAAAGTCAAGGTGATCGCCTTCCCGTCAAGGGTGTAGGTACCCGAGGTGAAGGAATTGTGGAGGTCGTTTCGTTGGGTGAAGGTGACGCGCCCGTGGTCGAACGTGAGCGTGAGCTCGCCCCAGTTCTCCTCGTTGACCTGCTCCCACTTGGCAAGCTCCTCACGGGTGAAGCTGGTCCGGTAGACCCCATCGAGCAGGGTTGCCTGCTGGTTGGCCGCGGCGGAGCCCGACGGTGAACAGGTCGGCGCGCGGGGGGCTGCGGCGGCACCGACCGCTTGCTTCATCGCCAGGATGCGCTGCAGCAACGTCCTGGTCTGGGCGTTGCGCGCGAGCTGGTCGTAGACCGGCTGGACGGCGCGGCGGAGGGCGGCCAGCTGCTGGGTGCTGGCGTGCAGGAACCGAAGACCACGCTGGCAGAGGATCTCCTGATCCCTGCGTTCTTCCCCCTGGCGGTACGCCAGCTGCGGCGAGATCGCGCTCGGACCCACTGCTCGCAGCGCGTCCTGCTGGCGTGGGGTCAGCGACTCGAACACCTTGCGGTTGATCACCACGGTCACCGGCTTGGGCCAGAAGGCGACGTTGGCGGTGAGGGCCTTCGCGTGCTGGTCGTAGTCGTTGCCCCTGATCACGCCGAGGCCGACCTCCATCCCGTCCAGGCCGCTGAGCGGCCCGCCGGGGGCGTACCCGACGGGCGTGGCGCCAAGGGCGGTGAACGTTGCCTTGGTGACCTCGCCCTCGCGGACGCCGATGCGGGCCCCCCGGTAGTCCTTGACCGTTACCAACGGGCGCGTCAGGCCCAGCGGCTTGCGCAGATCGGTGGGCAGCACCGCCAGCCCCACCAGGCCAAGCCTGCTGGTGCCGGCCAGCATCTGGCCCGCCAGGTCACTCTCCAGGACCCGCCGCTCCAGGGCCTGGTCGTCGATCAGCAAGGGTGCTAGCAGCGCTTGGAAGCTGGTGACCCCGACGGTGTCGTAGGCGCGGGCGGCGACCTTGGCCAGCTGGACCTTGCCGGCCTGGACGTCGGCGATGGTGCCCTTGTCGTAGTCAATCTCCTGGTCCCGCCACTGGTTGGTGACCTGGATGCGGAGCGACCCGCCGGAGCGTCGCTGGACTTCCTCGATCCAGTACATGACGTCGTCTGGACCATGCTCGTGGTTGGCCAGGGTGAGCACGACCGGCGGCTCGGTCCTGGTGCCGCCGGCCTTGTCCACCCCCGACCCAGAACAGGCCGAGGCAGCCAGGGCAAGCGCGACGGCGGCCAGCAGGGTGAAGGCTCGCGCGCGTGAAAGACGTCGGTGCATCGCTCCTCCATCGCTGGATGTCGTCCCGAGCCTCTGTCTGCCAACAATAGTTCCGTGGGGTGGGCCGGAGCGCGCCCCGGCCCACCCCGGTGGAGTCTATGGTTGCAGCACCGGACGGGTGTAGATGTCCCGCTTCGTCAGGACCGGCACCTGCTGGCCGCTGGCCAAGTCCAGCGCGTAGATCTGCCGCGGGGGCGCCTGCCAGTCCTGGGTGGCGGCGCGGATGTAGAGGATGGCCTTGCCGTCCGGCGTGAACCGCGAATGCGCGGCCCGCGGTCCGTTGGGGCCGTTGTTGGTCAGCGCGCGGAGTTCGCTGCCGTCCGGCCTCATGGCGTACAGCTCGCCCTGGCCAACGTCGAAGTCGCCGGCCGGGTGGGTAGTGCAGATGATCATGGAGCCGTCCGGCGACCAGTCAGGATCGCCGCACCGCAGCTTCCAGGGTGTGAGCTGCTTGAGCCCGCTGCCGTCGAGGTTGACGGTGAAGATGGCCGCTTCGGCGTCAGGGCTCTCCTCGAACGGGTGGTCCCTGGCGGCACGCCAGCCATAGAACACCAGCTTGCGCCCATCCGGCGCCCAGCGCGGCAGCTCTGGCTGCCACTGGCGCGACGGGTGCTTGACGATGTACCGGACCTGCTGGGTCTTGACGTCGATGATGCCGATCGCGAACTCCGGCGGAGGGCGGTCCCGTGCCAGGTCGGGCTTGCCCAGGTCGGCGGTGGTCGCCAGGTGCTTGCTGTCCGGTGACCAGGCCGGGAAGCCACGCTCGCAGGTGCCCCACCCGCACTTGGCGATGACGCGGGGGCCGCTGCCGTCAGCCTTGGCGACGTAGACCTGGGTGGCGCCGTCGGGAGGGCGGTACTCGAAGGCCAGCTGGCCGTCATGGGAGAAGTCGGCCCGGATGGCTTCTCCCGGCAGCTTGCTGAAGGCCTGGTGGTCCTGGGAGCCGTCGGGCCGAACAAGGTGGATGCGGTCGTTGTCGCCGACGAAGGTGGAGTAGGCCAGCCAGCCTTTGGCGGCGGCCAGCGACGCGGGTAGTGGTCTGGTGGTGGGGGCTGGAACGGCGGCGCCGCGATCGTCGCCGCCGCCTGCGGAACATGCAGCGAGGAGTAGCAGCGCGCTCAGGACCACCGCTGTCCTCAGCCTGGCGCTTAGCGTCATGGGACACCCCCAAGGTGCGAGCGAGCCTGTCCTCTGGACAGTGGTTGCCTTCCCTGGCAACCGCTCGACGCCCCGACGCTAGCCGGGCTCGGCTATAGGCACATCGGGCCCTGCCCCGATTTTGGCGCCGGACATCTCAGGGAGAACCCTTGGCCACAACCAGGGTCTGCCCCGATCAACCGGAGCTGGAGTGGTTCTAGGGTCGGCTGCGTCGACGCAACGCACTCCCACCCAAGGAGGAACCATGGTCAGGCACATCGTCCGGTGTCGTCTGTTGCTTCACGTGGTCCTGCTCATCGCAATGGCCTTCACGTTGGTCGCCTGGGCCGGTACCCCCAAAGCGGAATCAGCGTCGTTGCTTCAGGGAACGACCACGATTGACCCATCCGATCCGCGGCTCGTGCCGAACCCGATCGAGTCCTCGGATACGGGAACTGTGTGGATCTGCCGCCTCACCGGGCCGGAGATCCAGTGCACTGGCAGCCTCACGATCTCGTGGGTGCTCCAGGAGGGTCCTGGCGACTGCGGTGGAGTGCCCCTCTACAGCGTCAACGGCACCTTCACGCGAACCCAGACCCGCTACTACACCTATGACGCCGCCAGCGGCCAGTATCTGGAATACAAGCGGCTCATCCACCTGTACTCCAACGAATACCTGACCCCGGAGCCCGATCCGAGCTCCACCAATATCGTCATCGCACGTCTCAACATGACGTGGATCTCCACGTTCCAGACGCCGGGCGACCTCGACTCCCGCGTCACCCAAAAGCAGGGCATCGACACCTTCGTCAAGCCTCCGAATGGCGAGCTGCTTGTCTTGGACGTCGGCCAGAAAATGACTGTTCTCGGCGAGGACTTCGACTTCAGGGGTCGTTGGGATATCGCGCTTGGCGATCCGGCGGTGGAGTTCGGCAAGGTCTGTAGCGCACTCGGTCTGTAGCGCACTCGGTCTGTAGGTGACCCAGCGGACGAGATCCTCAGCCAGGCGGCCCAAGCAGTGTAAGCAACCCTCGTTCATGCGACGCCAGTGACACAGACCTGCGGGGCGCCCACAGCAGGGCGCCCCGCAGGTTGAGGCCCATCGCCGCGCTTGCGACGATGGGCCCATGATTGCCGGTGACTTCCCGCTCAAGCGTGCCGGTCGGCTCGCGCTGCTGGTTGCCGGCCTCGGGCTCGGCGTGATGTTCCTGGCCATAATCCATGGCGAGCCGGCCTACTCCCTGGCCGGCACCGCGCCTGCCGCCTGGGTCACCGGGTTCTTGGCCGGCTGGAGCCTGATCGCCGCCGGGCTCGGGGCGTGGGCGCGGCGACCCGGTAGCCGCTTCGGGCCGCTGGCTGTGGCGGCGGGCGTGGCGTGGTTCCTGGCCGAGTGGGACAACCCTGGTATAGGGGTGGCGGTGGCGTTCACCGCCGGCTTGGTCCTGCAGGCCGCCTGTCCGCCGCTGATCGGTCATGCGGCGCTGGTCTATCCCAGTGGGCGGCTGCGATCGCGCCTGGAGCGGGTCGCCGTGGCCATCGCCTACGGCGGCGCGCTGCTGGCACTGGGGATCCTGCCGGCGCTGTTCTTCCAGCCGGCCAGCCAAGGCTGCGGCCAATGTCCCGGCAACCAGCTCGGCGTCTTCAACGACCCACAAGCCGTGCAGGCGCTGACCCGCGTCGGTATTCGGGTGGGACTGGCCTGGACGGTCCTGTTGGTGGCGTTCATGGGCTGGCGGCTGGTTCGGTCCACGGCCGCGACGCGGCGGCTGATCACGGCCGTGGTCACCCCCGCGATCGCGTACCTGAGCCTGGTTGCCTGGAGCTTCCAGCACGCCCTGGCCAAGGGTTTCCTCGGCAACGACAGCCTGGAGCGCCGCCTGTGGCTTGGGCAGGCGGTCACGCTGGTGGCGCTGGCGCTCGGCGTGTCCTGGGAGTGGGTGCGAGGCCGGCGCACCCGCTCGGCGCTGGCCCGGCTGGTGGTCGAACTGGCGGCCTCGCCGCCGGCGGGCGGGCTCGGAGCCGCCCTGGCCGAGACCCTTGGCGACCCCACCCTCACGCTGCTGTATCCGCTTCCCGACGGGCGGCGGGTCGACGCCACCGGCCGACCCGCGCAGCCTGGTCAGAGTCAAAGGACGACCTCGCTAGTGCAGGGCGGGCGGCCGGTCGCCGTGCTCGCCCACCGGCCCGGCCTGCTGGACGATCCGAGCCTGGTCGAACAGATCGCCGCCACGGCACGCGTCGCCCTCGACAACGAGCGGCTGCAGGCGCAGGTCCGCGCCCAGCTCGCGGACCTGCGCGCTTCGCGCGTCCGCATCGTCGAACGGGGGAACGCCGAACGGCGGCGGCTGGAGCGCGACCTGCACGACGGCGCCCAGCAGCGTCTGGTCTCCCTGGCGCTCTCGCTGCGGCTCGCCCAGCTCGAGGATGACGCCGATGCTGATGTCACCGCCTTGGAGGAAGCCGAGGCAGAGGTTCGCCAGGCACTCGAGGAGCTGCGGGGGCTTGCCCGCGGCCTCTACCCGGCCGCCCTCACCGAGGAGGGCCTGGCAGCGGCGCTGGAGGCGCTGGCCGAACAGGCCGCCAGCCCGCTGGTGCTGCGGCGGCTGCCACAGGAGCGCTTGGAGCCGAGCGTTGAAGCCGCCGCCTACTTCGTCGTGGCCGAGACCTTGCAGCGAAGCCGGCCACGACGCGCCGCCGTCGACGCGGTCCACGCCGACGGACGGCTGATCGTTGAGGTCGAGACCGACCAGCAGCCGCCTCAGGAGCTGACCGATCTGGAGGACCGGGTGGGGGCGCTGGACGGCCGGCTGGTCGTCGAGCACGGCCTCAGTGGCGCAACCCGCATCCGCGCGGAGCTGCCATGCGGGTAGTGGTCGCCGACGACGAGGTCCTCCTCCGCGAGGGGCTGGCGCGACTGCTGACCGAGACCGGCTTCGAGGTGGTCGGCAAGATCGGCGACCCCGACCAACTCCTGGCCACGGTCCGCCATACCCACCCGCACGTGGCGATCGTTGACATCAAGATGCCACCCACCCACACCGACGAGGGGCTGGTGGCCGCCGAGGAAATCCGCCGCTCCGACCCCTCGGTGGGCGTGCTCGTCCTCTCCCACTACCTCGAGTCACGCTACGCCATGCGCCTGCTCCAACAGCACCCCGAACGAGTCGGGTACCTGCTCAAGGAGCGCATCTCCGACATCGCGGTGCTCACCGATGCCATCCGGCGGGTCGCCGAGGGCGAGTGCGTCATCGACCCGACCATCGTGGCACGGCTGATGGCGCGCCAGCGCGACAGCGGCCCGCTCACTCAGCTGACCGACCGCGAGCGTGAGGTCCTCGCGCTGATGGCCGAGGGCCACTCCAACCAGGGCATCTGCGACAAGCTGTTCCTCAGCCCCAAGACCGTGGAGGCCCACGTCGGCCAGATCTTCTCGAAGCTCGGGCTGCGCGACGCACCCGGCTACCACCGCCGAGTGTTGGCCGTGCTCGCCTTCCTGCGTTCCGCCTGAGTGTCGGTTGACCCATCGACCCCTGGTAGGTCAGAATCTTGACCTATGAGTGAGACGCTGCCCTTCTCCGAAGTCAAGGCCCACCTCTCCGAGGTGGCAGACCGGGTCGAGCGCGAGCACGACCGCATCCTGGTCACCCGCAACGGCCGGCCCTCCTTCGTCCTGCTCAGCCCCGACGACCTCGCGGCGCTGGAGGAGTCGATCGACATCCTCCAGGACGACGAGCTGATGGACTCCCTGCGGACCTCGCGCCGACAGGTCACCGTCGGCGACACGGTCCCCCTGCGCGACCAGCTCTAGGAACGGCCTCGTGTACGAGGTCGAGATCACCCGCGAAGGCCTCCGCCATCTCAACCAACTCCCCGACAAGGTCCGCGACGCGGCGATCCAGGCGATCCTGGGCCCCATCGCCGAACGTCCCCGACGCGTTGGCAAGCCGCTGGTCGGCGAGCTGACCGGGCTGTACTCGGCCCGACGCGGGGACTACCGGGTGATCTACGAGATCGACGATGACCGCAAGGTCGTGATCGTGCACCGGGTCCAACACCGCCGCGTCGTCTATCGTCCACGTTGACGAACCCAAGGAGCAGGAATCGTCGCAGAACCTTGCTGGAGGCCCGAACATGGCAATAGCAGAGCGTCCTCCAGGATGCAAAGAGAACGCTTAACTGAACGCCAAGACAGCGCTTAACTTCGACCTCCACGGTTGAGCACGACCTGCGGGAACGGCCGTCCGCACAGCGGTTCCCTGGTGGTTTGCTGACACGGAAGAGGCCGGAGGTTCAACTCCTCCCGCGCCCACTTGCAGCGCTCTGATGTGCACTTTTGTTGGCTCCAGGGCGTCCTTGCTCTCCCCATAGCTGCTGAATCGTAGGGTTCGATGGCCGCACAGCGGTACAAGAGCACTTTACTGCGCTCCCGCCGTCCGTCGGGCCCGAGCGCGAAGCAGACCAAGGCCAGCATGATCGGCTCGCCGTTGGGCAGCCCCCGCGCCACCAGGCCGCCCATACAACTCGACCCCTGACCGAAGACCTGGGCCCCTGACGCGGCAATCCAGCCGTCGCCGTGACGGCCGGTGGGGCGGATCGCATCGCGGCTAGCCGCCCATGATCACTGTGGCCCTCCCCTGGTGGGGCTGGCCCAATGCGGTCGGCGATCCCCGGCTCAGCCGCGCGTTGCGGCCAGAAGGCATGGCTGCTGCGCCCTCCGAGGCTAGCTTTGCGTGGCTGGAGGGCCTTGCCTGAAACGCCGGTGTCTGTTTCAACGTTCTAGACGTTGGCCGGAGCAAAGTCACTGGATTCCCGGTTCGACCTTTGGGAGGCGCGCATGCCCCGTCGGCTTCTTCCTATCCCATTCATCATCGGGCTGGTGAGCCTGCTGACCGCCAGCGCGTTCGCCTCCACCCCCGGCGCCGACGTCCGCCTCAGCAACGACTATCCAGGCGGCGGGTACATCAGCGCCTACACCCTGGCCACCGGCAACCCGTACACCGACGCGGTGCTGCAGGAGTGCTCGATCGCCCGGGGCCGCCAGAACGAGCCGTCGGTCGCGGTCGACCCGCGCAACACCAACGTCCTGATCGGCAGCTCCAACGACTACTGCGGCGTCTACGCCGGCTCGACCCCCGGCAACTTCGTGCCCGCGGGGCCGATCTGGTTGGGCTACTACCGTTCCCAGAACGGTGGGGCCAGTTTCCAGAGCTCCCTGGTCCCCGGTTACCCTGGCGACACCTCACCCTTTGCTCCGCTCGCCCAGGTGCGTACCGCCAGCGCGGGTGACCCGGTGATCGCCTGGGACACCCAGGGGCGGGTGTTCATGGGGTCGGAGTCCTCCGACGACCCGGCCGGCACGGCCAAGACCTTCGGGGATGTCTGGGTTGCCCGCTACGACAACCCCGACGGCCCCACCGGCGCGACCATCAACGACGGCAAGCGCTACCTCGGCACCGAGATCGTCGCCAGGGGCTCGGCAGCGCCCAACCTGCTCGGCAAGTTCAACGATAAGACCGCCATCGAGGCCGACCGCACCGGCGGCCGCTGCGACGGCAACGTCTACTTCTCCTGGTCGCGGTTTACCGGCGGACCGACCAACGGCTTCAACTCAAGCGTCTACTTCTCGCGCTCCACCGACCACGGCGCCACCTTCACCTCCCCCCAGAAGCTCAGCCAGACCGTCCACGACATCCAGTTCCCCGACATCGCGGTGACCAGCAACGGTGACATCTACCTGACCTTCCGGCAGTTCGCCTCCCAGCTGGGCCACGAGACCAACAACGCGCTGCTGTACGTCAAGTCGACCGACTGCGGGCAAACCTTCTCGGCGCCCCGCCAGATCACCACCTTCGAGCCCTACGACGCCGCCGACATCTCCGCCACCGGGGACGCGCGGGTTGGCCAGTGCGGCGACTTCGCCCTCGCCTGCCAGTCCGGCTACACCTTCTTCCGCCGCAACACCCAGGTCCGCTCGACCGCCGACCAGCTGGACCAGGCCCACCAGTGGATCTACATCGTCTACGACCCCAGCAAGCCAGGCACCGAAGTGCCCACCGGGACCAGCTACGGCACGGTGGTCTCCGGCGATCTGCCCCTGAAATACCACCAACGCATCGGCAGCCAGTCGGCGGTCTACTTCATCCGCCTGGACGGCGCCACCGGCGCCCACACCGCCCCCCGCCTGCTCGACAACCAGGCCCGCGGCCACCAGCTCTTCCCTGACATCTCCGCCGACGGCGGCGTGCTGCACGCCATCTGGTGGGACAGCCGCAACGACCCCGCCTACTCGCCGGCACGACCGGTCGGCAACTTCGCCGACGGCCGCACCGTTTCCTCGCTGGACGCCTACGCCTCCCGCTCGACCGACCAAGGCGGCAGCTGGAGCGCCTCGGCGCGGCTCAGCGATGTGACTTCCAACCCCAACTACGAGCAGTTCTCCGACCGCACCGTGCCGTTTGCCGGTGACTACCTGTGGATCACCTCACTCGGCGACTTCGCCTACGGGACCTGGACCGACTGGCGCGACACCGTGGCAGGGGTCGACCCCCGCGAGGACGGCGACAGCGACCACGACAACGCCGACGTCACCCAATGCCGCACCTTCGACCCCGCCACCGGCACCTGGAGCGGCGACCAGTGCCCCCACGCCGGCGGGCTGGACCAAAACATCTACGGCGACCACGCACCCTAACCTCGCTCGCCATCGACCGATGGGCGGCCGCGTGCGGCCGCCCATCGGCTCTGCGGGGTCCAACACCAGACCGAAGGACGGCCCACGCTAGACGGGCCGGCCCGACCCGGACGATCAGCCAGCCCGATGACGCGCCAGGACGTCATTGCGGCCGACTGAGGTTGCAGTGGCGCAAGACGGAGCAGAATGCACCGAGAACCTGTGGGTTAGGTCACGGTCGTCGGCTCATCGGGAGAACGCATAACTTCGCCACCTACGGTCGGCGGCGACCTGGGAAAACGGCGGGTAGCACAGCGCTTCCCCGCCGTTTGCTGACATGGAAGAGGACGGAGGTTCAACTCCTCCCACGCCCACCGCACCCCTTCTGACCTGCACTTTCCCGACTCATGCATGCCTCACTTACTCCCGGGTTACCCATTCACTCCGTTTGGAAGCGGCACGGCGGTGAGAGAGCGCATAACTGATCACGTTCTGATGCGGCAATCCGTCGTGGCTGACGGGCCGGGTCGCTCGGGATCGTAGGGCGGCGGGTCGGTCGCTACGCGGTCGCAGCTTCGGTTGGGATGTGGTCGGCCTGTAACTGTTGTCGCTGATCAGGCGGTCGGAGGCA
>Ga0307415_100001380_pt1 | contig 11588 bp, 12 predicted proteins | sample DK1Cmetagenome_FD_204524 | JGI IMG/M metagenome (GOLD analysis project Ga0307415, IMG submission 204524) | Maize rhizosphere microbial communities from greenhouse at UC Davis, California, United States - DK15-C-2 | ecosystem: Host-associated > Plants > Roots > Rhizosphere > Soil | place: USA...
CGCGACGTGTTCCACTACGCCGCCTGCCATCTCGGGGCCATCGCCGACAACGCACGCGACGTGGACCTCGCGCTGCGCTGGGGGTTCGGATGGCCGTCCGGGCCGTTCGAAACCTGGCAGGCGGCGGGCTGGTCGCAGGTCGGCGACTGGATCGCCGAGGACATCGCCGCGCGTCGCGCGCTGTCGAGCGCGCCGTTGCCGGCCTGGGTCGCTTCGCCGAAGGTGCGATCGGCCGGTGGTGTGCACGCTCCAGGGGGCGGTTCGTACTCGCCGGCGGCCGACGCGTTCGTCGCGCGGCGGCCGCTGCCCGTGTACCGGCGGCAGCGCGTCCCCGATCGCGTCGTCGGCGAGCGTCCGCCGGCGGGCACGACGCTGTTCGAAACCGACGCCGTGCGCATGTGGCATCTGGAGGACGATGTCGGCATCGTCACGTTCCGCACCAAGCGCAACACGATCAGCGACGCCGTGCTGGACGGTGTCATGCGCGCCTGCGACGTCGCCGAGCAGCGGTTCGCCGGAATCGTGCTGTGGCAGGACGGCGAGCCGTTCTCGCTCGGCGCCGATCTCGCCGCGATCGCGCCCGCGATCCAGAACGCCCGGTGGTCGTCGATCGAGGCAGTCGTCTCGCACTTCCAGCAGACCGCGCTGAGGCTCCGCTACGCGAGCGTTCCGACCGTCGCCGCGGTGCGGGGGATGGCGCTCGGCGGCTCGTGCGAGTTCGTCCTCCACTGCGACCGCACGGTCGCCGCGCTGGAATCGTATGTCGGCCTGGTCGAGGCCGGCGTCGGACTCCTGCCGGCGGGCGGGGGCAGCAAGGAGCTAGCGTTGCGCGCGGCACGCGAAGCCAAGCGCGGTGCCGTCGGCGGGCCGCTCGACATGTTTCCGTTCCTCCGCAGCTACTTCCAGACGGTGGCGACGGCGACGGTCTCGAAGAGTGCGCTGCACGCCCAGGAGCTCGGCTTCCTCGCGTCGAGCGACGTGGTCGTCATGCACGCGCACGAGCTCCTGCACGTCGCGATCGCGCAGGCCCGCGCGCTGCAGGAGAGCGGGTATCGTCCGCCGCTGCCGCCGGCGGGCATCGCCGTCGCGGGCCGGACCGGCATCGCCAACCTGCAGATGCTCCTCGTGAACATGCGTGACGGCGGGTTCGTCAGCGCCTACGACGCGGAGGTCGGCCTTGCCATCGCGCGGGTCATGTGCGGCGGCGACGTGGAAAGCGGCAGCGCCGTCGACGAGCGCTGGCTGCTGGGGCTCGAGCGGTCGGAATTCATGCGCCTGCTCGCCGACGAGCGCACGCAGGCGCGCATCGCGCATACTCTGGCGACCGGCAAGCCGCTTCGCAATTGACCATGGCCGAAAGACAGCTGCAGGACGCCTACATCGTCGCGGCCACACGGACCGCCGTCGGCAAGGCGCCGCGCGGCGTGTTCCGCACGACGCGTCCCGACACGCTGCTCGCACACGTGTTGACGCGTGCGCTGGCCCAGGCGGAGGGCTTGCCGCCCGCGCGCGTGGAGGACGTGATCGTCGGCTGCGCGATGCCCGAGTACGAGCAGGGCATGAACATCGCGCGCATCGGCGTGCTGCTGGCCGGCCTGCCGCCGAGCGTGGCCGGCATGACCGTCAACCGGTTCTGCTCGTCGGGCCTCAACGCCGTGTCGATCGCGGCCGACCGCATCCGTACCGGCGAGGCGGACGTGATGATCGCGGCCGGTGTCGAGAGCATGAGCATGATCCCGATGCTCGGCCGCCTCGCGCTCAACCCCGACGTGTTCGCGCGCGACGAGAACGTCGCGATCGCCTACGGCATGGGCTTGACCGCCGAGAACGTGGCGCGGCGGTGGAACGTGTCGCGCGACGACCAGGACGCGTTCGCGCTCGAATCGCACCGGCGTGCGCTCGCGGCCCAGGCGGCAGGCGAGTTCGCCAGCGAGATCGCCGCGTTCGAAGTCGAGGAGCGCAGGCCCGATCTCGCCGCCGGGGTCGTCGACGTGACGCGGCGGCACGTCGCGCGCGACGAAGGGCCGCGGCCCGATGCGACGCTCGAGGCGCTGTCGCGGCTGAAGCCCGTGTTCGCCGCGCAGGGCAGCGTCACCGCCGGCAACAGCTCGCAGACGTCGGATGGCGCCGGCGCCGTCGTGCTCGTGTCCGAACGCGCGTTGCGCGATCACGGCCTGAAGCCGCTGGCGCGCTTCGTCGGCTTCGCGGTCGCCGGCGTGCCGCCGGACGTCATGGGCATCGGTCCGGTGGCGGCGATCCCGAAATTGCTCGCGACGACGGGCGTGCGCCAGCACGCGATCGACTGGATCGAGCTCAACGAGGCGTTCGCGGCCCAGAGCCTCGCGGTCATGCGGCAGCTCGACCTCGATCCCGACCGCGTCAATCCGCTCGGCGGCGCGATCGCGCTCGGCCACCCGCTCGGCGCCACGGGCGCCATCCGGACGGCCACGGTCGTTCACGGCCTCCAGCGGCGTGGCGGCAAGTACGGCATGATCACGATGTGCGTCGGCACCGGCATGGGCGCCGCCGGCCTGATCGAGGCGATGTAGCGCGCGGTTTCGCTCCGCACGGCGGACGAGCCGCCCGCGTGACGGGTTCACGATCCCTGAGGGGGGGAGACGATGCGGCAATGGATCGGCGGCATGCTCTTCGCGTGCGTTGCGCTCGGCGCGAGCGGCGCGGAAATCGGCGGCGTCAAGCTCGACGACAAGGCGACGGTGGGCGGGCAGGAGCTGGTGCTGAACGGCGCCGGCATCCGCACGCGCGCCATCTTCAAGGTCTACGTCGGCAGCCTCTACGTTCCGTTGAAGGCCAGCTCGCTCGCCGCGGTGCTGGCGACGGCGCCCCGGCGGGTTCAGCTCAACCTGCTGCGCAACCTGTCGGCGGACCAGCTGGTCGACGCGCTGATCGACGGTCTGAAGGAGAACACGACCGACGCGGAATTCGCGTCGATCAAGCGCGAGACCGACCAGCTCGTGTCGATCATGAAGTCGTTCGGCGAAGTGAAGGAGGGGACGGTCGTCACGCTCGACTTCGTCGACAACGAGACCCGCATCGCGCAGAACGGCCAGGCGAAGGGCGCCGTCGCGGGCGAGGCGTTCAACCAGGCGCTGACGCGCGTCTGGCTCGGCGACAAGCCGGTGCAGGCCGACCTCAGGAAGGCGATGCTCGGCGGGTGACGGCCGCCGTCTCCGACCGCCGCACCGGCGCGGCATGAACTCCGCCGCCGATCGCCGGTCCACTCCGACGAGCCGGGCGCGGGCTTTCGCGTCCGCGCGCGCGCGGCTTTCGCGGGCTCCCACTTTCCGCGCCTGATCGACCGATGCCCGACTACTGGCCATCGTCCGGCTACCGGCTGCTCGCCATCGGCAGCGATGGGCGACTGACGGTGACCGACGCGTTCCTCCGCAGCTTCCTCACGCGCCCCGAGCTCGCGCCGGTGCCTGAATCCGACGACCTCGAGCTCTCGCTCCACGACGCGCTGATGCGCCAGCCGCGGCGCGCGGTCGCGGACGACGAGATCGCGCGCATGGCCGACGAGGACGCGCGTGACAACTACCGCGTGTTCGTGCGCTTCCGCGACCGCCTGCTCTCGGCCGCTTCGCTCGAAGCGGCGTACGTCGCGCTGTTTCGCGGCGAAGGCGTGAACGTGCCGCCGCTGTTCGTGCATCAGCTCACGCAGATCCTCCTGCGGCACATCCTCGGCGACGAGGCGGATCCTCTCGACGCCCGTGCCGCCGAGATGCTCTTCCGTGCGCAGAAGATCGCGGTGAACGAGGACGGGACCGTGCTCGCGGCCGACGACGCGTTCGTCGAGACGCATGCGATGAGCGCCGGGTTCGGCAACCTCGGGGAGCTGCTGCGCAAGAACGCGGTTCCGACCCGCTCGCTCGACGTCGACGTGCTCGGCCGCGACAACGCCGCGCTCTATTGGGAGCGCGACGAGCGGCACGACACCTCGATCGCGCTCAATCGCGGCCAGCCGGCGCTCGACGCGCTGTGCCGCGTGCTCGAGCGCTGGATCGCGCATTTCGTCGGCGTTCGCGTGCGAATCGTGCCCGAGCGGCGCATCGACGACGACCGCTGGGTCTGGCACGTCGGCCTCGATGCCGAGGCGAGCGGCATCCTGAACGATCTGTACAATCGCGCCGACGTCGACGACGAGCGCGCGCGACGCCTGCTGTGCCTGTTCCGGCTCGAGTTCGACGATCCGGCCGACATGCGGCCCGCGATCGCCGGCCGGCCCGTCTACCTCGCGATGGCGATGGATGCGCAAGCGCGGCTTCGGCTGAAGCCGCAGAACCTGATCCTCAACCTGCCGCTCGCGCGGCAGCAATGACCCGATGCGCTTCCCCGACATGGTCCTCGTCGCGCTGCTCGCGCTGTCGTCGGGCGCGACGCTCGCGCAGGATGTCGCGCCCAAAGCCGCCGATGCGAAGGCGCCCGAGCCGGTCGCGGACGCCGGCCCGCTCGCCGATCTCGCCTGGCTCGCCGGCTGCTGGCGCGGCAGCGTGAACCAGCGGGAGTTCCGCGAGCACTGGATGCCCCTCCGCGGCAACCTGCTCGTCGGTTCGGGTCACACGGTCGTGGGCGGCCGCACGCAGGACTTCGAATACCTGCGGCTCGAGCCGCGCGCCGATGGCGTCTACTACGTCGCCGTGCCGTCGGGCCAGAGGGAGACGGCGTTCAAGCTGGCCGAGCGCAAGGCGGACGGCGTCGACACCGTCTTCACGTTCCGCCACCCGACGCAGGAATTCCCGCAGACGATCATCTATCGCCGTGCGACCGGCGGGTGGCTGTACGTGCACGTCGAGGGGAAGGTCGGCGGCGAGGAGCGCAAGATCATCTATCCGTTCCGCCGCGTCGACTGCGAGAGCGGCGAGTTCATCGAGCGGTAGATGGGCGCGCTGCAGACGTTCGAGCGCATGCTGGCGGGCGGCAAGGACAGCGCGTTGCTGCGTTACTCGCTCGGCACCGAATACATGAAAGCCGGCGATCCCGCGAGGGCGTGCGAGCATCTCGCTCGCGCCGTCGAGCTCGATGCGGGCTACACGGCTGCGTGGAAACTGCTTGGCAAGGCGCTTGCGGCGGCAGAGCGGCGCGACGAGGCGCTCGGCGCCTACCGCCGCGGCATCGAGGTCGCGCGCGCCAAGGGCGACCGTCAGGCCGAGAAGGAAATGACGGTGTTCGCGCGACGCCTCGAGCGCGGCTAGCGCTCGGTCACGCGGCCTGCGCGGAGCTCGTCGACACCGCGATTGGCGAGTGCGTCCGCGCGCTCGTTGCCCGGATGGTCGCTGTGCCCGCGTACCCAGTGCCAGCGGATGCGATGACGGGCCGCCAGCGCGTCCAGCTCGCGCCACAGCTCGGCGTTCTTGACCGGCTTCTTGTCGGCGGTCTTCCAGCCGTTGCGCTTCCAGCCGTGGATCCAGCTCTCGATGCCCTGCTTCACGTATTGGGAGTCGGTGTAGAGATCGACGTCGCTCGCGGCCTTGAGCTGCTCGAGCGCGCGAATGACGGCGGTGAGCTCCATCCGGTTGTTCGTCGTCGGCGTCTCGCCGCCGAAGATCTCCTTCTCCCGCTCGCCGGCGACCAGCACCGCGCCCCAGCCGCCCGGGCCGGGATTGCCCTTGCAGGCCCCGTCGGTGTAGATCGTCACCGGCGTCATCGCGCGACCCCGTGCGCCGACCGCATCGCTCCCGGCCGGCGTGCCGGCCACCTCATCGCTGACGGCGCTGCGTCATCGAGGTCAGCGTTTCGCGTGCGCGTGCCGCCGGTACGAACGCGCGGCGCCTTTCGCGCCGCTGGCGCGCCGGCGTGATCACGCGCATGCCGTGCACGTGCTTGGTCGCGCGCAGGAAGTAGACGCCGCCGCCGATCGGCCACCAGCGATCGCCCGCGCGCTCGAAGAAGCCGCTCCGCGCGAGCCACGGCTCGTGCGCGAACGGCGGCGCGTAGCAGTCGAGCCGCCCGCCGACGACGTCGAAGCCGAGCAGCGTCAGCCAGTCCTTCATCCGGTAGAGCGCGATGAAGTTGCCGTTCCACGGCGGCGTCTGCTGGCGTCCGAAATAGCGCTTGGCGCCGAACAGCGAGAACGGGTTGAAGCCGGCGATGACGATCTGCCCTTCGGGGCGAATGACGCGATACGCCTCGCGCAGCATCAAGTGCGGATCGTCGGTGAACTCGAGCGCGTGCGGCATGACGATCAGGTCGAACGAGTTCTCCGCGAAAGGCAGCCAGTGCGGGTCGGCGATGATGTCGGCCGGCGGATCGTAATCGAGCGTCCAGCGTGACGGGATGCGGCTCTGCGTGAGGAACGCCGCTTCCGGCAGCCCGATCTGCAGCGCGTAGAAGCCGAAGATGTCGGCGACCGTCTGGTCGAAGTACGCCTGTTCGCGCGCGAGCAGGTACTGGCCGAGCGGTGTCGCCAGCCACTCGGCCAGCGTCGTTGACACCCGTCCGGGCGCGCTCGAAGATGCCTGCATGACGCCGATTATCCCGGTAGGCGCTTTCACGGACAACTACGTGTGGATCGTGCGCTCCGGCGATGCCGCCGTGGCCGTCGATCCGGGCGACGCCGCGCCGGTGATTGCCTATCTGGAGCGCGAGCGGCTGCGCCTGGTGGCCGTGCTCGCCACGCATCATCACGGCGACCACGTCGGAGGCATTCCTGCGCTCGTCGAGCGCTACGGCGCGCACGTGTACGGGCCGGCGCGCGAAGCCATCCCCCACCGCGGTACGGCCCTCGCCGAAGGCGACGTCGTTCGCATCGACGCGCCGGCGCTCGCGCTTCGCGTGCTCGACATCCCGGGCCACACGGCCGGCCACATCGCGCTCATCGGCACGATCGACGGCTCGCCGACGCTGTTCTGCGGCGACACGTTGTTCGCCGCGGGCTGCGGCAAGCTGTTCGAAGGCACGCCGAGCCAGATGTGGACATCGCTCTCGAAGCTCGCCGCGCTGCCGCCCGCGACGCGCGTGTACTGCGGCCACGAATACACGCTGGCGAACCTCCGCTTCGCCGCGGCCGTCGAGCCGGCCAGCGACGACGTGCGCGAGCGCATCGCGCGCGAGAGCGCGAAGCGCGCGCGCGACGAGCCGACGCTCCCTTCGACGATCGCCGACGAGCTGCTGACCAATCCGTTCCTTCGCGTCCGCGAACCCGCAGTGCGCCGCGCGGCCGAGGCCGAGTCCGACACCCCGCCCGGCGACGACGTCGCGGTCTTCGCCGCCCTGCGCGCATGGAAGAACCGCTTTCGGTGAACCCGCGGCACGGTTGACGCTCCCCGGGGCGACGCCTACCATCGCCCCGACCGTACCGGCTGTCGGTCGCGCGTGCACCGCTCGCGTCGACTCGACTGCAATGCAGGCAGGAAACGCCCGCGTCAAGCGGTCGTTCATCTGGATATCGAATTGCGAATAGCGATCCTCCCCGCCCTGGCGCTCGCCGCATTCCTCGTGGGCTGCGCCACCGCGCCGCCGCCTCCGGCCGATCCGCCGCCGACGATTGCCGTCGCGCCCGCGCCGGAGCCGCCGCCTCCCGAACCGCTGCCGCCGCTTGCAGCGCTGGAATCGCAACCGTTGTCACGGCTCGTCGTGCCGGGCCCGTTCTCGCCCGCGGTCGCCGATGAACTCGAGCAGCTGCCGATGCCCGCGCCGGACGTCTGGGATCGCATCGTGCGCGGTTTCGCCGTGCCCGACATCGAAGGGCCGCTGGTCGAGAAATGGGAGCGCTGGTATGCCGAGCGCCCCGACTACGTCGCGCGCATGGTGGACCGCAGCCGGCGCTATCTCTACCACATCGTGACCGAGGTCGATCAGCGCGGCATGCCGCTCGACATCGCGCTGCTGCCGATGATCGAGAGCGCGTTCAACCCGGTGGCGATCTCGTCCGCGCGCGCTTCCGGGATCTGGCAGTTCATGCCCTCCACCGGCCGGCACTTCGGGCTGCAGCAGAACTTCTGGTTCGACTCTCGCCGCGACGTCCTCGCCGCCACCGACAAGGCGCTCGATTACCTGCAGAAGCTCTTCGGCGACTTCGGCGACTGGCAGCTCGCGCTGGCGGCCTACAACTGGGGCGAGGGGAACGTCGCGCGCGCCCTGCAGCGCAACCAGGCGCGCGGGCTGCCGCTCGACTACGCCTCGCTCGCGATGCCCGACGAGACGCGCAACTACCTGCCCAAGCTGCAGGCGGTGAAGAACATCGTGCGCGAGCCGGAGAAGTACGGGCTGGTGCTCGCCGATGTCCCCGACGCGCCGTATTTCACGGCGGTCAAGGTGACGCGGAAGATGGACGTGAAGCGCGCCGCGGAGCTCGCCGAGATGCCCGTCGAGGAATTCGTCGCGCTCAATCCGCAGCACAACCGGCCGGTGATGGCGGGCGCGGACGAGTTCACGATCCTGCTCCCGACCGACAAGGCCGAGCTCTTCGCCGCGAAGCTCGACCTGCACGACCAGCCGCTCGTGTCGTGGCAGGCGTACCGCATCAAGGACGGCGAATCGCTGCAGCAGCTCGCGAGCCAGTTCGGCATGTCGGTCGATACGCTGCGCGCCATCAACGGCATGACGGCGCGCACGCGCCCGCCGCGCGGCCACCTGCTGCTCGTGCCGGCGCAGCGCCCGTCCGCCGCCGCCGACGCGTCGCTCGAGAAGGCGGTATTCACCGCGGTGCCGCAGGGACGCACGTCGTTCCACACCGTGCGTCGCGGCGAGACGCTGTTCCGCATCGCCGAGCGCTACGGCGTCACGGCGTCCGAGTTGCGCGAATGGAACGGCCTCGCGCAGAACGCGATCGCCGTCGGACAGCAGCTGCGCGTCACCAGCGACGTCGTGCGCGACGCGCGTCGCGGGGCGCCTCGTGCCGTCGCCGCCACGGGCGGCGCGAAGGCGGTGCGCGGCCGGTCGGGAAGCGGCCCGTCGTCGGCGACGCGGCCGAGCGGTGCGGCGGCGTCGCAGGCGGGCGCCGGCGCAAAGGCGACGGCGACGGTACGCCCCGCTGTCGCGACGCCCGCCAGCGGCAAGCGTGCGACCGCGCCGTCGCGCGTGAAGCCCGTGTCTCCGCGGGCCAACTGACCCGCACCGGCGGGAACGCGAGGCCGTCGGGGCGGCGGCGGATGCAAAACGGGCGGCGCACTGCGCCGCCCGTTTGCTTTGTCCGTCACATCTGCGACGGAGCTTCGAGCGAGGGCTACTTCCGCTTCGCCCGCTTGGTCGCCTTCTTGGCGGAGCGCTTCTTCGTGGCCTTCTTGGCCGAGCGCTTCTTGGTGGCGCGCTTCGCGCCGCCCTTCTTCGCCGCCTTCTTCGCGCCGCGCTTCGCACCCTTGCGGGCACCCTTCTTCGCGGCCTTCTTCGCGCCGCGCTTCGCGGTCTTGCGCGCGCCCGACTTCTTCGCCGACTTCTTGGCCGTGCGCTTCTTCGCGGCCTTCTTCGTCGACTTCTTGGCGCTCTTGCGCGCGCCGCCCTTCTTCGCGGCCTTCTTGGCGCCGGCCTTGCGGCGCGACGATTTCTTCTTCGGCGCAGCCGGCGCGGAGCTCGGCGCGATCATCGACATCATGTCAGCCATCATCTTTTGCTTCTCCTGTCTGGGTTTTGAACTGTTTTGACTGCCTACGACGACTGCGTGCGACTCACTGCGGTTGCATTGCTTCGGCACCACAGCAGGCCGGCGATCCGCTCGTCGTGTCGCTAGAAGCACTTGACAAACGCTCTGCGACCTGCTGCCTGCATTCTAGACAACTTTCAACGATTTGCAAGATTCCGCCGCCGCGTCCGATGGTTGCGCGCGCCGGTGTTGCGAAATCGCACAGTCCTCGCGACACGACATCGACGCCGCGTCGCGCTCGCGCCGCCGCCGAAGTGACGCGCTGCGTCACTCCGGACGAGCGCCGAAGCAGCGCGCGCCACGCGCGCTCACGGCAGCAGCGTCTCGCCGGCGAACAGGTCCGCCACGCGCTCGCGCTCGCGCACGAGGTGCGCGACGTCGCCGTCGACGATGACCTCGGCCGCGCGCGGGCGCGTGTTGTAGTTCGAGCTCATGACCATGCCGTACGCGCCCGCGGCGCCGATGGCGAGCAGGTCGCCTTGGTCCAGCGCGAGGTCCCGCTCGCGCGCGAGCACGTCGCTGCTCTCGCACACCGGGCCGACGATGTCCCATCGACGCGACGTTCCCGACCGCGGTCGCACGGGCTGCACCGGATGCCACGCGTCGTAGAGCGCCGGTCGGATCAGGTCGTTCATCGCGGCGTCCACGATGGCGAAGTCGCGTGGTCCGCCGGTCTTCAGGTATTCGACGCGCGTCAGCAGCACGCCGGCATCGCCGACCAGGCGACGGCCGGGCTCGAGCAGCAGCGTCTCGCTTCTGCCGGCGAAGAGCTCGCGCAGCAGCGACGCGTAGTCGGCGAGCGCGAGCGGGCGCTCGTCGCGGTAGCGGATGCCGAGGCCGCCGCCGAGATCGACGTGCTCGAGCCGGATCCCCTCGGCCGCGAGCGTATCGGCCGCGGCGAGGACCCTCGCGGCCGCTTCACGCAATGGCGGCAGCTCGGTGATCTGCGAACCGATGTGCATGTCGATGCCGACCACGGCGATCGCCGGCATCGTCGCCGCGCGCCGGTAGAGCGCGAGCGCTGCGGGGACGTCGATGCCGAACTTGTTCTCGCGCAGGCCGGTGGAGATGTAGGGATGCGTGCGCGCGTCGACGTCGGGGTTGACGCGCAGGCTCACCGGCGCGCGCTTGCCCGCCGCTTCGGCGACGGCGGCGAGCCGGTCGAGCTCCTGCCCGGATTCGACGTTGAAGCATCGGATGCCCGCGTCGAGCGCCTGGCGCATCTCGTCGGCGCGCTTGCCGACGCCGGAGAACACGACCTTGCCCGGATCGCCGCCGGCGGCGATCACCCGGGCGAGCTCGCCGCCCGAGACGATGTCGAAGCCGCTGCCGAGGCGCGCGAAAAGGCCCAGGACCGCGAGATTCGCGTTGGCCTTGAGCGCGTAGCAGGTGAGGTGCGGGATGCCGTCGAGCGCCGCCTCGAACGCGCGGAAGTTCGACTCGAGCGCCGCGCGCGAGTAGACGTAGCACGGCGTGCCGAACCGCTCGGCCAGCGACGAAAGCGGCAGGCCTTCGACGCGAAGCTCGCCGTCGACGACGCGAAACGCGTTCAAGGCGCGCGCTGCGGCGTCGCCGCGTCGCCCTTCGCCGGCGCGTCGCTCTTGGCGGCCGGATCGGCCTTGGGCGGCGCCTTCAACGGCCCCTTGATGCCGCAGGCGGCGACGAGGACGCCCGCGCAGACCACGACGCCGGCAACGCGGGCGAAGGCGGCGAAATGACTTAACATCGAGTCGATGCTATCACGCGCGCAGCGCGCCTTCCCACGATGACCGAGAGCCAATTCATCGCCGTCGCCGACCAGGCGCTCGAGCGCATCGGCGACGCGCTGGACGAGGCGCTGGACAGCTCGGACGTCGACGTCGACTGGAGCCTCAACGACGGCATCCTCGAGATCGTCGGCGAGGACGGGCGCAAGATCATCGTCAATCGCCACGTGCCCAATCGCGAGATCTGGGTCGCGGCGCGCAGCGGCGCGTTCCATTTCGCAGCG
>Ga0307415_100001383_pt1 | contig 11570 bp, 7 predicted proteins | sample DK1Cmetagenome_FD_204524 | JGI IMG/M metagenome (GOLD analysis project Ga0307415, IMG submission 204524) | Maize rhizosphere microbial communities from greenhouse at UC Davis, California, United States - DK15-C-2 | ecosystem: Host-associated > Plants > Roots > Rhizosphere > Soil | place: USA...
ATCGTCTCGTGGTCGACGAGCTCGCGCGGATGCTTCGGTCGGCCGCGAGCGTCGAGGTATTCCGGCGCGGCGCACATGACGACCTCCGAGCATGCGAGCAGGCGAGCGACGAAGTTGCCGTCGAGCGGCCGCCGCGCCTCGCTGAGGATCGTCACGTCGAAGCTCTCGTCGATCGTCTCGACCGGCCCCGGCACCGACATCTCCAGCGTCACGCGCGGGTAGCGGGAGCGGAACACCTTCAGGTGCTTGGCGAGCTGGTGCACCGCGAACGCGGGCGGGCACAGGACCCGCAGGTGGCCGCGCGGCTCGACGCTCGACGCGGTCGCGAGCGCCTCGGCCTCCTCGATCTCGGCGAGCACGTGACGGACGCTGTTCAGATACAGCTCGCCGGTGTCGGTGAGCGAAAGGCGCCGCGTCGTCCGGTTGACGAGGCGCGCGCCGAGGTGGTCTTCGAGATCGGCGACGAGGCGCGTCACGGCGGCGGGCGAGAGAGCGAGGGCGCGCGCCGCCCCGGCGAAGCTGCCTTCTTCGATGACGCGGGCGAAGGCCCGCATCGAGGTCAGACGGTCCATCAGGACTCCCGAATTGTTTCAGTTTCAGCAATTCGGAATTGAACCACACCTGCTTTATTGATGCGCGCGCAATACCTACAGTCCCGTCCATCGATGAGCCGACGACTCACCGACGTCGAAACGAAGGGGCCACGAGCCCGGCCGTTCACTCGATCGTCAGAAGGAACCGCAACCATGAACGCCAAGCTACTCTTCACCGTCACGCTCTCGCTCGCCGTCGCGAGCAGCTTCGCGCTGGCCGAGGACGGCAAGCCCGTCAGTCGCGCCGACGTGGTGGCCGACTACCAGCGCGAGGCGGCTGCCGGCACGCTGCGCAAGAACGACTACGACTTCGACAAGCGCGACATCGTCGCCGGGTCGGTTCGCAGCCGCGACGACGTCGTTGCCGAGATGACGGCGGCGCGCACCGGCAACACCTTGCTCGGGCCGATGCGCAACCGCAACTACAACCCGTATGGAAACGAGCTGATGCGTCCCTCGCGCGTCGAGCGCGCCCAGGTGCGGGCCGACGTGCTCGCCGCGATGCGCGACGGCACGCTCCGCCGGACCGATTACGACGACCTGCCGATCCGGGGCGTGCGGCCGCGAGCGAACCCGCTGGAGGCGCCGATCCTCGCCGGCGGCCGCGCGGCGGCGCCCGTGCGCTGACCGTTCGCGTCCTGAAGTCGCAGGAGATTTCGTCCACGGACAGAGCGCTGCCCCGGCCAAAGGGCTGGGGCAGCGCCGGCCTTCGGCGGCGGCCGGCGCGACGACGCCGCCAGCGCGATCAGACCCTCAGACGGCGGACAGGCACAGATAGCAGGCGTTGTACGAGGCGTGGACCAGCACGACAGGAACGAGTGACCGGTAGAGCTGCTTGACGCGGCCGAGCAGCAACGACGGAAAAAAGACCGCTGCGGCGAGCCACGCCGGTGCGGAGATCAGGTGCGCGGCGGAAAAAAGCGCGCTCGTGACGACGTTGCCGACCGTGAGATCGGCGCAGAGCGCGAGCCGGCCGAACGCCGTTCGGTCCAGCAGTTCCTGCACGCCGCCGCGAAAGACGATCTCCTCCACGATCGGCGCGAGCAGCAGCAAGGCGACGATCGTCACTCCGGCATGGCGCGGCAGCGGAACCTGCAGCCCGAACTGCATCGCCACCGCCAGCGCCGACACGCCGAGCGGTCCGGCGAGCACGGCCAGCATCAGGAACCCGTGTCGACGATCGGCGCCGTGAGCGCCCGCCGACGGCACTGCGGCGCTAAAAGCGGTAGCGAGCGCCGATCGCAACCGACACTCCTTCGGTCTGGCCGCGGACGCGATCGTTCATGCCGACGATGTAGAAGTCGGTGACGCTGTCGAACGCGTAGAGATAGGCCGCGCTGACACTCGTGTGCTTGCGGTCGACCGCCGGCCCCCTCGCCTTTGCGAGACCGGCCTGGAACTGGAACGTGCCGGGCCCGACCGGGACCGCGGCGCCGGCCGAATAGAGGTTGCTGCGGACGTCGAGGCCCTTGTCGTCGGTCCGCGTGTAGAGGCCGAACAGGCGCGCCCAGCCGAAGTTGTAGGTGGCGCCGAGCTGCCAGGTGTGCTCGTCGGTCGGATCGCTGATGCCGTCGTTGACATGCACGCGTTGCGCGGAGAGCGCGGCGGCGAACAGGCCGCGCGAAAAGACGACATTGGCTGCGGCGAGGTCACCGCGGTTTTCGTCCGGGCCCTGCGAGTACATCGCTCTGCCGGTCACGCCGTTCCAGGTCGGCGAGACGTAGCTGACGCCGCGATCCCAGTAGAAGTCGCCCTGCACGCCTTCGAGATTGCCGCTCCGGAAAACGTGCCGGATCGCGGGCGAGAACGTCGGCGAGTTGCCCATGGCATTGAAGCGCGTCGTCGTGTCGAACAGCAGCGTCTGCAGACGGCCGACCCTCACCTCGCCGTATGGGCTGCCCAAGGAGACGAAAGCGTTGCGCGAGAAGAACGGATCGCTGTCGTTGCGGCCGGTGTCGAGGTCCTCGAAACGCAGGAAGGTCTCGAGCGTGATCCCCGGCTTCCAGCCGCCCTCGAAACCGTAGCTCGCGTTGACGCCGACGAAGCTGGCGCTCAGCGAGTTGCTGTTGAAGCGATGCTCGCGCTCGAAGCCGCTCGGCTCGAAGCGGCCGTACGAGAAGTCGGCGACACCGTACAGCGAATAGTCGACCTGGCCGTGGGCGGCGAGCGAGGTCGCCGCCAGCAGCGCCGCCAGCGATGCGCGCTGAAACATCTTCCGGTCAGTCATCGACGCCTCTTTCGGATGAGAGGCTCGTGCGGCGACTCGAGCGCCGGCGCAGCCAGAGGATGGCGATCGCCGCGATCAGCAGCGCGTAGAAGATCGGATCGACGAGCGGGTTGCCCGATCCCAGCGTGCAGCCGCCGCTCGAGACGTCCGGCGCCTCCTGCGCGTCGCCCGACAGCGCGATCTCGGTCGGCACGCTGGAAGCATCGGTGGTGATGCGCAGCGTCCCCGACTTGGCGCCGGACGTCGTCGGTTCGAACATCACCGCCGCCCTGCAGCTGCTGCCGGGAGTGAGCGTGAACGGCGGCGCGGCGCAGGTCAGCATCTGCACCTTGAACGGGCCGACGACGTCGACCGAAGTGACCTGGAGCGGGAAGTTGCCGCCGTTGGCGAGCGTCGCTTCGAGCGGGGCCGATTGCGCGCCCACCCTGACGGTGCCGAACGCCGGCAGCGACGACAGCGAAAGCGCACCGGGCGCAGCCGACCCCGTGCCTTGCCCCTGCAACGCGAGCGCGCCCGGGCCGTTGCCGTCGCTGATCAGCTGAGCGTTCGCGGTCTTCGTGCCGGCGCCGCCGGGCGCGAACCTGATCGTCACGTCGCACGACTTGCCTTCGCCGAGGAACGTCTCCGCACTGCAGCCCGATGGCAAGACTTCGAAATTGACCCCGTCGACGCCGATCACGTTCACCACGTTGAGTCGAGCGCCGCCAGGCCCTGCGTTGCTGAGCACGACCTGGCGATCGACGGGGCTGCCGGCCGCGGTTGTCCCGAAATCGAGCGCGCCGACCACGGCATTTGCGGCGTTGCGCCAGCTGAGCACCGGCGCGCGGTCGGTGCCGATCCCGACGACGTTGACCGCGAAGCTCGCATACGGATCGGCGGGCGCGGCGTCGGCCGGCCGACTCTGGATCGCGAAGCCGCCGGAGTAGGCCTGCAGCAGCGTCGGCGCGAACGCGATCGAGAGCGTGCAGCTCGACGCGCCGAACGGCAGCAGAGGCTGCGCGCACCCGGCGCCGGGGGTGACGGTGAAGCCCGGCACCGCGTCGACCGCGGGAAGCAGGAGCGAAAGGTTGCCCAGCGTGCCGCCATTGGTCAGCGTGAAGGTGCGCGCCGGATAGGCAACGCCCGGCCGCTGGCTGGTGAAGTCGAGCAGCACGCCAGCGCTTTGCGTCGTCGCGCCCTCCTTCACCACCAGACGCGGCCCGTTGAAGCCGGAACCCTCGAGGACGATGCGCGCCAGGCCCGCATCCGTGGTGGCGATCGTCAGGACGCCGCAGCGCTTGCCGAGGCCGTTCGGGTTGAAGCGCAACGTCACCGAGCACGACGGCGGCGTCGCTCCCGTGAACGCCGCCAGACCGGCGCCGCAGCTGTTGGCGACGACGCTGTATTCGCCGGTGTTGGTGGCGAGCGGGACCGAGCCGCACGTGCCGCCTGCCAACGTCGAATCCGCGATGATCAGCGGGATCGCGGCAAAGCTGAGCGACTGGCTGCCTCGATTGGAGACGCTGAGCGACAGGTCGGCGCTGACGCTGCCGTCGGCTTCCAGGTTGGTGGCACCGAACAACGACAGTGCATCGACCGTGAGCACCGGGCCGGCATTGCCGCTCAGATTGACGGTCAGCACGTCAGGACCCGCGCCCTGGACCTCGAGCTTGGCGTTGAGCGGCGTCGTCACCGCACCGGGGGCGAACGTGACGCCGACGTTGATCGTGCGCGGCAACGCAGCGGTGGCGAAACCGGCGGCGACGCTGACGCAGTCACTGGCCGGCGGCAAAGCCAAGGGCGGATCGAACGTGTAGCTCGTCTTGCCGTCGAGCGGCGGCGCCGAGCGCCGGCAGATCTGGATCGCGTTGCCGACGCGATCCTTGATGGTGACGGTGCTGCTTGCCGTCGTGCCGGGTCCCGCGGTCGTGAACGACGCCGTGCCGCCGGCCGGGCTCGTGATCTCGAGCGGCGGACGGGCGAAGCCTTGCAGGACGATGCCGGAGCGCGTCGGCGGGTTGCCGCTCTCGTTGCCCGAGAACGCCACCGACAGCGTCGCGTTGCGAGTGACCGTGGCGCCCGGAAGCGGATGGAACGTGATGGTCAGCGTGCAGCTCGAAGGGACGTAGACGCCGTTGGCAACGGCGGGCACGCTGCCGCCGGTTCCGGCGCCGCTCAGACCGCACCCGCTGACGGAGAAGTCCCCGGCATCGCCGCCGCCACGCGTGACCGTGAAGGCGAGCGGCAGGACGCGCGTGTTCTGGATCTGCAGCGTGTTTGTCGAATCCGGCCCGCCGATCACGGTGTCGCCGAACCCGGCGACCGACGTCGGCATCACGGCGTCGCGCACGTCGAGCAGATACTGGCGGATCAGCCCGAGTTCGGCGTTCGCCTCCGGGTCCGGCGTCAGTGTCGCCAGCGCGGTCATCACGGCGTTGACGCCGTTGATATGCGTCGCCAGGGTCGTTCGACTGGCGAGCCACGGTCCGGATGCCGAAAGGTCGATCCGCTGCGTCAAGATGCGCGCGTCCTCGGGAACTCCGAAGCGCGGCGTCAGACCGACCGGGCTGCCGTGGCAAGTCTCGCAGTTGTCGATCCAGTATTGCGGCGTGTTGCTGGCGCCCGCGTCCGAGGACGCAAGCAGCCCGACCGCCAGAAGCGCGCCGGTCGCGACGCCTCGCCACATCGCCGCGACGCCTGCCATGCTCCCTCCGATGATCGCGCGAGCGATCAGACGCAATCGATGACCCTGAACTCGACGCGACGATCGAGCGCATCCCGCACGTCGTCCGTTCCCAACCCGACCAGCGCTTCGCGCGAGCCGACGCCGGTGGCGCTCAGCTTCGTGGCAAGCGCGCGGTTGTCGCGCTCCAGCATGCGCTGCACCGCCTCCGCGCGCTGCCGCGACAAGGTCTCGTTCGCGCGCGCGCTGCCGGTCCGGCTGGTATGGCCGACCACGCGGACGCACGAGCTGGTGTTGCCCGCCTTCTGGGCGAGCGAGGCGATCCACATGTTGTACTGCTGCGGCAGATCGCCGACCGCGTTGAACTGCGTCTTGCCGGGCTGGAACAGCAGCTTCACCGGCAGGCGCTTGAGCTCCAGGCCCGACTCGACGAGCTTGCCGAAGGCGTCGCGCGCCGCGTCGCGCTGGCCGAGCTGCCAGCTGGTGATGTAGAGCCCGTTCAGGACGCGCAGGTCGCCCGGATCGGCGAGCGGCTCGGCCTCCTTGTAGAGCTTGTTGGCGAGCGGGACCTTGCCGCCGTCGTAGGCGAGGATCGCCTCGTTGACCACCGCGGCCGCCGGCAGCCGCGCCAGGTAGTCGGGATCGGCGGGATCGCCGATCTTCGTGTTGACCTGGCACGAGTTGATGTAGCCGAGGATCGTCTTGTCCTTGTGCCAGGTCGGGCTGTCCTGGTAGTACTTCAGCGGCTCCGGGTTGACCGAGTCGACGGTCGCGCGGTCGATCTGCTTGGCGATGACCTTGCCGCTGCGCAGATCGATCAACGTCAGCCAGACCCGGAACGCGTCGGGCACGGTGTCGATCGAGCGCTCGACTGTCACCGGCGTCAGGGTGCCGATCAGGAGCAGCGGCTTTTGCGCGAGCGCCTCGCGCGTCAACGGCCGGACCGACCACCGCGCGTTGCGGCTCTTGGCGATCGACTCGAGCTGCTCGCCCATCTTCACGGTGCTGACCGTCTGCGCGCCGGTGTTGGCGTCGATGAGCGGGTCGATGACGAGCACGCGCGCTTCGGTGCCGACGATCGGAGCGGCCTGCACGAACAGGCTCTGGCCGGCACGGGCGATCGATTCCTCGAACCTCGCGGGCGGCGGCGCCACCAGATTGACGGCGGCCGCCGCGGTCGGCGCGAGCGCCGGCACCGCAGCCGCCGACGGCGCCGGTCTCGGCTGCGCCGGCGTCGCAGGCTGGGCCGCCGCGACCGGTGCGGCGGCAGGCGGCGAGGACGCGGCGGGACCGCTCGGGCTCGTGCAGCCGCCCAGCACGAGAAGGACCGCGACGCCGAGGCGCCGGATCGGGTGATGCAAGGAGTGGGTCATGCTCTCGTTTCCTTCGATCCGAACAAGCGGGCGCCGCTCATCGCTTCGGGTAGGCGGGGTCGGGCGCTGGTGTGACGCAACCGAGATACGTGTCGAGCAAGCCGGCGAGATCGGCGTCGGCCGAGATGCGGTCGGCCAGGCGATCGCGCGAGATCAGCGCGTTCGGCATCGAGGCGTTGATGGCGAGATCGGCTTCGCCGCCGCAGAAGTGCGTGTGCGCGATGGCGTTGTTCAGGATGCCGTCGGCGTTGCTGTCCCAGTCGAACTTTCTGTTGCGCAGGTCCGAGCCCATCGCCACATGGCACGTCCGGCAGACGCCGCCGACGACCTCGCGGTACAGCTTGGTCGCGCCCGGCGCGCCTGCCGCCTCGGCGTCGATCCACGCCTGCGGCACGTAGCTCTTGTCGAGCGTCGTCGAAGCGCCCGGGTACCAGCCGTCGATCAGTCGAGAGGTCGACGGATTGGTGCTGTACTGGTCGGTTGCCTTGACGAGGATGTTGAGGTCGTGCAAGGCCTGACTTTGCGCGGCCTCCGACAGGCCGGTGCCCGAGCCGAACAGAAAGTTGCCGGTGTCGAACGGCAGGAAGCCGGCGCCGAGGAACGGCGAGGGGTTCGCCCTGCTGGCGAAGCGCCCGTTGTACTGCGTTCCGCCATGGCAGGCCACGCACGCGCCGGGCATGAATTTCTCGCCGCGACCGTCGAGGTTGATCGAGGGCAGCAGCGAACCGTCGGGCCCGAAGGTCAGGAACTTGGTGAACGGCCGACCGCCATTGACGCCCAGGACCGGCGACCACTCCATGGCGACGCAGGCGACGCGTTTCTGCTCCGCCAGGCCGACGTCGAGAACGCTGTCGACCTCGCGCTGCGAGGAGCCGTCCGGCCCCGGATGATTGCAGACCACGAACGCGATGTCGTCCGGCGCCGTCTGCGTCGCGTACATGCGGCGGACCAGGTTCAGGTCCATCCGGTTGATGTAGACGGCCGAGACCTCGACGTTGCCGCTGTCGTACGGCTTGAACTTGTGCTGCCGCTTCCAGTCGTCGAGCGTGATCGGGTTCTGCAGGTTGCCCTGCGCATCGCAACCCGCCGCCGCGCCGATCGAGGTGTAGTAGCGGCAGGCGCTGAGCTTGGTGTCGGCGCCTTTGTACGCCAGGAATTGACGCCATCCCGGCAGGCTCTCGGAGGTGCCCGGCAACGGCACGACCATCTCGCCGCGGACGTTGCCCTCGGGGCCGTTCGCCACCATCTTCGCGATCACCGGGCGGGCATTCGCGACCTGGTGGGTCAGCTCGATCGGGGTGCCGGCGACATAGCCGAGCGGATCCGGCGACGCCGGAACGTCGAGCGTCGCGCTGTAGCCATCGCAGCGGACGAGCAGCTGGAATCGCCCTTGCGCGAGCACCGCCGCATCGATCGCATAGTCGCCGAAGCGGTTGACGCGCACGGGCGGCGACGCCGCGGTGCCGCTCGTCTCCAACAGCTGCACGCTGGCCGCGCTCTGCAGGCCGAAGAACTCGCTTTCCGTGCCGCAGGCGGCGCCGTCGCTCAGGGCGACGTGCCCGAACAGGCGGAGGTTGCGCGCAGTGCCGAGCGGCGGCCGGATCGTTCGCACGACCGAGATCGGGTTCGGCTCGATCGTGAACGTGAGCGGCGTCGCGGCGCCGGCGACGAGGGGACCGCAGCGGCCGAGCGGCGCGCCCGGCACGGTGCTGCACTTGACTTCGTAATCGCCCGCGTCCAGATCGGGCAGGCTGAGCTCGCCGCTCAGGTCGGTGGCGCCGCTGAAGACGACGGCGCCGCCGACGCGCTCGACCCGGACCTGGACGTCGGGCAGGTACACGATGCGCTCGACGGCGGTCGCGCCGGGGCGTGCGAACCTGTGCGCGTCCGGCGCCTGGAAGCGGAGCCGACCGGCATTCCACGTCGTGCTGGTGCTCGCCGGCGCAGCGCGGGTGATCGGCGCGCGCGCTGCCGCCTCGGTGCCCAGCGTGTCGGTCGAGACGGCGTACTGCTGCTCGACGTAGCCGCCGCGGCCGTCGGAGACCGTGACGTAGGCGAAATGCAAGCCGGGTCCGTCCGGCATCGTCCACACGGTTTGCGGCGCATCGCGGTTCTCGATGCTGCCCGCGGTGACGCGCCACTGGTAGTGCAGCGCATCGCCGTCGGCGTCGCTCGCGGCGACGGAGAGGGTGGTCTTGTTGGTGCCGCTGTCCTGGCTGTTGCCGGTGCTGCCACCACAGGACACGACCGCAAGCGCGCTGGAAAGTGCCCATGCGAGGCGGCCAGACTTGTTGCTCAGACGCTGCTCGGACATGCGCACCCTTCAATGCCTGCGGCAGCCCGGCGCCGGCACCCCCAAAGGTGATCCATCCGAGTTGCCGATCTGTTCGACTCGATGTTTGCCGATGCGGGCACGGATCGTCAACCCGAGATTGCCCAAGGCGTCCCCAATCGAACGGAGCCGCGCGATCGTCGGCCGCCGATGACCGGCAGCGGTCCTTGCGGCCCGGGCCACACTCGGCAGTCGACAATACGGGGCGCAGACACCTCCACGACACGTCATCGCGATGAGTCAGCAGCAAGACGACGACGGCACCGTCATCCGGCCCGCGAGTGCGCCGTCGGCGGACTCGGCCACCGTCGTCTCGACGGGTCGCCCCGGCGAAGCGAGTTCGTCGACGGGCAGCGAGGACGGCATCTCGCTGCGCATCGGTGCGCGAGTCGGCGAATTCGAGATCACCCGGCGCATCGGCGAGGGCGGGTTCAGCATCGTCTATCTCGCGATGGATCATTCGCTCGAACGCACCGTGGCGTTGAAGGAGTACATGCCGATGTCGCTGGCGACGCGCGTCGGCACGACGCAGGTGCAGCCTCGCTCGGAGCGCTATCGCGACACGTTCGAAGCGGGCATGAGGAGCTTCGTCAACGAGGCCAAGCTGCTGGCGCAGTTCGACCATCCATCGCTCGTCAAGGTGTACCGGTTCTGGGAAGCGAACGGCACCGCTTACATGGTGATGCCTTTCTACCAGGGCGTCACCCTGAAGGACGCGGTGCGCGCCATGCCCGGGCCTCCCGACGAGGCCTGGCTGATGACGCTGCTCGGCCCTTTGACCCAGGCCCTCGCGGTGATCCATGCCGAACGCTGCTTTCACCGCGACATCGCGCCCGACAACGTCATCCTGCTCGCCGACGGCGCGCGGCCGCTCCTGCTCGACTTCGGCGCCGCACGGCGCGTCATCGGCGACATGACGCAAGCGCTGACCGTGATCCTGAAGGCCGGCTATGCCCCGGTCGAGCAGTACGCCGAAATTCCGGGCATGAAGCAGGGACCGTGGACGGACGTCTATGCGCTGGCGGCGGTGGTCTACTGGGCCGTCACCGGTCGAACGCCGCCCGCCTCCGTCGGCCGGATGCTGGGCGACACGTACATCCCGTTGACGACGTGCGCCGCCGGCCGCTACAGCCCGCGATTCCTGCAGGCGATCGACCGCGCTCTGGCCGTGTTGCCGGAGCAACGCACGCCGTCGATCGAGGCGCTTCGTCAGGATCTCGGGCTCGGCGGCGGGAGCAGCTCGGGGGTCGTGCCTTTGCCGGTGGAAGACCCCGACGTCACCGTCATCCGACCGGTCCGCGACAGAGCGGCACCGGCGAACACGGTACAGCGCGAGTCGCCGCGCCTGCCGGAGCCGCGGACCGAAGGCGGCCCGCCGGCGCGGACCACGCAGGACCCACCGGCCGGCGTCGGCGACGTCGAGCCTGCAGCTCGACCCCGCCGCATCGTGCTGGTCGTTTCCGCCGCGGTGATCGCGGCCGTGGCGCTCGGCGCGGTCTGGTGGACGATGCAACGACCCGGGCCGGCATCGTCGGCCTCGACGCGGGAGGCGGCCGCTTCGATCGCGCCGACGACGCAGCCGTCGGCGACGCCCCCTCTCGTCGACTCGCCGACGATCGGCTCGAAGCCCGAGGCGGCGTCCCTCCCCTCCGCAGCGTCCGCAACCCCATCGCCGTCCGACTCCCGTGCAACGGCGGCGACGCCGGCGCAAACCGACCCCCCTGCGCCATCCGACACCGCGGCGCGCTCCAATCCGCTCGCGACTTCCGGGAGCGCGGGCGAGACGACTCCGCCCGGAGCGACCGACGGCGCGAAGCCGACCCACGCGCCGACGGTGACGCCGACCGAGGCAGCTCCGAAGCCGCCCGCGCCGCGAGCGGCGAAGAAGACCGCGCCGCCAGCCGATGCGGCGACCGCGGAGTCGGCATCGGATCGCGCCGAATGCGCTCGCATCTTCCAGCGCCTTTCGCTGGGCGAGAGCAACCCCGAGCTGCTCGCCCGCTTGAAGACGCTGAAGTGCCGATAACGTCGTCGTCACCTTTGACGAAGGTCGCGCGATCCCGACGCCTGCCGGACCGCGCTGCGGGCACAATCGGCCGCGCGAAAAGCGAGGCCGACCAATGCAGAGATTGAAGCGTGCGCTCCTGGGTGCGGTGTGGCTGACGAGCCTGCTGTCGTGCGTTTCGGCCCAGGCGGAGCCCGCCCAGGTGATCGTCGGCAGTTACGTCAACCGGATCCAGGACCTGAGCTTTCGCGAGAACCGCTACACCCTCGATTTCTACATCTGGTTCCGCTGGAAGGCGGAGGGAGCTCTGGCCGACTACAAGCCGCTCGAGAGCTTCGAGATCATGAACGGGCGCATCGACAGCAAGAGCAGCGTCGT
>Ga0307415_100001384_pt1 | contig 11567 bp, 8 predicted proteins | sample DK1Cmetagenome_FD_204524 | JGI IMG/M metagenome (GOLD analysis project Ga0307415, IMG submission 204524) | Maize rhizosphere microbial communities from greenhouse at UC Davis, California, United States - DK15-C-2 | ecosystem: Host-associated > Plants > Roots > Rhizosphere > Soil | place: USA...
GTCGAGGACGAGGAAGTTCGGCGGATCGAGCAGCATGCGCGCGATGACGAGACGCGTCTTCTCGCCGCCCGACAGCGCCCGGACCTTCTTGCCGACGTCGTCACCGGAAAACTGGAAAGCGCCGGCGAGACTCCTGAGCACGCCGATCGATTCGTTGGGGAAGTCGTGCTGCAGCTGCTCCTCGACGGTGAGGTCCGGCCTGAGCAGATCGAACGCCTGCTGCGCAAAGTAACCCATCTTCAGGCTCGCGCCGAGCGTGACGCTGCCGGCGTCCGGCTTCAGGACTCCTGCGACCATCCGCAGCAGCGTCGTCTTGCCCGCGCCGTTCTTGCCCATGACGCACCAGCGCTCGCCGCGGCGGATCGTCATATCGAACCCGTCGTAGATCACCCGCCGGCCGCCTGTCCCGAGCGAGGTCGAGGGATATGCCTTCGAGACATGCTCGACGACGGCGACCTGGTCGCCCGAGCGCGGTGGCTTCCGGAAGTCGAACTTCACCGCCTGGCGCTTCTTCGGCAGCTCGATCCGTTCGATTTTCTCGAGCGCCTTGACGCGGCTCTGGACCTGCGCGGCTTTGGCGGCATGCGTAGAGAAGCGCTCGATGAAGCGCTGCTCCTTGGCCAGCATCGCCTGCTGACGGGCGTAGGCGGCCTCCCGATTGGCCTCGCGGATCGCGCGCTCCTGCTCGTAGAAGTCGTAGTTGCCCGAATAGGCGGTGATCTCGCCGCCGTCGATCTCGGCGATCTTCGAGACAACGCGGTTCATGAACTCCCGGTCGTGCGACGTCATCAGCAGCGCGCCCGGCAGCGACTGCAGATACTCCTCGAGCCAGATGATCGACTCGATGTCGAGATGATTCGTCGGCTCGTCCATCAGCAGGACGTCCGGTCGCCCCAGCAGCACGCGCGCCATCGCCACGCGCATCTTCCAGCCGCCTGAGAGCGCGCCGACGTCGCCCTCAATCCGCTCGTCGTCGAACCCGAGGCCGTGGAGGACTTCGCGGGCCTGTGCTTCGAGTCCGTAGCCGCCTGAATGTTCGTATTCCTCCTGGACCTCGCCGAAGCGCGCCAGGACGCGGTCCATGTCGCCGGCCTGTTCCGGGTCGCTCATCGCGTGCTGCAGCGCCTCGAGCTCGTGGTGCAATTCGCCCAGCCGCCCGCTGCCGGCAATCGCCTCGTCCAGGACGGAACGGCCCGACATCTCTTCGACGTCCTGGCGGAAATAGCCGATGGACATCTTCTTCGGCACCGACACATCGCCCTCGTCGGGCGACTCCTCGCCGGTGATCATTCGAAAGATCGTGGTCTTGCCGGCGCCGTTCGGGCCGACCAGGCCGACCTTTTCTCCGGGGTTGAGCTGGAACGACGTATCAACGAAGAGAACCTGCCGGCCGTATTGCTTGCTGATGCGGGATAGGGAGAGCACTAAGATTGTTTTAAGTCTACAACCACGGTTCGGATGGAGTCGCAGTGAGCGAGCAGGAAGAGGATTTCGCAACGATGTTCGCGGCGTCTGTCGCGGCGCGTCGATTCGAGCGGGGCCAGACCATCGAGGGAACCATCGTCGCGCTCGGTCCGGAAGTGGCGCTGGTCAGCGTCGGTGGGAAGAGCGAAGCGCAGATCGACATTGCCGAGCTGAAGGACGAGGACGGCGACGTCGAGGTATCGATCGGCGATCGCATTCAGGCGGTCGTCGTCTCGACCAGTGGCGGCATCGTCCTGTCGCGCAAAGGCGTCCGGAATGCCGCAACGCAACGCGAGCTGGAAGACGCATTCCGAGCCGGCCTCGCGGTGGAAGGTAAGGTCGAGAGCGTCAACAAGGGAGGCTACGAGGTACGTATCGCACGCGCACGCGCCTTCTGCCCGCTCTCTCAGATCGATATCGTCCGCACCGCCGAGCCGGCGGTGCACGTGGGTAAGACCTATACGTTCCGGATCATCGAGTACAAGGACGGCGGTAAGTCTGTGGTCGTTTCGCGGCGCAAGCATCTCGAAGAGGAACAGCAGGCGAGCGCTGACGCGGTACGCGCGTCAATCGTTGCTGGCGCGGTGCTGACCGGCCGGGTCGTTTCAGTGCGCGACTTCGGCGCCTTCGTCGACCTGGGGGGCGGAATCCAGGGGCTTCTTCATGTGTCCGAGATGAGCTGGGCGCGCGTCGCCACCCCCGGCGAAGTCGTTGCCGCCGGCGATCAGATTACCGTCAAGGTCCTGCGAGTTGACGAAGGCACTGGCAAGATTTCGCTCGGACTGAAGCAGCTGCAGGACGATCCCTGGAGCACGGTGGGTACGACTTACCAGGCAGGCCAGGTGCGGACCGGCCGCGTGACTCGGATAGCCGATTTCGGCGCCTTCGTTGAGCTGGAGCCTGGCATAACCGGCCTGATGCCGGTCTCCGAAGCCGGCCTTGATCGCGACGCGGATCTGGCCAAGGCATTTCCCATCGGCAGCGAGTTGGAAGTCGCGGTGCTCGAGGCTGACACCAGCGGCCGGCGCATTCGTCTCAGCAGGAAAGCGGTGGCACAGCAGCGCGAGCAGGCCGAACTGCGTGAGTATGCCGCCAGGCCGGACGCCACGCCCGCGACGCCGCTCGGGTCGCTTGCCGACAAGCTGCGCGACGCCCTCAAGGGGCACTGATCAACCTGCGAGTAGTTTGGCCTCCGGCGGGCGAATCCGTCCTTCTTCGGTTCCGCCCATGCATCGCCGGCTCATTATTCGGCAATCTGTCCAGGGCACGACTTTGCGGCCCTCTGAGCCCCCTGAACCGTCAGTAAGCCACAAGCAACCGCGCCGCGCGTTCAATCTCGGCTTCGGACGGCAGGAAGAATTCCTCGAGGGGAGGAGAGTAGGGGACCGGCGTATCCAGCGCGCCGACGACGCGGATCGGTGCGTCGAGCGATTCGAACGCCTCTTCCTGGATGATCGCGGCGAGACTCTCGCCGATGCCGCCGGTGCGCGAGTCTTCGTGGACGATCAGCACGCGGCTGCAGTGGCGAGCGACCGCGAGAACCGCCGCTTTATCGAGCGGCGCGAGCGATCGAAGATCGAGGACGCTTGCCTGAATGCCATCCGTGCCGAGCCGATCCGCCACGCGCAAGGCCACATGGACGTAGGCGCCGTAGGAAATCATCGCCAGATCGTCGCCGGCGCGCCGCAGCGCCGCCCGGCCGAGCGGCAGGGCTTCGGGAGCCGTCTCCGGCAGCTTCTGCTTGATTCGTGGATCGCGGTACAGCGCGATGTGCTCGTAGAACAGCACCGGGTCCGGATCGTGGACGGCTGCCGCCATGAACGCCCTCGCGTCCTCCGGCGTCGAGGGCACGACGATCTTCAGGCCGGGCGTTCGATAGAACCACGGCTCGGTGTTCTGGGAATGGTACGGTCCGGCGTGGCGAAGTCCGCCCCAGGGCATCCGCACGACCATCGGCACCGACGCGCCCCAGCGGTATCTGATCTTCGCGGCGTTGTTCACCAGCTGGTTGAAGCCGTTGGCGACGAAGTCGTTGAACTGCAGCTCTCCGATCGGCCGCTGGCCGGCCAGGGCCGCGCCGACGCAGACGCCGAGGACTCCGCCCTCTGCGAGCGGCGAGTTGATGATGCGGTCGCCGAACTCGGCGAGCAACGGGCGCAGCAGCAGGAACGCGTTGCCGTAGGCGCCGCCCACGTCTTCGCCGTATACGAACACGCGCGGGTCGGACCGAAGAGCGTCGCCAACACCCAGAGCGACAGCTTCAAGAAAAGTCCGGCCGCTGCGGTCCACGGGCGCGCCGGGTTCCAGCGCCGGCAGGACCGCGTCGAGGTCAACTTGAAGTCGCACGGCAGGTTCGAGGATCTCGATTCGCGTCCGCGGTGGTTCCGCTGCCAGCACGCCGGCGCCCGCGTCCTCCGGCGCCGGCCAGGACGCGTCCACGACCGCTCGAGCCTGTGTATCGACGAGTGCTTCAGCCTCGCGCCGGTACTCATCCAGATCGCGCGCGCGGATGATCCCCGCGGCTTCCAGACGCGTCGCATACGTCTTGATCGGATCCTTCTGCGACCAGAAATCGTACGAATCGGCATCCGCATAGGCCGAGTCGCGCTTCAGGGCGGGGTAGTCCCATCCGGCCGGAAGTTCCTTCCCCAGGTACAGCATGTCGTCGTGATGCGCGTGACCGCACATGCGCATGGTGACGACTTCGATCAGCGCCGGGCCGTGTCCCTCACGTGCCCGATCGGCTGCCCAGGTAAAGGCCGCGGCAATCGAGTCCGGGTCGGTCCCGTCCACGGTGACAGCGCCGATGCCATAGCCGGCCGCCTTATCAGCGAAGGCGCGCACGGCTGACTGCTCGCGGATCGGCGTCGAGAGCGCCGTCTGGTTGTTTTCAATGCAGAACACCGCCGGCAGCCGCCGGGCGGCGCAGAGGTTGATCGCCTCGTGCCACTCGCCGAGCGACGAGCCGCCGTCGCCGATGAATGACAGCGCCACGCGACCGCTGCCGTCGCGCATGAACGCCATCGCCAGACCCGCAATCGTCAGCGTGCTGATGCCGAGCGGCGCCGCTGCCGGCAGGATGCCCCAGCTCAGATCGCCGACGTGCAGGTCCTTGCCGTTCATCGGCGGACCTGCCTTGGCTGCCTGCGCGTTCAGCACCATCCGCACCGCATCGGCGTCGCCGCGCATCGCCAGGGCGACGCCGAGGTCCCGGATCATCGGGCCGACGACATCGCCACTCCAGTTTCCCGCCTCGTCTCGCCACCGGGCGCCGCGCCGCAGGCGGATGGCCGCGGCGTAAATCGCTTCCTGTCCGAGCGACCGGAACCCTTTGCCCTGAAATGGAACGCCCTGATAGCTGACCTCGCCGCTGGCAAAGAGGTGCTTCAGACCGTTGTCTACAGCGCGGGTCAGCACCATGCCGCGGAGGATCTCGCGGCGTTCGTCGGGCGTGAGCGACGCGGCAATCGCCTCGCGGGTGAAAAAGCCGGCGCACGCGTCGATCAGTTCGTCTCTCGCCTGTTCCAGACGTTGACCCGCGGAAACACGAGGCGAGCTCTCCGGGATGTCGCGGACGTCGACCCGCTGGACCTCCTTGCGGAGCGCTGTGAGGAATGCCTGCGGCGCGTCCGGACTCGTCGGCGGTGCTGCACGCAGCGCCGCACGCACAACCTCGAGTGCGAAAGGGTGACGATCCAGCACGAACGAGGCGAGGCGCTCCGCCAGCGCGGACGAAGCCGGAACCGATGCCCGAGCCACATTGAGATGGTACCGTTGAGCGTCGGGATTTGGGATTTGGGATTTGACGTCGACTCACTTCAAAGGCTGGGCTAAGCCGGGCCCGGTTCCTCCTGGCGCCTCGTCACCGCCGTCGGTGCCCGCTGAAGAAACGCTCGACGCCGTCAGCGGTCACTTTCGCATCTTTCAACTGCGGCGGGGACACCGGTTTTCCACCGACGATGTGCTGACGGCCTGGTATGGAACCAGCTGGGCGCCGTCTCCCTCGCGCGTGCTGGATCTTGGCTCGGGCATCGGCTCTGTTGCGACGATTGCCGCATGGCGGCTGCCGGGCGCACGTTTCGTGACGATCGAGGCGCAGGCCGGCAGCGTGGCGCTGGCGCGAAAGTCGGCCGACTACAACGGCCTGACCGATCGCATGGACATCCGTGAGGGTGATTTCCGCGATGGCAGCGTGCTCGGTGCCGATGAGCGTTTTGACCTGGTCCTCGGCAGCCCGCCGTACTTTCCGCCAGGGTCGGGAATCGAAGCAGACCATCCGCAGAAGGTTGCCTGCCGGTTTGAACTGCGCGGCGATATTCGGGACTATGCCGGCGTGGCCGCCGCCCATTTGGATTCTGGCGGCGTGTTCGCGTGCATCTTTCCCGACGAGCAGCGCGATCGCGTGGAGAACGCTGCCGCGGGCGCTGCACTGGTGATCGTCCGGCGGCGTCCGGTGGTGTTTCGAGAAGGAGAGCCGCCGCTGGTGACGCTCTTTGCGATGGTCCGCGCGTCGGATCTTCCGCCGGCGATGCACCGCACCTGGTTAGAGCCGCCGCTTGTCATTCGAACGGCTGACGGCGCGGTCCATCCGGAATATGCGGCGGTGAAGCTTGCTGTTGGATTTCCACCGTAATCCGGCTGAAGCCGGACGCTACGTCTCCTACCTCCTACCTCCTACCTCCTACCTCCTACCTCCTTCCTCCTACCTCCTGACTTAGTCCACTCATCACCGCCCGCGTCATCTCCTCGGTGGTTGCCTTGCCGCCAAGATCCGGCGTCCGCACGCGCTCATCGGCGATCACGGCTTCGATTGCCCGCAGGATGCGGTCGTGCGCGTCGCGCTCACCCAGGTGGTCGAGCATCATCGCGCCCGCCCAGATCGCCGCGATCGGATTAGCGATCCCCTTGCCGGCGATATCCGGCGCCGAGCCGTGTATCGGCTCGAACATCGACGGCGTGGTCCGCTCCGGATTGATGTTCCCGCCCGGCGCGACACCCAGGCTTCCGGAAATCGCCGATCCGATGTCGGTGAGGATGTCGCCAAAGAGATTCGATGCGACGATCACGTCCAGCGTCTGCGGATGCGTGACCATGCGCGCGCACAGCGCGTCGACGTGATACTTCCGGTACTCGACGCCCGGAAAGTCCTTCGCGACGTCGGCCGTCACCTCATCCCACAGCACCATCGCGTGTTGCAGCGCGTTGGACTTGGTGGCGCTGGCAAGCATCCGCCGCGGCCGTAATTCCGCGATCTTGAAGGCGTAGCGGACGATTCGCTCGATCCCGCGGCGCGTGAAGATGCCCGTCTGCTCGGCCAGTTCGTCGGGCGTGCCGGCATGCAGCCGCCCGCCAATACCGCAGTACTCGCCTTCGGAGTTCTCGCGCACGCAAATCATGTCGATGTCGGCGGAGCGGCGGTTCGCCAGAGGCGAGGTGATCCCCTCGAGCAGTCGCATCGGCCGCAGGTTGACGTATTGACCGAGGCGCTGCCGCAGCGGCAGGATCAGCTCGCGCGCGGAAATATGGTCGGCGACCCGCGGATCGCCGATCGCGCCCAGATAGACAGCGTCGAACTTGAGCAGCTGCGCTATCCCGTCCGGGTCCATCATCCGGCCGGTCTGCAGGTAGTAATCACAGCCCCACGGCAGCCCGGTGAACTCGCAGCGGAAGTTGCCCTGTTCCGCCGCTATGTTCAAAACGCTGATTGCCGCCGGGATGACTTCCTTGCCGATGCCGTCGCCGGCAATCACTGCGATGCGATGTGTTTTCATCGTTGTCACGCCTCGAGCGGCATCACGTCTTCAGGAGAACCATTGGCCACCAGGTCGCGAACAAACCTGTTCTGCTCGTCGACCATGATCATCCGCGGTTCGACCGGTTCGTCGGTCAGGCAGAACGCCACGATGATCACCTTGTCGCCCGGGTGAAAGTGACGCGCGGCGGCGCCGTTGATGACGATCTGCCCGGAACCGCGCGCCAGGCTGATCGCATAGGTATCGATGCGGGTGCCGTTATTGATGTTCCAGATCGCGACCCGCTCGCCGGGGATGATGTCCGTGCGCTCGAGCAGATCCTGATCGACGCCGACGCTGCCGACGTAATCGATGTCCGCGCCGGTGACGATGGCGCGGTGAATCTTGGACTTGAGGATGGCGCGTAGCTTCATATGTGGTGCGGTAGAGGTCGGCCTTCAGGTCGGCCGTTCACTTATCGTCAGGTTGTCGATCAACCGCGTATTCCCGACCCACAGGGCACCAGCCACGAGCACGGTTCCCTCGATTCTGTCCACGCGCTGCAGTTCCACAGGGTCCACGATCTCCAGGTACTCTAGCCTGAGCGAGGCGTCCGGCGGAATCACCGCCGCGGCGAGCCGCTCGACGGCACGCCCGTCGCGTTCGCCGCCGGCAATGGCCCGCTCCGCGTGGCGCAGCGCGCGATACAGGACGATCGCCTTCGACCGTTCCTCAGCGCTCAAGCGAACGTTGCGCGAGCTCAACGCCAGGCCGTCGGCCTCGCGGACGGTTGGCACGCCGGCAATGTCGACGGGAATGTTCAGGTCGACCACCAGCCGCCGGATCACCGCGAGCTGCTGCGCGTCCTTCTCGCCGAAATAGGCGACATCCGGCTGGACGATGTCGAAGAGTTTCGTCACGACTGTCGCGACACCATCGAAATGGCCGGGCCGGAACTGGCCGCACAGCCGGTCGGTGATCCGCTTGACGGTCACGGTGCAGAGCGGTTCGACCGGATACATCTCGCCGACGGCGGGAACGAACACCAGCTCGACACCGCGGTCATTGCAGACTCGCAAATCGGCGTCGAGCGTGCGCGGATACCGTTCGAGATCGTCCTTGCGGTCGAATTGCAGCGGGTTGACGAAGATGCTGACGACGACGTGATCGCCGCGCTGCCGCGCCACCTCGACTAGGCGCGCATGACCCTCATGGAGGGCACCCATCGTCGGCACGAACCCGACGCGCTGCCCCGCGCGGCGGCGTTCGTCCCTCCACGCGCGGACGCGTGCAATGGTCTCGGCGACTTCCGCGCTCATTGACCGGAGCGTGGAGTCCCGGCGCCGACCACGTGATTCGGCCGCTGGGGATATCGCCCGGCCCGCACGTCCGCGGCGTACTCGCGCGTGGCGGCCTGAATCGCTTCACCGAGCTTCGCGTACTGATGCACAAACGACGGCACGAAGCCGTCGAAGAGTCCCAGCATGTCGTAGCTGACCAGAATCTGGCCGTCGCAGTCCGGCCCGGCGCCGATGCCAATGGTGGGAATCGTGAGCTCGCCGGTGACCGCGCGCGCCACATCGGCCGGAATCGATTCCAGCACCAGCGAGAAGGCCCCGGCATCCTGCAGCGCGAGCGCGTCGATCATCAATGCGTCAACTGCCGCCGGCTGCGTGGCCTGTTTGACGTAGCCGCCGGCCTGGTGCACGGACTGCGGCTGCAGGCCGAGATGACCCATCACCGGAATGCCGACATCGACGAGCCGCTTGACGACGTCCACCACTGGCCGGCCGCCTTCGAGCTTGACCGCCGCGGCGCCTCCCTCCTGCAGCAGCCGGCCGGCGTTGCGCACGGCCTCGGCCACGCTGATCTGGAAGGTGAGAAACGGCATGTCGGCGATGACGAACGCGCGCTCGGCGCCGCGGACGACGGCGCGGGTGTGATACACGACGGCATCGAGCGTCACCGGCAGCGTTGTGTCCAGCCCGAGGATGACCGTGCCGAGCGAGTCGCCGACGAGCAGCGCGTCCACGCCGGCGCGATCGAGCAGCCGCGCCATCGTCGCGTCGTAGGCGGTGAGCATGACGATCTTCTCGCCCTGACGCTTGCGGGCGGAGAAATCGGGCACGCGCATCTTCTTCGATTCCATCGCAGTTCACCCTTCCAGGTGCTCAGTGCTCGGTTCGTGTTCAGCTTCTGCGTTCGCGTCAGCCCTCGATTGCCCGTTCAATCGCCAGGGCTGACCTGCCGTTGAGACCGCGCCGCCGCGCGATGTCGACGAGCGCGCGCGCCGAAGCACGATACAAGTCCGCGACAGGACGCGCGGTGCCGGCAAGCGCCGCGACGTGGGCGCGGATTGTCTCGGCGTCCCCGCGCTGCACTGGACCAGTCAACGCCGCCTCGGGCCCCATCTCGAAAGCGTTCTGCGCGCTCGTCAGGCACAACGGCCGCAGGGCCTGAAGCGCCGCACCGCGTTCGATACCCGCTGCGGCAAACAACGCCACGGCGGCATCGATGGCCGCGATGACGGCGTTGCTCGCCATCACGGCACCTGCGTGGTAGGACGCAAAGCCTTTCTCGCGGATCCGCAGTGGTGTTCCGCTGGCGGCGGTCACCAGTTGTCCGGCCCACTCCACGGCTGCCGCGTCGCCGCTGATCCCGAAGCTGGCGCCGCGCAAAGCCGTGATCCCGCGGTCCGGGTCGGCAATCGTCTGCAGCGGATGAACGACGCCGCACGAGACGCCGTGGGCGGCGAGAGCGCTCAGCGACTGTGGACTGCGGGCTCCCGAGGTGTGGAGGGCAATGCCGCCGCGCATGCCGCTTTCCGCCAGCTCCTCCGCCACGGCCGTGATCGCGTCGTCGGCGACGGCGATGAGCACGCGGTCTGCCAGCGCTGGAACGTCGCGGATACGCGACGGCTGGACGCCGGGCGCGATGAAGGCCGCGGCGCGGTGCGCATGGTCGGCAGTTCGACCGGCGACCACAACAGGCGCGATGCCGGCGTCAGCCAGAAGCCGCCCGAAGGCCTGAGCGACCCGGCCGGTTCCGACGATCGCCGTGCGCGGAGCGGTCATTTGATGGCTGCGAACGTCCGCGTCAGCCAGGTCGATATTCCCGACACGACGTCGGCGCTCACGTTGCGATCGGTGAGCGCACCGTACTCCTTCACCTCGCCCGTCACGGCCGGAACGATCAGATGATTGACGCCCTTGACAATGAGCAGTTCGACGGCCGGCGAGTCGCTTTCCTTCTGGGCGATCTGCGCCAGCCGGTCGGCGTCCGCCGGCGGGACCTCGTGGTCGACGCCTCCGTGCAGGATGAGGAGCGGCTGGCGGACATCCTTCAGCACCCGCGCCGGCGAGAAGTTCAGGACGCTCTGGAACCACGGCGTGTCCGCCTGCCGTCTGATGTCCGGCGGCAGATCGGTGAGACCCTTCGAGGACTGCACCGCGGCGATGATCTGCTTCTGCAGCGCTTCGCGCTTTCGGCGTTCCTCGGGCGACAGCGTCAGCAGGTCGAGCGTTCGCTGCTGCAGTTCCAGGACGAGCTCCGCACCGGTCGTCGCCGGGCTGCCGAGCGTCGCCACCGCGGCGAACCGCCGCTCGCGCGACGCCGCCAGAAGCGCGACCCACGCGCCGTCGCTGTGGCCGACGACGGCGATGCGCCGCGGGTCAACGTCGTTGCGCGCCGACAGCCACCGCATGACGGTCCGAACATCGTCGGCGTAGTCCGTGAGTGTGGCTGACTCCGAGCGGCCGCCGCTCTGGCCGTACCCGCGCTTGTCATAGCGAACGGCCATGAAGCCGGCGTTGGCCAACGCCCCGGCAAGCTGGCCGACCACCGGAATGCCGGCGATGTAACCGTCTCGATCGGTGGCAGCGAATCCGCTCAGGAGGATCACCGCCGGCAGCCGCGTTGCCGGTGCGGCTTTCGGAGGCCGCGTCAGCGTTGCGCCGATATTGAAACCGGTGGCGGGAATGGTTACCGGCTCGTCGCCAGGGTTGCTGTGCACGTGCGTCCGCACCGTCACGGACGCGAGATCCGCGCGGACGATGTCCACGCCCTGGCTTGGAATCCGGACGGTGAGCAGGCCGCCCTGCACGTCGGTGGTGATCGCGACCGCCGTATTGCTGTTCGGATTCAACAGGATGACGTCGTAGCGGCGGGCGCCCAGGAACTCGGTGCCAAGCTGCATCTTGTCGTTCTGCACGTTGACCAGCCGGACGCCAATCTCCATCTCCGGGAGGATGTACATCCGCACCTCGGAGCCGGGCGCTGTCTGCTCGAGGCGCTGCGCGAGAGCGACGTACGATCCGACGATGCCGTTGGCGTGCAGAATCGCTCGAGCGTTGACCGGCTGGGTGATCGGTT
>Ga0307415_100001385_pt1 | contig 11566 bp, 14 predicted proteins | sample DK1Cmetagenome_FD_204524 | JGI IMG/M metagenome (GOLD analysis project Ga0307415, IMG submission 204524) | Maize rhizosphere microbial communities from greenhouse at UC Davis, California, United States - DK15-C-2 | ecosystem: Host-associated > Plants > Roots > Rhizosphere > Soil | place: USA...
GTTCCAGTTCGACGGCCGAGCGGTAGTGTGCGAGGGCCTCGTCCGCCCGCCCCGCCTTGCGCGCGGCGTGTCCCTGCTGCATCCGTGCGATGCCCGGATTTGCGCTCATGGGTTCAGCCCGCGGCGTCCGGGTCGACGAAGCCCTGCGGCTTGTCGGACCCGGTGCCGAAGAAAAACTTCTCCATCTCGCTGACCAGGAACTGTCGCGCCTTCGGCTCGAACGGCACGAGCCGGTACTCGTTGATCAGCATCGTCTGGTGGCCGAGCCATTTCTGCCAGGCCTCCCGGGAGACGTTCTCGAAGATGCGCTGCCCGAGCTCACCCGGGTACGGCGGCTTCTCGAGGCCTTCCGCCTCGCGCCCGAGCTTCACGCAGTGAACCATTCGCGCCATCCTTCAACTCCTCGAGCAATCTTGCCACGGGCGCGGGCATTCCGACCCCGTCCAGCGCGGCAAGTTCGTACCAGCGAGTCTCGCCCTCCCCGGTAAGGCCCGGAGCGCCCTGGACCTCGAGCACCCAGGGACGGATCACGAGGTCGAAGTGGGTGAATGCATGCCGCAGCGGCGCCAGTACGCGCGTCGGCTCGATCGCCCGGTGACGGGACGACAGAAAGGCGCGTGCCGCCGCCTCGTCGGGAAACTCCGGCGGAACCCACAGGCCGCCCCAGATACCACGTGGAGGCCGCCGTTCCAGCAGGACCTTGCCGCCGTGCAGGACGAATACGAAATGCGCGCTGCGCTCGCGTCGAGGAGCGCGCCGCTTCGGAGCCGGAAGCGCGGCCGTGCGTCCCATCTCGAGCGCGGCGCAGCGGCTCGCGAGCGGGCAGCGCGTGCAGGCCGGTTGCGCCCGGGTGCACACGGTCGCGCCGAGATCCATGATGGCCTGGGTGTAAGCGTCGACGCGCTCGTGCGACGTGCAGGCTTCGGCCAGCGTCCAGAGCCTGCGCAGTCCCGCGCTCGAATCGGGCGCCTCCTCCACGAGGAAGGCGCGCGCGAGCACGCGCTTCACGTTGCCATCGAGGATCGGCTGGCGGATGCCGTGGGCAAGCGCGAGGATGGCGCCCGCGGTCGAACGGCCGATGCCGGGCAGCGCCATCAGCTCATCGAGCACGGCCGGCAGCTCACCGCCATGCCGCGCCACGATGTCCTTCGCGGCACGGTGCAGGTTTCGCGCCCGCGCGTAGTAACCGAGGCCCGACCAGTGGCCCATCACTTCGTCCGGCTCCGCGGCGGCAAGCGCTTTTGCATCCGGGAAACGCGCCACGAAGCGCTCGAAGTACGGCCTGACCGTGTCCACCTGCGTCTGCTGGAGCATCACTTCGGATACCCACACGCGGTACGGCGTGGGTTTGGCCTGCCAGGGCAGGTCGTGACGCCCATGGGCGTCGAACCAGGGCAATAGCGCGTCGGCCAGCCACCGCGTCTCGTCGCTCATGGCGTCGCCTCGTCGCGCTCGACGCGGATCACGGCATCGCGGAGCGTTGCTCCCGCGACGCGCGCCTCTTCCATGCGAATCTCCGCGTTGATATCGAGCTTGGCGAGCTCGGCGACAGCCGCCTCCAGCGTCGCGTTCTTCCTGGACACCGTCTTCGCCGCGGCCGGCAGGTAGCGGTTGAGGTCGATCCGGTCGAGCGTCGCGCGCACGAAGCGTTCGGCGGGCACGAGGCGCGCTTCGAAGTTCGTGTCGTCGAGGCGTCCGGAGACCGGATCGAGCCGGAGCGCCCCGCCTTGCAGTTGCGCCGCGAGCGTGAGCTGCAGTGTTTCGAAGGCCGCGGGATCGGCGGTTGCCGGCAGCGGCCGGCCGAGGATGATGGCCGTCGGCCGCGGCGCGAAGGGCTCGGTGGTCACAGTGACGCTCGCCTCGGTCGCAGGTGCATCCAGGTCGGCGCGACCCTCGAATTTTCCGGACACCTCGGCGAACTCGAATCGCCCCGCCTCGGCGATCGCAACGCCAGACTTCGACTCATACGACGCGCGGGCGAGCTCGCCCTCGAGCTCGGCACCGGCGAGCGGCAGGGGCTCCCCGCCCAGCCAGCCGCGAAACGCCAGCGACCGGCCTTCGTATGCACCGGCCGTCATGTCCACCCGCCCTTCTCCCTTCAATGCGAAGTGCGTCGTGTTCGTGCCGAAGACACCGCCGAGCTTCAGGTCGAAGGGGAACGCCCGCGCAGGTTCGATGGCGTCTGCATCGAGCGAGATGGCTGCGAGCTGCCACTGCGAGCCGGCGGCGAGATCGCGATAGTCGACGGCCCCGCGCGCGAGCCGCAGCGAGCCGATCGCCCAGTCCGCGGCCTCCCCATCCGGCGGCGGCACATCGGCCGCCGGCTCCGCACCGAGCTTCGACCAGTTCCCAATGCCCTGGCGGTCAACGACGAGACGCACGATCGCGTCCTCCGCGGAAAGTTCGCGCAGCTCGGAGACGCTGAAGATGCCGGACCAGGGAATGCGTACCCGCAGGCGGCCGACCGTCGCGAAGGGGTCGTCGCCGAATCCCGGCGGCTGGGCGATCGTGAGCCCGCGGATGTCGACCGTCGGGGACGGCAAGAATCCGATGCCGAGCGACTGGATCGCCGCCGTCAGCCCCGTCGCGTCGGTGATCCGGCCGGCGACCATCCCGCGCGCGAAGGGCATGCGCGCGCCGACCCACAGGACGGCGAAGGCCGCCAGCGCGACGATCGCGATGGCGGCCGGGATGCGTGCGTGGCGTCGCTCGAGGGGCACACCCGATTCTATCTCAGCGGTCGCAGATGCTGATCTCGCCCGACAGCGTCTCGATCTCGACGCGCGCGCCGCCCTTGCCCTGGGTGAAGTTGAGCTCGCTGCCCGGGGTGTACTTGCTGGTGTCGCGCGACTTCTGGCCGAAGCAGTTCTCGATGTCGCCGCTGAAAGACTCGATGTCGAAGTCGGCATTCACCGGGGCCTTGACCTTGAGGGTGATCGTGCCGCTCACCGAGCCGAGCTCCACCCGCGCGGCCGGCGTCAGCTCGGCCTGCAGGTTGATGCCGCCCGAGACCGAGCTCAGCTCCAGCCGCTCGCCGCCCGCCACCACGGCATTGAGATCGCCGCTGACGACCTCGCCGTGGTAGTTGCCGCGGATGCCCGTGACCGTGGACGTGCCGCTCACGTTTTCGGTGGAGACGGCCGCCTTGCCTCCGTTGCCCGTCACGGTGATGTCGCCCGACACCGCGTTGGCCCGGACCGGCGCGTCGAAGGCCTGCGTGCGGACTTCGCCGCTCACCGACTCGAGGCTCTGCTCGCCCTTCACGCCGGTCACGCCGATCTCGGCGCTGACCGTATCGATGATGAGCCGCGCGCCGCTCGGCACGCGCAGCGTCAGGTAGGCGTCGTCCTCGTCGTCGTGGCTGTACTTCCCGTGCGGCCGCTCGACCTCGACGCGCACGTGGCGCTCGCTGGCCTCGAACTCGAGCTCGTCCTTGTCGCTCTCGAGGTCGGCGGTCAGCTCGACCTCGTTCTTGTCCCAGGCGGAGATGGTCACGCCGCCCTGCACGTTCGACACCTCGACGGTCGCGTCGGACGCCACGGTCACGCGCTTGTTGATCTTCTGCTGCGCCATGGCGGGCGGCACGGCGGCGGCGAGCACCGCGGCGGCGAGCCAGGCATTCCGGGTCTTCATCTCAGGTTCTCCTCGTGAGGCCGTCGCTCGATGTGACGACCGTCGAATACAACTGCAACTCCTGCTTGTAGGTTCCCACCAGCATGCCCTTCAACATGCGGCTCGCGGGGTCCTTTGCGAGCGCTGCATCGATCTCGTCTGCGGCGGTCTGCATGATCGCCAGGTTCTTCACGATCGCGTCCCGCGTCTCGGGCCTGAGCGTCGCAAACGTCTCGCGGAACCGCACGACCAGCTCGTCGCGCGCCTTGAGTTCCTGCACCGTGAGGCCCGAGTTCGGGCCGTAGTTCACCGGCACGATCTCGGCGACGGGCGGCCTTGCATCCGCAATGGTCGTCGGGGCCACGGGATCGGGGGAGCGCATGAGGCTCCAGGTGAGCAGCGCCGAGACGGAGGCGACCACGAAGCCCGCAGCCAGCGCCATCGGCCAGCGGAAGCCGCGGCGCTCTTCGATGCGCGGCGCCTCGCCGAGGCGCGCCTCGATGCCGGGCCACAGGTCGCGCGCCGGCTCGATCTCCTTCGGGAGCTCGGCAGCCTTCGCGAGCAACGGGTCCCCGGGATTGCGCGGACCGAAGGGAATCGTGTTCATGTCGCCGCCTCCGCGCCCATGCGCGCGCGCATCAGGTGACGTGCGCGATGCAGCTGGGCCTTGCAGGTGCCGACCGCGACGCCGAGCATCCCGGCCGCTTCCTCGTGGCTGTAGCCGTAGATGCCGTGCAGCACCATGACGTCGCGCGCACCGGGCGGCAGCGCCTCGATCGCGCGCTCGAGGTCGATCGGTGTCGCCTCGTCCATCGCCCCGTGCGCCTCGAATTCCATCTGCTCTCCGGCATCGTCCGTCATGCTGACCTCGTTCCGCCCCTGCGGGCTCCTGCGCTTCGCGAGCACCGCGTTGACCGCGATCCGGTGCAGCCAGGTCGAGAAGCTGCTTCGCCCTTCGTACCCCGGCAGGCTCCGCCAGGCATTCACGAAGGTGTCCTGCGTCAGGTCCTCCGCGGATTCGGCCTGGCCGGTCATGCGCAGGCAGAGGCCGTACACCCGCCCGACATGCTGGCGATAAAGGGCCTCGAAAGCGCCCGTATCGCCCCGGCAAGCCCGCGTCACGAGTTCCGCGCTCGATTCCACAGCACTCGCCAGAGTCGTCACCTGCTGCATCCGATCCGCAATCCGTTCATGGACTTGGACGCGCCGGCCGCCCCAAAGGTTGGAAGCCGTACAATCCGGGCGTCATGGCCCAGTTTGCGACGATTACGGGCTGGGGCAAGTGCATGCCCCCGGCGGTCCTCACCAACGGCGACATCGCGACTTTCCTCGATACCGACGACGAGTGGATCCGCTCCCGGACCGGCATCCACGAGCGGCGCATCTCGCACGTATCGCTGGGGGAAATGGCCGAGGTCGCGGCCCGCCGGGCATTGGCCGCCGCGGATCTCGAGCCCGGCCAGCTCGACCTGATCGTCTTCGGGACCTGCAGCATGGACGAGCAGGTCCCCAACATGGCGTCCTGGGTCCAGGCCCGCATCGGCGCCCATGGCTGTGGCGCCATGGACGTCAACACCGCCTGCACCAGCTTCCTGTACGGGCTCACGACCGCGAGCGCGATGATCAAGTCGGGGGTCGTCAAGAACGCCCTCGTGATCGGCGCCGAGCTGATTTCCTCGCTGATGGATTGGACGAACCGGAACGTCGCGGTGCTGTTCGGCGACGGCTGCGCCGCGGTCGTGCTGCAGGCGACCGACCGCGAGGAAGGCGTGCTGGCGGACCGGCTCGGATGCTACGGCGAGGCGCGCGGCATCCTCCAGGTGCACGGGATGGGCACGCGCTATGCCAACCAGGGGTGGACGCTCGGCGACACGGAGTGGGTCTTCGAGGGCCAGGAAATCTTCAAGCGCGCGGTCGTCGGCATGAGCCGCGCCTGCGAGTCCGTGCTCGGCGCGACCGGGCTCGGGCCGGCGGACGTTCACCTCGTCGTCCCTCACCAGGCGAACCTGCGCATCATCGAGGCGGTCGTGAAACGCGCCGGCATCCCGATGGAGCGCTGCTTCGTCAACATCCATCGCTACGGCAACATGTCCTCGGCGACCGTGCCGGTGGCGCTCGTCGAGGCGCTCGAAGAAGGCCGCGTCGCGCCTGGCAGCCACCTGCTGCTGACCGGATTCGGCGCCGGGCTCTCCTGGTCCGCGCACGTGCTGCGCTGGGGAGACCGCGTCACGCCGCTCGGTGCGAGCGACGCCGAGCTGCCGCCGCCGCCGAAGACCGCGCTCGAAATCGTGCAGGGCTACCTCGCCGTCAAGCGCGGCTCGCGCCTCGCCCGCTGACGAGATCCCGGTAGAGCGCGAGGAAGTTTCCGGCGGCCCCCGCCACGTTCTCCTTCCAGTGCGCGGCCGAGTTCTCGTCCACGTTGTCGCTCACGTACTTCGCGCAGGCGAAGTGCACGCCCTCCATGCGGCAGGCTTTCGCGAGCGCATACGCCTCCATATCCACGACGTCGAACGCGGGGCCGTGGTCGGTCGTCGCGAACGAGTCGCCGGAGCCGCACACGGCCTCGGGCAGTCCGGGAAACGCCACGGGAAACTCGAGCACGGGCGGCAGCTCGTCGTAGGGCGTGACGCCGGCCGCGAATCCCAGGGCGCCCACGTCCATGTCGCGGTCCACGAATTTCCGGCAGGCGACGAGCGTCCGGGCCGGGATGCGGGCGCTCCCCGCGGTGCCGAAGTTGACGACCAGCGGCGCGCGGAGACCCGCGTGGCGCAGGTGCGCGAGTCGGCGGGTCAGCGCGATCGCGGCATTGACCTTGCCGACCCCGGTGTAGAGGACGTCGATGCCCGCGTCATGGAAGACGCCCGCGGACTCCGCGGACAGCGCCATCGCTATGAGAATGTGTGGCGCCTCAGCCGCCATAGCGGATGACGGCGCGGGGCGACTCGCCGAGGCAGCGGAAATCCTTCGCGATGCCGAGGTCGATCAGGACGCCCGCATGCAGGACGCGAAAGCCGGCATCGGTCGCGAGAGTCGCGGAAGCCGCGAGCGTCCCGCCCGTCGCAAGCACGTCGTCCACGAGGATCAGCCTTCCCTTGCCGCGCTGCATTTCTAGCACGCCCGAGCCGTACTCCAATGCGTACTCGCGCTCGACGACGGGCGGCGGGAGCTTCCCCTTCTTGCGCACCGGCACGAAGCCTTTGCCGCGCCGTGCCGCGAGCGCCGCGGCCAGGATGAAGCCGCGCGACTCGACGCCGGCGACGGCGTCCGCCTCGGACCACTCCCGTTCGCTCCAAAGGGCGTCCAGCGCCTGGACGGTTTCTCCGAAGTGCGAGCGCAGGAGGGGCGTGATGTCGCGGAACAGGATGCCCGGCTTCGGGAAGTCCGGGACGTCGGCCACGAGCCGGGCAAGCGGATGCATCACTACCTCTTCATCGAAGGGGTCAGACCCCTTCATATTCGTCAAGGGGTCAGACCCCTCCATTTAAATGCCGCGAGTCGCCTCGGAGGTGTGCTCGCGGATGAAGGCCGCCATTTCTGCGATTGCGCGGTCGCCGTCGACGAGGCCCCGGATCGCCGGGAACACGTGCGGCATGCCGTGCCACACGGCCGCGAGCGAGCGCGGCGCCTTCGCCGCGTAGCGCAGCGTGTCGTCCAGCAGGAGCTCCGAGCTGCCGACGTGCAGCTGCGTCGGCGGCAGGCCGTCGGCACGCCCGAACAGCGGCGAGATGCGCGGGTCCTCGAGGTCGAGGCCCGGCGCATACCAGTCCTGCAGCCGGCGCGCGGTCTCGGCACGGAACATCGGGTCGATGCCGTCGTTGCGCGCGAACGACGGACCGCTGAACGTGAGGTCGAGCACCGGCGACATCAGCACGATCGCCGCCGGCAGCGGCAGCCCCTCGTCGCGCGCGTGCATCGCGGTGACGAGCGCGAGGTTGCCGCCGGCGGAATCGCCTGCGAAGACGACGCGCGCGGGGTCGAAGCCGGTCGACAGCATCCAGTTCCAGGCCGCGAAGCAGTCGTCCGCGGCCGCCGGGTGCGGATGCTCGGGGGCGAGCCGGTAATCGATCATGAGGCCGCGCGCACCGGCGGCGCGAGCGATCGCCGCGAGGAGCGCGTCATGGATCGCGCCGCATTCGGCGATGAATCCGCCGCCGTGGAAATAGAGAATGATGCCGCCCTGCGGGCTGCCGGCCGGCGTGATCCACCGGCCGCGCGCCTCGCCCATCGCGACGGGTTCCGAAGCGTAGGTTTCCTTCCGCGCGACGAAGGGCGCCGCCCTCGGCACGAGGACGCGCACGGCTTCCGCAGTCCGCGCGCGGGACAGGGCCGCCCGCGCCCCGTACAGCACGCGCCCGATCGCCCAGCGTTGTACGGCCGCGCGCATCCCGGCATCCTACCCGCAATGGGACGCATCTTCGAAGTCCGCAAGCACGCGATGTTCGCCCGGTGGAACCGGATGGCGAAGCAGTTCGCGCGCATCGGCAAGGACATCACGATCGCCGTGAAGGCCGGCGGATCCGACCCGAACAGCAATCCGGCGCTGCGGCGGGTGATCCAGAACGCCCGCGCGATCAACATGCCGAAGGACAAGGTCGAGGCGGCGATCAAGCGCGCCTCCGGCCAGAACGCCACGGATTTCCAGCAGGTGCTGTACGAGGGCTATGCGCCGCACGGTGTCGCGGTCCTGGTGGAGACCGCCACCGACAATCCCACGCGCACCGTCGCGAGCGTGCGCAACATCCTCTCGAAGCACGGCGGCAACCTCGCGAGCAACGGCAGCGTCAGCTTCCTGTTCCGCCGCATGGGCGTCTTCCGCCTGAGCCCGGCGGGCATCGACCAGGACGAGCTCGAGCTCGACCTCATCGACCACGGGCTCGACGAGATGGGCGAGAGCACGGGCGAGGGCGGCGAGCCGCAGCTCGTCGTGCGCTGCGCCTTCGAGGATTTCGGCCAGCTCCAGAAGCGGCTCGAGGAGCGCAAGATCGTCCCGATCTCCGCCGAGCAGGAATACGTCTGCACCACGCCGATGGAGCTAGCCGAGGCCGCGGCGAACGAGGCGCTCGAGGTGATCGACAAGCTCGAGCAGGACGACGACGTCCAGAAGGTCTACCACACACTGGCCTGAGGCCGCGCCCTAGAGAAAGACGGGCGCGTCCGGCTGCTCGTTGCGATCCCCGCCCTGCGCAGGAAAATGCCGCGCGAGCAGCTCGCCGACGCCGGCGATGCCCGCTTCCGCGCCTTCGGCATAGCGGCCGGCCCTGAAGTGGCCCTCCATGTCGCGGCAGACCGCATCCCAATCGGACTGCACGACGCGCGCGGCGATGGCGCGGTCCGCTACGATCTCGACGTCACGGTCTGCCATCAGCACGTAGATCAGGACGCCGTTGTTGTCCGCCGTGTCCCAGACGCCGAGGTGGCCGAACACCTGCACAGCGCGCTCGCGCGGCGTCGTCCCGTACCAGAGGTCGGGCAGGTCGTAAGCCGTCTCGACCGCAAAGCGGATCTCTCCGGCGTGCCGGCCCTCGACAGCTGCGATTGCGGCCTCGATGCGACCGCGAACGTCCGTCGTGAATCGCTGGCGCGTGCCCCAGCGCGTCGAGAAGAGGTGCCGGATCGCGCGAGCAAACGCCATGGCCTACCAGCGCCCCGAGGCGCCGCCGCCCCCGAAGCTGCCGCCGCCGCCGCCAAAGCCGCCGCCGCCGCCGCCGAATCCGCCTCCGCGCCCGCCCCAGTTGCCGGTCGTCCAGCCGCCGTGGCCTGGGCGGCTCGACCAGCGGCCGCCGTTACCGAAGCCCATCGCGAGCGAGAGCACGAATCCGATCAATCCGACGCCGATCGAGATGCCGAGCAGCTGCGTGATGAACCACGCGAGGCCGCCCGCGACCCCACCCGCGGCAAGCGAACCGAGCGCACGGCCGAAGATCGCGCGAAGGATCGTCGATGCGAAGAACACGACGAAGAACAGGATGGGCAGCATCCCGCCGATGTCCGGCGGGCCGGTCCAGTGCTTCTCCGGCTCGGGCACCGGCTCGCCGTCGACCACCGAGATCATGCGGTCCACGCCCGCCGAGATGCCTCCCGCGAAGTCGCCCTCGCGAAAGCGCGGCGTGATCGTCTCGTTGATGATGCGGTTCGAGACGAGATCCGTGAGCGCGCCCTCGAGCCCGCGACCCACCTCGATGCGCAGCGCGCGGTCCTGCAAGGCTACGAGCAGCAGTGCTCCGTCATCCGGCTTTTCCCGCCCGAGTTTCCAGGCATCCACGACGCGGATCGAGTACTGCTCGATCGCCTCCGGCTGCGTGGTCGGGACGACCAGGACGGCGATCTGCGCGCCCTTGCGCGCCTCGAAGGCCGACAGTTTCTCCTCGAGGGCAGAGCGCTCCGCGGGTGTCAGCGTGCCGGTAAGATCGGTGACGCGCGCGGCCAGCGCCGGGATTGGCTGCTGCGACTGCGCCGCAGCGACCCACGGCATGGTCGCTGCAAGCAGGAATTCCGCAATCGCGGCAACGCCGAACCCGGCCAGCCGCCTCATCGCATCGTCCGCGTGTTCAGGTCGAGGGCGCCGGCGCGGGCACTTCCGCAGGCTTCGCGGGCGCGGTGTCGAACTCGACCGTCGGCGGGCGCGAGATCTCGGCTTCATTCTCGACGGTGAAGTTCTGCTTCACGTCGTAATTGAAGATCATCGCCGTCAGGTTGACGGGGAAGCGCCGGATCGTGCTGTTGTAGGTTTTCACGGACTCGATGTAGCGGTTGCGCGCGACCGCAATGCGGTTTTCCGTGCCCTCGAGCTGGGCCTGCAGGTTCAGGAAATTCTGGTCTGACTTCAGTTCCGGGTAGTTCTCGACAACCACGAGGAGGCGGCTCAGCGCCTGGGACAGCTCGCCCTGCGCCGACTGGAACTTGGCCACCGCCGCGGGATCGTCCAGCATTTCCGGCGTGACCTGGACCGCGGTCGCGCGTGCGCGCGCCTCGGTCACGCCGATCAGCACGGCCTGCTCCTGCGCCGCGAAGCCCTTCACCGTGGCGACGAGATTCGGGATCAGTTCCGCGCGCCGCTGGTACATGTTGATTACCTCGGACCAGGCCGCTTTCACCTCCTCGTCCTGCGTCTGGATCGTGTTGTAGCCACAGCCGCTGAGCGGGAGGCACAGCGTCGCAACGAGGGCGGTCGTGAAATAACGCATGGAAAAGACTCCGATTTGTGCTTGCCGTCTATCGTACTGCGACTGCCCCGTGCCGCGACCTTCTCGTTCCTGTATAGTGCGCCCGCCTCCTCCCTCCCCCAATACCCAAAACACCATGAATTTCAATGATCTCGGGCTTGCGCCCGAGCTGGTTTCCGCCGTCGTCGCGCACGGCTACACGACGCCCACGCCGATCCAGGCCGCCGCGATCCCTCCGGTACTCGCCGGGCGCGACCTGCTGGCCGGCGCGCAGACCGGCACCGGCAAGACCGCGGCTTTCGTGCTGCCGCTGCTGCAGCTGCTGGCGAGCCCTTCCGGGCGCGCGCCGCGTGCGCTCGTCCTCGCGCCGACGCGCGAACTCGCCGCGCAGATCCTCGAGAGCGTCCGCGTCTATGGCGCCAACAAGCAGCTTCGCGCTCGGGTCATCTTCGGCGGCGTCGGCGAGCAGCCGCAGATCGACGGCCTCAGGGCGGGCTGCGACATCCTCGTCGCCACGCCGGGTCGGCTGCTCGACCTCGCCGATCGCAAGCTGGCGAATCTCTCCGAGGTGCGTCATCTGGTGCTCGACGAGGCGGATCGCATGCTCGACATGGGGTTCATCCACGACATCAAGCGTGTCATCAAGCTGCTGCCGGCCAAGCGGCAGAACCTGCTGCTCTCCGCGACCTACACGCCCGACATCCGCACGCTCGCGGCCAGGATCCTCGTCGACCCCGTGAAGGTGGAGGTCACGCCGCCGAACAGTACGGTGGAGCGGGTCACGCAGCGCG
>Ga0307415_100001386_pt1 | contig 11564 bp, 10 predicted proteins | sample DK1Cmetagenome_FD_204524 | JGI IMG/M metagenome (GOLD analysis project Ga0307415, IMG submission 204524) | Maize rhizosphere microbial communities from greenhouse at UC Davis, California, United States - DK15-C-2 | ecosystem: Host-associated > Plants > Roots > Rhizosphere > Soil | place: USA...
CCACGCTGACCCGGGGCTGCTCAGCGGCCACGGCCGCCTCCGCCCAGGTACCCGTAGCGCAGCAGCAGGGGCCAGGTCGAGGCCAGGGTGAGCAGGCGGTGGCGGCGGCGCAGGTGGCCGCGCCACTCCTCGTCGACCCGGAGCGGCACCCGGCCGGAGCGGAACCGCATCGGGTTGCCGGCCAGGGCGTGGCTGGGGCCGAGCTCGACCCAGCCGTCGCCCACGAAGCCGAGCTCGCCGGCCGCCGCTGGCCGCCCGGCGAGCTCCAGGACCCGGGCCAGCTCCCCGGCCGGGTCGCGGACCAGCGACTCGTAGCGGAGCAGCAGCCCGCGGACCCCGAACGTCCGGAGCAGGTGGAACAGCAGGTTGTAGCCGAGGTAGCGGGCGCTCATCTTCAGCGGGGTGTCGGTGGCCATGAGGGCGTCGCCGGAGACGACCTCGGCCCGGCGCATCCGCTTGGTCCAGGAGAAGGCGACCCCGCGGCTGTCGCGGACCAGGTGGACCAGGCGCAGGTCGACCCCGCGCATGCGCCGGACCAGGAACGCCGCCGAGGCGTGCTTGCTGGCGTCGACGACCAGGGGCCGCCCGCTGACCTCGCGCACGGCCGCGTACAGCCGCTCCAGCAGGTCCAGGTAGCGGGCCAGGCGGGCCCGGTAGCCGGGGGCGAGGACGGGCAGGAGCATGAGGGGCACGTAGCGGTTGCGGTCCACCGACCCCTTGAGGGCCAGGACCTCGTCGACGTCCAGGCTGTCCCAGCCGCCGAAGGCGACCTCCCCGACCCGGCGCCAGAACGGGCAGTCGGCGAAGCAGCGGCCGCACCCGCAGCGGTTGTTCTCCTTGAGGCCCCGCTCCCAGAGGTGGACCAGCTCCCCCACCGACCAGACGTCGTCCAGGCGCCCCAGCATCCGGTCCAGCAGGGTGCTGCCGCTGCGCCCGAGCCCGCCGATGTACAGCACCCGCACCGGCCCGGTGGGGGCCGGCCGCTCCCCGGGCGTGCCCGGCTCGACCTCGGCGGTGGTCACCGGGCGCCCGCCCACCGCGAGGGCCGGTCGCCGACCAGGCCGTCGACCAGGCGGCCGAATTCGCGCACGGCGGTGGCGGTGGCCCGGTCCTCGGGCCCGGCGCGGAAGGCGGCCGGCTCGGCGGCCACCCGGTCCAGCAGCCGGTGCAGGTCGGCCTCGGTCTCGGCCAGGTGGATGCCGCCGCCCTCGGCGGCCAGGCGGCGCGAGAAGGCGACCTGGTGGTCGTCGACGTGCTCGCCCAGGCGGTGCTGGCGGGGCACGACGATCGGGACGGCGCCGTTGTGCCGGGCCCCCAGGATGGTCCCGGGACCGCCGTGGCAGACGACCGCGGCCGCCGAGGCCATCGCCCCCTGGAGGGCGTCGAACTCGAGGTAGGCCTGCCACTCGGCCGCCGCCGGGTCGGGCGGGGCCGAGGTGCCGGTCTGCATCAGGCAGCGCAGGGTCCCCGGGTGGGCGGCCACCCAGGCGCCGGCCCAGCGGACCAGCCGGTCGAAGGGGTGGTGGTCGGTGCCGACGGTGACCAGCAGCAGCGGGGCCTGGGTCACAGCAGGCTCCCGATGACTCGGCCCTTGGGGTAGTTGCGGCGCTGCTCCTCCCACTGGAGCAGGAACAGGTCGCTGAAGGGGTAGCAGAGCCGGCCGGTCATGGTCGGCGAGTCGATCCGGTCGTAGACCTCGACATACACCGTCCGCTTGCCGAGCAGCTTGGCCAGCAGGAAGAACGGGAAGGCGACCCCGGCCCCGCTGGAGACGACCACGTCCGGCCGGTAGCTGCGCAGCAGCTTCCAGGCCAGGCGGGTGTTACGGGCCAGGTTGAGCAGGTTGCGGGTCGTCGGGTGGTAGGCCCAGGCGACCTGCTCGCCGGCGAGCAGCGAGGTGCTGTCGAGCTTCTCGAAGGTCACCCATAGACGATCGTGCCGTTCCCACCATGGCTTGAGGTTGTGGAGCTGGATGAGGTGCCCGCCCGAGGAGCAGACGAGGAGCGCGCGCACGGCCGGCGCCTCAGTACGCGCCCCTGGTCGAGACCAGGAGCGGGACGGTCTTGGACAGGATGAACAGGTCGTAGGCGATCGACCAGTTCTCCACGTAGAACAGGTCCAGGCGGACGTAGTCCTCGAAGGACAGCTCGCTGCGCCCGCTGACCTGCCACAGGCCGGTGATGCCGGGCCGGACCTCGAGCCGGTCGTGCTGCCACTCCTCGTACAGGGCGACCTCGCCGGCCAGGGGCGGCCGGGGGCCGACCAGGCTCATCTCGCCCCGCAGGACGTTCCAGAGCTGGGGCAGCTCGTCGATCGAGTAGCGCCGCAGGACGGCCCCGACCCTGGTCACCCGCGGGTCCTGGCGGAGCTTGAACAGGGGCCCGTCGGCCTCGTTGCGGTCGCGCAGGTCCTCCAGCATCAGGTCGGCCCCGGTGCACATGGTGCGGAACTTCAGCAGGGTGAACGGCCGCCCGCGGAGCCCGATCCGCTCCTGGCGGAAGATCACCGGCCCGGGCGAGGTCGCCTTGATGGCCGCGGCCACCACCGCGAACAGGGGCAGCAGGGCGAGCAGGCCGAGGGCGGAGACGACCACGTCGCAGGCCCGCTTGGCCGCCGCCTGGGCCCGGGTGAGCTGCAGGACGTTGACCGACAGGGTCATGACCCCGCCGATGGTCTGGGGGGCGAGGCGGCTGGACAGGACCGTCGGCAGGTTGGCGGTGAAGCGGACCTCGACGTTCTCCTGCCGCCGGGCCTTCATGATCTGGACGACGTCCTCGGGGGTGACGGCGCTGGAGGCGACGAACAGGCAGTCGGCCCTGGTCTCGCGGACGAGCTCGCGGATGCGGGCCACCGGGCCGAGCACCCGGTCGTCGTCCAGGCGCAGGTCGTCCATGCCGCCGGCCACGAACCCGACCGGCTCGAAGCCGAGTTCCCTGGTCTGCATGGTGGCGGCCAGCCGCTCGGCCTCCAGGTTGGCCCCGACGATCAGGGTGCGGAAGGTGAGCTTGCCCTCCAGGCGGATGCGCCGGACCCGCCAGTGCCACAGCCGCCGCACGGTCAGGGCCAGGACCAGCCCAAGGCCCCAGGACAGCAGCATCCACATGCGCGAGAACGAGGCCTTGGACCAGAACGACACCATCACCGTGGCCGAGATGATCAGGCTGACGGCCACGATGATGCGGCGGAACTCCTCGGCGGTGGAGTACTGGTGGACCCGGTACAGCCGCATGGTCAGGTAGACCACCGGGGTGATCAGGGGCACGGTCAGCAGCAGCAGCCAGAAGTCGACGGTCGGCAGCAGCCGGTCGAAGCGCAGCTGGTAGGCCAGGACCATGGCGACGAACACCGCCAGGGTGTCGGTGATCCCCATGAGGACGTAGTGGCTGCGGTACTGGCGGCTGATGTCGGAGCGGGTGCCGGCCAGCCGGGGGGAGATCAGCAGGCTGCTGTGGAAGGGTGGCTCCAGCCCTACCGTCTCCGTCAAGGCCCGCCGCACGTCGCCCGTCCTTTCCGATGCCCCGTAGTCCGTTGGGATGGCCGAGCGGGTCGGAAGGCCGATCTGGAGATGTTGGTCTGGCGGCGGCGGCACCGGTCACGACTCCCGAGTCCAGCTCTGCTGGTGCATCAGCACCAGCGGCAGCATCTCTTGGGCGGGACCCGGGCACATCCGGTGGTTGAAGTAATCTCGTCACGCATCTGAAGTAGCCATGACGAGGGCCCAAACGGGTAGTGCGCCCCTCGCGGGGGCGCACTAGGTACCGATGGGCAGGGGTGCTGGCCTAGTCGTCCTGGACCTCGTAGTAGTAGGTGCTCTTGGTCGCCTGCTTGGAGCGGTTGAGCACGGCCCCGACGATCTTGCCGCCGACCTGCTCGACCTCCTCCTTGAGCCGGCTGACCTGCTCGCGGTCGCTCTCCTTGGCGTCGGCCACCACCAGGATGGCGTCGGCCAGGGGGGCCAGGGCCATGGCGTCGGCCACGACCAGGGCCGGCGGGCAGTCCAGGATGATGAAGTCGAACAGGTCGCGCTGCTCCTTCAGGAACTGGCGCATGGCGTCGGAGTCCATCAGCGCCGAGGGGTGCGGGGGCAGCGGCCCCGACAGGATCACCCACAGGTTGGGCGCCACCGACCACAGCTCGGAGGCCATCTGGCGGCCGTCGGCGACCGGGCCCTTGCGCTTGCCGGGCGGGGTGCCGTCGGTGAGCAGGTTGGACAGGCCGGTCTTGTTGGACAGGCCGAAGAACTGGTGGGCCCGGGGCCGGCGCAGGTCGGCGGAGACCAGCAGCACGTCCTTGCCGGTCTCGGCGAGCACGACGGCCAGGTTGGCCGCGGTGGTGCTCTTGCCCTCTCCCACCCCGGCCGAGACGATCATCACCGAGTTGATGTCGAGCTGGGCGGACAGGCGGGCCATGCGGGTGCGCAGGGTCCGGTAGGACTCGGCGGCCGGGCTGTTGGGCTGCTCCAGGGTGACCAGGCTGTTCCTGGAGCGGCGCTTCCAGCGCAGCAGCCTGCCCGGCTGGCGGACCCGCTTGGACAGCGGCGGGATGGTGGCCAGGACTGGCCGGTCGAGGCGCTCGGCCAGGTCCTCGCGACCCCGCAGCCGGTCGTCGGTGCGGTCGCGGACGAAGGCCAGCACGACCCCGAGGAACAGCCCGACGAGCAGGCCGATGCCGACGTCGAGGCGGTTGTTGGGGCTGGCCGGGGTGGAGGGCAGGCCGGCGGCGGCGATCACCGTGCCCGGGGTGAAGTCGAGCGACTGGAAGCCGCTGAGCTGGCTGAGCAGCTGGTCCAGGCGGTTGTTGGCCGCGGCCAGCTTGGCCTGGGCGGCCTGGCGGGTGGCGGAGTCGGCGTCGGGGTCGCCGATCACCTTCTCGGCCGCCGTGGCCTGCTTCTGGAAGCGGGTGATGTCGGACTGCAGGCTCTTCTGGCTGATGGTGGCCTGGGCCCGGGCGTCGGACTCGCGGGAGGTCAGGTAGGCCTTGGCGAAGGCGTCGGCCCCGCGCTGGGCGGTCAGGGGCACCGTGTCCTGGTAGCGGATGCGCAGGATCTGGGAGTTGGCCGGCACGTCGGCCTTGACGTGCTCCAGCAGCTGGGCCGGGGTGGCGGTGGTCTTGAGGGTCTTGGCGGCGAGCGCGGCCACCGGCTCGGACATGGCCAGCTGGCGCTGGTTGAACATGTTGAGCTGCTGGTCGACCCGGGATCCGGGGTCGAAGGCGTTGGTGGTGATCGCCCGGACCAGCACCGAGGCCGACGATTCGTAGACCGGGGTACGGCGGAAGGTGTAGGCGGCGGCCGCGGCCGCGCCCAGCAGGGTGATGGCGACGATCAGCGCCAGCTGGCGCTTGAACACCCGCAGGTAGTCGCGAAGCTCCACCGATCCCGTCGGCGTCGGCTCTGCACTCACGGCATCGACCGCCTTTTCTCCATAGCGTCGGGCCCCCCGGAGGTGGCTCGCCCTGGCTCGCGGCGGACGCTCGCCTCCCGCCGATCACGCTAGCGGGTGGCTGTCCACCTTTCCTCCGTCGGATTGAGCATCGTCACCCATCGCTAAGGACTAGATACGAGTACGTAATCGCTACGTCGTGAAGTGGGGTCGCAGGCGCCGGTAGGTCTCGCCCAGCAGCTCGGGCAGGACCTTGGTCCGGCCCACCACGGGCATGAAGTTGGTGTCCCCGCCCCACCGCGGCACCAGGTGCAGGTGCAGATGGTCGGCGATCCCGGCGCCGGCGACCTCCCCAAGGTTCATCCCCAGGTTGAACCCGTGGGGGCCGGAGTCCTCCCGCATGGCCCGGATCGCCCGGCCGGCGAAGGCGGTCATCTCGGCCAGCTCGTCGGTGGTCAGGTCCAGATAGTCGCCGATGTGGCGGTACGGCGCCGCCATCAGGTGGCCCGGGTTGTAGGGAAACGCGTTGAGCAGCACGAAGCTGAGGTCGCCGCGGGCCAGCAGATGGTTGGCCTCGTCCTGGTCCGGGTCGGCGGCCGGCAGGTCGCAGAAGACGCAGCCCTTGCCCTCGTCCCCGCGCTCCCCCCGGCGGATGTACTCCATCCGCCACGGCGACCAGAGGCGCTCAGGGTCGGGCACGGCGGCACTCCTGGGGGAGGGGTCGGCGGACCGACCGATGATAGAGCAGCCCCGAGGAGTCAGGTGGTGGACGGCGGCTCGGTGGTGGTGGTCGGGGGCTCGCTGGCCGGGGGGGCCTCCGCCGTGGTCGTCGGTGGCGCCGCGGTGGTCGTGGGCGGCTCGGTGGTGGTGGTCGGGGGCTCGGTGGTCGTGGTGGGCGGCTCGGTGGTGGTCGTGGGGGTCGTGGTCGTGGTCGTCGGCGAACCCGCCCTGGTCGTGGTCGTGGGGCGGGTGGTCGGCGGGGCCGGGGACGGCCGGGTGGTGGTGGTCGCCGGTGCGGTCGTCATCGGCGGCGGGGTCGGCGGGGTCGGGCTGGTCGGCGGCGGGGCCGTGGGCGGCGGGCCCGGCAGCCCGGGGGTGACGACCCCGGGCACGATCCGGGTGGCGCCGGCGAAGCTCTCGCGCCAGATGGAGGCGACCCGGACCACGTCGCCGGTGTGGGGGGCGTGGACCATGAGGCCGTTGCCGATGTAGATGCCGACGTGGTGGATGGTGGCCGGGTCGGCGGGGTTGTCGGCGTAGAAGACGAGGTCGCCGGGGAGCAGGTTGGCCACGGCGACGTGCGGGCCGGCGCCCCACTGGGCCCGCGACACCCGCGGGATGGCCACCCCGGCGGCCCGGTAGGCCGAGCTGGTCAGCCCCGAGCAGTCGAAGGTGTCGGGCCCGCCCGCCCCCCACCGGTAGGGGTCGCCGAGCTGGGCCAGCGCCCAGCGGACGGCCGCCCGGGCCACCGGCCCGGCCTGGAGCCAGGACTGGACCGTCCCGACCCCGGACATGTAGCCGGACCAGGCGGCCCGCCGCGCCGCCTCCTGCCTGACCTCCTCGGCCTCCAGGTAGCCGGCGAGCTGCTCGTCGAGCTTGTCCAGGGTCTGCTGGAGCTGCTCTGCCAGGTGCTGGACCTGGCGCCGCTCGGCGGCCTGGCGGCGGTGGACCAGGTCGGCCTCGGCCAGCTCGGCCGCGAGCCGCTCGTTGAGGCTGTCGACCTCGCCCTTGCGGACCCGGACCTCGGCCACCACCGCGGCCCGCGCCTCCAGGGCTGCCTTGGTCATCGGCAGCTGGCGCATGGCGTCGGTCGGGTTGGCCCCGCCGACCAGCTCCCCCAGCAGCCACTGGGGGCCGTTCATGTAGGTCGCCCGGACCTGCTCGTCGAACTGCCGCTGGGCCCGGTCGAGCTGGCGCTTGGCCGCCTCCTGGCGGGCCTTGAGCCTGGCCAGGCGCTGCTGGAGCCGGTGGCGGCGGTCGTCGGTGGCGTTCAGCCGCTCGGCCAGCCGCTCGACCTCGGCGTGCTGGGCGTCGAGCTTGGCCTGGAGGGCCTTGGCCCTGGCGGCCAGGGCGGCGCTGGGGGCGGCCGGGTCGGCGGTGGCCGCGGTGCCGGCCGCCAGGGCGACCAGCAGGGCAAGGACCAGGGCGAACGGGGCGTGGCGGCTCAGCCGCGAGGTCGCGCCGCCACCGTTGGACATCGTCGCCCCCATTCGACCGATCCGCGGGCATCGTACCCGATACTGCCGCAAATGCACCCCGCAGATTGCGTACGCCGGGTGGAGGAGCCGGCCCTCAGAACTGCTGGCGCTCGGTCGATCCGGCCAGGGCCAGGGTGGATGCCTGACCGCCGCTGATGGCCCCGGCGATGGCGTCGAACACGCCCGTCCCGACCTCGCGCTGGTGCCGGGTCGCGCTGTAGCCCTGGCCCTCCAGGCCGAGCTCGTGCTGCTGGAGGCGAACGTAGGCGGTCATGCCCTCGGCCGCGTAGCCGGATGCGAGCTCGAAGGCGGCCGCGTTCAGGCTGTGGAAGCCGGCCAGGGTGATGAACTGGAACCGGTAGCCCATCGCCGCCAGCTCCTTCTGGAAGCGGGCGATCGTCTGGTCGTCCAGGTGCCGGCGCCAGTTGAACGACGGCGAGCAGTTGTAGGCCAGCAGCTTGCCCGGGAACCGGGCGTGGACCGCCTCGGCGAACGCCCGGGCCTGGTCAAGGTCGGGGGTGGAGGTCTCGCACCACAGCAGGTCGGCGTAGGGGGCGTAGGACAGGGCGCGGGCGATCGGCGCCTCCAGGCCCGCGCGGACCCGGAAGTAGCCCTCGGCTGTCCGCTCCCCGGTCAGGAACGGCCGGTCCCGCTCGTCCACGTCGCTGGTCAGCAGGGTCGCGGCCAGGGCGTCGGTGCGGGCCACCAGGATGGTCGGCACCCCGGCGACGTCGGCGGCCAGCCGGGCCGCCTGCAGGGTCCGGATGAACTGGCCGGTCGGGACCAGGACCTTGCCGCCCAGGTGCCCGCACTTCTTCTCCGAGGCCAGCTGGTCCTCGAAGTGGATCCCGGCCGTCCCGGCGGCGATCAGCGCCGTGGTCAGCTCGTAGGCGTTCAGCGGCCCCCCGAACCCCGCCTCGGCGTCGGCCACGATCGGCACCAGCAACCGCTGCTCCGAGCCCTCGACCCGGGCGACCTGCTCGGCCCGGAGCAGGGCGTTGTTGATCCGGCGGACGACCGCCGGGACGCTGTTGGCCGGGTACAGGCTCTGGTCCGGGTAGACCTGCTCGGCCAGGTTGGCGTCGGCCGCCACCTGCCAGCCCGACAGGTAGACGGCCTCCAGGCCGGCCCGGGCCATCTGCACGGCCTGCCCGCCGGTCATCGCCCCCAGCGCCGGCACGACGTCGCGCTCGGCCAGCAGCCGCCACAGCCGCTCGGCCCCGACCCGGGCCAGGGTGTGCTCGACCAGCACCGACGGCCGCAGCCGGAGCACGTCGGCGGTGCTGTAGTCCCGGCGCACACCCCGCCAGCGCGGGCTCGAGGACCATTCCTCGGACAGGTTGGCAGGGCCGGTCTGGGGCATGGCGCACCACCTCCCGGGCGTTCCGCCCGGCGTGTTCCCGAAGAGCATTGTGGTGGTCGACCCCGGATGCCCGACTGTAGCCCGACCCGAGGTATAGATCCAATTGATTGTTGCTATATACCTGATCGAGCAGATCGATAGCAGCAGGTCAGCCGCTGAGGCGGGCGGCCTGGTTGAGGTACGGGCAGTGCCGGCAGCCGCTGTCGCAGCAGGTGCCGCGGTCCCACAGGAAGGCCGCGGTGAAGACCCAGTACCCGGTGGCCGGGTCGGGGTAGCCGTCCTCGCCGGCGCCCAGGGCGCGGGCGTGGGCGGCCAGGACGGCCCGGTAGTCGGGCCGCGCCGGGTCGAGGCGGGCCGGGTCGGGCACGGCCAGGGCGGCCGGGAGGCGGCGGTCGGGGACACTCACCGACCCAGCCTAGCCGCCGGGCCGGCTGGTAGTAGGCTTCTCCGATCCCGCCCCCGACCTCACCGTCCCGAGGAGCTTCCATGGACATCCCCAGCGCCTCCTACTCGATCACCGTGCGGGTCCACCTCGGTGCCGACCCGCTGGGCATCGGCCGCATCACCACCGCGGTCGGCGAGTCGGCGGGCACGGTGGTGGCGGTCGACATCGTCGAGTCCCACTCCGACCTGCTGGTCGTCGACCTGACCTGCAACGCCGTCGACGCCCGGCACGCCGACGCCATCACCCGGGCGGTCGGCGCGATCGAGGGCGCCGAGGTCCACACGGTCAGCGACCGCACCTTCCTGCTCCACCTGGGCGGCAAGCTGGAGGTCGCCTCCATGGTGCCGCTGCGCACCCGCGACGACCTGTCGATGGCCTACACCCCCGGGGTGGCCCGGGTCTGCCGGGCGATCGCCGCCAACCCGGCCGACGCCCGCAAGCTGACCATCAAGCGCAACACCGTGGCCGTGGTCACCGACGGCTCGGCCGTGCTCGGCCTGGGCAACATCGGCCCCGAGGCCGCCCTCCCGGTGATGGAGGGCAAGGCCCTGCTGTTCAAGCAGTTCGCCGGGGTCGACGCCTGGCCGGTCTGCCTGGCCACCCAGGACACCGACGAGATCGTCCGCACGGTCGAGCTGCTCGCCCCCGGCTACGGCGGGGTCAACCTGGAGGACATCGCCGCCCCCCGGTGCTTCGAGGTCGAGCGCCGCCTGCGCGAGTCCCTCGACATCCCGGTGTTCCACGACGACCAGCACGGCACCGCCATCGTGGTGCTGGCCGCCCTGACCAACGCCCTGCGGGTGGTCGGCAAGGACCTGGCCGGGGTCCGGCTGGTGCTGTCGGGGTCGGGGGCCGCCGGGGTCGCCATCATCAAGATCCTCCAGGCCGAGGGGCGGGCGAGATCGTCGCCTGCGACCGCGCCGGCGTCCTCCACAAGGGCCGCGAGGGGCTGGACGAGAGCAAGCGCTGGGTGGCCGAGCACACCAACCCCGACGGCGTCACCGGCAGCCTGCGCGACGCCCTGGCCGGCGCGGACGTGTTCGTCGGGGTCAGCGGCCCCGGCATCCTCGAGCCGGCCGACATCGCCACCATGGCCGGCGAGGCGATCGTGTTCGCCCTGGCCAACCCCGACCCCGAGGTCGACCCGGCCGGGGCCTGTCGTCACGCCGCCGTGGTCGCCACCGGCCGCAGCGACGAGCCCAACCAGATCAACAACGTGCTCGCCTTCCCGGGGGTGTTCCGGGGCGCCTTGGACGCCGGCGCCCGGACCATCTCCGAGGCGATGAAGGTGGCCGCGGCCCGGGCGATCGCCGCCCGCGTGGCCGACGACGAGCTGCGGCCCGACTACATCGTCCCCAGCGTGTTCGACAAGGCCGTGGCCCCAAGGGTGGCCGCCGCCGTCCGCCAGGCCGCCGACGGCCCAGGGGGGTCCGGGGGACCAAGGCCTGGCCCCCCGGTGGACTAGGCGTGGGGCAGGTCCCCGGGATCGACCTGGCCGGGATCACGGCCTGGTTCGGGGCCAACCTGCCCGGGGCCCGGCCGCCGCTGGAGGTCCGCCAGATCGCCGGGGGCCGTTCCAACCTCACCTACCGGGTCACCGACACGGGCGGGAACGCCTGGGTGCTGCGCCGTCCGCCCCTGCACGGGGTGCTGCCCTCGGCCCACGACATGGGCCGCGAGCACCGGGTCATCTCCGCCCTGGCCGCCACGCCGGTGCCGGTCCCGGCCACCTTCGGCCGCTGCGAGGACCCGGCCGTCACCGGCGCCCCCTTCTACGTCATGGAGTACGTCGAGGGGATCGTCCCCCGCGACGAGGCCACCGTGGCCGCCCACCTGGACGAGCCGGCCCGGGCGGCGGCCGCCGACTCGCTGGTCGACGCCCTGGTCGCCCTGCACGCGGTCGACCCCGACGAGGTCGGCCTTGGCGAGCTGGGCCGCCGCACCGGGTACCTGGAACGCCAGCTGGCCCGCTGGCGGCGTCAGCTCTCCCAGTCCCGGACCCGGCCCCTGCCCGCCCTGGACGAGGTCCACCGCCGCCTGGCCGCCAACCTCCCCGCCCAGGCCGGCCCGGCCCGGATCGTCCACGGCGACTTCCGCCTCGACAATGTCGTCCTCTCCCCCACCGGCCGGGTCCTGGCCGTGCTCGACTGGGAGCTGTGCACCCTCGGCGACCCCCT
>Ga0307415_100001388_pt1 | contig 11561 bp, 14 predicted proteins | sample DK1Cmetagenome_FD_204524 | JGI IMG/M metagenome (GOLD analysis project Ga0307415, IMG submission 204524) | Maize rhizosphere microbial communities from greenhouse at UC Davis, California, United States - DK15-C-2 | ecosystem: Host-associated > Plants > Roots > Rhizosphere > Soil | place: USA...
AATCCGGGCTTGTCTCGATAGGGCCCGCTCTGTCCGTAGCCCGAGATCGAACAATGAACCAGTTGGGAATTGGTCTTCGCCAGCTCTTGATAATCGAGTCCTAGCTTACTTCTCGTTGGCGGGCGGAAGTTTTCTAGAAAGATGTCAGCCGTGGCGAGCAGCTTCAACAAAATCTCGCGGCCTTTTCTCTGCCCCAGATCCAGTGTGACGCTTTTCTTATTGCGATTAAGCGCGCGAAAGCTCGGCCCATAGCCTTCGTATTTTGGATTGCGCCCACGGTGAGTATCGCCCCCGACGGGCAGTTCGACTTTGATGACCTCACAGCCGAGATCGCCCAAGAGGCTTCCGGCATAGGGCCCGGCTACGTGACCGCTAACATCGATGCAAACAAAACCTTCGAGAGCTCCGGAAATCATATTGGCCGCGCTGCTGTGGTTAAAATATTTGCAATTTAACTTCAAGGTCGATTTTCGTCATTGCCGTGGAAGCGGAAGATCCAGAACCCCACTTATTCTCCCCCCTTGCTAAGGGGGAGACACAGAGGGGGCGGATTCCGGCTCGTGCTACCTCGGACTGTGATCCAGTCTCGCCGGAATGACGAATAGATATCAAGTGACTTATCGCAATCGAAAAAAGTTGTCCACCTGAGCTAAGCTTGATCGCCGTCATAAAATAGCTGTAACCCTGTACTCCGCCTCAAACACTACATGTGCGCCGACACCAATGCGGAGCGAGGGATGAGATTGTTCCTGACCGGAAATCCGGGCGTGGGAAAGACCACACTGATTCGCGCGGTTGTAGAGCGGCTGGAAGGAATCACGTCCGCTGGTTTTTACACCGAGGAGATAAGGCAAAGCGGACGAAGAACAGGCTTTAGAATTGTAACTCTGGACGGCCGGGCGGCACCTCTTGCATCTTCAGGAAAACAACCGCCCACAGTCGGAAAATATTCGATCCACGTTGAAGAATTCGAGAAGCTTGTCTTGCGCTATCTTGACCCGGTTAACACGCTCGTGGATCTTTATGTAATCGACGAGATCGGCAAGATGGAGCTTTTATCTCATAAATTCAGAACCAGGATCATCGAACTCCTCGCTCAACCGACAAATCTCCTTGCAACGATCAGCAAAAAAGGCAATGGGTTTATAGAGCAGATCAAGGGTAGAAGCGAGCTCGAGATCATCGAGGTCACGCGAAAGAACCGCGACCAATTAGCGGAAGAATTAGCCCGGAAAATCAAGCTCCAACTTGGAAAGTGATCAGCTCATTGTTACACAGGGATACGACTCAAGGCCCGGTGATTCAATTGCAGCACATCAAAATAAGTCGATACCAATGCCTGATCCAAAATCGGTCTTATGCATGCCCGCGATCACACCGCAGGAATTGACACCGTGGCAAGACCATCCGTTCTGATCGTCGGTGCCGGGCTCGCGGGACTGGCTGCTTCGCGCGAGCTCGAGCGGCGCGGGTGCCGCGTGATTGTCGTCGAGGCGCGCGACCGCGTCGGGGGCCGGGTATGGACCTTGCGCGATGGCTTCGGCGGCATGCATGCGGAAGCGGGCGGTGATCTGATCGACGATGACCAGGAGGAGATCCGCAAGCTCGCAGCCGAGCTGGGTCTCCAAGAAGCGCGGATTCTCCGGAGCGGCTTCTCACACTATCGCCTCGGCAACGGCGGCCGCCGGCGCATGCGCTCGTCCTCCAACGGCTGGCGCCAGACGGCACGGGCGCTCGCACCGCTGGCGCGCGCTTACAAGCTTAACGGAGAAGAATGGAACGGGCCGATCGCGGATGCGATCGCAAAGCAATCGATCACAGATTGGCTGGATCAGACCGGCAATAGGCGTTCGTCAGGCGATGGTCGAAAAGCACTGACAGGTGCGATGGTCGACCTGCGCGCCACCGCCACTACGATGCGTGGGTTTTTTCTCGCGGATCCAGACGAGCTGTCACTGCTTGTGTACGTCGAGCAGTTTGCCGGAGGGGATGATCCGGCTAAGCGCACTATGTACCGGCTCCGCGGCGGTAACGATCGTCTGCCGGAGCGTATGGCGCGCGCCCTGCACACCCCGGTGCGGCTTCAGCAGGTTGCCCGGCGCATCGTCCAGAATAAGAGCTCGGTTCGTGTCACGATTGAGAACATGCGCGGGCGGCGAACGGAAATCACCAGCGACTATGCAATCATCGCGGTTCCGGCGCCGCTGGTGGCCGAGATTGAATGCGCGCCGGCTCTGCCGGCGGCGCAGCGCGACGCATTGGCGCGGCTTCGCTACGGGCGCGCCACAAAGAGCCTGCTTCAGTTCGATCGTCATACGTGGCGCCGGTCCGGTCGGCCGCGCGCGTGCGCGACCGACCTTGATATCGGCGCGGTCTGGGACAGCAGCGAAGACCAGCCCGGACCGCGCGGCATCCTGACTTTACTTGGCGGCGGCAGCGCCAGCAATGCGACAAAGGCGCTGCTGGGAGCCGGAGGCGCCGAAGGCATTGCAGGACAACTGGGCTTCTTCGGCATCGGTCGCGCGCGGCTGATCGCTTCGCGCAGCATTAGCTGGGAGGAGGATCCCTGGGCGCGCGGCGCATACGCATTCTTCGACTCGTCTTTTCCACCTTCGATGCGCCGTTTCCTCGCGCTCCCATGGAAACGCGTGTTCTTTGCCGGCGAGCACACGAGCACAACCTGGCAGGGCTATATGAACGGCGCGGTCGAGAGCGGGCTGCGCGCCGCCGAAGAGGTGCTTGCGAGCACCAATTATTAAACAGTCTAGGCCGCAGGGCGAAGGCCTATAAAATTTTTGCGCCTTCAAGCCGCCTGAAGAACTCTAAAATGCGCCATAGCAACTCTGGATCAACACCCGCAGCCTTGCCCTCCTGATAACGTCGGCAAAATTGGTCAAAAACGTCTGTATGCATCGTTGCTCGGTGCTCGATGACCTTCCCGAGGATCTCCACGGGATTACACATCAGCCACTCAATAAATCGTTCCACCAAAAAACCATCTGCCTCGCTCCACCTACCAATCCGCTTAAGCAAAAAATCGAAGTAGCTCCACAAAAAAAGCGTGTCGAACCATTCTATTTCCAGAGGGGCCTTCGCGAAGTCTCGCAATGATGGCGGATCCTGCAAGAAAAATTTGGCGCGATTTAGCTCGTGAGGCTTCAGATGCTTTGGGTAAGACTTGCCAATATCCGCTAGGACGCTCCGGCGGTCTAGAAAAGATCTGGAATTGTCTCTACCCCAGGCATCAATCGTTCTTTCCAGTGCACGGTAGTCGCTGTTCTCAGCTGGGTACCGTATCGCTTTTACGTGACGCCTTTCCCAGTCGCGCCCAGCGTCTGCTTTCTCTGAGCTGTCCGAGCCTTTGTCGTCTATCAGCACCCAACGCTCCCGTTCATCCCTCCAATGCAAGACTGAGATAGCGCAATGGTGGGTCCTCCAGCCGGTAACCGACAAATAGAACATCAAACCGCTGGAAAATGAATCGCAAGGCCCAACCTTCATCCATGTACGCACGACCTATATCCTTTTCTGTAAGAACCATGTCTTGAGGCTCGTCAACGCAACCGTGCAGGTAGCAAATTCCATGAAACCGTCGAATTGGAGGCAGAAGCGGGGCAATATCGATATTCCATTTGCCCTCTGTTTTAAGGCCTTCGGCATCAACTGCACGAAGGGCGGAACGTTTGGGGTCAAATCTGGAGTTGCTCAATATTTGAAGGCACCGGTGGAAAACACCTGAAGTCTAGGTGGTCGCGGGCTCGCTGGAGCTTGGGTCCTGCTCGTACAATTCGCTCTTTGTTGATCCAAATGCGCCCGGCAAGCACGGGCGCTTCACACGCAAGCATTTATCTCTTCGCAAACACATCCTACTTACGCTCTCTGACACGGCGCAGTCGTCCGCCAATTGTTCATAAACTTCCCGCCGGTGGCCGATGGCGAAGCTCCTGAGAACCCGCGCCTGACGACCCAATTCGTAAAATGCGAAATCCTCAGGACTCTGAAGCTCCAGAGTCCAAATAGTTCTCCGATAAGAGGCTCACCCGGGAACGGGATCGGCGCTTAAAGCACGGATTGCTCGGTTGATGCGCTGCTTTAATTCCGGAGGTAAGTGGCCGATGATTTCCGCCACGTGCGGTGGGATATCGGGCCGGTAGACGGCCATTATTTCTTTCGACGTTTACGCGCAACGAGAGATTCGCCAAACACAGCGTCGAAGGATTCTCCTTGTCGCCCTTTAGCGTAGAAACTCTTGCGACGAACTCAATGCATCACCACCAACGCGACGACGGCGAAAGCGCCCTGATCCTCTGGCAGAACCATCACGGGATTCAGATCCAGCTCGGCGAGTCTTACCTTTGACCGAGCCCATCCGACATATAGGGCGGCACTCAGCCCCGCCATACCGCCGCCGACATTGACGATGTCATACCGTTCATGACGCTACTTGTAGAGGCTATCGATGTAGCCGGAACGATCAAGCTCTTCGATAAACCGCGTGTTGACAAATTCCTTCGGATTGGCGGTCTTTGCAGCGGGAACCCTTTTCGACAGGTCCTCGAAGATTGTCTTAAAGCCTTCCAACGTCGGATAAGGCTTGATCGGCACGAAACTCTTGAGCAGCAAGTAGGTATCCTCAATCTCTTTTTCATCTTTGATCTGCATGCGCCTCGATATTGCACGCTTGGCGACAGTCGGATGAGTACGCATCAGATGAATCCCTTCGATCAGCGACTTCACGACGCGGCGCACGAGGTCAGGATTTTTCGAGATAAATTTATCGGTCGTGTTCAGGCCGGTTTGCTGCACAGGGATATCCATCTCCTGCATATTCACCAAAACTCGCATGCCCGACGCTACAGCTTTCAGGTAGTAGGGTGGCTGAATGATCGCGCCATCAATGGTCCGACCGGTAGTGAGCGATGCCAGCAATACGGGCACGTCTCCAATCTGGACATAGGCCACGTCTTTATCCGGATCCAACCCAAGTTTCCCAACCAGGAGCCGGGTCATCGAATCCGTAACCGTGCCGAAACGTGTGATCCCGAGTCTCTTACCCTTGAGATCCGCAACACTTCTGATCTCCGGGCGCACAACAAGTCGGTAGAGCGGCTTGTCGAGAAAGCTGGTCACCATGACCACGTCGGCGCCCTGGAGCCGAGCGGATGAAAGTAAACTGCCGGAATACACGCACATGTCCACTTCACCTGCAATCATTGCCGTCTGTCCGAGTGTCGTCCGCAGGTAAAGGATTTGCGGGTCAACGCCATTTTTGTGAAATAGCTTACCCTCGTCGGTGACCCATAACATCGCGTTGCTGACCGTCACGCCGGAATAGCCAATGCGGATCTTGTCGGCGGCATTGGCTACTCCGCACACCAGCACGGCAAGCAGAATCAAAGATAGTGCGCCGCCGCGTTTACTTGTAGAGACTGTCGATATAACCACTTTGGTCAAGCTCCTCGATGAATTTTGGCTCGGAAAAATCCTTGGGATCAGCGGTTTTTGCGGCAGGCATTCTGTTTGCCAGACTGCTCAAGATCGCGCGGAATCCATCCAAGCTGGGAAAGGGTTTCGGTCGGGTGAATCCATTCAACAGGTGATAAGTCTCTTCCAATTCCTTGTCGTGCTTGATGTGCAGACGGGCTGACAAAGCCCGTTTGGCTATGGCCGGTTCTTTTCGCACTAGCGCCGCACCTTCCAAGATGGATTTTACAACGCGCCGCGTAATATCAGGTCGGCTGCTGATCAATTTGCGGGTGGTTACGAGGCCGGCATGTTGGTAAGGAATGATCGTTTCCTCAAGGTTAAACAAGACATGGCCACCGGCTTCGACAGCTTTCATATATTCCGGCGGATCGAAAATCGCGCCATCGATGCTCTTGGCTTGAAGGGCAATCAGGCGAGTCGGGTTGTCGCCAATTTGGAGGATGGAAACGTCTCTATCAGGATTCAGGCCTAGTTTCGAAACCATTAGACGCATGCCAAAATCCGAGGCTGTGCCAAAGCGAGTGATGCCAAGTCGTTTTCCCCTGAGATCCGCCGCCGACCTAATGTCCGGCCGGACAACAAGCCGGGACAACAAATGGTCCAGGAAACTCGCGATCATGGTGACGTCCGCGCCTTGCAGCCGAGCGGGTGTCATCAGCAATCCGGTGTATACGGCGAATTGAGTTTCTCCGGCAATCAGCGCGCTTTGTCCCAAAGAGCCCGCCAGATATATCACTTCCACATCCAGTCCGTTTTTCTCGAAAAGTTTGCCTTCCTTGGTTACCCAAAGAAGGGCATTGCTGATCGAGGGTCCTGAATAACTGATACGAAGCCTGTCGGCGGCGAGGCTTGGGTCGCTCAAGAAGAGCAGGACAGATATGAATAGAAAAAGAATCCTTCTTTTGGCGATGATCATAAAATCGATAGCTCTCGGGTTCACAACCACGGCTGAAGGTCGCTGCGGAATTGAATGATGCCAAGGCCGACAAGGTTGCAGCTTAGCGTTAGAGGTAAATGCTTGGTATCCTGAACAAGCGATCGGAGTGTCGGTTATCTCACAGATATCGTTGTACGTCGGTCAAAATGCATGACGCGAACGACAGCTAACAACGCGGACCAATCGAACTAAAGTTCCGCAACGACGGCGATCGGTGACGTTACAAAACCTCGGCTATTCACCGACGGCCTTGGTCACCGAACGTGTCGATCCGCCTTCGGGAGTGCTCTGACCCCACACGTGGATATACTGTGATTGAGAGCCGTCTCCGCCGGCTACGACCACGACAATGTCCTCAGGGTGATCGGTCACAGGAATGATACTCTCACGGGTAAGATTTCGGTGCGACCAACGCTTCACTCTTTGATTAAACGTTTCTTCAGGCAAATCCTTCATGCGGTAAGCTGCTCGCTGCCAAACAAACCGCTGCACATCTTTCTTACTGAAGCCGTCATTGGCGATGATCTTTGCGTGCTCCGGACAGATCACCATGATCGCTTCAGGCCCCGAAGGTCCGTCCATTTTTTGAGCAAAATTAGTCAGCACGCCCTCTGCGGTAGTACTGTCGAGATCGGAAGCGCGTACCGAGCCGTCGGCGCTGATCGCCGTGACCGTGCTCGAATTCCTGTCAAAACCGCGCTCGACATGCAGCGGCTCCCAGGGACTCGCCTCTTCGTTCTCACCAATACAGATGGAATACTTGCCAGGCCAACCTAGGGTCGCCTTGCAGGTCGTCTCTGGATACGAGCCGCCGATGTTTCGCTGGATGAGACGAATGCACCGGCCAATGGTTGCATTGGCCCGCCAGCCTTCGCCTAGCGCATTGTAGCCGCCGTTGACCTTGATCTGATGGCGCACTGGCCCATTGATGATCAGCATCACCGCCGGCCCGCCGGTCGTTGCTTGCAGTGCATAGAGGTTCAACTTCGGCTCGGTGATCGCTTCCACTGCAGCGATCAGGACCGGCATGTATTCGGGTTTGCACCCCGCCATGACAGCGTTGATGGCTATTTTCTCAACGGTAGCCTGGGCCCACTTCGGTGGTACTGTGCCGATGACCTCGTCCGCCTTGCGCTTGGTAGCCGAGAGCATCCGCGAAACCCGATCTTCCGTAGGTGGAACGATGGGCAGTCCGTCACTCCAACCCTTGGCTTCGAAAAAATCGTTTGCAGCCCAGAGTTCATTGTCAATTTGAATCCGCTCCGACTGAAATGCTTGTTGTTTCATGTTACCTTATTCCCAAAGTAGGCGAGCTAGAATTACAAAACCGCTTGAGACTCTCCATTTTAGGCTTGGTGCGCATCGAGTAAGGCTTCGAGCAGCTTGTCGAACGCGGCGTCAGCGCGTTTTTTGACTTCTTCGGCTTTCACCGTTCCGATTGGATGCTGCACGATCACAATTGGCGAATCGGGCGCACCGAAAGCTTCGCGTTCCGATTTTGCCAGCGCCTCAAAGGGGTGAGAGATAACGGTGATGGCGAGCCTGCCGCGTTTTTGCAGTTCAATGGAATCGTGGATACTCCACGATGTGCAGGACCCTCAATCTCCCAATCCGCTGATGACAAAGTCGGCGTGAGCGGCGAGATCGTCGAGGTACGCTTTGGGCGCGCCTTGCTGGGCCGTAAGTTTGCGTCGCCTCACAACGCCTGCCACATCGCAATTTTGTCTGAGTAACTGCTCAAAACGTGCTTGAAGCATATCATTGTTGGGCTTGCTGTTGTCCAACAAACCCACCGTCTTGCCGTTAAGATCAGCAAAGCGTGGCAGCGCGGCAATCCGTTCCGATGATGTTCGCGCTTTCCCTTCCGGACTTAATACAATCATTTGTTTCCCCCTTGTTGAGTTTGTGAAACTATCTAACCTCTTTTCCATATCGTTTATCATCCTAACAACTCTTATTGGGATTTTGACCGGCTGTCTAATGCTTATTTTGGATGATGATTATTGACTTTATGCATAACGAGAAATCGATAGGATTCTGCCGCGCGCCGTCCGAACTGGAAATAACGGTAGCGCAGCGGGACGCAGCTGGGCCAGTCGAAGTTTTCAAGATGCCGCGGCGCTGAAACCGAGCGGAGGACAGATAAATCAAGATGACAGCCCGGCTGAAGAGGTTCACTAGCGACTCGACGTGGTTCTGGACTCGACCTTGGAACTGCTAAAAGTTGGAAAGCTGTTTTAGAGTCCCTCCTAGTCCAACCCCAACACTCGCGCGGGAATTTTTTGGGCCATGGTTTTAATCTCATCGACGGTCATGCCGTGAAATAACAACTGGCCGACGAAGGCACGAAAGGTTTCCGCCGGCAATGGGCTGAATGCCTGGCCGCCATCCACCGTCATGGCGCAATACTCAACGCCGAGGGCGCGCGCCGATTCGATCAGCGGCTTGGGATTCATCCCGGGACGATACACCAGCTCGATGACCGCGCCTTGCCCGGCCATCTGCCGACGTAAATCCAACGGCGTGTCGTTGCGCACGTGGCTGACGACGATTCTCTCGATGCCGTGGCGCTGCGCTTCAGCGACCAGCACCAGATGCTCCTCTACCGAGACGTGACCGGTAGCGACGACCATGTCGTAGGCTTTGGCGATGTCGAGGATTTCGTGCATCTCAGGCAATAACCGGCCGCGCTCATCGACGATCACGATACCTGGGCGGCCGCGCAAACCTACCGGCGGGCGCGCCATGGAGCCGCTGCGCCGACCGGAGGCATGATATTCGGCGTTCCAGGTCGGCGCGAACAAAACCTTGCTGCCGATCTTGGCGCCGACCTCGACGGCGAACGGGTTGAGGCCGCCGAGGGAGTAATTCAACACCACGGTGCCGAACAAACTCACCTCGGGAAACAACGGCTGGATCGTCCGCACAAGAGCTCCGGTAGGCCAGTGATGACTTTACCTGCGTCTCTCGCCTGGCGCGCCGTGCCGATGCCGTCGAGCCTTCGCGCTACGGCGAGATCAGCCGTAGGAGGCATGTCCGGACCGAAATGGACATGCATGTCGATAGCGCCATGCATGATCTCGTCGATCGCCGCGCTAAAATTTTCTTGCGTCAGCATAGCAGATCCTTTGGCAGTGCAACTCTTCTTTCTTTTGATTGCGCCAGATCCCGATTAAGTTTAGCTGCCTTGCTTAGTCCGTTTCATTTTCGGCTCAACGTCGCTCTAGTCTGTTTGTGTAGGTACCGGTGACGACCGCTCACCTTTGCGCTTGCTGATGTCACGCTAATCGCCTGTCGGCAGGCTTCAAGAGCGGGGCTTAAGCAGCTCCTTGAATTGATTGACGTACCGATCGAAGTGTTCGACCACCTGCGCGTCGAAGGGCAGCAGCTTATAGGTCTTCAGATAAGGAACTGTAACGTCGGGACGGGTGGGAATTCTGTTGCGGGCTTTCATGATCTCCATACCGGTCCGGGAGAGTAGAAAATCATAATACAGCACTGCAGCGTGCGTATTGGCGCCGGCGGCAGTAACACTAACGCCGACATTATTGATCGGCACAACTCCATCCAGCGCCACCCAGTCGACGGGAGCGCCCTGCGCCTTGAGCCGCTCTAGTGAACCAGCCTGCATCTCCACGCCGATGGGGAACTCCCCTGCCGCGATGAGTTGACCGATCAGGCTGTGGCCTTTGCGCCATTCGAGTTCTTGAGACGCCAACCGCTTGAAATATTCCGTTGCCCCAGCCGTGCCTTGCCGGCTTTCCAGATAGCGGAAGGAAGTGATGAACCAGGAGTAAGGTTCAGTGTCCATTGCCATCAGTTTTTTCCACTTGGGATTAAGCAGATCGGCGTAGGTTTTCGGCGCGGCCTGGGCTGTCAGCAAGTTGGTATTATAGGCGAGTACCCAGGCAGTCACATAGATTCCCGTCCAGTAACCCGCCGGGTCTTTGACATTGGCAGGAAATGCCTCGTGCTCGAAACCGGCATGTTTCAACAGTAATTTTCTTTGGGTCAAAACCGTCAGCTCGATCTCCGGCAGAGCAACAAGATCGGCTTTGAAGCTGCCTGCCCGCGACTCAAGCAAGATCCTTTCGATCATCTTCTCACTCGGCGCGCGAAGATGCTGCACCTTCACGAACGGGTAGAGTTCTTGAAACTTTCGATTGAGCGCCAATGAATCCTCAGCGGTGGTGCTCGAATACCAGATCAGATTTCCCTCCTTGCGGGCGCCCTCGCGAAGCCGTGCCTCTCTTTCGTTGCCCTTCAGCTTGGCGATGGCTTCCAGGGTCTCGCTGCGGCTTTGCGCGAGCGCCAAGCTGAAATGGGCGCCGAACAAGACAAAAATAGAACCCAGCAGAGTAGTTATTCTCCAAGATTGTCTTGCCAGCATTTCTCCTCCTTCAATCCACGAAATCAGCGATACAAACCATCGATGTATCCCGATTTGTCCAGTTCCTGAATAAACCGCGCGTCCATGAAGTCGCGCGGGTTTGCCGTGCGTGCCGCCGGAAGTTTTTTATTGCCAGATCGTCCAAAATAGTTCTCTGCGGAAGGATAAAGGTCTACTTCAGCCTCGCGTCTGACTGCTGATAGACAAAGACTAATCACGTTACGGAAAGTTGGTGTCAAACATTCAAGTTTTTGAGACGAAGCGAATCAAATGACTTGAATGTCTGACACACCGTAAACTTCCCATGTTTTGCTATAGCTCGATTACAGCTTCGTCTGGATTCACTACCGAAACTTTGTGCCCAGCCGATGCTATCCTAATAACGCGCCGCCAGCCATTCAGCGAAGAAATCATTCTCCCTGCCCTGGGTGTCGCCAAAGTAGGCGTTAGCCTGCGCTGCCGTGAGGGTGGGATCGATCTGGAGAGCGCAGGGAGCACACGGCCCACCGCCGTGTACCGCGCCTTCATTAAACGCAATCGTCTTATCTAAGGTGGTAGCAGCATCGTAAATGATTTCGTCCGGCCTGATGAAGTAATGAGCGGTATGAGCGACGATGACGAGCGGCACTTTAATTCCCTTAACGTTTGTGACTGATGAGGTCGCGGACGAATCGTAATCGATTCCTGTCATGTCGTCCGGCGTTAGGGTGTACTTCCCAGGCGTACTGCGCAGCGCATGGGCTCCTA
>Ga0307415_100001389_pt1 | contig 11555 bp, 12 predicted proteins | sample DK1Cmetagenome_FD_204524 | JGI IMG/M metagenome (GOLD analysis project Ga0307415, IMG submission 204524) | Maize rhizosphere microbial communities from greenhouse at UC Davis, California, United States - DK15-C-2 | ecosystem: Host-associated > Plants > Roots > Rhizosphere > Soil | place: USA...
CCGGGCTGGCCGCCGTGGGGGCCAGCGCGTGGCGGGGGAACGGATCGTGCACGCCGGTAAGGTCGCGACCGCGGTCGGCGTGTCGGCCGGCATCGACCTGGGCCTGTGGCTCGCCGGCCAGCTGGCCGGCCGGGAGCGCGCCGAGACGATCCAGCTGTACATCGAGTACGACCCGCAGCCGCCGTTCGACGCCGACCACCCGAGCAAGGCGAGCAAGACCGTCACCGACAACGCCAGGACGCTCCTGCGGAGGGAGGCGCTCAACCCTTCCGAGCTGCGCTCGGTCCCGACGATCGCCTAGCAGCGCGCGCTCGACACGTTCCGCGAGCGGAGGAGGTTGTGATGAACGGCACCGCGGTCGTGGTCGGCGGCGGGATCGGCGAGCTGACCAGGGCCGGCTGGCAGGTCACCGTCCTGAGCGGGGCCGCCGCATTCACCGAGGTCGGCGCCCGGATCGTGCTAGAGCCTAACGCCGTCAAGTCGTTGAACTGGCTTGGCCTCCAGGGGAAACTGCGGGCGCTGGCGATGGCGCAGGGCACGGCCGGGCTGCGCACGTGGCGCGGGCGGTGGCCGGTGCGCAGCAGGGTGGAGGTGCTGCGCGAGCGGTACGGGGTCCCGGCCTACGGGTTGCATCGGGCCGACCTGCTGCAGCTGCTGGTGGACGCGGCCAGCGACGCTGACCTGCGGACCGGGCAGCGGGTCACCGGGATGGTCCAGCACGACTGGAGTGGCGAGTTCGCCAACCAACGGATCGCCGAACTCCGGGAGGCCGACCGGCGGCGCTTGGTCAGCCGCATCCCCGACCGGACCACAGGCCGACACAGGGACAGGCCGCCAGGGTCGCTGCGCCTTGCCGGCCGACACGGCCAGGCCGCTCGGTCCCGGGCGAGCAACCAAGGAGGGAGCCATGCTGACACAGCATCACCACGAGCCGGGGCTGTTTGACGCCGGCCACTGCTTGGCCTGCGCCCGCCAGGCGGGCCTGCTGGACCACTACCGGCGGGTGCAGCGGGAGGAAGCCCGCCTCCAGGAGACCCGGGAGTGGGCGTCCATGGCCCGCCGGTTCGCCATCGTGGCGTTGGGGTCGTCGGGTGCCGCGGTCCTGCTGGCCGTCGTCGCCTTGCTGACCGGATGAGCCGCTGGCCGGAAGGTGCCGTGCCCGCCGAGCCGGCGGGCTACGAGCTCCGCGTCCAAGGGGTGCTGGATGCCCGCTGGTCGGCCTGGTTCGACGGCCTGGAAGTGACCAGCGTCCAGGCTGGCCAGACGATCATCGCCGGGCCGGTCGCCGACCAGGCGGCCCTGCACGGCCTGCTGGCCAAGATCCGCGACCTGGGCCTGCCCTGCTCTTGGTCCGCCGCCTCGACACAGACCGCTAACTGCTAACCAACATGGGGGTAGCCATGCAACCGGTTCCCACCCCGACGCACCGACCCCGGCCCCAGCGGCTCCGAGTGACCAGGCAGCGGCAGCCTCGGCGCCGACCGGCCATGCCGATCGACCGGCGCACCCCATCCGGACGCCTGCTCGCCTACTGAGGAAGGCGCACAGCCCCGCTGAGGAGGAGATCGACAATGCGCCGTTGATGATGCACCCAGGGTCGGACGGCCGAAGTGAATTGGGTGATCGGACTGGTTCGGACGCCCGATGCCAGCGAGCGGAAGGAGAGTTGGATGCGCAAGGTGATCGTGCATACCTGGATGACCCTGGACGGGGTCGCCCAGGCACCCGGCGCCCCGGAGGAGGACACCAGCGGCGGCTTCCAGCACGGCGGCTGGCACCTGCCCTATTTCGACGACACCTCCAGGAAGTGGGTGGCCGACAGCTACACGGCGGCCGGCGGCTTCCTGTTCGGGCGCCGCACCTTCGAGAGCCTGGCCGGCTACTGGCCGCACGCCTCCGAGGAGGAGCAGGTCATCGCCGAGCCGTTGAACACCCGGCCGAAGTACGTGGCCTCCACGACGCTGATCGAGCCGTTGGCGTGGCAGCACTCGACCGTGCTGAAGGGCGACGTTGCCGAGGCCGTGGCCGCCCTGAAGGGGCAGGACGGCGGCGACCTGCTGGTGGTCGGCAGCACCCGGCTGGTCCAGACGCTGCTCGCCCACGGCCTGGTCGATGAGCTCCAGCTAATGATTGACCCGCTCATGGTGGGCGGCGGCAAGGGCGTCTTCCCTGCCGACGGGGCGCTCAGGCCGCTCCGGCTGGTCGACAGCCAGGTGACCAGCACCGGCGCGATCCTCGCCACTTACGCGCCGGCCAAGGCCTGACCTCATGGGCCTAGGAAGGATCGACCCAGTCGGAAGCCGTTCGTATGGCGGGTGAGCAGCCGACACGGTACCGGCGGTGACCGAGGAGGAGAAGAAGCAAGTGAGTAGGGTTGTTGTGTTCATGAATCTGACCCTGGATGGGGTCATGCAGACGCCGGGACGGCCCGACGAGGACCGCCGCGGCGGCTTTGCCCACGGTGGCTGGGCGAACGTGCAGGTCCGCACCCCCGACGCCGATCCGGTCCTGGCCAGCGTGGGCGCTGCCAGCATGGCCAACACCGGGGCCCTGCTGCTGGGGCGGCGAACCTACCAGGACTTCTACGGCTACTGGCCCAGCCAGACCGACAACCCCTTCACCGAGGTGCTCAACAACACCCACAAGTACGTGGCCTCAACGACGCTGGAGGAGCCGCTCCCATGGCGCAACTCCACCCTGCTCAAGGGCGACGCCGCCGACGCCGTGGCCGAGCTCAAGCAGCAGCCGGGCAAGGACCTGGTGGTGCTGGGCAGCGGTGAGCTGGTCCAGTCGCTGATGCGGGCCAACCTGGTCGACGAGTACGTGCTGCTGATCCACCCGCTGGTGATGGGATCAGGCCGGCGGCTGTTCCCCGACGGTGGCCCGTTCGCCGTGCTGCGGCTGGTCGACGCCAAGCCGACCACCACCGGGGTGCTGGTCGCGACCTACCGGCCGGCCGAACCGACGGCGGGGACGACCACTTAGGTCCTAACGGCCATCGCTGCTGGCCGGCGAGCAGAGGGCTGAGCAGCGTGGCGGGAGCGCCCGGCCGTCGAGTCCCATGGCCGTGGCGGCAGGAGCGGCAGGACCAGGCGGCAAAACCAGGCGGCAGGAGCGACGGTGTGGCCGGCTGGCGTTCTGGTGCCGCTCAGGTTCAGGTGGTCAGCAGCGTGCGGATCCGGTCGGCTTCGGGCTGCCGATCTCGGTGAGCAGCCGGGCGGCTTCCTGCCAGCATTCCTCGGCGGCATGGTCGCCGTCGCGGTCGGCGAGGACGGCGCCCAGCACCTGCAGGGCGCGGGCCTGGCCGAGGCGGTGGCGAAGACCAGCGTGCTCAGCAACACGGCGGGCGGAAGAAGAGCGTGGCACGCCGATCCACAGGTCTTGACTATTCCTCGGGCGGCCTGGAACAGGACTGATCGTGACGAGCGGTGCCCGACTGTGCTTGGCTCATTAGGTGAAGCCGGGAGGTGACCGCGTGCGTGACCGGGTGGAGGTGGGCTGCTATGCCGGTGGCCGCGGCGACGAGACCCCGCGGGTGGTGCTGCTCGGCGGGCGTGAGGTGACGGTCCGAGTGGAGCGTCGCTGGATCGAGGAGCCGGTCGGATCGAGCGGCAGCGCACGCCGCCGGATCTTCCAGGTCCAGTTGGAGGATGGCCGCCGCTGCCGCCTGGCGCAGGAGCCGGACGGTTCGTGGACGCTTGCACACACGGCGTACGGTCGTTAGCCATCGCGGCCGGCTCTGTCCGCGGGGGCGGCCGGGCGGATGGTCGGCACGATCTGGAGCTCGGTAGTTTGTCGCCTTGCCGAACCCTGCGGAGGCCGCCGTGGGGTCCGATTGAACCGTGCACACTACTTGACCGGCTGAGTTCGGCGCCAAAGGAGGCCTATGGGTCCCGACGACGCACGGGAGTTCGTCGCACGCAACCACCGGGCGGTGCTCATCACCCGCAGGGTCGCCGGGGGAGTGCAGACCTCGCCCGTCCTGGTAGGGATCGACGATGCGGGGAAGCTGGTCATCTCGACCCGGGAGGGCGCCTACAAGACACGTAACTTGCGGCGTGACCCGACTGCCGTCCTGTGCGTCTTCTCCGACGACTTCTTCAGCCGCTGGATGCAGATCGAGGGGACGGCGCAGATCGTCTCGCTGCCGGAGGCGATGGAGGGGCTGGTCGACTACTACCGGCGCATCAGCGGGGAGCATCCCGACTGGGATGACTACCGCCGCGCCATGCAGCACCAACATCGGGTGCTGGTTCGCGTCTCGATTGACGCGGTGGGTCCCGCCCACGCCGGCTAGTACTCCAGCCGTAGATCGTTACCTAGCTGGTCAGGGGGGCCGGGCCGGCGAGCAGGTGAGAGCGGCCACCGTTGATGATCCGGTGTTTGAAGGTGCTGGCCTCGCTCAGCTGGCAGCGGGCGGCACGCATCCCTACTGTTCGATGCCTCTACCACAGCGGCTTTGAGCAAGGCAGGAGCGATGGCTGAGTACCACTTCGTCAGCACATGGCGGCTGCAGGCGCCCATCGAGCAGGTCTGGGAGGAACTCTTCCACGCCGAGCGCTGGCCGAGCTGGTGGAAGTACGTGGACCGCGTGGACAACCTGGATCCCGGTGCTGCTGACGGGGTCGGCAGGCGCCAGTACCTGCTGTTTCGGACCCGGCTGCCCTACAAGCTGGGCTTTGAGGTTCGCGTCACCCGCGTGCAGCCGCCCTCGACGCTGGAGGCTGAGGCCAGCGGGGAGTTGGAGGGCAGGGGCCGCTGGACGCTCACCCGAGAGGATGGGGGAACCCTGGTCCGGTACAACTGGGACGTGCAGACCACCAAGCGGTGGATGAACTTGCTGGGTCCGGTCGCTCGGCCGGCGTTCGTCTGGAACCACGACCAGCTCATGCGCGAGGGGGGCGAGGGGCTGGCTCGCCGGCTGGGCGCCGCACTGGAGCTGCCGGAGCCGGCGTCGCCACCCCAGCGGACGGGGCGGGCAGGGTGGGCCGCTGGGGTGGCCGTGGTCGCGGTCATCGTGCTGGTCGGCCGGAGGCAAACCTCCCGACGGCAACCGGGAGCGCGGCGCTGGGTACGTGCTCGACGCTAGCGCCGCAAACCAGTGGGGAGGAGCGCCGATGGACCGATCTCAACCGCCGGCGATCGAGCCCTCCCAATCATCCTGGGCCGGGCCGACCTGGCACGTTTAACGGTCCCCCTGACGGCACGATCGCGGCTCGCCGCGCAGCTCGCCTACCCCTCACGAGGGGACCAACGTCTGGCCGAGGAGGGGGATCAGAGGCGAGCAGAGCGACCGCGACAAACAGCAACCCCGTGTAGACCTTGTCCTCCCGGGCCCGCCTGCGTTGGGGCAGGACAGTGGGGCTGTAGTAGAAGATCGAGATCAGGATCAGGGCCATCCCCACGGCTAGGGCCGTCCAGGCCATCCATGCCCATCCCATCCGCACCAGCACCGCCGGCAAGAACGCGAACGCGTAGGACGGCACTGTCTGGGTCAGGAAGGTCCGCATGGAGTCGTACTCGGAGGTGCCGGCCTTGGCCGTGGCCCGGTACAGCTCGTAGAGGAGCGACAGCGCGAAGGCGGCGGATCAGCACCCAGGAAACCTGGGTCGCATATCTCACCATCCTGATCTCCTTCCGATCGCACGCTGCTGAGACGGGCCGGCCGGCGGCGCTTCTCGGCTGGCCGAATGCCGCTGAGCTCTGCGGAGGTTGGGAGCCAGTCGTCTTGCAGCCGAACATACGAGAGCTGATGGCACCGCGGCGGCGGCTGCCCAAAACCGCCGCCGGGTGGGATCGGCTCGGTCGGTCGACCATGGCTCCCCTCAGCCGCGTCCTCAAGCGCGGGAGAGTTCCCGATACCAACGAGGTTTCAAGGCCGCCGAGCCACACGCATGTCCGACATTGCCGACCGGTCCGACGGGCGTGTCGTCAGCTGCTGGAGGCCGAGGAGCGCCTCCCCAAACGCAAGCCGGTGGCCTGACCCAACGTAACGGCTGACGGCCCCCAAGCGCTCTTTCTAGTGCTACGCGCCACGAACGGCCCCGGCTGGGAGGACCCCGGGGCCGTTTACGTCTGACGCGCGAACGCCCCCGGTCTCTACCTACCATGGCCGGGGGTGTTGCATACGTAACACCGGTAACGTCGCTGCGTTCCTTTGGAGGTCGGTGGTTGGGGTGTGGTCCCCCGAGCACCGCAGGGTTGCATTATCGGGCAGTCTGGTCCGGGCTACGACCCCGGGGAGGGGATGTCCCCGGGGTCGTAGCGTTCTCAAATGTAGATGCTGTCCCGGACGGCGCCGGATCGGCATCGCTGGTGTTCGAACACATGTTCGTCTAACCTACCAGCGTGGGGACTTGGGAAGCGGATGATCCGGCCTACTCTCGGCCGATCGCCGCGCCGCTGGAGCGGTGCGCCGAGCTGCTCGGCGTGGACCTCGCCACGCTTACAAGGGCAGCGGCACATGTGGAGCCCTACATCCGGGTCGACGGGACCAGGATCTGGAGCCTCATGCAGCTTGAGCGCCAGCTGCGGCCCGAGGCGTACGGGCGAGTGCGGGGTGGCTACATCAGCCGGCGACGTCCGCCGGCCCAGCACAAGCACTCGCCCCGGGCGGGCGGAGTCAGCCCACCCGTCGACCGCGCTGGGGTTGTGCTGGAAGGTGCAACGGGAAGGGGTGAGGCGATCGAGTAGCCATGGCGGAGACAGGCGCCGGCCGGTTGTGCCATCTAGGAAGGGAACGCCCGGCCCGGCGCCCATCAGCACAGTTGTTGGCCCCGCAGGTGGCTGCACACCCCGGGGCCGGCACGAAGGAGTGCCCTCCGTGCATCAACAGCAACTCATCCCCGTCCCTGGCCTCACCCGCGTCGGCCTCGACGACGCCCGGACCTTCGCCCTCTATCTCGACTGCGGCACCTGGCGGGCCTCCTGCCCCGGCTGCGGGTTCGAGCTGGCCGAGGGACGACACCAGGACCGGGTCGAGCGCAAGGCGGCCCGCCGGTCCTGCCTGGTCTGCGTGGACGTCGCCTGACACGGACCCGGCTCCCCGCGACGACTGAGGCCCTGTGAATGCCTCGGTCTGCCAATGTCGCGGTTGGACGATGACTACATTTTCCCCATTTTTGATCACAGTCTGGATCGGGTGTCGGCGATAGTCGCCCTGATGTTCCTGCTGTTGCTGTACCCCACCGGTCGGCTGATCTTTCGGCGCTGGCGCCTGGTGGCCTGGGCCGCCGCGGCATGGGGCGTCCTCGGGCTCGCCGCCATGGCCTTGAACCCAGAACTTGCCCGCGCTGACGTCTCGAACCCGATCGGCCTGCCGGAGGTCGCGCGCGAATTCATGGCGAAGGCGATCGGTGTGGGCGTTGGTTCGTTGTTCGTGCTGTTGCTCGTCTCCCTATTCTCTTTGGTGGTGCGGTTCCATCGCGCCCGAGGGATGGAGCGGCAGCAGCTCAAATGGCTGGTGTACGCGGCGAGCCTGGCGTTGCTCACGAACTACTTCCTACCCCTGGCCTGGTGGACCTACGGCCTCCTACCGCAGCTGTCGGTGTGGGCGATCCCGGTCGCCATCGGCGTCGCTGTGCTGCGCTATCGCCTCTACGATATCGACCGGCTCATCAACCGCACCCTGGTCTACGGGCTGCTCACCGCCCTGCTCGGCACGATCTATGCCGGCGCAGTGCTGGGCCTTGGACAGCTGTTCGGCGGGATCGCCGCCCAGCCGCCGAGCTGGGCGGTTGCCGGCGCCACCCTGGCCGTGGCCGCGCTGTTCCAGCCGGCCCGCCGCCGCATCCAACAGGCGGTTGACCGACGCTTCAACCGGCGCAAGTACAACACTGTCAAGACCATCCTTCAGCACCACGCTTACCTCTTGAGCACCATCTACTGCATGTACACACTGCATCCCTTGCTACCTCAGCGCCCCACCAGCACTGCCTCACCGCCCTGACCCCGCACGTCTCGCCTTTCCGTTGTCCCATTGCCCTCTCCTCGTACCCTCCACACCCAACACACGACAGCAATGCACCAAGGGTGCTTTCTGCTGAGCAGGGTGGCGGCGGAGCGGGGTGGCGGTGGTCGCGGATCTGGCCAAGCTCTCGCTGGGGCGGGAGGACTACTACGTCCGCGAGGTCGCTGAGAACCGCGAGGAGTACCTGTCCGGCCACGGTGAGTCACCAGGCCGCTGGTACGGCGCCGGCGCCGCAAGCCTCGGCCAGGAAGGCATCGCCACCACTGAGGGGTTCAAGCGGATCTTCGAGGGCCGCCATCCCGACACCGGCGCGTTGCTCGGCCGCGCTCACGGCAAGGGCGCCGTGCCGAGCTGGGACCTGGTGCTTCGGCCGGTCAAGGACGTCGGAGTGCTGTACGCGCTCGGCGATCACCACGTCGCTCGGGCGGTAATGAGCGCTCACCACGAGGGGATCGCCGAGGCGATCGCCTACCTGGACGCTTACGTGGGCACTCGCCGCGGCCATGGTGGGCACCAGAAGGTGAGCGGCCGGGGCCTGGTGGTGGTCGGCTTCGACCACCGCACCAGCCGGGAGGGTGATCCGCTGCCGCATACCCATCTGATCATCGCCAACCGCGTCCAAGGCCCGGATGGGCGCTGGACCACCTTGGACGGCCGGGACTTGTATGCCCACCGGCGGGCGGCGGACGCGCTGTACCGGGCGGCCTACCAGCGGGCGCTCACTCGCTCGCTCGGTATTGCCTGGGGCGAGGCGGACCGGTGGGGCAACCGGCCAATCGTCGGCATGCCGGCCGAGGTGGTGCGGGCGTTCTCGAAGCGCAGCGAGCAGATCACCGGATACCTGGCCCGACTTGAGGAGCAGGGACGGCAGCGCACTCCCGCGCTGGTCCGCTTCGCGGTGCACGCCACCCGCCAGGCCAAGCGCCACGAGGCCCCGGAGACCCTATACGAGCGCTGGCGGACCAAGGCGCTTACCCGAGGGATCGACCCGGATCGACTGGTGCGGCAGGTGAGCGGGCGGGCGCAGGAGCAGGACCGGGGGGTGTCCGACCTTGCCGTCAAGCGGGCGTTCGACCGGCTGGCGGGCCCCGAGGGGCTGACGGCGCAGGCGTCCACGTTCGCCCGCCAGGACGTGGTGGTCGCGCTCGGCGGCGAGCTGGCCGGCGCCGGCGCCACAGAACTTGGGGCGCTCACCGATCGGTTCTTGGCTGAGCGGGCGGTGGCGGTGATCGACGACCGTGCCGAGCCAGGCACAGAGCGGCGCTGGTCGACCCCCAACCTGCTCAGCGTCGAGCGCGCCTTGGTTGCCGCCGCCGAACACCGCCAAGCCGGCCAAGTGGGAGTGGTCGCGGCCGAGCTGGTCCGCGCGACGCTGGCCGCTCACCCCACGATCGGGGAGGACCAGGCCGGGATGGTCCGCGACGTCTGCCGCCGCGGCGACGGCGTGAACGTGGTGGAGGGTCGGGCGGGCACTGGCAAGACGTTCGCGCTGGGCGTCGCCCGCCACGTCTGGCAGACCAGCGGCTACCGGGTGCTGGGATGCGCGCCCACCGGGATCGCCACTATGAACCTGGAGGCCGAAGGCTTCGAGGAGACCGCCACCGTCGATCGGCTACTTCTCGAACTGGACCGCGACGGTGCCCGCGACGTCTTCGGGGACCGGGCGGTGCTGGTGGTGGACGAGGCCGGCATGGTCGGCAGCCGCAAGCTTGCCCGCCTGCTCGACCACGCCCAGCGGGCTGGCGCGAAGGTGGTGCTGGTCGGGGACGACCGGCAGCTTGCCGCGATCGACGCCGGCGGCGGCTTCCGCGCCCTCCGGCTTCGCCTTGGTGCCAGCGAGCTGGTCGAGAACCGCCGGCAGCTCCAGGCGTGGGAGCGCGACGTGCTGGAACTGGTCCGCGGCGGGCTGGTCAAGGAGGCGGTGGACGCCTACCGCGACCACGACCGACTGGTCGCGACCGATACGAAGTTCGAGCTGACCCTCGCCCTCGTCAAGGACTGGTGGCAGGCCCAGCAGGACGCCGCGGGCGACCCAGACCGGGAGGCGGTGATCCTGGCGTGGCAGCGCGGTGAGGTGGACCGGCTCAACACCATCTGCCAGCAGATCATGGCCGACCACGGCCACCTCGGCCCCGAGCGCCTCCAGGTCGGCGACCGGCAGCTTGGGGTGGGCGACCGGGTGGTGTGCGGCCGCAACGCGCTAGCGCGGCTAGGAGTGGCCAACGGTACCCGCGGCACCGTGACCGCCCTAGACACCGACCAGCGCACCCTCACGCTGCAGGTGGACGGCGAGCAGGCCTGCCAGGTGACCCTGCCCGCTTGGTATTTGGACGGCCAGCAGCGGTGGGGTTGGCAGCCGGACGACACTCGGCGGACGGTCGATCTTGCGTATGCGACCACCGGGCACAAGGCGCAAGGGCTAACCCGCTGGCGGGCGCTGGTCCTGCTGACCGGCCGGGAGGACAGCAACTGGCTGTATGTGCAGCTCTCCCGCGCCAAGCAGGCCACCACCCTCTACACCCAGGTCGGCCCCGTACCGGCCACCAGTGAGGTCGACCTTCCCGAGGTGGAGGTACCGGACGGCTACCAGCAGCTTGCCCACGCGATCGGCCGCGACGGCAGCCAGCAGCTGGCGTTGGACACCACCGCCCGGCTGGACCTGCGGCGGCTGCCCACCCGCCAGTTGCGTGCCGAGCGCAACCGGCTGGCCCGGCTGCTGGCCCGGGCGCCCAAGGACCAGACCCGGCGGCTGGCCCAGGCGACCTGGCGCCGCCAGGCCGCGGAACGCGACCTGGCCACCGCGGCCGCCCGCCGGCAGGCCGCCGCCGCGCGGGTCGCCGAGCTCGCCCGGCTGGGTGGGCTGGGCCACCGCCGCGAGCTGGCCGAGGCCCGCCAGCAGCATCGGCTCGCTGAGACCGCCGAGCAGCTTGCCGGCCGGCAGGCCGACCGGGCGGGGACGGCGGAGCTGGCCGCCCGCCGCGCCCAGCAGCAACGCGCCGGCTGGCTGGAGGCCCACCCAGACGTCGCCCAGCAGTGGCGCGAGGTCACCCGTGAGCTGGCCTGGCAACAGCGCGCCCGCCAGGCCGGGGTCGAGGCCCAGCGGCCCGCCTGGCAGGAGCGGACCCTCGGCCCCCTGCCCGGCACCGTCCGCGGCCGACGGGCCTGGCGGCAGACCGCCGCCCAGCTCGCCGACTACCGCGACCGCTACGGCATCCGCGACCCCGAGCAGGCCCTCGGCCCCGAACCCAAGGGCGGCGACCTTGAGCAGCGGCAAGCGTGGCGGGCCTGCCGCATGGCCGCCGAGCGCCTGCGCGCCTGCGCCGAACCCGCCCGCCTGCCCGACCGCCAGCAGCCCACCCGCACCGCCCTGTCATCGCTGCCGCAGCGCGGCGCCGAACGCGCCGCCGGCTAGCCACCACCCTCACTGGGAGGTCGCCATGCATCATCCGCCCCCCGACCCCACCAGGCGTCCGCTCCTGCTCGCCGTCCCCGACACTCCCGCGGCCGCGCCGGTCGGTCCCGGCGAGACGTTCGGCCACCCCGGCGCCTCCGCCCACGCCTACTACCGGCGGCGACGCGCCGCCGA
>Ga0307415_100001390_pt1 | contig 11555 bp, 14 predicted proteins | sample DK1Cmetagenome_FD_204524 | JGI IMG/M metagenome (GOLD analysis project Ga0307415, IMG submission 204524) | Maize rhizosphere microbial communities from greenhouse at UC Davis, California, United States - DK15-C-2 | ecosystem: Host-associated > Plants > Roots > Rhizosphere > Soil | place: USA...
CGTCGACCTCCCGCTGGGCGTGCTCTGCGTCCTGACCGGCGTGGCCGGCTCGGGCAAGAGCTCGCTGATCCAGGGCTCCGTCGCCGATCGCGACGGCGTGGTGGTGATCGACCAGGGGGCGATCCGGGGCTCGCGGCGCAGCAACCCCGCGACGTACACCGGGCTGCTGGAGCCGATCCGGAAGGCGTTCGCGAAGGCGAACGGGGTGAAGCCGGCGCTGTTCAGCTCCAACTCCGAGGGTGCCTGCCCGGCCTGCAACGGCGCCGGCGTCATCTACACCGAGCTGGGCGTCATGGCCACCGTCGAGTCGCCGTGCGAGGAGTGCGAGGGCAGGCGGTTCCAGGCGTCGGTGCTGGAGTACACGCTGGGCGGCAGGAACATCGCCGAGGTGCTCGCGATGTCGGTCACCGAGGCCGAGGAGTTCTTCGAGGACGGCGACGCCCGCACGCCGGCCGCCCACAAGATCCTGGACCGGCTCGCGGACGTCGGGCTGGGCTACCTCAGCCTCGGCCAGCCGCTCACCACGCTGTCCGGGGGCGAGCGGCAGCGGCTCAAGCTGGCCGCCCGGATGGCCGAGAAGGGCGCGATCTACGTCCTCGACGAGCCGACCACGGGTCTGCACCTGGCCGACGTCGAGCAGCTGCTGGGCCTGCTGGACCGGCTCGTCGACTCGGGCAAGTCCGTGCTGGTCATCGAGCACCACCAGGCCGTCATGGCGCACGCCGACTGGATCGTCGACCTGGGCCCGGGCGCCGGGCACGACGGCGGCCAGATCGTCTTCGAGGGCACGCCGGCCGACCTGGTCGCCGCGCGGTCCACGCTCACCGGCCAGCACCTGGCGGCGTACGTCGGCGCCTGAGCGGGGTGGGTCCAAGCGCTCCTCCCGAAGTGCCGATAACTGACATTATGTCAACTCACGTACGAATGACACGCCTGTCATGCGCTCCAGGCCCCTTCCCCGGCTGCCTCGCGCTCACCACCGCCGGGTGCGTTCCCACACACCGCACCAGCGCGTCGACGAGCGACGCACGCCCCGGCACTCCGGAAGCTCGGCCGGCCAGCCGTCCGGCTCGCCGGTCGCCGGGTCGGTGACCTGCAAGGTCTCGACCATCGAGATGGCGTTCAGGACGAGCTCGCAGTCGCAGAACCCACCCAGGTCGCCCAGGCGGCGCTCGAGCGCCGTGGCCGTCGGCGCCCGCTGGTCGCGGAACTCCCGCGCCCACCGCAGCGTCGTGTCGCAGCCGAAGGCCCGCAGCATCCGTGCCACGAAGCACGCCAGGCACTCATGGGGCCGTGGCGTGGTCAGCTCGCGGGACCGCTCCCGCAGGAACTCCTCGACCTCGTTGACGACGGTGTTCTCGGACATCTCCACCTCCGCTCCGGCCCCGGTGCAGGGCCACGCTGCGGTTCTACTCCCGGTCACCGACAGTCGCGTCCCGGCACCGTCTCGGCACCGTCGCGCAGCGGACGTCCGGCCCGACGACGTACGCCGGCATCAGGCGCGGCGGGTGCCGACGAGCACGCCGATCTTGTCGATCCGGTGCTCGGGATTGTGGAACCGGTCCGACCAGTAGTTGCCGGCGGCGTGGTCCTCGACGGTCGCGCACGTCGACAGCGTGATCATCGCCCTCGTCGGCTCGCGCCCGGGACGACCGGGCACGGCGGCCCGCTGCTCGCGCAGCGACCGCTCCGAGCGGAACGACGTCACCCGGGTCGCGACGATCCGGTACACGTGTCGCAGGCCGCCGGACTCCACGACGACCTCGGCTCCGCGCCGCAGCCGGGGCAGGAACTCGAAGGCCCTCGTCGAGGACAGGCGGTGCGCCGTCACCTGGTAGTTCCCGACTCCCCCGGGCCCCGCGCCGCCGTTCGGCCCGTGCGGGCTCGCGGCGAGCCCGCGGTCCTGGATCGCGGTGCCCGGGGCGTCGTCCGTGCGACCGCGGTACGGCACGACGGCGAGTCCGCGCAGGTCGAGCTCGGGGATCGTGAGCAGCGCCCGGCGGGGCTCGCCGTCGCTGACCGGCTCGACCCGGCGCGACGGGCTCTGGCCCTCGCTCGGGCTCGGCGTCGACGAGGCGGACGTCGACGGGGTGCCGGTCGGGCGGGTCTCCCCCGGGCCGTCCGCACCGGCCGGGCCGTCCGCGCCGGCGGTCCGCCGGTCCCCCGCCGCCGGCCGCTCGCCGGCACCGCCCTCCGGGGCGACGCACCCCGAGGCGAGCAGGGCCGTCCCCGCCGTCGCCGCCACGGCGTGACGGAGCGCACGGGAGCGGGTCATGCCTGCGAGCGTAACCTCCGCTCCAGTGGGTAGGTTCGGTCCATGAGCAACGAGACCCACGAGGCCATCCAGGCGGTCGTCGACCGCGTCACGTCCTACCAGGACGGCGCCCCCGAGGGCACCGTCGAGGAGGAGCTCCGCTCGGGCTTCCAGGAGGCGGGCGTCGAGGTCGCCGACCAGGACGTGACCCGGCTCGCCGCCGCCATCGAGGCGCGCCACGGTGCGGTGAGCGTGCAGGACGTCCTGGCCTAGGGCTCAGAGCCCCTTCATCCGCGGCAGGACGTCCTCGCACACGCGGGTCGTCCATGCGACCGGGTCGTCCCCCCGGGGCACCAGCGTCACCAGGCTGATCCCGGCGGCGGCGTACTCCTCCATCTCCTTCAGGAAGCCGTCCGGGTCGGCGACCGGGTCGCCCATCCCGATCATGGTCTTGCGGATCGAGTCGTGGTCGCGCCCCACGTCGTCGCAGTGGCGCCGCAGCACTTCTAGCTTGTGCGCGACGATCTCGGGGCTCTCCCCGAAGACGTTGCAGGCGTCGGCGTACGTCGCCACGAGCCGCAGCGTCTTCCGCTCGCCACTGCCGCCGATCACGATCGGCGGTCGCGGCTGCTGCAGCGGCGCCGGCACGCAGACGGTCTCGGCGAGCTCGTAGTGCCGTCCGGCGAACGTGCCCTGGTCCTCGGGAGTTGTGCTCCACAGCTGACGGCAGATCTGCAGCGCCTCCTCGAGCCGCTCGAAGCGTTCCTTCAGCGGCGGGAACGGCACCCCGAGGCCCCGGTGCTCGCGCTCGTACCACGCCGCGCCGATCCCCAGCATCGCCCGGCCTCCGGACAGCACGTCGAGCGTCGCCACGGTCTTGGCCAGCAGGCCCGGGTGCCGATAGCTGACCCCGGTGACCAGCAGGCTCAGGCGCACCCGCTCGGTCACCGCCGCGAGGTAGCCCAGCGTCGTGTAGCCCTCGAGCATCGGCTCCGGCGGGCCGCCGAGGTTCTCCATCTGGAACCAGTGGTCCATCACGGTGAACCACGCCGCACCGCCCTGGTCGGCGACCCGGGCGGTCTCGGCCAGCCGCGGAGCCAGCGCCTCGGCTCCCCCGGGATGGCTGAAATTCGCGTAGTGCACGCCGATGTCCATGGGCATCCCTCGCAGGTCGACGGCCGTCCGTTCGAGCCTATCCCCACTTTTTCCCGAGAACAGTCGTGCATTACTGGGCACGAGTAGCGTTTCAAGCACGGAATTCGTGTCCCCGCCCAGACCACGACTCCAGAAGGCGAAGAGTCCCATGACAGCGCATCCCGGTCCCCGCAGGCTCGTCGATCCCGACCGGGTGATCGCACTGCGCGATCTCGGTCTGACCGAGGCGTCCGACCCTGCCATGGAGAGGTTCGTCGAGCGCGTGCGGGCAGAGCTCGACGTGCCGGTGTCGCTGGTCTCCCTCGTCCAGATCGACCAGCAGGTGTTCCCCGGGGCGAGCGGGCTGCCGTCTCCCTGGGCCGAGCGACGCGCCTCTCCGCTGAGCCACTCGTTCTCCCAGTACGTCGCGAAGAGCGGCGAGCCCCTGGTGATCAGCGACGCCCGCGAGGACCCGCTCCTGCACGACAACCCCTCGGTCACCGAGCTCGGCGTGGTCGCGTACGCCGGCATGCCGCTCACCGACGACCACGGCAACGTGCTGGGCGCCCTGTGCGCCATCGACGCGGTCCCCCGCGAGTGGTCGGAGCACGAGCTCGCCGTCCTCGCCGACCTCACCCGCGACTGCCGCAACGAGATCCGGCTGCGGCTCTCGCGGCTCGACGTCCAGCGGGAGCGGGAGCGCCGGGACCGCGTCGAGGCGCAGCTCCAGGCGGAGATCAACCGCTCGCGCCGGATGCTCGCGATCGCCGAGTCCCTCAACGAGGCCCGCACGGTGGAGGGCATCGCCGGGCGGCTGTCCCGCCAGCTCGGCTCCATCCCCGGCTTCTCCTCGGTGCAGCTGCACCTGGCCGACGCGCTGCGCCACGACCCCCCGACGGTCTCGTCCACGGTCCTGTCGGCGGCCTTCCAGCGCAACGTGGTCGGCCTGAACCGCACCGTGTGCGCACCGGTCGTCGGCTCGAGCGGGCTCCTCGGGGTCATCGAGATGAACTGGCAGGTGCCGCGCACGCTCGACGAGACCGAGAGGAACACCACGGCGGCCCTGGCGTCGTACGTCGCACAGGCGCTCGAGCGCGCCCAGCTGATCGAGCGCCGGGTCGGCGTGGCGCACCAGCTGCAGTCCGCGATGCTGACCACGCTCCCGGAGGTGCCGGGCCTGCGGATGGCCGCCTGCTACGTCCCGGCCGGCGCCGAGGAGTGGGTCGGCGGCGACTGGTACGACGCGATCCGGCTGCCCCCGACCGGCGACGCCGACGTGGTGGTCGCGGTCACCGTCGGCGACGTGATCGGGCACGACATCCCGGCCGCTGCCGTGATGGGGCAGGCCCGGGCCATGCTGCGGCAGGCCGCGTTCGACCGCCCGGGCGGCGGTCCCGCGGACGTCTTCACGAGCTTCGAGCGCGCCTGCGCCGCCCTCGACATCGAGGCGACCGGCAGCGCCGTGCTCGCGTTCCTGGAGCGGTCCTCGGTGACCGGCAGCTGGACGATGACCTGGACGTCCGCCGGCCACCCGCCGCCGCTCGTCGCCTGTCCCGGAGGCGACGTGAAGAGACTCGAGCTCGACCCCGAGAAGCAGGGCATGCTGTTCGGCTACCGCGACGTGTACGACGTCGCCCGCGAGGACGCGCGCATCGAGCTGCCGAGCGGCTGCACGGTGCTGTTCTACTCCGACGGTGTGATCGAGGTGCCGGGCCTGCACATCGACGAGCAGATCGACGAGCTCGCCGACGTGCTCTACGAGAACCAGACCCGGGGGCCCCAGCAGGTCGTGGACACGGTCAGCATGTCCTTCGGCATCGGGCACGACGACGTCGTGGCGCTGGCGGTGCAGGTCCCGCCGCAGTAGTCAGGTCGCGGGCCCGAGCAGCCAGCTCGCCCCCAGTGCCAGCGTCGTGCCGGTGACGACGAGGAAGACCAGCACCCACGCCACCCCCGGGACGCGGGTCAGCCGGGCCAGCACGTCGGCGTCGGAGGTGCGGGCCCGGCCGCGCCACCGCTCCCGTTGCAGCTCCAGCACCGGCCGCGGGGCGGCGAGCAGCAGGAACCACGTGCCGGTCCAGGCGGCGAGCGACTGCACCCGCTCGCTCCCCCACCACGACACCGCGAGCACGGCCGCGCCGGCGACCACGACGGCGTACAACCCGTAGAAGTTGCGGATCTGCAGCAGCAGGAGGCCGAGCAGCAGGACCACCAGCCACAGGACGGCGAGCGCGTGCCGCTCGCGCAGCAGGTACGCCGCTCCGAGCCCCAGCAGCCCCGGCCCGACGTACCCGGCGAGCGCGGTCGCGACCATCCCCGGACCCGTCGGCCTCCCCCGCGACACCGTCAGGCCGGAGGTGTCGGAGTGCAGCCGGATCCCCGCGAGCCTGCGCCCGCTGACCAGCGCGGCCACCCCGTGCGAGCCCTCGTGGGCGATCGTCACCACGTGCCGGGTGACCCGCCACGCGGCCGGGACCACCACCAGCAGCAGCGCGGCCGCACCGGTCACCAGCACCGCGGAGGAGCCCGGTGCCGGCTGGGTGCCGACGGTGTCGGCCCAGATGCGGGCGAGGACGTCCTGGAGGCTCACTCCCCCAGCCTGCCCGGCCGGCGGCCGTCTCGGCGCTACCCTGCCGGGATGTCGGACACGAACTCTCCCTCTCCCCAGCACACCCGCCCGGACGGCGTCAGCGACGCGACCGTCGAGGCCCTCGGCAAGCTGTCCGAGGCCCTCGAGGTCGTGGAGCACGTCCGGGGCCACCTCTATGCCTTCCACCGGCTCACCGGGACCGCCGACCTGGCCCTCGGGGACGCCGTCGACAAGCTCCGCGAGGCCGGCCACACCGAGCTCGCCGACCGGATCGAGACCGAGCTGGTGGGCCGCAACGTGCTGCACGGCCGCTGGACCTTCCAGGTCGTCGAGGAGTACGACGACGGGTACTACGCGACGTTCAAGTCGCTCGAGCAGCTCGCCCGCAACGAGCTGGTGGGGGGTCGCCGACACCTGTACGAGGCCGAGATGAAGGAGGCCCGTCGCACCCACGGCCACCCCGACCACACCGCCCGCCCCGGCGTCGATGGCTAGCGTGTGCGCCATGGCCACCATCCCGACGTACACCCTCAACGACGGCTCCACGCTGCCCGCCATCGGCTTCGGCACCTACCCGCTCAAGGGCGAGGACGGCGTGAGCGCGATCGCCGGCGCGATCGAGGCGGGCTACCGGCTGCTCGACACGGCGGTGAACTACGAGAACGAGCGCGAGGTCGGGGAGGCGATCCGCCGGTCCGGCGTCGACCGCGAAGAGCTGCGCGTCGCGAGCAAGCTGCCCGGCCGCCACCACGCGTACAACGACGCCGTCGACAGCGTCCACGGCTCCCTGGAGCGGCTGGGCCTGGACTACCTGGACCTGCACCTCATCCACTGGCCGAACCCCAGCGTGGGTCGGTACCCCGACGCCTGGCGCGCGCTGGTCGCGTTACGCGAGCAGGGGCTGATCCGCTCCATCGGCGTCTCCAACTTCACCGAGGAGCACCTGCGGCGCATCGTCGACGACTCGGGCGTGACCCCGGTCGTGAACCAGATCGAGCTGCACCCCTACTTCCCCCAGGCCAACATGCGGGCGGTCCACGAGAAGCTCGGCATCCGCACCGAGTCCTGGAGCCCGCTGGGCAAGCGGCAGGCACCGTTCACCGAGGAGCCCGTGGTCGCCGCCGCCGAGAAGTACGGCGTGACGCCCGGCCAGGTGATCCTGCGCTGGCAGGTGGAGCTGGGCTCGATCCCGATCCCGAAGTCCGCCACCCCGGAGCGGCAGCGCCAGAACCTCGACGTCTTCGGGTTCTCGCTCACCGAGGCGGAGGTCGACGCGATCACGGCGCTCGGGCGCACCGACGGACGACTCTTCGGCGGGGACCCGGACACCCACGAGGAGCAGTGATGCCGGCGACGCCGTTCCTGCGCGTCGACGGCGCCCGCCTCTGGCGCAACGTGGAGCGGACCGCCGCCCGGGCCGCGGCCGCCGGCGTGGCGCTGCGTCCCCACGTCAAGACCCACAAGTCGCCCGACATCGCCCGGATGCAGCTGGCCGCCGGGGCGGTGGGCATCACCGTGGCCACGATCGGGGAGGCCGAGGTCTTCGCCGACCAGGGCTGCGACGACATCGTGATCGCGTACCCCCTGTGGGTCGACGACGCCGCCGCGGTCCGGCTGCGCGACGTCGCCCGGAGGGCGCGGCTCGCGATCGGGGTGGACTCGGTCGAGGGCGCCGGCCGGGCCGGGCTGCTCCTCGGCGACACCGACGTCGAGGCGCTGGTGGAGGTGGACTCGGGGCACCACCGCAGCGGCGTCGCCGCCGGCGACGCCGGGACGGTCGCCGCCGCCGCCCAGCGCGCCGGGCTGTCGGTGCGGGGTGTCTTCACGTTTCCCGGGCACAGCTACGCCCCCGGCGGGCCGAGCCGGGCCGCGGCCGACGAGGCGCGGGCCCTGCGCGAGGCGGCCGACTCGCTGCAAGCGGCCGGGATCGAGCCCTTGGTGGTGAGCGGGGGCTCCACGCCGAGCCTGGCGCACACCGACACCGACGTCGTCACCGAGCTGCGGCCGGGCGTCTACGTCTTCGGCGACGCCCAGCAGTGGGAACTCGGCGCCATGGAGCCCGAGGACATCGCGTTGACTTGCCGCTCGACCGTGATCAGCCACGCCGGCGGACGGCTGGTGCTGGACGCGGGCAGCAAGTCGCTCGGGGCTGACCGCGCGGAGTACTCCTCCGGGTTCGGACGCCTCCTCGACCATCCGGACGCCCGGCTGGTCCTGCTCTCCGAGCACCACGCAGTCGCCGACCTGGGCGGCGCCCGGCTGCTGCCGCTGGGCAGCCAGGTCGACGTGGTGCCGAACCACGTCTGCAACGCGGTCAACCTGAGCGACACGCTGCACGTGGAGGAGTCGGGCAACCTGTGGGCCTGGACGGTGGCCGCCCGCGGACGCAACTCCTGAAACCCCTCCCCTACCATCGGGCGCATGCAGAAGCGCCCCTCGCCAGTCCTCGCCGCCCTCGTCTCGTCGGTGGCGGTGCTCGCCCTCGCCGGATGCTCCGGCGACTCGTCCGACACCGCGCAGGACACCGCGCCCACCCGGGACGCGACCGGCGAGGCCTGCACCTACGAGTCCGACGGCCGCCAGCCGGCGAAGCAGGTCGACCTGCCGCCGGACCACGCGGCCGTCAGCGGGGACGTCGCGGTCTCGATCACGACCAACGCCGGCGAGATTCCGGCCACCCTCGACGCGGAGACCACGCCCTGCACGGTCAACTCGTTCGTGTCGCTGGCCGACCAGGGCTACTTCGACAAGACGACCTGCCACCGCCTCACCACCCAGGGCATCTTCGTGCTGCAGTGCGGTGACCCCACGGCCTCCGGCTCCGGCGGCCCGGGCTACCAGTTCCCCGACGAGCTCAGCGGCTCGGAGACCTACGAGGCCGGCACTCTGGCGATGGCGAACGCCGGTCCGAACACGAACGGCTCCCAGTTCTTCGTCGTGTACGACGACAGCCAGCTCCCGCCGTCGTACACCGTCTTCGGCACCATCGACGCCGCCGGCCTGGAGGTGGTCAAGGAGATCGCCGCGAAGGGCACCGCCGACGGTGGTCCCGACGGCGCTCCCAAGCAGCCCGTCGAGATCGAGTCCGTCACCGCGGAGTAGGCCCCGCGTCCTCGAGGAGGCGCTTGAGCGCCGCCAGGTCCTTGGTCATCGCGCGGCGCATCGCGACGCCGACCACGGGGCCCGCGAGCCTCGAGAAGCCTGACGGCTCGCCGGTGTTGCGCAGGGTCATCCGGGTGCCGGCACCCGCCGGCTCCCACCGGTACGTGGTCTGCATGGGGAACGGGCCCTCCGCGGTCTGCATGACGAGGCGCTCGCCCGGCACGAGCTCGGTCACCTCGTAGGTGTAGGCGATCCGTCGCCCCAGGAAGGACGCGACGAAGTCCATCCGCGAGCCGAGGGCGACCGGACCGGGCGTGCGCAGCTCGACGGAGTCGATGTTGACGTACCACGAGGGGGCGTTCCCCGGATCGCCGGCGTACGACGCCACCTCGGCGACCGGCCGCCGGATCACCGTCTCGACCGTGACGTCGACGGCCATCAGGTCGTCCCGTACTCGATCGGCTCACCGAGCGCGACGGTCCGCCCGACCGTGCAGAGCCGGTCGCGAGTCTGCTGCAGCGCCCGCGGCAGCGCCTCGCGGGCCCGGTCCCCGGCCTCGCCCTCGGGGAACGTGACGTCGAACGTGACCCGCAGGCCGACGAGGTGGTTGCCGTTGGCGTCGCGGACCTTGTGCCCCTCGGCGCTGACGCCGAAGGACTCGGGCTGCGCGCGCTTGCCGGTGATCAGGTCGACGTCGATCGCGCTGCACCCGGCCAGTGCGGCCAGGAGCAGCTCGACCGGGGTGAAGTCCGGGTCCCCACCGGAGCCGATCGGCAGCACTCCCCCGCGGTCGTTGGTCGCCTTGTAGCGCTGCTCGCCGATCCGGGTGAGGTCGATGCTGCGCAGGGTCTCCGGGGTGCCGGCCGTGGTCTCGTCCATGAGCCCACCCTGTCAGACAGCGGATCGTCGGACGCTCCCCGGAACACGCCCGGGACTGCACCCGGGTTGCATCGGGCAGGACGGTTGGGGATGGTGGAGGTTCCCTGCACGCCAATCGGAAGGCGAGTCATGCTCACCCTCACCGAGAACGCCAGCACGATCGTCAAGGACATCACCCACCAGCCCGGCCTCCCCGAGACCGCCGGTCTGCGCATCTCCTCCGAGGCGTCGGACCAGCCGACGTTCGCGGTCAGCGCCGCCGAGGCCCCCGAGCCGGGTGACCAGACCGTCGAGCAGGACGGCGCCACGGTCTACCTCGACGCCGACGCCGCCGCCATCCTCGACGACAAGGTGCTCGACGCGGCGGTCGACCCGGAGGGCAAGGTCGAGTTCGCGCTGGGTCTACAGGGCTGAGCCCGGGCCGGGCTGGCAGGATCGAGCCCATGCCCACACCCACCCGCGAGACCCACCTGGCCTCCCGGCCGACCGGCTGGCCGACGCCCGAGAACTTCCGCGTCGTCGAGGTCCAGCTGCCCGACCCCGGACCCGGACAGGTCCTGGTCCGCAACACGTTCCTCTCCGTGGACCCCTACATGCGGGGCCGGATGAACGACGTCAAGTCGTACGTGCCGCCGTACCGCCTCGACGAGCCGCTCGACGGCGGCGCCGTCGGTGAGGTGGTCGCGTCCGGCGACGACGGCCTTCACCCCGGGGACACCGTCCTGCACCAGGCCGGCTGGCGCGAGCACGCACTGTTGCCCGCGTCGGCCGTCCGGCGCGTGGACGCCACGAAGGTCCCCGCCTCCGCCTACCTCGGCGTGCTGGGCATGCCCGGGCTCACCGCGTACGTCGGGCTCACCCGGATCGCGGGGATGCAGGAGGGCGAGGCCGTCCTGGTCTCCGGCGCCGCCGGGGCCGTGGGGTCGATCGCCGGCCAGCTGGCGCGGCTGATGGGCGCCTCCCGGGTGGTGGGCTCCGCGGGATCGGCGGAGAAGGTCGCCTGGTTGACCGACGAGCTCGGCTTCGACGCGGCGGTCAACTACAAGGACGGCCCGATCGCGAAGCTGCTGGCGCCCCACGCGCCGTTCGACGTCTACTTCGACAACGTCGGCGGCGACCACCTCGAGGCCGCGATGCTCCACCTGAACGACTATGGACGGATCGCCGCGTGCGGCGCCATCGCCGGCTACAACGAGGAGAGACCGGCCCCGGGGCCGCGCAACATGATGATGATCGTCAGCAAGCGGCTGTCGCTCCGGGGGTTCATCGTGACCGACCACGGCGACCTGGCCTCGGAGTTCCACCGGCGCGCGGGCGCCTGGGTGGCCGAGGGCCGCCTGGTCCACCGCGAGACCGTGGTCGAGGGCTTCGAGCACACGGTCGACGCCTTCCTCGACCTGCTCCGCGGTGGCAACACCGGCAAGATGCTCGTGCGGCTGTAGCCGCGGCCCGCACGGGCCGGCGACACGCGAACGGCGGGGGCGGGGCCGGGGGGCCCCCCCCCCCCGGGGGGGGGGGGGGGGGGGGGCCCCCAGGGGGGGCCCCCCCCCCGGGGGCGCACAACCCCCCCCCCCCGGGGCCCCCGCCCCCCCAGAC
>Ga0307415_100001391_pt1 | contig 11550 bp, 9 predicted proteins | sample DK1Cmetagenome_FD_204524 | JGI IMG/M metagenome (GOLD analysis project Ga0307415, IMG submission 204524) | Maize rhizosphere microbial communities from greenhouse at UC Davis, California, United States - DK15-C-2 | ecosystem: Host-associated > Plants > Roots > Rhizosphere > Soil | place: USA...
CGCCACCCGCCTTTCGTCGTCGGTGGCGAGACCTCCTAGTAGCTTTCCGGCGAGAGCATTGGCCGCTAGGCCGGCGGCGAAGACCGGGGGTACGTTGGGCAGCATGTCCTGCGGACCGCTCCTCAGCAGTCGCTCGGCGGCGGATAGGCACTCGGCGGCATCGGGCGGTACGTCGTCCGCCGCTCGGAACTGCGCCGCGACACGTGCCGCGCGGGCCCTCGCCTTCTCCGGGCGTGCGAGCGCCTCTACGACGCGCAGCGGGATGCGTCCTCGCACGAACACCGAGAGGACGGCGCGGAGGACGGATAACCAGGGCGTCGGTACTGGGTCCAGGCGAGGATCTGCCACCAGGTGCCTGACGATAGGGACTGTACGTGCCTCCATGTTCCGCATCACCCACCTGAAGAGCGCGCGACCTTGCTTGCTGCGCAGTACGGGCGTTATGTCCGCGAAGATGCGTCCGGCGGCCTCGGCGAAGAAGGCTGCGCCTTCGTAGGGATTGCGCGGTGGACGGCCTGCAAGCGTGGCCACAGCCGAGGTTATGAGGCGGAATGTCTGTATGCCCATCGGGGTCAGCGGGCGGTAGACGCCCTGGGCGACGCTGAAGGAGAAGTACACGCGCAGGTCCTCGTCGCTCGTGGGAGCTCTCTCCGGCAGGGGGAAGAGGGTGGTGATCGGACGCGCTTGCAGAAGCCAGATCCCACCGTCATCGTCGATCGCCCACTCCGTGTCCTGCGGCATCCCATGATGCTCCTCGACCCGCTCTCCCAGCTTCGCCAGCGCCAGGACCTGACCGTCCGAGAGGGAAGCCCTCCCTGCGCCCGCATCGAGTTCGACCCGCTCGGTGCCGCTACCCGAGCCGGCCATGATGGCGACACGCTTGTCTCCCAGACGGCGCTCGACTATCTCTCCGGTCGCGGTGTTCGCGACGAAGTGGTCGGGGTTGACCATCCCCGAGACGACAGCCTCGCCGAGGCCCGGGCTGGCGTCTATAACCGCCTGACGGCGCTTGCCCGTGACCGGGTTGGCGGTAAACAGAACGCCGGCGACCGACGCTTCGACCATCCGTTGCACGGCGACGGCGAGGCGCACGCTGTGTGGGTCGATCCCGTTCGTGGCCCGGTAGCTTACGGCACGGTCCGTCCACAGCGAGGCCCAGCAGCGCCGCACCGCGTCGAGCACGGACTCGACGCCGACCACGTTCAAATACGTGTCCTGCTGGCCTGCGAAGCTCGCTTGTGGCAGGTCCTCAGCCGTGGCTGAAGAACGTACGGCCACAGGGACAGGTGCGCCGTCTCCCAAACCCTCGTATGCCTCCGCGATGGCCTGCCCGATAAAGTCGGGAACGATTGCATCAGATAGGTGGGATCTCGCCTCCTTGGCGAGCCCAGCCAGACGCGCTGTGTCCTCGGGCTGCGTCCCGGCCAGCGCGGCAAGCGTGGGCCCCAGTCCCGCATCTGCCGCCACCAGATCGTATGCCGCCGTGGTAACACAGAATCCGGCCGGCACCGGAAATCCAGCCCGTACCAGCTCGCCGAGGTTCGCCGCCTTGCCGCCGGCCACTGCCAGCTCACGCCTGTCTATCGCGGTGAAGGGTAGTATAAGCCCAGGGTCACCGTTCTCCGGCTCGTTCATCAGTTTCTCCTTTTCGAGTGTGGGATCTAAAATCGTGTGCTTGCTCCACGCCTTTCCCCATTCGTAGTTCACAACCGCTACTCGACCTCCCGCAGTGTGAGCGAGGCGAGCACAAGCAGCGCCACGCTGTAGGCTACGAGCACGGCGAGGCTCCCCTGAACGTCCTCGAAGGTCCAGCCCGATTCGATAACGTCCTGGATCACATCGTTGGCCCAGAAGAGCGGGAATGCATGCCCGAGCCAATCGGCCCACCTCGGAAGTTCGTCCACGTCGACGAGCAGGCCCGAGAGGAAAACGGAAGGGAGTATGATGAGCGGCACGAACGGGAAGACCTGGCCCTCGTGGCGGGCGAACGTGGAGATGAAGATGCCGAGCATCACGGAGGCTATGGCCAGAAGCCAAACCACCACGAACAGCATCCCCAGCGTCTCCCCGTCGTAGTCCAGCTCGAAGAGCCAGATCGCTTCGGCCAGCCCGGCGACGGCCTGGAAAGTTGCGAGCCCCAGAAAGCCGAGCACGTACCCGGCGATTATCTCCGTGCGCCGAAAGCCGTTCACAAACATCCGCTCCATCGTGCCCATCGTCCTCTCCTGCACTAGCGAGATGGCACAGAGCAAGAAGGCCAGAAAGTGGACCAGAAAGGCCGCCACCGGCACGGCGTACCGCGCTACGTCGAAGGTCTCTGGCAGGGTGTCGAAGAAGATCTTTAGGAGGTACACGATCACGAGCGGAGCCGCCACCGAGAGCACGAGGAACCTCGGGTTCCTGAGTAGCTGCCTGACCACTCTCCTTGCGACGAGCACCGTCCGGCGCATTACCCAATCTCCTCTTTCTCGATCAGGGACAACACGACCGCCTCCAGCGAGTCTGTCTCCACGTCTATAGCCGTTACGCCAGGTTGCAGCCCATAGGGGCGAAGGGCGGCGGCCAGATCCTCGGGATGCCCGCCGATGGTCTGTTCCTCCTCGGTGCCGTCTTGCTCTACCGTAAGGCGGGTTCTGCCATTTTCGAGGATGCTGCGGGGAGTGTCGGAGGCAATGATCATGCCGCTGCGGAGTATCGCGATGCGGTCGCAGAGCATCGCCTCGTCCATGAGGTGCGTGCTGATAAACAGGGTCGTGCCATCTCTAGCGAGCTCTCGGAAAGTCTTCCAGAACCGGCTCCTCAGCTGCGGGTCCACGGCGGCCGTCGGCTCGTCCAGGAAGATCACCTCGGGCCTGTGGACGAGGGCGCAGGCCAGCGAGACCCGCCGCTTCATCCCGCCTGAGAAGGTGTGCACGGGGTCGTCAGCCCGCCCCGAGAGCTCGGTAAAATGCATGACCTCATCTACCTTCTTCTTGAGATCCGGCGTGCGGTGCGCAGCGCCGAAGAACCCGACGTTGTCCCTGGCGGAGAGGTCTTCGTAAAGCGCAGCACCCTGAGGCATGTACCCGATCCTCTGCCTCAGCTCGGCCCTGTCCTCGAGCGGATTCAATCCCATTACCCGCGCCGTGCCGCTTGAGGGTCGCAGCGCCCCGACGAGGCCCTTGATCAGGGTGGTCTTCCCCGCCCCGTTCGGCCCTACCAAACCGAATACCTCGCCCCTGCCAACCGAGAGGTCGGCGCCTCCCAACGCTTCGACCCGGCCGTACCTCTTGGTCAATCCGGAGACCTCTATGGAATTCACCCTTTGTCCTCCTTCCCTGCGAGACCCCGCAAGAAGATGCCGACCACTGCTTCTATGTGCTCCTCGTCAGTGAGGCCGTCTTCCCTTATGGTCGCGAAGAACATCTTGCCTCCAGCCTGGGGGAGAAGCATCCCGATAAACGCCCTGGCGCTGGCCCTTACGTCGTGCGGCCTGAGCCTGCCCAACTCGACCTGACGCGCCATGTAACTCTTAAGGAAACCGAGCACCCTTCTGATCACCGCGTTGCCGAATACCTCAGAGATCTCAGGCCGCCTCATGGCCTCCCCAACGAGCAGACGCGCCATCCTCTGGGTGGCGCGATCGTCGAACGTCGAGAGGTACCTCCTGGCGATGTTCGGTAACACCTCTTCCGGTGGAAGGTCGAGGAGCCTTGCAGGATCCCGCACCGCACGCAATACAGGGATCCTGGACCCCAGAACCTCCCTGAAAAGGGCCTCCTTGTCAGGGAAGTACCAGTAGATGAGCGCAGGAGACTGCAAACTCGCCGCCCGCGCAATGCTCTTGATCGTCGCCCCCTTGAAGCCCTTCGCAGAGAACTCCTCGAAAGCCGCCTCCAGAATCTGCGCCCGCCGGTCCGACTCCTCTGCCACGTTGCTCCTTTATTGATTGTTTAATCAATAACTTTACTCTTGATAGAATGTTCAGTCAAGAGTAACTGAAACGAGTAGCGGTTTCGGACGTATACCTCATCGAGAGGTAGTCGACAGGAGGAGAAGCAATGCGCAATCCCGTACTGGCCGCCATCCTCAGCCTCATCGTTGCGGGGCTCGGCCAGATCTACAACGGCCAGATCGGCAAAGGTGTGATCTTCATCGTCATCCAGCTTGTAAACGGCGCGCTGACAGCCGTTCTTATCGGCTGGATCCTACTCCCCATCGTGGGTCTATGGGCCATGATAGATGCGTACATGACTGCGAAGCGCAACAACGAGCGCTACAGCTTCAGGTAATATCCGTCCCATGGACAGACGAGAGCTGCTGACTTTGGAGAGCGCCGTCACGGCAATAGAAGAGGCGGCCTCAGCCGTCGCCCGCGAGGTCGAGCGCGACCGGCTCCGCGAGACCTCCCTGGCCCGCCTCTCCACTGTCGAAGCCGAACTCAACAGAAGCCAGCTCGCACTAGAGAAGATCATCCAGGAAGAGACAGCGTAAGGCACTTCAGCAAGTCAGCCCGCCCGGCTTCGCCGGACGGATTGTCAGCATTTCAGCTTTCCGTATGCGAGACCTGGCTGAATTGCTGAGAAGGCGCCAGGCGCCGTGCTGACAAGCGAAGCCCGAAGGGCGTAGCGTGCTGACGTGCTCTAATTCGCACATCCCTCGGTGCTGACTGGGGTGGTACGGTCGGCGGCCACCCTGAGGTGACGGTGGACTATTCGGGAGGGAATTCCGTAGCCTGAGTTGTCCGAGTCGGTGCGGCTGGCGAAAATGGTGGAGACGACCCGCCCGTACTCGTTGACGACGGGGCCGCCCGAGTTGCCAGGCCTCACGTATACACGGAAGCTGGTGACGACGCGCTCCACCGGGCCACTGTCGTAGGCGTCGCTGGAGATGACGCGTTGCGTCGTATCCGTGCGGGCAGGCTCGATGTCGAGCGGACCGTTTTCGGGGAACCCGATCACGGCGACGTCTTTGCCGGGGCTGGGTGCTGCAAGGTGCAGTGGCCTCAGGCCAAGACCGCTTACGCGCAGGACGGCTATGTCGTTCTTCTCGTCGAAGACGACGACCTTTGCAGGCAGGCGTCTTCCCGTCCCCTCGACCTGTACTTGCGTCGCCGTCTCCCCGGCGACAACGTGGGCGTTAGTGACGACCAGGTTTCGGCCCGCGACCCAGCCCGAGCCCTCTACGCCGTAGCCGCAGGCTATTCCCCTGACGCGCAGTGTACTCGCGCTCGCCGCCTGCACGTCGGGATCTCTGACGATGCTTCCTTCTGGGGCTGCCACCTCTGGTTCGGGGCCCTTGATCCGGGGCAGCGGCTCCAGATCGGCGACGGCCTGCGTGAGGAGACCGGAGGGTATTCGTTCGTCGAGGGCCCGTAGGATCCTGGAATCCCGCACCGCAGGGCGAAGCTCCGCGAGGGGGGGTGACTGGAGGGCAAAGACGCCGACGGCCCACACCAGCACGAGGGAGAGCGCAAACCCTAGCACCGCCCCGCCAAATCCGTCCAGCGTCTCGGAAGTCGGACTGGAGAGACGGTTCCTGATCGAACCTCCTATCGTCCTGGCGATGACCTCACCGAGCACGGCGAAGGCGAGGATGCTCCCGAGAGTTATACCCGCGCCGTAGATAGGGTGCCCGCCCTCGGGCATGAGGGAGGATGCGACCCTGGATCCCGCTAAGACGCCGACGACCACGCCAACCAGCGAGAATACGCCTGCGAGAAAGCCCGTCCTCGCGCCGCGCAGTATCACGACGACCACGAAGAGCGCGATAAACACGTCCAGAACGTTGAGGTCGGCGAGCTCCATTGGCAGATTCTACCGCCGGTGCAAGCCCTTTACCTCCCCTGGCCGTGCTCAAGCTCGTCGACCCGTCCTTACCCGGTGAGACGGCATCCTGGCAAGAGTGCTACGAAGAGGTCAGGTAGGAGAAATCATGTTCGCGACTTCCCTGCGATTTTGTGTATGGGTGGCCACCGGTATAATCTCTCCACTATGAATGTGGCGGAATTCTTACCTGATGTGCGGACTGTTCTGGAAGAGAGGAACGAACCATCTTACCGCATCCGCCAGATCTACAGAGCCCTCACCGGTTCGCTGGTGCGCGACTGGAGAGAGGCCACGAACCTGCCCCGAGGATTGCAGGCGGCGCTCTCTGAAGTGGCTCCGGCAGCCGTCTTGGCACTGGAGCGTGTCTCCCAGGCTACCGACGGTACGAGGAAGTATCTGTTCCACACCCGCGACGGCCACGCTATAGAGACGGTCATGATCCCCGAGAAAGCCAGGCGTACGGTTTGCATCTCCACGCAGGTTGGTTGCCCGATGGGCTGCACGTTCTGCGCCACGGGGCTGCTTGGGATCAAGAGGAACCTGAAGGCGCGTGAGATCGCCGAACAGGTCTTCGTCTGTGCTCGCGACATCGCACCGGAGAGGGTGACCAACATAGTGGTCATGGGTATGGGAGAGCCGATGCTCAACTACGATGCGACGCTAGAGGCGCTAAGAGTCCTCAACGACCCCGACGGCTTCGGGTTGGCGGCGAGGCATATTGCGGTCTCGACCAGTGGGTTGGTAGAGAAGATCCGGCGTTTCGCAGACGAGCCCGAACAGTTTCACCTGGCGATCTCACTTCACACCCCCTTCGAAGACGAGCGGCGCGAGATCATGCCGGTAGCAGCGCGGCATACCATCCCCGAGCTGATGGACGCGGCCAGCTATTTCGTGACCCGGACGCGCCGCAAGCTTTTCTTCGAGTACACTTTGCTCGCCGGCGTCAACGACCAGCCCCGCCACGTCGAAGCCCTGGCGGAGCTCCTCGATCGCCCGCTCTACCACCTGAACCTGCTCCGGTTCAACTGGACGGATACGGGCTTTTCGGCCACCTCGAAAGCGGAGGCCAACAGATTCCTCGGGTATGCGAGAGAGCTAGGCATCTCGGCGACGCTTCGTCCGAGCCGGGGCCAGGACATAGATGCCGCTTGCGGCCAGCTCGCCGCGCAGGACCTGCGCGGGCGGCCTGCTGTTCACATGGCCTGACCTGTGAAGGGCGAACCCGCAGAGAGGCTCGACCCGCGGGCGATCACTGTGTGGAGGATCACAGGCACCCTCAACATGCTGCCGCTCCTGGTTGGAGCGGGTTTCGCCGGCTGGACGCTGTCGCGCTCCGGCGGATCCCTCTTCTTCGGGGTTCTGCCCATGCTCGCGGTACTCGCGCTGGCCGGAGTGGTTGTCGGGGTGGTGCCTGGGTTGCGGTGGAGGAGGTGGCGCTACGAGATTCGACCCGACGAGGTGGATCTGCAACGTGGGATCTTCTGGATCAGCCGCACCCTCGTGCCGCTAGCCCGCATCCAGCACGTGGACACCAGGCAGGGACCACTGCAGCGGCGGTTCGGGCTCTCGACCGTGGTCTTTTACACCGCGGCCGGACCGAACCAGATACCCGAGCTCTCGACCCCTGTCGCCGAAAGAGTGCGAGACCGCATCGCCGAGTTGACCAGGGAGCAGGATGAGCTCTGAGAAGCGTCTCCATCCCGTGGCCATGCTCGTCGGAGCCATAAGTACCCTCCGGCGCTGGATCAGCGGGCTCGTTCTCCCCGGCGTAGTCCTCCTTGTGAGCCAGGGGTTCAGCCTGTGGACGGTGACACTCTTCCTGCTCGGCCTCATCGTCGTGGCGGCGCTGGCGGCGCTCTGGGGTTATCTCTCCTGGAGGGCGACGACCTACGCGGTCACCGGCAACTCCTTCCGGTTGCGCCAGGGCGTCTTCCAGCAGAACGAGCGGACCATACCGCTGGAGCACGTACAGTCCGTAGATACCGTCCAGGGGATCATCCAGCGCGCCTTCGCCGTTGTCGAGGTCCGGATCGAGACTGCGGGCGGAGGCGCGAGTGAACCTGACGCCTCCCTCGCTGCGCTGGACCGGGATGCGGCACAGACGCTGCGGCGTGAGATCGAAGGTTCTAAGAGGGAGAGGTCTGAGGAGACTACAGGCCCAACGATCCTCCGGCGGCTCTCGAGGCGCGACTTGCTGCTCGCCGGGGCCACGAGCGGCCAGATCGGGGTCGCTTTCTCGGTGCTCGCCATCGGATTTCAGTTTCTGGACAATTTTTTCCCGGAAGATTTCGTCCGACGCCTCGTCGAGACCCTCGCGCCGAACTGGCTCAAGGTGGTCCTGATCCTGGTGCCGGCTGGCGTGCTCCTGGCCTGGCTGCTTGCGATAGCAGGAACCGTCCTCGCCTACTCTGGTTTCACGCTCTCCCGCGAGGGAGACTTCCTGTATATCAAGCGCGGCCTTCTGGAGCGCCGCGAGGCGACCATACCTCTCTCCCGCATACAGGCCATCCGCATCTCAGAGGGCCTCCTACGCCAGCCTTTCGGTCTCTGCTCCCTGCGCGTGGAGAGCGCCGGTTACGGCGAGGACGCGGGTGTCTCGACAATGCTCTTTCCTCTTTTGCCCCGCAACGAGGTTGAGGAGTTCCTGGCCGGTGCGGCCCCAGAGTTCGCCGGCGCTCCAGCCATAGAGCCGCTCCCGCGCCGCTCCCTCCGGCGTTACGTATTCAGGGCCACGTTCCTGTATATGATCATCGCCTTCGCCGCCGCGCTGGTCTCGTTCCTAGTCTTCCGGTCTGCTCTAGGCCTCCTCGGACTCTTCCTGATACCACCGGCCGCCGCGTACGGATGGCTATGTTACAGGGACGCCGGTTGGGCGTTCGAAGAGGACCGGCTGGTAGTGTGCCACAGGAGCCTGGGCCGCAAGACGGCCATAGCACCTCGAGGTCACCTTCAATCGCGTGGGATGGTAAGCAGTCCTTTTCAGCGGCGAGTGCGGCTCGCTACCTTCCTGGCCGAGGTCGCCTCCGGATCGGGTGGATCGGTCCTTCGGGTAAAGGACCTCGACGGGGGAGCCGCCAGAGCGCTGGTGGATGATCTGGGACCGGAAGTCCGCCTCGAAGGAGGGTAAGGTTACGCACTACCGGCGGCGATGGCGCCGGGCGCCGGCATCATGGAGGTGTTCACGCGCCTGACGGTGCTCTTGCCTTCTTCGTCTACTTCCAGCATCCAGACCTCGTCGACGAGGGCGGATTCCTGCACTTCGGCGACGTGGGAGATTATGAAGATCTGGCCGAACGAGCGCTTGAGACGCTCGAGCGCGAGTAGCACGTTGTTGCGCCGTCCGGCGTCGAGGCTCCCGAAGACCTCGTCGAGGACGAGGAAACCCAATGTGTTGCCGGTGCGGGAGGCCACGATCCTTGAGAGCGCCACCCTCGCGGAGAGGCTGGCGACGTCGGACTCGCCGCCAGAGAAGCGCTCGATGGCGTAGGCGTCATCGAAGCGGTCGAGGAGCTTCACCCGGTAGTTGTCGTCAAACTCCATCCGCTCGTAGCGGCCGTCTGTGAGCCCTCGCACTAGGTCGGACGCCTCGACCTCGAGCATCGGCCGCGCCCTCGCCGTCAGGCTGCGGAAGAACTCGGTAAAGAGGCCGTCCATCTCGTCCATGCGGGAGGCGGCAGCCGCCTTCTCGTTGGCCAGCTTCCTGTCATCGTCGAGACGCCTGAGCTCGCTCTTCGTCCGCTCGATGCGGTGGTCTGCGTCTTTCCACTCGCCCCCGAGCCCCTCCCTCGCGTCCCGCAACTTCGAGAGTCGCTCCTCCGCCGCCGTCACCCGCTCCACCGCAGCCTCGTAGGCAGACTCGTCGAAGTCCAGGGCGGAGATCTCACGCCGCAACTTCTCCGCAGCGGCCTCCGCATTTTCTCTGCGCTCTCGGGCCTCTTGCAGTGCTCGCTCAACCTCAGGACGTCCTGCGATGCGCCGCTCCAACTCCTCGACCCGGCCGAGCGCCCGCTCCAGCTGGGCTTTCTCCTCCCGCTTCACCCTGTGCGCTTCGGCGTCGTAGGAGACCCCTGATAGAGTTTCGATCTCCTCGACGAGCTCCTCGACGCGCTGTGTGAGCCTGGAGTGCTCGGTGGCGAGGGACTTTACGTGCGGGCGGGCGTCGCGCAACTCCCTCAGACGGTCGCAGCGAGCGCGGGACGCTTCGAGGTCGGCGTCGCCAGGAGCTTCCGTGCCTTTGATGCGGGTCTCGATCTCTTCCAGGCCGGATCTGGCGCTTTCGAGCGCTTCGAGACGGACGGCGACGCGGTCCTCGGCGCGGACCCCCATCTCGCGCAGTTCGCGCCAGCGGTTCAGGTTCGAAGTCACTCTCTCCAGCTTCTCACCGGTCTTTTCCGCTGACACGGCGAGCTTTTCGGCCTCTTCGGTCTCGCGGGCGGCGCGGCGGCGGATCGCGGCCGCCTGCCTCTTCAGGGTGTCGGAGATCTCCGCCTGCTCCCCACTCTCGAACTCCCTGTGGCAGGTGGGACAGTGCTCCTCCGCGCCACTGTCGATGGCCTCCCTGGCCTTGTCCACGTTCCTGGCCTCCCGCTCGTCGGCGTTGGCCCTTCCCCTGTGATGCGCCGCGAGCTCCCGCAGCTTGTCCTCCTCTTCGCGCAGCTCCCGCTCCGCCCGCTCCAGGTCCTCGCCGCCCGAGAGGGCTTCGAGATCCTCCGCGAACCCGGTGGCTTCTTCCCGCACCGCTAGAAACGATATCTCGGCCTCGTGGACGGCCTTCGCGGAGACTATATAGGCCTCGTGATCCTCCGCGAGCCTCCGTAGCTTCTCGTTGCGGGTCTCCGCCCTCTCCAACTCTCCCGCAGCGCGTTCTAGTACAGCGAGGGTCTCGGAGAATAATGCCTCTCCGTCCAAGTCGAACAGATCGTGGAAGCCGGGCAGGACCTCGTCCTTATCCCCGTCCAGCGCCTCCAGGTCGTCCGAGACTTCGCCCTCTATGTCCGAGATGCGCCGCTGTGCCTGCAGGCACTCCTTGCGATCACGGGCGCGCTGCTCGGCGCGCCGACGGTCCTCGTCTAGCTGCTCCAACTCCGCTGCTACGTCCGGCAGCCTGGCGGTCTGGGGCTGTAGGCGACCCAGCTCCTCCTCCGCGGCGACGAGGTCGGTGAGGTTTTTCTCGGCCTCGGTGCGGCGGTCTTCGGCGCTGCGCCTGTCAGCGTCGGCCTCGCGCAGGTCGGACGTGAGACGCGAGTGTTCGCGGTATGTACCCTCCAGGGCGGCGCGAACCTGGCGGGAGGATTTGAGATCCTCCTCGGCGGCGTCATGCTCTTCTGTGACCTTCTCTAGCTCGGTTTCCAGACGCTCGCACTCCTTGCTGGCGTTCTCCAGCTCGGTCTGGAGGGAGTCGAGGTCGGCTCTTTCGAGGCGGCCTTCGAGGAGCCTCGCTTCGGAGCGGAGGTTATTGCGGTCCTCGCGCAAGAAGGACTGGGCGGTCTCGACGCTGCTGATGCCAAGAAGTTTAGAGATCTTACGCACCCGGCTAATGCCCTCGTCGTGGGCGAAGAAACGAAGCTCCTTCTGGCGGGCGTAGAACGTAGCCTCGAAAGCCGTCCGGTCCATCCCTAGCAGGTTCTCCTCGACCCAGCGCGTCACGTCGGCCGTTCCGCTGACCACGGTTCTGTCCTGGGCATCCAGTGCCTCGGCACTCGTCGAGCCGCTCTTGAGCCGCCGCCGCACGGTAAACGAGCCG
>Ga0307415_100001393_pt1 | contig 11541 bp, 7 predicted proteins | sample DK1Cmetagenome_FD_204524 | JGI IMG/M metagenome (GOLD analysis project Ga0307415, IMG submission 204524) | Maize rhizosphere microbial communities from greenhouse at UC Davis, California, United States - DK15-C-2 | ecosystem: Host-associated > Plants > Roots > Rhizosphere > Soil | place: USA...
GCCGCGTAGTCGGGGTCGGTGTCCTGGAGCTGCGCGTTGAGGCCGGCGATGAAGAAGGCGTTCGCCTTGTCCGGCGTCTCGATGACGATCGTCGTCGAGTCCACGGGGATGTACTTGAACGCCTGGCGCGCGAACGGCTGGGCGCTCTTCCAGTCGCCGAACAGCTCGCCGGCGAGCTTCGTCACGGCCGCGGCGTCCACGTCGCCGACCACCGCCAGGTCCGCGTTCTGGGCCCCGAAGTACTCGGCGTGGAACGCCCGCGCGGCGTCGAGCGACACCGCCTTGATCTCGCCCACGCTCTCGTCGATCGTCGGCGTGTAGAGCGGGTGCCCCTTCGGGTAGGGCTGCATGCGGCGCTGGTACGCGATCACCGCGAGCTGCTGCGGCTCGCTCTTCCCCTGCTCCACCGAGGCGAGCTGCTCCTGCCGGAGCTGCTCGAACTCCCGCGCGTCGAACGACGGCGTGCGCACCATCTCGGCGACGAGCCGCAGCGCCGGCGCGAAGTTCTCGCGCGTGGTCTGGACGCTGACCGTCGTGTTGTTCGAGCCGCCGCTGACGCTCACCTGCGCCCTGAGCTTGTCGAGCGTGTCCTTGAGCTGCTGGCGCGTGCGCTGCTTCGTTCCGCGGTCGAGCATCGCGGCCGCGAACTGGGCGACGGTAGCCTTGTCGGCGAGCGTCTGCTCGGTGCCGTAGCGCAGCGCCAGGCGGGCGTGCACCACGCCGCCGCGCGTCTTCTTGGGGAGGAGGGAGAGGCGCATCCCGTTCGGCAGCGCGCTCGCCTGCGTGCGCTTGTCGATGATGGCGGGCGAGGGATCGAACGCCTCCCCCGCGGCCACCGCCGCCTCGCCCTTGTAGTCGCGCACGAGCGCCGCCACGTCGGGCGCCGGCGGGATCTCGGCGCGGTCGGGCTTCGCCGTGGGGTAGAAGAGGCCGAGCGTGCGGTTCGACGGCTTCACGTAGGCGGCGGCGACGCGCTGCACGTCCGCCGGCGTGACCTTGCGGACCCGGTCGCGGTGCAGGAAGAGGAGGCGCCAGTCGCCCATCGCCTGCGTCTCGCTCAGCGTGAGCCCCACCTGCTCGGAGTTGGCGAGCAGCAGCTCGATGTTCTTCAGGATCGACGCCTTGGCCCGCTCCACCTCCTCGGCGCTCGGCGCGCGCGCCGTCACGTCGTCGATGGTGCGGAGCATCACGCGCTGCGCGGAGTCGAGCGACTGCTCCTGGCGCACCTGCGCGAAGCCGATGAGCGCGCCCGGCTCCTTGAGCTGGAAGTTGAAGGCGCCGGCCTGGGCGGCGAGCTTGCTCTCGACGAGCGCCTTGTGCAGCCGCCCCGACGGCACGTCGCCGAGCACCTGCGTGAGCACGTCGACGGCGGCGAAGTCCGCGTGCGAGCCGGCGGGGACGTGGTAGACGGCCATCGCCGCCTGCACGTCGCCCACGCGCCGCAGCGTCACCATCCGCTCGCCGTCCTGCGTGGGCTCGGCGGTGTAGGTGGCGAACAGCAGGTTGCCGCGCTCGAGCGAGCGGGCGGGCTTCGGGATGCGCCCGAACTTCTCCTGGATGAGGCGCAGCGTGCGCGCCTCGTCGAACTTGCCGGCCACCACGAGGAGCGCGTTGTCGGGCTGGTAGTAGCGGCGGTAGAAGGCCTGCAGCCGCTCGATGGGCACGTTCTCGAGGTCGGCCCGCGCGCCGATGGTGGAGTTCCCGTAGTTGTGCCAGAGGTAGGCCGTGCTCATGGTGCGCTCCAGGAGCACGGCGAACGGGTTGTTCTCCCCGCTCTCGAACTCGTTGCGCACCACGGTCATCTCGCTGTCGAGGTCCTTGCGGGCCACGAAGCTGTTGACCATCCGGTCGGCCTCGAGGTCGAGCGCCCACTCGAGGTTCGCGTCGGTGGCCGGCACGGTCTCGAAGTAGTTGGTGCGGTCGAACCAGGTGGTGCCGTTGGGGCGGGAGCCGTGCTCGGTGAGCTCCTGCGGGATGTTGGGGTGCTTCGGCGTCCCCTTGAACAGCAGGTGCTCGAGCAGGTGCGCCATGCCGGTCTCGCCGTAGCCCTCGTGCCGCGACCCCACCATGTAGGTGATGTTGACCGTGGCGGTCGGCTTGGACGCGTCGGGGAAGAGGAGCACGCGGAGGCCGTTGGCGAGCCGGTACTCGGTGATCCCCTCGACGGACGTGACCCGGACGGGGGTGGCGGTCGTCGCCGCAGGTGCGGCGCGGCGCGCGGGGGCGGCCTGGGCCCCGGCCGGCGCGAGGGGGGCGAGGGGCGCCGCAGCGGCGGCGACGGCGAGCGCGAGTCTCGCGAAGCGCGGTCTGGTGAGCATGAGGCTGCTTGGGTAGGAGCCGTTAGGCTGGTGGCGGAGCGGCCTCAATCCTCGGCGCGGGCCGGCGCGTGTCAAGGCGGCCGGGACCAGTCGCGGACGGGCTCGTGGTGAGCGGCGCGCCGCGCGGCGGCCGTGGTCGCCACGCGCTCGCCGCCGCGGTCCGGTGACAATTTCCTGACACATCGACGTGAAACTTTACCGGGGCAGCACGTGTCCTATTCTGTGTCCCCCGCCGATCCCGGCTCCCAGGAGAACTGCGTGGACGAGTTGATGCAGCGTCTACAGGACGCGCTGGGCGACACCTTCCGGATCGACCGCGAGCTGGGCGGCGGCGGCATGAGCCGGCTCTTCGTCGCCACCGAGCAGTCGCTCGACCGCCAGGTCGTGGTCAAGGTGCTCTCGCCGGAGCTCACGAGCGAGGTGAGCACCGCGCGCTTCAAGCGCGAGAGCGCGGTCACCGCGCACCTGCAGCACCCGCACATCCTCCCGGTGCTGGCGGCCGGCGCCCGCCACGGGCTGCTCTACTACGTGATGCCCTTCGTCGCCGGGGAGTCGCTCCGCCACCGGCTGACCCGCGAGGGGCAGCTCCCCATCGCCGACGTGGAGCGGCTGCTGCGCGAGATGGCCGACGCCCTCGCGTACGCGCACGCGCTCGGCGTGGTGCACCGCGACATCAAGCCGGAGAACATCCTCCTCCAGGGCGAGCACGCCGTGCTCGCCGACTTCGGCATCGCCTGGGCGCGCAGCGGGGCGCTGCAGACCGCCGGCGGCACGCACCGGCTCACCGAGGGGGGCGCGGCGATGGGGACCCCCGGCTACATGTCGCCCGAGCAGGCCGCCGGCGAGCAGGACCTGGACGCGCGCTCCGACATCTACGCCCTCGCCGTGGTGGGCTACGAGATGCTCTCCGGGCGCCCGCCGTTCGTGGGGCCCACGGCGCGGTCGGTGATCACGGCGCACCTGAGCGAGGCGCCGCGGCCGCTCGCCGAGCTGCGCGACGACACCCCGCCGGCGCTCGCCGCGGCGCTCGCCACCGCGCTCGCCAAGGCCCCCGAGGACCGGTTCCAGACGGCGGCGGAGTTCCGCGACGCGCTCGGCACCGGCACCTTCGCCGTCCCCGGCGCGCGCCGGCGCGCCCGCGCCCGGCGGCGCACCTGGCTGGCCACCGCCGGCGTGGTCGCGCTGGCGCTGGGCGGGGTGGCCGCCTACGCGCGGCGCGGGGGCGCGAACGCCCTCGACCCGAACCTCGTCGCGGTCGCCCCCTTCGACGTGCTCGACCCGCGCAACGCCGTGTGGCGGGAGGGGATCGTCGACGTCCTCTCCGCCAACCTCGACGGCGCGGGGCCGCTGCGCACCCTCTCGCCCACGGTGGCCGTGCGGCGCTGGAACGGGCGCGCCGACGCCGAGGCCGCCACCGAGTTCGGCCGGCGCACCGGCGCGCGGCTCACCGTGTTCGGGCGCATCGTGCCCGCCGGGGCCGACTCGCTGCGCATCACCGCGACGCTCTGGGACGTGGCGGCGGCGCGCTCGCTCGGCGAGTTCGAGCTGCGCGACGTGTCGTCGCGCATGGACCGGATGGCGGACTCGCTCACCTTCGGCATCCTCCGCCAGCTCAACCAGACGCGCGCCATCGCCTCCGTGCGCCAGGGCGCCCTCGCCACCACCTCGCTGCCGTCGCTCAAGGCGTACCTGCAGGGGGAGCAGCACTTCCGCCGCAGCGACTGGGACTCGGCGGCCTTCTACTACGAGCGCGCGCTGGCCACCGACAGCACGTTCGCGCCGGCGCTCCGCCACCTGAGCGGCGCGCTCTCCTGGGGGATGACGGGGGAGGACGTGGAGGAGCGCTACTCGTACGCCCTCAAGGCCGGGCTCTACAACCGCGGCCTGGCGCCGCGCGAGAGCCTGCTGGTGGTGATCGACTCGCAGCTCGCCGCCCTCTCGCTGGCGGGGAAGACGCAGAGCGCGCCGATCCCGATCGCCGAGCGCCTCTTCGCCACGCTCGACACGGCGACGCGCCGCTTCCCGGACGACCCGGAGGTGTGGTTCAAGCTCGGCGACGCCCGCTTCCACTACCTCGCGTTCGCGCCCGGGGAGACGTACGCGCGGGCGCGCGAGGCGTTCGACCGCTCGCTCGCCCTCGACTCGGCGTTCGCCCCGTCGTACATCCACCCGATCGACCTGGCGATCCGCGACCAGGACCTCGAGGGGACGCGCCGCTACATCCGCAACTACCTGGCGCTCGACCCGCGGGACTACAACGCCGCCAGCGTCCGCCTGCTCGCCGCCCTCATCGACCCGCCGGAGAGCGGGCCGGTGGCGCTCGACAGCGCCGTCGCCGGGATGTCGCCCGAGGCGGCGATCAGCACCTACACCGCGGTGATGAACTGGCTGGACGACCGCGAGACGGCCGTGCAGCTCGCGCGGGCGCTCGGCGCGGTGAAGCGCGACGGCGGCAGCGGCGGCGAGGCCGGCGGCATGTCGCACAAGCAGCTGCTCCCGCTCGCCCTCGCGTACCGCGGGCACGTGCGCGCGGCGTGGGCCGCGTACGACACGCTGGCCTACCCGGTGCTCGCCGAGCTCGCCCTGCTCGGCGGCGCCCCCGCCGACAGCGCCGACGCCCACATGCGCCGCTGGCTCGACCGCGCCCGCCCCGGGCGCGCCCTCGCGGCCATGCGCTGGTGGGTGGAGCGGGGCGACACGATCTCGCTCGCACGCCTGGTGCGGCGCCTGGAGAGCGAGGAGACGCCGATGCTGATGCCGGCGGACGTGGCCGGCGCGCGCGCCCACCTCGCTCTCGCGCGGCGCGACACCGCCGCCGCGCTCGCCGAGCTGGAGACGATGTCCGACAGCGTGTGCGAGGCGACGTTCTGCTATCAGTACCGGCTCACCAAGGCGCAGCTCCTCTCGGCGCTGCGGCGCGACGAGGAGGCCGCGCGGCTGCTGGCGAGCGAGTTCCCGCCGACGATGCCGAGCCGGATACTCTGGACGCTGGAGCGCGGGCGCGTAGCCGAGCGGCGCGGCGCGCGGGCGGCGGCGGTGGACGCCTACTCCTTCGTGGTGGACGCGTGGGAGCGTGCCGACCCCTCCCTCCAGCCCGCCGTGGCCGAGGCGCGCGCCGGCCTGCGCCGGCTGGGCGCGGACGAGCGGGTGGGAGTGCCGCTGAAGAGCTGAAAGGGCGAGGGACGAGGCACGAGGGAGGAGGCACGCGGTGACGGCCACGGCGGCCGCCGTCACCGCGTCCCTCTCATCTCGTGCCTCGTCCCTCGCCCCACCTCCTCTGGCTGCCCGGCCCGGTCCGCCCTATACTGGCGGAACATCCGCCGTCGAGCGTACCGCGTGCAGGCATCCCGCCACGACCGGTTCGCGAGCGCCATCGGCGCTCAGTACGAGATCGAGCGCGCGCTCGGCCGCGGCGGCGCGGCCACGGTCTTCCTCGCGCACGACCGCAAGCACGACCGGTGCGTGGCCATCAAGGCGCTCCATGCCGAGCTGACGCTGGCCCTCGGCGCCGAGCGCTTCCTGGCGGAGATCCGGCTGCTCGCCCGCCTCACGCACCCCTACATCCTCCCCCTGTACGACTCCGGCGAGGCGGCCGGGGTGCTCTACTTCGTGATGCCGTACGTGTCCGGGGAGAGCCTGCGCGAGCGGCTCGAGCGCGAGGGGCGCCTGCCGGTGCCGGACGCGCTGCGCATCGCGCGGCAGGTGGCGGAGGCGCTCGGCTACGCGCACGCGGAGAACGTCGTCCACCGCGACATCAAGCCCGAGAACATCCTGCTCACGAGCACGCACGCGCTCGTCGCCGACTTCGGCGTCGCGCGGGCCATCAGCCGCGCGGCCGACCAGCGGACGACGGCCGCCGGCGTGGCCGTGGGCACGCCGGCGTACATGAGTCCCGAGCAGGCCGCCGGCGAGACGCACATCGATGGGCGCGCGGACATCTACTCGCTGGCCTGCGTGCTGTACGAGATGCTCGCCGGCGCGCCGCCCTTCACCGGGCCCACGCCGCAGGCGGTGATCGCCAGCCGCTTCAACAGCCCGCCGCCGCGCGTGACCGCGGCGCGCCCGGCGGCGCCGGCGCGCGCGGAAGCGGCGATCGTGCGGGCGCTCGCCCTCCTTCCCGCCGGCCGCCACGCGACGGCGGCGGAGTTCGCCGCGGCGCTGCCGGCGCCCGACGAGGCGGCGACCTCCCGCGGCCGCTGGCGCTGGTGGCCGTTCGCGGTGGTGTGAGCGGTCACCCGGGCCGGCGGCGTGCGCGCCGCCCGGCCCGGGCGCGCGCCTACGGCCTCGGCGGCGGCTGGGTCGCCGTCGCCGCGCCGGCGGCCTCGCGGCCGGCGGCGGGCGTGTTCGGGATCGCGGCGGTGCTGTTCTGCCCCTGGCGGTCACCGGCGACGCCCGGCTGGCCGGTGCGCTGCGAGACGCCGGCGGTGCTGTCCGGGGTGCCGGGGGTCGACGGCGTCACGACGGTGGCCGGCGCGGCCGCGCCAGTGTCGGCGTCGCCGGCGTAGTCGTCGCGCCCGCCCTTCGCCTCGCAGGCGGCCACCGCCGCCAGGGCGGCGAGGGCGGCGGCCCGTCGGACGAGCGGTGCGTGCAGATGGATGCGCATCGGGTCTCCGTGAGTGGGCGCCGCCGCTACGGGCGCGGCGGCGTGGTGGCGCGGGCGCGCGTCGTGTCGCCGGCGGTGGCGCCGGCACCCGCCGTGTCGGTGCGGCCGCGCTGGGCGGCGCTGTCCGCGGGCGACGGCATGCCGCCGGAGGGGGCGGCGGGGCCGCGCGCGGCCATCGTGTCGCCCATGGCGCCGCCGGTGCCGGGGGCTCCGTAGCCGGGCGTCTGGCCGATGGAGGCGCCCTGCGCCGAGCCGGCACCGCCGGCCGCCGAGTCGTCGCCGGTACCATCGTCGCCGGTCTTGCCGCAGGCGGTGAGCGCCGCAGCGGCGACGAGGACGAGCAGCGGGCGGGTGAGGAAGGGTGAGGTCATGACCTGTGGTGGTGGATGGGTCGCGTGCCGGTGTCTCCTGGCGCCGCCGCCGCGCAAGCTCGAGCGCGCGCCGCCCCGGCGCCAGCCCCCTTCCCGCTCGCGCCGGGCGTGATGCCACGGGGGGCGCGACGTCGCGCCCCCCGCCCGTGCGATGCCCGGATCAGGCGGCGCCGCCCAGCTTGCCCTGGATCTCCTGGGCGCGCTGGAGGTGCCCCTGCACCTTCGGGATGGCCTTCTGGATCAGCGCCTTCAGCTCGGCGTTCTGCGCCTGCGTCTCGAAGCGCTGCAGGTTGTCGAGCGTCGACTGGTGCGCCTGCACCTGGAAGGTCATGTACTGCCGGTCGAGCTCCGCGCCGGTCGCCGACTTGAGCGCGGTCGTCACCGAGTCGGTCATCTTCTGCATCGCGTCCGCCTGCGGCGGCGCCTGCGGCGTCACGTTCAGCTTGGTCGCCAGCTTGTCCGCCTCGCCCTGCATGGCGGTGTGGTCCTTGACCATGTCGGCCGCGAACGTCTTCACGCTCGCGTCGGCGACCTTCCCCTGCACCGCCTTGCTGGTGCCGATCTCGGCGGCGTTCGACATGCCGATCATCGAGAAGATGTTCGCGTCGCTCAGCGCGGCGTCGGCGGGCGCGGCGCCGGTGGTGCTCCCCATCGAGCCGCCGGTCATCGAGGTGTCGCCGCCCATCGTCGCGCTCCCCGCCACGGCCGAGTCGCCCGCCCCCGCCGCTGCCTCGTCGTCCCCCCCGCCACCGCAGGCGGTCACGGTCAGCGCGGCGCCGAGCACGAGCATTCGTCCGAGTCCCTTGATGTCGTACAGCATGGCCAGCCCCCTTCAGGAAATATGTGGTCCCTTGGATCGCACCATCGGTCGAGCACGCCACTCGTCGGGCAAGACCCGTGCTCTGGATCACCATTCCTGGCGGGGAGCACGGGCCGGCTGCGCGCGTGGCGGCCGTTGCGCGCCGATCGACGCAGTCGGGCAGATCGGGACCTCGGGCGGGTGCGCGCGTGACCTCCGTCACGCGCCGGCTGCGACCCCGCGCACAGGCGATACCTCCGGCCGCGCGCGTCGTCATGAGGTGAATCGACGAACACGAGCGCCGGCGCTCCACGCGTGACGGCGATCACATCAGGGCACCAGCGTGCACCAGGAGGTCGTCCCATGCACAACCGCCATCGCCTCATGCTTCTCGCCGCCGTCGCGCTCACGACGGCCTGCAACCGCGAGCAGGAGCGGCTCGCCCAGGCGCGCGCCGACAGTCTGCAGGTCGCCACGGCGGAGCAGCTGCGCCTGACGACCGCGCTCTCCGCGCAGAAGGACTCGCTCACGCGCATCATCTTCGAGGCGGACGACTTCATCGTGCAGATCGACAGCCAGATCCGCACCGTGAAGGGGCTCCCCGCCGCCAAGCGCGGCAAGAAGGCGCTCGAGAGCCCGATGGAGGAGCAGCTGCAGCGGCGCAAGGAGACGCTCGCGCGCGTCGAGGCGCTGGTGAAGCGCACGAAGCAGACGGCGGCGCAGCTCGCCGACAGCCGCCGCCGCGAGCAGCAGCTCAAGGGGGAGAACGCGCAGCTCCAGGCGCGCATCGAGGAGGACCAGAAGATGATCGCCGAGCTGGGCGCGACGGTGCAGCGCCAGCTCGCGACGATCGGCGAGATGGAGGTGCGCATCGACAGCCTGGAGGCCGAGACGATGGCGATCGGCACCGTGCACTACCGCGCGTACTACGTGGTGGGCACGGAGAAGGAGCTCCTCCAGAAGGGCGTGGTGGTGCGCGAGGGCGGCGCGAACCTGCTGGTGGCGCGCCCCGGGCGCACGCTGGTGCCGGCGCGCACGCTCGACCCCAAGGCCTTCACGCAGATCGACCGGCGGCAGATCCGGGAGATCCCGCTCCCCGACTCGACGAGGCACTACCGCGTCGTCTCGCGGCAGAGCCTCGACGCGGCGGAGGTCGCGGAGCGCGACAAGGCGACGTTCCGCGACGCCAAGCTGAAGATCACCGACGCGGACCGCTTCTGGAGCGACTCGCGCTACCTGATCCTCGTGCAGCGTTAGGCTGCACTGGGGGGGAAGGAACGGAGCGCGGGGGCCGGCGGATGCCGGCCCCCGCGCCCGCTTCCGGGCAGGGCGTCAGGGCTTGAGGACCACCTTGATGCACCCCTCCTTCTTGTCGCGGAAGGTCCTGTACAGCTCCGGCGCGTCGTCGAGCGGGGCGCGGTGCGTGATGACGAACGAGGGGTCGATCTCCCCCGCCTCGATCTTGCGGAGCAGCGGCTGCGTGTAGCGCTGCACGTGCGTCTGCCCCATGCGGATCGAGAGCCCCTTGTTCATCGCGCCGCCGAAGGGGACCTTGTCGATGAAGCCGACGTAGGCGCCGGGCACCGAGACGGTGCCGCCCTTCCGGCAGCAGTAGAGCGCCTCGCGCAGGACGTGGGCGCGGTCGGTGCCGAGCTTGAGCGTCTTCTTCGCCTTGTCGAGCACCGCGTCGACGCTGCCGTGCGAGTGCGCCTCGCACCCCACCGCGTCGATGCAGCGGTCGGGGCCGCGCCCGCCGGTGAGGTCGAGCAGCCGCTCGTAGACGTGCTCGTCGTCGAAGTTGATCGTCTCGGCGCGCCCGTGCCGCTCGGCCATCGCCAGCCGCTCGCGCACGCGGTCGATGGCGATCACCCGCCCGGCGCCGAACATCCACGCGCTCTGCATCGCCATCTGCCCCACCGGGCCGGCGCCCCACACGGCCACGGTGTCGCCGGGCTCGATCTCCGCGTTCTCCGCCGCCATGTAGCCCGTGGGGAAGATGTCGGAGAGGAAGAGCACCTTCTCGTCGGGCAGGTCGCTCTCCACCTTCTGCGGCCCCACGTCCGCGAAGGGGACGCGCAGGTACTCCGCCTGCCCGCCCGCGTAGCCGCCCAGCATGTGCGAGAAGCCGAACAGCCCGGCCGGCGAGTGCCCCATCGCCTTCCGCGCGACCTCGGCGTTCGGGTTCGAGTTGTCGCAGAGCGAGAAGAGCTTCTTCTCGCAGAAGAAGCAGCTGCCGCAGGAGATGGTGAACGGCACGACGACGCGGTCGCCCTTCTTCAGGTTCTTCACCGCGCTCCCGACCTCCTCGACGATCCCCATCGGCTCGTGCCCGAGGATGTCCCCCTTCTGCATCGTCGGCATGTAGCCGTCGAGCAGGTGCAGGTCGGAGCCGCAGATGGCGGTGGCGGTGATCCTCACGATCGCGTCGCGCGGGTTGAGGATCTGGGGATCGGGGACGGTGTCGACGCGAACGTCGTCCTTGCCGTGCCAGACGAGTGCTTTCATGAAGCTCCTGCCGCGAGTGGGTGTCGGGACCGCGAACGCGGCCGAATGGGCGGCGCGTAGGCGCATGCCTCATGCCGCGGCGCGCCACGCCAGGTGACACGCGAGCGCCCCGCGTTCCAGGGGCGGGGCGCTCGGCGTGAACTACGGCTCTCGGCTCTCGGCTCTCGGCTCTCGGCTGGATGCGGAGTGCCGAGGAGGGGTCGCTGCGCGCCGGCGCGGCGCCTAGCCGGCCTGCGAGACCCGGGCGGCGCGGCGGCGCCGCACCGCCGGCGACGTGAGCGCGAAGAGCGTGAAGCCGGAGAGCACCGTCACCAGGCCGAGCACCGAGAAGGAGCGCAGCACGAGGTTGTTGAAGTCGTCGCGCCCCTGGTAGTCCATGGTGTGCAGCATCCAGAGGAAGTCGAAGACGCGCCACCGGTCGTTGCGCACGCGGACGACGCGCCCCAGCTCGGCGGGCACGTACGCGGTGGCGCCCTCCTCGTGCGCGAAGCGTACGGCCCATGCGGGGAGCGGCTGCGCCCGGTACTCGTGGTGCGTGCCCACGTTCCCGGCCGTGAGGTACTCCACGCTCCGCACCGGCGCGTGGCCGGCGAACTCGCGGCGGGCGATGGCCACCGCCTCGTCGCGTCCGACCGGGGGGCGCAGCGCGCCGGTGGCGGCGTCGGCGAGCTGCGTGCGCCGCGCGGTGCCGTCGCCCTCGCGCGCGAGGTAGTGCACCCGGTAGACGGGGCGGTCGAGGATGGTCACGAGCTCGACGCCGGTGAGCGAGTCCACGCGCCCCTGGCCGCGGAGCGCCGCCAGGGCGACCGCCGGCGAGGCGAGCGGCAGGTCGGGGCCCAGGGCGCCGGGCGCGCGCAGCAGGTGGTCGCCGTGCACGCTGTCCAGCCGCGTCCAGCTGAAATAGAGGCCGCCCACCGTCCAGAGCAGGAACTGGATGCCGATGAA
>Ga0307415_100001394_pt1 | contig 11528 bp, 15 predicted proteins | sample DK1Cmetagenome_FD_204524 | JGI IMG/M metagenome (GOLD analysis project Ga0307415, IMG submission 204524) | Maize rhizosphere microbial communities from greenhouse at UC Davis, California, United States - DK15-C-2 | ecosystem: Host-associated > Plants > Roots > Rhizosphere > Soil | place: USA...
CCTGAGGCCGTGGTTGAAGCCGGCCATCAGGAAGAATGCGAAGAGGAGCACCTGCGCGATCCAGAGCGTGACGTGGAGGGCGCGGAGGCGCGGCCCGGAATGTGGCATCGTTGCGCTGGTCATGAACATGAATGGGATGGGGTGAGGGCCGCGTGGGACCGCGCGTCGGACGTCATCGCCCGTCGAGCGCCTTGCGGATCTGCGGGAGAACCTTGGTGGCGAGCAGCTCGATGCCCCGGAGGAAGGTGGCGTGCGGCATCCCGCCGACATCCATCTGGAGGATCTGCCGCGAGTGGCCGAGGAGCTCGTGAAGGTGCAGGATGCGGTCGGCGATCTCGTCGGGCCCGCCGGCGAACACCATCCCACCTGGCTCGAGGTCGCGCGCCCGGCCCGCGGGTACCCGCATCGGGCGACCGATCTCCGCCGAACCTGTCTCGAACATCCGAGCCTCGTGCGCGAAGTAGGTCGCCTTCGCGTCGCTGTCGTTCTCGGCGACAAACCCGTGCACCGCCACGGCGACGTCGGCGGCATCGGCGGGGTGACCGACCTTGGACCACGCGTCGCGGTAGGCGCGGCCGTACTGCGCCCAGTGCTCCGGCGTGCCGCCGAGGATGCCGAGGAACATCGGCAGGCCGAGTTCGACCGCGCGCAGCACTGACTTCGGGCTGCCGCCGGTGCCAAGCCAGATCCGGAGGGGCTGCTCAGGGCGTGGCACCACCAGCGTGTCCTCGAGGGGCCGGCGCCGGTGTGGCCCGCTCCACGTGACCCGCTCGTGGCGGTTCAGCGCGATGAGCAGCTCGAGCTTCGAGCTGAAGAGCGTGTCGTAGTCGCGCTCGTCGAAGTCGAAGATCGGGAAGGTGATCGCTGACGATCCCCGGCCGGCGACGACGTCGATGCGACCCGGCGCGAGCGCTGCGGCGGTGGCGAGCTGCTGGAAGACGCGGATCGGCTCGTCGGTAGACAGCACCGACACCGTCGTGCCGAGCTTGATCGCGCGCGTCGACGCCGCTGCGGCGACGACGAGCGACGTCGGCGACGACACCGGCATCGAGCGGGTGTGGTGCTCGCCGAAGCCGAAGAAGTCGAGGCCGACCTCTTCGGCGACGCGCACCGCTTCGAGGGCGTCCCGGATCGCCTGCGCGGTGGGGCCGTAGCCGCCGTCCGCGGCGCGAGGCGTGTTGCCGAACGTGTAGACGCCGAGCTCGAACGTCCTCTTGGGTCTAGGGGCGATTCCTTCCATCCGCTGCGTCGCCCGTGACATGGCGCCTGATCGTGCGTAAGTTCCTTCTCGTAACCATCGTAACGTAGAGGCGGCGGGTGGCGCGGAGAAGAACGCACGCACACGTGCCTCGGTGATATGGAGGTAACCATGGCCACACCCCCAGCACGCACGAGGGCTCGCGCACCGCGGACGGCCTCAGCGGGCACAGCGGCGCGCGTGCCGTCTCCGTCGTCGGCCCCGCGCGCCGCGCCCGCGCACGATCCGCTCGGCTGCCGCGCGCACGAGGTGCTCGCGCGGGTCGGCGACAAGTGGTCGGTCTACGTCATCCACGTGCTCGGCGAGGCGGGCACGCTCCGCTTCGGCGAGCTGCGGCGGCGGGTGGAGGGGATCAGCCAGCGGATGCTCACCGTGACGCTCCGGAGCCTGGAGCGGGACGGCCTCGTGTCGCGCGCGATGTACCCCGAGGTGCCGCCGCGCGTCGAGTACGCCCTCACGCCGCTCGCGATGACGCTCCGCGGCATCGTGGGGCAGCTCGTCGAGTGGTCGCAGGCGCACCTGGCGGAGATCGACGCGGCGCGCGCGCGCTACGACCGGCAGACGCCGGGGTGGTCGACGGTGTCGGGATGAGCATCGGCGGCCACGGGGTCGCCGATGCAGGTGACGCCACCACCCCCGCGACGGCCGGCAGCAACCTGCTTCGCGAGATGCGGTCGAAGTACCTGGCCGAGCGCCCCAATATCTCGCGCTTGGAGCGACGAGCGGCGAGGAGCCCAAACGGGCCCTCGCCGCTCGTCTTGGATACGAATCCCGTTACAAGTACCGGCGAAACCACGCCGGAGCGCGAGTGGATTTTGTAGCGGCCTGGCCGCCCCAACCGCGCGCAGCCAATGGCAGTAGGTGCGCGCCAGCTACGCCCGCACCAACTTCTTGTACGCGATCCGGTGCGGCTGGTCGGCGTCGGGGCCTTTGCGCCTGCGCAAATCCTCGACATAAGCCTGGAAATTCCCCTCGAACCACACCACCTCGGAGTCCCCCTCGAACGCCAGGATGTGCGTGGCGATGCGGTCCAGGAACCACCGGTCGTGCGAGATCACCACCGCGCAGCCGGCGAAGTCGAGCAGCGCCTCCTCCAGCGCGCGCAGCGTGTCCACGTCCAGGTCGTTCGTCGGCTCGTCGAGCAGGAGCAGGTTCGAGCCCGTCATCAGCGTCTTCGCCAGGTGCAGCCGGTTGCGCTCCCCGCCCGAGAGGCTCCCCACCACCTTCTGCTGGTCGGTGCCCTTGAAGTTGAAGCTGGAGAGATACGCGCGGGTGTTCATCTCCTTCTTGCCGACGAGGATGGTCTCGTTGCCGCCGGAGATCTCCTGCCACGCCGTCTTCTTCGGGTCGAGCGTGCGGGTCTGGTCCACGTAGCCCAGCACCACCGTCTCGCCGATCCGGAGCGTGCCCGCGTCGGGCGTCTCGGCGCCGGTGATCATCCGGAACAGCGTCGTCTTCCCCGCCCCGTTCGGCCCGATGATGCCGACGAGCCCGCCGCGCGGCAGGGAGAAGCTCAGGTCCTCGAACAGCAGCTTGTCACCGAACGCCTTGCGCAGCCCGTCGGCGATCACGACGTCGTTGCCGAGGCGCGGCGCCGGCGGGATCACGATCTCGTTCTGCGCGATCCGCTCCTGCTGCTTCTCGCTCGCCAGCTCCTCGTACTTCTGAATGCGCGCCTTGCTCTTGGACTGCCGAGCGCGGGGCGACATGCGCACCCACTCCAGCTCGCGCTCCAGCGTGCGCTGCCGGGCACTCACCTGCTTCTCCTCCTGCGCGAGCCGCGTACGCTTCTGCTCCAGCCAGCCGGAGTAGTTCCCCTCGTACGGCACGCCGCGCCCCCGGTCGAGCTCGAGGATCCACTTGGCGACGTTGTCGAGGAAGTAGCGGTCGTGGGTGATCGCCACCACCGTCCCCTTGAATTCGGCGAGGAAGTGCTCGAGCCACGCCACGCTCTCGGCGTCGAGGTGGTTCGTCGGCTCGTCGAGGAGGAGCATGTCCGGCTCCTCGAGCAGCACGCGGCACAGCGCGACGCGGCGGCGCTCGCCGCCGGAGAGCGTGCTCACGTCGGCGTCGGCCGGCGGCAGCCGCAGCGCGTCCATCGCCACCTCGACCTTGTTGTCGAGGTTCCACAGGTCGTGCGTGTCGATGTACTCCTGCACACGCGCCTGCTCCTCCATCAGCTTGTCGAAGTCGGCGTCCGGCTCGGCGAATGCGGCGCTGATCTCGTTGAAGCGCTCTAACATCCGGCGCTGCTCACGCAGCGCCTCTTCCACGTTGCCGCGCACGTCCTTGGTGGAGTCGAGCTGCGGCTCCTGCGGCAGGTAGCTGATGCGCGTGCCCTTGTGCGGCCACGCCTCGCCCTGAAAGTCCTGGTCGACGCCGGCCATGATGCGGAGCAGCGACGACTTGCCGGCGCCGTTGGGCCCGAGCACGCCGATCTTGGCGCCGGGGTAGAACGAGAGCCAGATGTCGTCAAGGATCACCCGCGACGGCGGGACGACCTTGCGCAGGCCCTTCATGACGTAGATGAACTGAGGTGCCACGGGAATGCCTCGAAAACGGGGGTACTTGGGGCGCTACGTGGGGCAGGGGGCCTACTCGGCACCCCACCCCGAGAGCCGGCTCAGGCCGCGTCCTCTCACAAATGTAATGGGCCGAGCCACGCCCCGAGCCGGGCCATCGCGCCGTGCCTACAGCCCCTTCGCCAGGCGGTAGTACAGATCGTTCCAGCGCAGCTCCTTCTTGAAGCTCGACACGGTGGTGTTCTCGTCGATCAGCAGGAACTCTATGCCTGCGAGCTCTGCGAACTCGCTACCGCTGGACGCGACCGCCGCCGTCACCGTATAAGAGGGCTTCCACCTCGGCGACCGTCACCCGGTTGACGTCGCCGGGAATCGAGTGCTTGAGGCAGGACGCCGCCGTCGCGAACTCGAGCGCGGCCGCGGCGTCCGGGTAGGCCTGAAGGCCGTAGAGGAAACCCGCCGAGAAGGCGTCGCCGGCTCCCACACGATCCACCATGTCAGTGATCTCGTAACGCCGACTCGTCACGAACCGCGTGCCGTCGAACAGGCACGCCGACCAGCCGTTGCGGCTCGCACTGTGGCTCTCGCGGAGCGTGATCACCTGCACCTGCAGACTCGGGAACTCCGCCAGCGTTCGTTCGGCCAGCGCCCGGTAGTGTTCGGGGTTCGGCCCGCCGTCCGGCAGGTCGGCGGGGCACGCCGGGCTCGGGACTCCGAGCACCCGCTGGCAGTCCTCTCGCCCCGCGATGCCGACATCGACGTGGTGCATGATGTCGCGCATGACCTCGGGCGCCGAGCTGCCGTAGCGCCACAGCGTCGCGCGGTAGTTGTAGTCGCACGAGACCGTGAGGCCGCGGGCGCGAGCCGCCGTGGCCGCCGCCAGGCAGAGGCGCGCGGCCGACGCGCTCACGGCCGGCGTGATGCCGCTGACGTGGAACCAGCCGGCGCCGGCGAACACCGCGTCCCAGTCGAACGCCTGCGGCCCGGCGGTCGCGAAGGCGGAGCCGGCACGGTCGTAGATCACGCGCGACGGCCGGTGCGCCGCGCCGGTCTCGAGATAGTAGACGCCGAGGCGGTCCCCCTGCCGGACGACCTGGCGGGTGTCGACGCCGCCGCGCCGCAGCTCGGCTACCGCGGCGTCGCCGAGCGGCCCTTCCGGCAACACCGTGGCCATCGCGGCCGGCACGCCGAAGCCGGCGAGCGACATGACGACGTTCGCCTCGGCACCGCCGAAGGTCGCCTCGAGCACCGGCGTCTGGAACAGCCGCTCGTGCCCGGGCGACTTCAGCCGCAGCAGGATCTCGCCCAGTGCCACGACCCGCGCCCCGCGTGCGGGCGGCGCGCTGCCGCCCACGGCGGCTCCGCTCACGCCGGCCTCACTCACGGCACCCGCCGGCACGCGGCGACGGCGGCGACGGTCTGCGCGACCTCGTCGCGGATACGGTCGAACTGCCGGGCGCGGATCCAATCGGCCGGCGCCATCCACGAGCCGCCGCACGCCGCGACGCGCTCGAACGCCAGGTACTCGGCCAGCGCCGCGCGGGTGATGCCGCCGGTGGGCATGAACGCCACGCCGCCGTACGGCGCGGCGATCGCCTTGAGGAACGGCAGCCCGCCCATCGGCTCCGCCGGGAAGAACTTGAGCGCCCCGAGCCCCGCGTCGAGCGCCGCCTCGATCTCGCTGGGCGTGCAGACACCCGGGAAGACCGGGATCTCGCGCGCGAGGCAGTAATCCACCGTGCGACGGTTGAAGCCCGGCGCGACGACGAACCGCGCGCCGGCGGCGGACGCCTCGGCCGCCTGCATCGGGGTCAGGACCGTGCCCGCGCCGACCAGCAGCTCGGGCTGCGCGGCGGCCATGCGCCGCAGCGCTTCGAGCGCGCCCGGCGTGCGGAGCGTCACCTCGGCGCAGGGCAGCCCGCCGTCGACCAAAGCGGCGGCGAGCGCCTCGGCGTCCGCCGCGTCGTCGATCACGATCACGGGCACGACGCCGAGCCGGCGAAACTGCGCGAGCGTACCGTGCGCGTGCGCGGCGCCCGGCCGCATGTCCTCCAGGGCCGCGTCGCCCGCGGCCGCACTCCGCCCGGGTGACGTCAGGTCGTGCGCGAGATCGCTTCGCATAGTCCGTAGAGGTAGGTCGCGCCGAGGGCGCGGTCGTGGAGGCCGTAGCCGGGACGGCCCGTCTCGCCCCAGATCATGCGCCCGTGGTCGGGGCGCATCGGGCCGGTGAAGTCCGTCTCGGCCAGGGCGCGGAGTGCGGCGTACATGTCCACGCGGCCGTAGCGGCTCGGGTGGTGCGTCTCCTCGAACCGACGGTCACCGGTGACCCGCACATCGCGGCAGTGGGCGAAGCGGCACGCCTCGTGCCGGCTTCCCCGACGCCTCCCGCTCCCTCGACATCCGGGGCCTGCGTATGCTCAGGCGTCGCGAGCTCCTTCAGTCCGACCACCCATCCTCCCGGCCTTCCATGAATACGCACAGGTACGATCCCCGCGCGCTCCTCGCCGTCGTCGCGCTGGTGGCGGCGGCGCAGGCCTGCCACCGGAACCAGCCGGCGGGTGCCGAATCCACGGCGGGCGCCCCCGGAATGGCATCGGCGGACAGCACCCACGAGATCCGATACCAGGGCGACTTCCACGCCCCGCTCGGCGTGCAGCTCTGGAGCTTCCGCGAGCAGGCGAAGGCGGACCCCGTGGCGATGCTGCGGATGGTCCGCCGTATGGGGCTCACCCACGTCGAGACGGCGGGCCTCTACGACATGCCCGCCGCGCAGCTCGCCGACGCCCTCAGGAATGCCGGCCTGCGCGCCACCTCGATGCACGTCCCCTACGAGGACTTCAAGAACCACCCCGACGTCGTGATCGCCAACGCGAAGGCGCTCGGCGTGAAGTGGGTCGGCGTGCCGTGGTACCCGCACGACGAGAAGAACGGCTTCACCGAGGCGGATGCGCGTCGGGCGATCGCGGACTTCAACCAGTTCGGCCGCACGCTGAAGGACGCGGGGCTCTCCTTCTTTTATCACAACCACGGCTACGAGCCCGTCCCCTACGGCGACGGCACGCTGCTCGACCTGATCATCCGCGAGACCGACCCGCAGCTCGTCCACTTCGAGATGGACGTCCTCTGGACCTGGCTGCCCAACGTCGACCCCGTGGCGCTCATCCAGAAATATCCCGGGCGGTTCCGACTGATGCACATCAAGGACATGAAGCCCGGCATTCCACGCGGCTCGCTCTCCGGCGGTATCCCCGATGAGCAGAAGTCCGTCATCGGCCAGGGGCAGGTGGACTGGTCCGCCCTCATGGCCGCCGCCGAGAAAGACGGCTTCGAGCACTACTACATCGAGGACGAGTCCACGGACCCGGTCGGGAACGTGCCGAAGAGCATCTCGTACCTGGAGAAGCTGAAGTACCCGGCAGGGGCATCGAGCTCCGGCGTCGTCAGGCCGTAGACCGGCTCCGTCACGGTCACCCGACGCCGGTGCGCCGCGCTCGCCCGGAGCCATGCCCCAAGGGCGGCTATCACGCGGCCGCATCATCCTTCGCGGCGCCCTACACGCGCTCGGGCTCGTCGATGACCTCGGCGTCTGGATCGGCGAGCAGGTCCCTGGAGCGCGTATCCGCGCCTGCGCCTACCCGCGCACCGACCGTGCGCTCGCCGCTCTCGCCGCCGAGGGCATAAGCGTGCTCGTGAACCTCCACGAGCGCGCGCACCCGGCTTCGCGCCTCGCCGCCCACAGCCTGCGCGAAGTCCACGTCCCCGTCCGCGACTTCACGGCCCCGTCGCCGGCGCAGCTCGAGGCAGCGCTCTCCGCCATCGAGGAGGCACATGCGGCCAACGAGGCTGTCGCCGTTCACTGTGGAGGTGGGCTCGGGCGAACCGGGACTGTACTCGCCTGCCACCTCGTTCGGCGGGGCCGCACGGCGGCGGCCGCGGTCGCCGAGGTGCGCGCCGCGCGGCCCGGCGCCATCGAAACGGCCGAGCAGCTCGCCGCGGTGCGCGCATACGCCGAACGGCTGGAGCAACGCGGGCAGCGCGATCCAGGGGAGAAATTCTAGTGCGGCGCGAGCTCGGCTGGCGTCAGCCCGCCGGACTGCTCGACCGGTTCAGGAATTCGCGAACCGCGTGTGTATCGAAGTGGAACATCCGCGACTCGACCACGCGGCCTTCGACCAGCCGGTGGATCGTGACCGCCGGCTGATCGAACCGTTCCCCCGTCGATGGGTTCCACGCACGCTGACGCCAGATGACGGCAACGCGGTCGCCATCGGCGATGATCTCCGGGGCGAGTCGGCGGTCCTCCTCGCCCTGCAACGGGTCCCACGTGGCGACGTAGCCGGCGGCGTGCCGCCGGACGCCGTCTGCACCGCGGTATTCTCCGCCATGCGGAAGGCTCGGCGCCTCGTGGATCACGGCAGCGCCGTCGTGCGCTAGCCAGACGGCGGCACCGTCGCGCCGCTCCACGGCCGCGTACAGGCGACGCACCGTCTCGGCGTTCCGCTCGGCGTCGTCCGTCCCCGCCACCCGCGCCGCGAGCGCGCCCCAGCCGTCGACGACGGGGAAGCACGGACGCACCTCGCCCACCAGCACGCCGCTCGCGACGGCCGGGTCGGCGGCGAGCGTGCGCTCCGCCTCGGCCCGGTCGCGGACGTTCAGCACGGCGACACCGCCGCCGTCATCGAGAAACGGGCCGGCGAAGACGAGCCGCCCCGCCTCGAAGAGTGCCTGCGCGTAGGCACGGTGCGGTCCCAGCGCCTGCTCGGTGACCGGCACACCGGCGACCCACGCCGGTCCTGGCCGGTAGAGCAGGACGTAATGCACGCCGGGTGCGGAGTCGGCGGTCGGCGGCGGCGTCGCGGACCCGAGCTGTTCCATCATCGTCGAATCTCCTCGGAGGAGGGTGCGCCAGGGCGCGCGGCGCCGTACGTGGGCGACGCCGCGAGCGCCCGGAACGCCATTGCGTCAGGCATCGGCGCGCGGCTCGACGACGACCTCGGTGCGCACGGAGTTCGCGACGTAGCACATCTCGTGTGCCTCGTGGTGCAGCGATGCCTCGGTCGCCGCGTCGAGTGCCGCGGCGGTCCCGCCGCCCGCAGCCGGAGCGTAGGTCACTCGCGGCCGTAGCACGACGCGCGTGATCGCGAGCCGGCCGTGCTCGTTGGGCGCCATCTCGCCCTCCGCCTCGTCGTCGTAGCGCTCGACTACTACGCCGCGCCTGGCCGCGAGGTACAGGAACGACAGCATGTGGCACGAGGAGAGCGCGGCCACGAGCGCCTCCTCCGGGTCCACGCCCGCCGGGTCGGCCATCGGCACACGGACGTGATGCGGCGAGGCGGACGTGGGCAGCTCCAGCCCGCCGTCGAAGCGCCAGTGGTGCGCGCGGCTGTAGCGGAGGTCAGTGAACGGCGCCTCGCGGCGCTCCCACGTCACGGTCGCGGTGTAGTGGGCCATGGCACAGTGCGGAAGCAGGTCGGAGAGCGGGGTCGCGGTCGACGGGTGACGTCATGTACTCACACGTTGGGTGCGCGCCTGCGTCGCCGCATGCACGAAGGCGGCGACGAGTGGCGGAAGCTTGTTGCGGAGCGCCGCCCGCTCGGGCTGAAAGAGCGTGGCCACGAAGAAGGGGTGGTCGCGCAGCTCGAGTGCGCGCACCTCGCCGCCCGCCCCGGTCGCCGTGACCCGGAAGCCCCGCGCCGTGATCGCCTCGCGGACCGCGGGGTTGAGGCCGTAGCGGCAGTGGTACTCCTCGTCGGCGGTCAGCCGTCCGTACGCGGCGGCGAGGTGCGAGCCGGGCGCGAGGTGCACTGTCTCCCCGGCCTCGACGAGCGCACAGGCGAGTGGCGTGATCACCGCGTCGGCGCCCTCGGGCTCAAGCTCGGCGTGCGACGCGGCGGTCCGGCCGAGCACCGAGCGCGCATACTCGAGCACCGCGTGCTGGAAGCCGCCGCACGTGCCGAGGAAGGGACGCCCGTGTTCGCGCGCGACGCGGATCGCGGCGAGCGCCCCCGCCGTGTGCCGGTACGGACTCGCCGGGACGCACCACACGCCGTCGAACCCGTCGAGCAGCGCCGCCGCCGCTTCGACGTCCGCCGGGACGCGTTCGGTCGGGAGCCACTCGGCGTCGACGGCGTGTCGGAGCGAGGCGCCGGCAAGCGCGAGCGCGACCGGGATGGCGCGGTGCGCGGTCACCGAGGGATCGTGGTCGCCGACAAGCGCGATCCGCGTTGCGGACGATGGTGCGGACGACGCGCTCATCCGAGGCCCTTGCCGAACGCGGCGTTCATCTCCGCGTACGACACGGCGCCCCCGAGGTGGCCGAAGGTGCCTTGCTCGGCGATCTCCCGCGCCGCCGCGAGGAACCCCGTCCACGCGGTGCGGGCGAGCGCGCCGCCGACGCTGATGCGCCGGACGCCGGCCGCAGCCAGCTCCGCGACGGTCGTGAAGTCGGTGCCCACGAGCACGTTCACCGGCTTCGGCGCGACCGCCGCCACCGCCGCGAGGACGGCGCCGAGGTCGCGGAGCCCGGGCGCGAAGAGGCAGTCGGCGCCCGCCTCGGCGAAGGCCCGCAGCCGGCGGAGCGTCTCCTCCAGGTCCGGCCGGCCGACGATGAACCCCTCGGTCCGCGCGGTGAGGAGCACGCCCGGCGCGGCACGGTCGAGCGCCTCGCGCGCCGCGCGCACGCGCTCGACGGCGAGAGCGAAGTCGAAGAGCGGCCGCGCGGGGTCGCCCGTCGCGTCCTCGACCGAGAGCCCCGCGACGCCCGTGCCGGCGGCGAGCGCCACGTGCGCGCCGACGACCTCGGGCTCGACAGCGAACGCGCCCTCGAAGTCGGCGTTGACCGGGACCGTGATAGAGGCGCTCACCGCGCGGAAGTGCGCGAGCGCCTCGTCGAGTGTGACGTGGTTGTCCGGACGCCCGAGCGTCCACGCGAACCCCGAGCTGGTCGTAGCGAGCGCCCGGAAGCCCATGCGCTCGAGGAGACGCGCGCTCCCGACGTCCCATGGGTTCGGGATCACGAAGCAGCCGGCCCGGTGCAGCTCGCGGAAGACCTGCACCGCCTCCGTCGCCTTCGACTCGGTCGTCATTGGCGCTCCGTTCCGTTGGGTGGAATGATCAGGCCGACTCGTACCCCGCGGCCAAGCGTCCGCATTCCTCGAGCGTGCGGCAGCGACAGTCGGCCGCGTGGTCGAGGGCGTCGCGCATTGCGTTGGCGCGGGCGATCAGGGCGTCGATCTCGGCGCGCTTCGCCGCCGCCCGATGCCGCCACCGCGCCGCCGGTGGGACGTCCGGCGCGGCGCGCACGAGCTCCCGCACCTCGGCGAGCGTGTAGCCGGCCTGCTGCGCGAAGCGGACAACGGCGAGACGGTCGAGCACGGCCTCGTCGTACACCCGCCGTCCCCCCTCGCGCCGCGGTGGCGGCAAGACACCCATCCGCTCGTAGTAGCGGACCGCCGAAGTGCGCAGCCCGGCGCGCTGCGCTACCTCGCCAATGCTCAGGCGGGTCGGGGAGTCGCCGCTCCACTGGCCGCGTACGCGGCCGCCGTCGTTACGAGTCACCGCGTCACCTCTTGACTTGAAGCCGACTTCAACGGCTAGACTGCGGAGTCATGCCTCAGCGCGGTCGCCATCGGACTGGGAGCGACCCGCTGCGGTCATCCAGATACTACCAAATACCGAAACGCTGGGCACACCATGACCACCCACGAGGACGTCATCGAGCCGCGGGACCCTGACGCGCGCTCCGTCAC
>Ga0307415_100001395_pt1 | contig 11528 bp, 14 predicted proteins | sample DK1Cmetagenome_FD_204524 | JGI IMG/M metagenome (GOLD analysis project Ga0307415, IMG submission 204524) | Maize rhizosphere microbial communities from greenhouse at UC Davis, California, United States - DK15-C-2 | ecosystem: Host-associated > Plants > Roots > Rhizosphere > Soil | place: USA...
GGCCCCCTGGCGCTCGGCCGCGACCAGGTACATGGCGAACAGCATCGGCGCCGGGCCGGAGATGGTCATGGAGGTGGTCAGCTCGTCCAGGGGCAGGCCGTCGAACAGCATCTCCATGTCGGCCACCGAGTCGACCGCCACCCCGCAGTGGCCGACCTCGCCGAGCGAGCGCGGGTCGTCGGAGTCGCGGCCCATCAGGGTCGGCATGTCGAAGGCGACCGACAGGCCGCCGCCACCCTGGGCGATCAGGTACTTGTAGCGCTCGTTGGTCTCACGGGCGTTGCCGAACCCGGAGAACTGCCGGATCGTCCAGGGCCGGCCGCGGTACATCGACGGGTACACGCCGCGGGTGAACGGGTACTGGCCGGGGACGCCGATCGAGGCGGCGACGTCGCGGTCGGGGTCGTCGAGGGGGTCGTAGAGGGGGGCGACCTCCTCGCCGGAGAGGGTGGTGAAGTCGGCCTCGCGCTCTCCGCCGGCCGCGTACCGCTCCTCCCAGCGCCGGCGCAGGGCGCGGAGTGCCTCGGGCCCATCGGCCCCGGTCACGGCGTCGTTGTCGGGCACGGTGGCCTCCTGTCGGCCGGGCTGATCTCCAGATTGTAGGCGCCCGGTCAGGCCGGGCGGCGGCCGACGGCGGTGAAGACGGGCGAGAACACGGTCGGGCGGACCGGGGCCGCGTCGATCTCCCGGAACGTCCGGTCCCAGCGCTGGACGTCGGCCTCGGTGACCGCGCCGGCGGCCAGCATCGCCTCCCGGGCCGCCCACGGGGGCGGGCGGACGCCGGGGGGCGGCGAGGCGATGAGGTAGCGGCCGCGGAACTCGACCACCTCCAGGCCGGCCCGGGCCAGCCGGTCGGCCAGGCGCAGGCCGGCCCGGTTGTCGTCCCCCCGGGCGGCCCGGAAGGCCAGGTAGCGGTCGCCCAGGTCGGCCAGGTCGGCGTGATCGGGCAGGATGCGGATGGCCGTCCCGTCGACATCGACCAGGTACACGCAGCCGCCCGGCCGGACCAGGGTGGCCAGGTGGGCCACGATCGCGTCCTCGGCGCCGCCGTTGTGGGCGAGCACGTGGCGCAGCATGACCACGTCCAGCGACCCCGGCTCCAGGCCGGTGCGGTCGGCCCGGCCCTCGGTGACCTCGACGTTCTCCAGGCCGGCGGCGTCGGCCAGGGCCCGTGCGGCGGCCACGGCCCCCGGGTCGGCGTCGACGGCGTGGACCCGGCCGTCGGCTCCGACGGCCCCGGACAGCGCCGGCAGCATCGCCCCGGGCCCGCAGCCCACGTCGGCGACCCGGGCCCCCGGGCCGATGCCGGCCAGCTCCCAGAGGTCGACCTCGGCCGCCCGAGCCTGCTCGGCCATCATCCGGTAGCGCTCGACCTCGCCCTCGTCCAGCCGCAGGGCGTAGCGCCGGTCCTCTCCGTCCGGGCTCACGCGGCCGTCACCGTGACCCGGAGGCGCAGGTGGGCGGTGATCCCGAGGGCGGTGACGTCGCGGTTGAGGGTGGCCTGGCCCGAGCGGGGGAAGCTGATCGCCAGGTTGACGACCCGGGTGCGGGTCGGGCCGGGCGGGGCCTGGGAGAAGAACCGCAGGGCCAGCGGGCCCGAGCGTTCCCCGGCCCCGAGCACCGACGAGGGGAAGGCGAAGGGCTGGGAGGAGGCGGTCGGCCCCGGCTGCCCGGGCCCGATCGGCCGGAAGGTGGTGCCGCGGAAGCCGGTGGCGATCCCGCCCGTACCGGTGGGGATGCTCAGGGTGAGGGACCGGACCTCGAGCACGACCCGCCGGACCAGGCGCCCGGCGACCACGGTGTCGCTGGTCCCGGTGCGGCCGTCGGCCGCCTGGCCGGTCACCCGCATCGAGACCTGCCTGGTCGTGCGGGCCAGGACGAGCTTGATCGTGCCCTGGGCGGCCGGCCCCGGGAACCGCAGCTCGTGGCCGCTGGGACCGCCGAACCCCCAGGCCAGCGTGGCCGAGATGGGCACCGGGGCGCTGTAGCCGACCACCACCCCGTCCTCGAGGCGCTGCACGACCCGGGCCTGGACGCTGAGGCCGCTGGTGGTGCTGGTCGTGGTCGAGGACCCGCTCGAGGAGGTGGTCGAGGCCGGCTCGGAGGTGGTGGGGGCGGTGGTCTCGGGAACGGTGGTCGGTCCGGCCACCGCCGGGTCGCCGCCGGTGTCGCGGGCCAGGAGCAGCCCACCGGCCACGCCCGCGCCGGTGGCGAGGACGCCGAGGGCGATGAGGATGACGAGGAGACGTCTGCTCACTGTGGGCTCCGCGATCGGGGCGCTGGGGGGCGCCGGAATGGTGCCGGGCGTAGCCTACCGCGAGCATGGAGGCCCCACGCCTGCCCCCGGCCGTCCTGGCCGCCGCCGCCGACCGCGTCGGGGGCGCCCTGGAGGTGGCCGCCACCGCCCTGGACGGGCTGCTCGAGGTGGCCGGCGACCGGGCGCTGCTGGGGGAGGCGGCGGCGGTCCTGGAGGCCGGCCAGCCCGCCATGGCGCCCGTCTGGCATCTGGCCGAGGCGGCCCGCGGCCCCGACCCGCCGTCGGCCCTGACGGAGCTGCGACGCCAGCTGACCGCCGACGCCGACGCGGCCGTGGAGGCCGCGACCACCTGGCTGGTCGACCACCTCGCCGCCCGCCCCGGCGGCCATCCAACCGGCGGTCACGCCGGCGCCGTGGCCACCGTCTCCCACAGCTCCCTGGTCGACCGGGTCCTGGGCCGACCGGAAGCTGAGGGTGCGGGGTTGTCCACAGCCCCAGACCGGGATCCGGGGGCGGGGTCGTCCACGTGGCCGGTGGTCGGGCTGGTGGGGGCGGACGCGATCGGGCCGGGGGCGCTGCTCAACGCCGACGGGACCCGGGAGCTGGTGGAACGGTTGCCGACGCTGGTGGTGGCGACGGCGGTCAAGCTGGTGCCGGCGGAGGTGTTCGGGCGGCTGGGCGGGGCCGGGTTCGAGGTCGTGCCGCTGGCCGCGGTGGCCGCGGTGGTGGTGGGGGGCGAGGTCCTCTCTCCCGCCGAGGCCGGCCGGCGGGCGGCCGGCCTCGGCCGACGGGTCAGCTGAACGCGGCCCCGAACACGTCGGTGGACTCGGCGACCCCGCCCAGGCCGCTGACGCCCTGGTAGAAGAACTGGCTGCCGCCGCCACCACCGAGCCCGTCGGTGTCGTCGCCGAACACGACGCTGCCGGCCCCGGCGGCCACGCGGCCGTTCACCGTCTCCCCGGGGGCGCCGACGCCCAGGTCCTGCAGGACGTCCTCCTCGTGGTTGAACGGGAGGGAGAGCGCCGCCCCGAAGGCGTCCCCGGCCTCGACGACGCCGGCGGCGTCCGCCTGGGTGAGCAGCTCGGTGCCGACACCGTCCAGCCCGTACAGCACGTTCAGGGCGCCCGCGTCGGCGGTGGCCCCGATGTCCTCGCCGGGCACGCCGACGGCCAGGCCGCCGCCGCCACGGCCGAAGCCGCCGACGGCCACCGCCGCCCCGAACCCGTCGCCGGTCTCGGCCGTGCCCGGCACCCCGGCGAACCCCTGGTAGAACAGCTGGCTGCCGGTGGCCAGGAACCCGGTGTCGTCGTTCTTGACGACGCTGACCGCGCCCGCCCCGGCGGCGTTGCCGACGCGCTCGCCGGGGGCACCGACGGCCAGGTCGACGGTGCCGTCGGAGGCGGCCAGGAACCCCTCGGCCAGGGCGCTCCCGAACTCGTCGCCGGCCTCCGGGCGGTCCTGGGTGAGCACCGTGAGCCCGAACGGCTGGCCGAAGCCGGACGCGTAGCGGACGTTGACCACACCGGCGTCGGCCACGGCGCCCACGTCCTCGCCGGGGACGCCGACGGCCAGCGAGTCGAAGCCGTCGGTGTCGTTGAAGTCGTTGGAGACGATCGCCCAGCCGAAGGCGTCGTCCGTCTCGGGCGTGCCGGCCATCCCGCCGACGCCCTGGTAGATGAGCTGCTCGTCGGGCGTGCCGCCCGCGTCGCCGATCTGGCTGACGGCACCGGCGCCGGCGGCGGCGCCGACGTCCTCCCCGGGGGCGCCGACGACCAGCGCGTCGCCGCTCTCGAACTGGCCGGTGTCGAGGGCGAAGCCGAAGCTGTCGCCGGGCTCGGGGTTGTTCTGGGTGAGCGACCGGGCGCCGGCGCCGACAAGGCCGCCGGCGGAGCCGAACAGGATGGTGGCCGCCCCGGCGTCGGCCGCGGCCCCCACGTCCTCGCCCGGGGCGCCCACGGCCAGGTCCGTGAACGCGTCGCCGTTGAAGTTGCCCGCCACCAGGGCGCTCCCGAAGCCGTCGCCGGCCTCGGCGACGCCGGGAACGCCGGCGGTGTCCTGGGTCAGGACCACACCGTTCGAGGCCAGGCCGCCACCCGAGCCGTAGAGGACACCGACCGCGCCGGCGTCGGCCGCGGTCCCGAGGTCCTCGCCGGGGGCGCCCACGGCAAGGTCACCGAAGCCGTCGTTGTTGAAGTCGGGCCCGGGCGTCGTCACCTGGGCGACCGCCGGAACGGCGGCCGGGAGCGCCAGGACAAGGGCTGTCAGCACCGTCACCAGCGACGCCGTCCGGCGCATCGCAACCTCCCACGGTCGGCAGTAGCCGGGAATCTACTTCACTTGCGACGAATGTTCCTAGCGCGCCGACCCGGGCCGCCCTGGCCCCCTGACCCCGGCCAGGAGCTGGTCGGCGGCGCTGTAGGGGCCAAGCTTGCCGGCGGCGACCTGCTCGGCCAGGGTGTCAAGGGCCTCGCCGTGGCCGAGGGTGCCCATCTCGGCGCGGAGGCTCGCCAGGGCGACCTCCTCGATCTCGCGGGCGGCGCGGCGGCGGCGGCGGCGGTCCAGCTCGCCGCTGGACTCGAGCTGCCGGCGGTGGGCGGCGATGGCCTCGACCAGCTTGTCGACCCCGTCGCCGCGTTCGGCGACGGTCAGGACGACCGGGACCTGCCAGGGCCGGGCCTCGCCGAGGTGCAGCATCTGGCGCAGGTCGCGGGCGACCACCTGGGCGCCGTCGCGGTCGGCCTTGTTGACCACGAAGACGTCGGCGACCTCGAGGATGCCCGCCTTGGCGACCTGGACGGCGTCGCCGAACCCGGGGGCCAGGGCGACCAGGGTGGTGTCGGCCAGGCCGGCCACCTCGACCTCGGCCTGGCCGACCCCGACGGTCTCGACCAGGACCACGTCGCAGCCGGCGGCGTCCAGGACCCGCACCGCCTGCGGGGTCGCCCAGGCCAGGCCGCCCAGGTGGCCGCGGGTGGCCATGGAGCGGATGTAGACGCCCTCGTCCAGGGCGTGGGCCTGCATCCGCACCCGGTCGCCGAGCAGGGCCCCGCCGGTGAACGGCGAGGACGGGTCAACGGCCAGCACCCCCACGGTCAGCCCCTGGTCCCGGTAGGCGGCGACCAGGGCGGCGGCCAGGGTCGACTTGCCGACCCCGGGCGACCCGGTGAGCCCGATCACCTGGGCCCGCCCCGCGGCCGGGTTGAGGGCCTCGGCGGCCTCCCGGAGCTGGTCGCGGTCGCCGTCCTCGACCCAGGAGATCAGCCGGGCCACGGCCCGTGGGTCCCCGCCCCGGAGCCGCTCCAGCAGCTCGTCTAGCGTCACTCGACCCGGACCAGCAGGGCGTCGCCCTGGCCGCCGCCGCCGCACAGGGCGGCCGCCCCCAGCCCGCCGCCGCGGCGGCGCAGCTCCATGGCCAGGGTGAGCACGAGCCGGGTGCCGCTGGCCCCGATCGGGTGGCCGAGGGCGACGGCGCCGCCGTTGACGTTGACGATCCCCTCGTCCAGGCCCAGCTCGCGGGTGGACGCCAGGGCGACGGCGGCGAAGGCCTCGTTGATCTCGACCAGGTCGAGGTCGTCGATGGCGGCCCCGGCCCGCCGGCAGGCGTCGACGATGGCCCGAGACGGCTGGGAGTGGAGGCTGGTGTCGGGCCCGGCCACGCTCCCGTAGGCCACCACCGAGGCCAGCACCGGGAGCCCCTCGGACTCGGCCCGCTCCCGGGAGGTGACGACCACGGCCGCCGCCCCGTCCGAGATCTGGGAGGCGTTGCCGGCGGTGATGGTGCCCTCGGGCGAGAACGCCGGCCGCAGCCGGCCAAGGGCCTCGGCGGTGGTGCCGGGCCGGATGCCCTCGTCCTCCTCGACGGTGACCTCGCCCTTGCGCTGGGCGATGGCCACCGGGGTGATCTCGGAGGCGAGCACGCCGTTCTTGGTCGCCTCGGCGGCGCGCTCGTGGGAACGGGCCGACCATTCGTCCTGGGCCGCCCGGTCGATCCCGAGGCGCCGGTTGGTCCCGTCCGACAGCCCGCCCATGTGGGCGTCGTCGAAGGCGTCCCACAGCCCGTCGTGGACCATGGCGTCGACCAGCTCGGCCTCGCCCATGCGGGCCCCGAAGCGGGCCTTGGGGACCAGGTAGGGGGCGCCGCTCATCGACTCCATCCCCCCGGCGACCAGCAGCCCGGCCTGGCCGAGCTCGATGTACTGGGCGGCGGTGGCGATTGCGTTCAGGCCGGACAGGCAGACCTTGTTGACTGTCAGGGCGGGCACGGTCATGGGGATCCCGCCCCGGACGGCGGCCTGCCTGGCCGTGATCTGGCCCTGCCCGGCCTGGAGGACGTGGCCCATGACCACGTGCTCGACCGCTGCCGGGTCGACCCCGGCACGCTCCAGGGCGGCGGAGATCGCCCGCCCGCCCAGCTCGACCGCGGGCAGCGGGGCCAGCGCCCCGCCGAACCGCCCGATGGGCGTCCTCGCCCCGGCACAGATCACCGGCTGGATCCGCTCGAACATGCCTGTTCCCCCTTTTGCCCCCCGGTGTCGCGGTCAGCAGACGTGGGTCCTCGATTTTGCCCCTCGTCCGCGCGCTCCGATACTCCATCTTGACATCGTCACCAGACCAAGGAGGCCGCCATGGCGTCGCCCGCGTTCCCCTCCATCGGCCATGTCGCCCTGACCGTCCGCGACCTGTCGGTCAGCGTCCCCTGGTACGAGGCCCTGCTGGACGCCAAGCCGGCCCTGGACGAGGACACCGACCCCGACTTCCACCACACCGTCTACCTGCTCGGCACCACCCTGTTCGGCCTCCACCAGCACCAGACCCCCGCCCCCGACGGCGACTTCAGCGAGTACCGGGTCGGTCTCGACCACCTCTCCTTCGGGGTCGCCGACCGGGCCGAGCTCGAGCGGTGGGTCCGGCGCCTGGACGAGCTGGGCATCCCCCACGGCGGGATCAAGGACGCCACCTACGGCTCCGGCGTGAGCTTCCGCGACCCCGACGGCATCGCCCTGGAATTCTTCGCCCCACCCGCCTGAGGCGCTACCAGACGGTCACCGGTCGTGGGTGGCGGTGGCGGCGCAGCCGGTGGTCCTTGGTGACCAGCAGGCAGCCGTGCTCCACGGCGGTCGCGTAGACCAGCCGGTCGGCGGGATCGCCGGGGAACGACGACGGGAGCGCCACCGCGGTCGCGGCGATCGCGGGCGTCACCCGGAGCGTCTGCAGACCATCGGCCAGCTGCTCCAGCCAGGAGCGGACCGGGATGGTCACGATGATGCGCTCGTGCGCGGCCAGCCATGCCAGCTCGAACCAGCTGATCGCCGAGACCGCGAGCTGGTCCGCCGCCGCCAGGGCCTCGGTGGCGGCCCGGCTGAGCCGCTCCGGCTCGGCCGACCACCACTGCACGACGTGGGTGTCGAGCAGGACGGTGGTCACCGCAGGTCCCAGGTCGCCCCGGTGCTGAACAGCTCCTCGTCGTCGGCGGCGCTCATCGCCACCCCGGCCAGCCTGCCCTTGAGGACACTGGGGCCCGTGGCGGGCACCAGGCGGGCCACGGTGCGTCCGTGCTTGGTGATCTCGACCTCTTCCCCGGCGGCGACGGCGTCGAGCACGGAGAGAAGCTTGGCCTTCACCTCAGTAGCGGTCATCTGAGTGGTCATATGGTCATCTTACTGGTCAACGGCCTCGTCGTCCAGCTTGGCACCTGTCGCATACTTGCCGCATGCGACGGGTGCTCTGCCCGGTGCTGGTGGGACGGCAAGACGAGCTCCGGGTGCTGCTGGAGGCGCTGGACGGGGCGGCCGCGGGGCGCGAGGCGACCGCCGTGGTCGTCGGGGAGGCCGGGGCTGGCAAGTCGCGGCTGGTGCGGGAGGCCTCCGCGGCCGCCAGGGGGCGGGGGCTGCCGGTCCTGACCGGGCGGGCGGCCGGCGGGGCGGTCCCGGTGCCGTTCCGGCCGCTGGCCGAGGCGGTCCTGGGCGAGCTGCGCCGCGGCGGCCTCCCCGACCTGCCCGAGCTGCGGCCGTTCCGGCCGGCCCTGGGGCGGCTGGTCCCGGAATGGCGGCCGCGGGAGCCCCTGGACGGCGCCGAGTCCCTGGTGGTGCTGGGCGAGGGGGTCCTGCGCCACCCGGTCGCTGCTGGCCGAGGACCGGCGGCGGGTCCTGGACGAGATGGCCGCCGGCGCCCGGTTCCTGCAGCGGTCGCCGGCCACGGTCGCGGCCCCGTTCCTGGGCCTGCGGGTGCTGCTCCTGGCCGTGGAGGGCGACACCGACGCCGCCGAGGCCGAGGCGGCGCGGGTCCGCGGCTCGGGTGCGACCCGCCACCGGATCGTCGGCAGCCTCATCGGCTACGCCGAGGCGGCCCTGGCCGGCGGCTGAGGCGACCCGGTCGCCTGGCTGCGGGAGACGGCCGGGTTCTTCGCCGACCGTGGCGACGAGCGGGTCGCCGCCGCCCGGCGGGCCCAGCTGGCTAAGTATGCGGCGGCGCTATCTAGGTAGCCGCCGGCGCCCGGATTCGGGTCATCTCTCCGATGTGGGACCCTCCGGCCACGGCGAGGATCGCCTCAGGCGGAGGCGACGGGCCTCCCGGAGGAGAGGAGGCGGCCTTGGCCGTCGACGAGAGCAAGCTCAACGAGTTCCTTGGCCAGTTCGTTCAGGACCTGGGGGCGACCGTGCAGGCCGGGCTGGTCGTGATCGGCCACCGCCTGGGCCTGTACCGGGCCATGGCCGGGGCCGGGCCGCTCACCCCGGCCGAGCTGGCCGAGCGGACCGGCACCGCCGAGCGGTACGTGCGGGAGTGGCTGGCCGCCCAGGCCAGCGGCGGCTACGTGGCCTACGACCCGGTCAGCGAGCGGTTCAGCCTTCCCGAGGAGCAGGCCTTCGCCCTGGCCGACCCGGACGGCCTGGCGTACCTGCCCGGCGCCTTCCAGCTCGCCCTGGCCAGCCTCAAGGCCGAGCCGCGCATCGCCGAGGCGTTCCGCACCGGCGCCGGGGTCGGCTGGCACGAGCAGGACGCCGAGGTCTTCGACGGCTGCGAGATGTTCTTCGCCCCCGGGTACCGGGCCAACCTTGTCGAGTCGTGGATCCCGGCCCTTGACGGGGTCGAGGCAAGGCTCCAGGCGGGCGCGCAGGTCGCCGACGTCGGCTGCGGCCACGGCGCCTCCACCATCATCATGGCCAAGGCCTATCCGCGGTCGACCTTCGTCGGGTTCGACTACCACCAGCGGTCGATCGACTGGGCCCGCAAGGCCGCCTCGGACGCCGGCGTCTCCGACCGGGTCCGCTTCGAGGTCGCCCCGGCCGACAGCTTCGGCGGCGACGGCTACGACCTGGTGGCGACCTTCGACTGCTTCCACGACATGGGCGACCCGGCCGGAGCGGCCACCCATATCCGCCGTGCCCTGGCCGACGACGGCACCTGGCTGCTGGTCGAGCCGGCCGCCGGGGACCACCTCAAGGACAACCTCAACCCCGTGGGGCGGCTCTACTACGGCTTCTCGGTCCTGCTGTGCGTGCCCAACGCCCTGTCCCAGCAGCCCAAGGCCGTGCTCGGCAACCAGGCCGGCGAGGCCCGGACCCGCGAGCTGACCGCCGCCGGTGGGTTCACCCGCTTCCGCCGGGCCGCCGAGACCCCGTTCAACCTTGTCTACGAGGTGCGCCCATGACCCGGACCGAGTTCCCGCCCATCTCCCATGTCGTCCTGACCGTCCGCGACCTGTCGGTGAGCGTCCCCTGGTACGAGGCCCTGCTGGAGGCCGAGCCGGTGCTGGACGAGGACACCGACCCCGACCTGCACCACACCGTCTACCTGCTCGGCGGCAACACCCTGCTCAGCCTGCACCAGCATTTCGGGACCCCGGCACCGCAAGGGGACTTCAGCGAGTTCCGGGTCGGCCTGGACCACGTCGCCTTCGGGGTCGCCGACCGCTCGGAGCTGGAGAAGTGGGGCCGCCGTCTGGACGAGCTGGGCATCGTCCACGGCGGCATCAAGGACGCCGGCTACGGGTCGGGCCTGAGCTTTCGGGACCCGGACGGGATCGCCCTGGAGTTCTTCACCCCGCCCGCCTGAGGCCACGGTAGGCTGGCCCGTGTGAGCCTCGGGTTCGTGCACGCCTGCGAGCAGAACCACCTCAACCTGTCGGTCATCGGCGGGGGCGGCGTGGTTCAGCTCGCGGCGGGCAAGGTCGTGACCTGCCCGATCGACCCGCTGTTCATCTACAACTGGGCGTTCGGGGTGCGGCTGGCCTACGACGGCGCCGGGGCCGCGGCCGCGTTCAAGGCGGCGGGGCGGGACTACGTGCACGTGCTCGCCTCGCCGTCGTCGCGGCCCGGGCTCGGGGACGAGCTGGCCGGGCTCGGCTACCGCCACGCCGAGGACCAGGCCTACCGGCGGGCCGCCGGCACCGGGTCGGGGGCGCCGGGGCTGCTGGCCCTCGGCGACGGTGACGTCGACGAGTTCCTTGCCACCTGGCGGGACGCCTGGGGGGACGGCGACAAGACGGCCGGGCGCGAGGAGGCCTACCGGCGGCGGTTCCGGGACCCGCGCAGCCGCCCTTTCCGGACGGCCGACGGGAGCGGGGTGCTGCTGCTGTTCGACTCCGGCACGACCACCCAGCTCTGCCACTTCGCCGTGTCCCGGGCCGCCCAGGGGCGGGGGGTGGGCCGCCGGGTCCTGGAGCTGGCCCCGGGCCTGGTCCCCGCGGGCCGGCCCCTGTGGCTGTTCACCATGGCCGGTGGGTCGGCCGACCGGGCCGCCGCCGCGGCCGGCTGGGAGCTGGACCACACGGCCAGCGACTGGATCCTCGAGATGGAGCCCTGAGATGCAGCTTGGACGCCTCGACCATGTCGGCATCGCCGTCACCGACCTGGCCGCCGCCCGCGCCCTCTACGAGGGCGTGCTGGGCCTGGAGGTCACCCACGAGGAGGTCATCGAGGACCAGGGCGTCCACGAGCTGCTGCTGCGCGCCGGCGAGGCCTACGTCCAGCTGGTCGCCCCCCTCACCCCCGACAGCCCGGTCGGCCGCTTCCTGGCCAAGCGGGGCGAGGGCGTGCACCACGTCGGCTACGCCGTCCCCGACGTCGCCGCCGCCCTTGACGACCTCCGCGCCCAGGGCTTCGAGGTGATCGAGCCGGCCCCCCGCATCGGCTCCGGCGGCACCACCATCGCCTTCCTCCACCCCAAGTCCATGCAGGGCGTCCTGGTCGAGCTGGTCGAAGAGGGCACGGGCCAGCGCGGCTGACCTCGGATTCCAGGCAAAAGCGAGGGGGGCAGGAGCCGGTCCTCCCCT
>Ga0307415_100001398_pt1 | contig 11517 bp, 7 predicted proteins | sample DK1Cmetagenome_FD_204524 | JGI IMG/M metagenome (GOLD analysis project Ga0307415, IMG submission 204524) | Maize rhizosphere microbial communities from greenhouse at UC Davis, California, United States - DK15-C-2 | ecosystem: Host-associated > Plants > Roots > Rhizosphere > Soil | place: USA...
ATAAAAATGGATCCGCCCGGGTTCGCATCCCCGGGGCGGATCCAGCTAGAAACAGGAGGAATTAGGAAAGACTCGTGGCCGGAGACTAAAGGCCCGTGGCCAGAATTTCCTGACTCTTTCGAAGTGATGCCTTCCGGCAACCCACGCGTTGCCTGCCAAAAACGAACCTTCGCCCACGCCGCAAGAAATACAGAATTCTCGCCAATCGAGATCTTGCCCGACCGAACGTCGAAATGATCCGCGTCCCTTAGGCGACCGCTCGATCGGCGGCGAGGAACGGCTCCTCAATGCCTGTTAGGGCATCGTAAAGGGCCTTGGCCATCGTTTCGCAGGCGGCCGCCGACTCTTCCCTCTCCTCATTGGTCAGCGAGGTCAATTCTTCCTTTAACAGCGAAAGTTCGTCGTAGTCTTCGACATGAAGTCGGAAATATTCGCTGCAGGACGCCGGCAGCTCGCGGTAGTGTTCCTCCAATCCCTTTATCTTGGCCTTTGCCACTTCCGGCTGCTGCGCTTCGATGGCGTATAGAGCGCCGATCGCGGTCGATTTCTTTTCGAACAATTCCCGGGCGACCGACAAAAGCTCTCTTACCTGCAAAATTTCCGGCTCGCCTGGCTTCGCGCCCAGGGCCTGAGAAAACGTCCTGTCCCAAACTCTGGCGTGCCCATCCTCGACGCGGCCGAATTCAGGCTTCCCGGCGGCTTCCCACCCGCGCCCGATCATCCGAATAAAGCTGCCGTACTCACACGCATACGAACCTAACGCTTCTACCGGCAGCGTCCCATGCGTCCAGCGTCGGTAAAAAGAATGATCGAGAAGAGCGTATCCGGCGACCGATTCGTCGCAGCGTTCAACGAGTTCGCTTGAAATATTGGACATCTATGCTGGATTTCCTCCTAGTTGTTTCTTCCTTCCATCCGGCGAATTCTTCATGCAATTGCGGCCAATGTTTAATGTCTAAAATACCGGATCGAATCGTACGATAACTTATACCAAAGCCACGGCGTTATGTGAAAGGGACGACCGCGGTATCGATCAAATAAGAATGCCCGCCCAAATGGTTTCGGGCGAGCATTCCTTCTTCTTCGTTCCTCTTAGAATAGGAACCTTAGCCCGAACCGTACAGTCCTGGGCGATTGGAACAACTGAGGCATTTTGTATCGCTTATCTACCTTGTTGACCGTGTCCGATGCGATAAAACTAAGAATAGGCTGCAAAAGAGCTCCTGATGTGTACTGATTCGCATACTGAACAGAAGTGAGCCCCAAACCCGCGGCGCTCGCCCGGCCAGAGTTTGTGTTCATGGTTGGATATACGCCGGTCACCGTGTCCTGGTCCCACAGATTCAAGACATTGAAATCGAAGGCCATGGTGAACCGTTCGTCATTTCCGAACCGCACCCGGTGCGTGAAATTAACATCCGTCTGCGTATAGGTCGGGCTGCGGCCAAGGTCTCCCCGATGGTAAAAGATCTGCGGCGTCACACTAGACTGACCGTAGATCGACGTCGTCATTGGTGTACCAGACGCAATGGTCTGAAACGCCGAGATCTCGGTCGAGTTCGTCTTGCTTCCCAGCCAGTCGAATATGTAGGCGCCGTAAATATTGAATACGTGCGGCCTGTCGGTGGGAAGACGCCCGTTGTCCGGCTGACCTTCGGCCGTAAATCCAATAAAAGGCAAGTCGAATGCCCGGGTGACGCCGGGATCGGTTCGGCCGCCTACCAGATGCGGTTCGTCCGAGCTAGCCAAACCCGTATAGTTGCCGAAAAGACGGCTGAACGTGTAGTTCGCGTTGAAGTACCAATTTTTGGAAAGGCGCTTTTCAAGCACTAGCTCGAGCCCATCGTAACGACGTTGCGGACTGGCAATGTTCACGTAGCCGAACTGTTCAAGAAACTCACGGTGAAATCCGTGACCGGGATTACCGATAATATAGGCCTCGCTGCCGGCCGTGTTAACGAAACCGGCGTCTTCGACCACCTCGTCGACATTCTTGAAGACATAACGGACCCGAAACACGTAGTCCTGGCCTATTTGCCTTTCAGCCCCCGCGGTAAACTCGGTTTGGCGAAACGGCTTCAGATTCGGATCGACCGCTCCGAACCCTGAATAAGGGTCGGCTCCGGGCTCATTAGCATTCACCCTCAGGTTCCTTTGACAGCGGCTTCGTACCCCGGGCGTTATGGTGCCCATCGCCGGGCACACGCTTGGTCCCGAGAAATCGCCGACAACGGTGCTCAAGTTGAAATTTGCAACGGTATCGCCCGGGAAGAGCTCGAAGTAATCCTCAAGAAAAACGTCGCCCCCGAACAAGCCGCGCGGAAGTGCAAATTTGACGCGATCGTAGAAGAGCCCGTAACTTGCAAAGATCTTTGTCTTTCTGTCGCCGAAAACGTCATAAGCGAAGCCAAGCCGGGGCGCTATCTTATCGCCCCAGCCGAAGTTGATGGCGCTCGGGAACTGGTTGAAGGATGGCAGGTTCTCCTTTTCGATCCGAATCCCAAGATTCAAAGTCAGCCGGCTCGTGGGCTGATATTTATCCTGAATAAAGATCCCCTGACTTAGGTTGGACCCCTGCCCGTTCGTTCCCTGCCGCCGAAATATCGCTGAACCGATGTTTCCCTGCGTGGGAACGACGCCGGGCTGCGTGATCGCGATCGACTGGCCGATGAAAATGCGAAGCTGACCGATCCGGTTATTTCCGGATATCACGTCATTGAAGATCGAATAACGCTGGTAACCGGCTCTAAGCTCATGTCTTCCGCCGAGATCGAAGAGATAAGAACCCGAAAACTCATACGACGTACGGACGGACACATCCTTCTCGGTTATGGTGTTCGATGTCGTCGTAGAGCACGGGAACGTTGCCTGGTTGGTACCACCGCTATACGTGCAGCTAAATACCTCCGGCACAAGGGTGGGAACAAAGTAATTTCCGTTCTTTTCGTTCAGGAACCCGCGGCTAAAGCGTCCTTCGAAAACGAGATCGGCCGTGGGCGTGTATACTCCGGAAAATGTGACCAAATTCGACGACTGGCGTCCCCCTTGCAGCGGCCTGAACTGGTTTTCGGGGAGTATCCCAATGGAACCGCCAAAATTCGATTGTCGAATTCCGTTAGCGAATACGACCGATGACGATGTGACGTTTGAAAATGACGTCCCCGGCAGACTACCTTCATCGATCACCGGGTCCCATAGAAACGTCCCGGTCAATCTGAGATTATTGATGGGATTGGCATCGATGCGTCCGAACGCGTACTCGTATTTTCTGTTTCGAGTATATCGCTGGGTCGCAAATACAGTTCTCGTCGCTGAATTTGCAGCGGAAACGTACTGCGTATCCACTGCTGTCCTGAAAAACTGCGGCGAATAACTGCCAAAAAACCAAGCCCGGTTTTTGATTATCGGTCCTGCGAGATTCGCGGTCGGGAACGAATTTGTCCCGCCCGTCTTGGGTACATCAAAGTACTCGGGTGAACGGGTAAAAACGCTGGCGCCGGCGCCGTTATACGAGCCCGCCAACAGGGGTCGCGAACTGCCGTTCAACTGCGGGGTTTCGACCTGAATGCCAAATTCACCGTGGAAATCATCGGTGCCGCCACGGCTGACGACGCTCACCACGCCTCCCGTCGCGCCGCCGTATTCCGCGTTAAAGCCGCTCGATTTTACTTGAACCTCCTGGATCAGCTGGGTCGGAATGTTATAGGTTTCGTTCAGCGTCCCGGAACGGTAATTTGTGACTTCCAGTCCGTCGATAACGAAGACGTTCTCACCACCCGACGCACCGTCCACCGAAAACCCGCCTGTACGCGATTCGGGGCGGGTACCCGGGACAGTTTTCAGGAGACTAGTGAACCCCGTCCCCTTGGGCAGCAATTCGATCTTTTGTGCGGTGATGTTGGTTTGGGTAGAGCTGTTGGTCGTGTCCACGGGAGGAGAATCGGCCGACGCGACGTCCACGACGGTTGTCGTCGTACCGAGACTGACCGCGATCGAGATTTGAGTGCTCTTACCGACCGCGACGGCAACGTTTTCGTACTTGGCCTCGGCGAAACCGCTGATGGGAGAGGTGGTGACGACGTACACCCCGGGGGGTATTTGCGTTAATCGGAAAAACCCCTCGTTGTCCGTTGTCACCGATCGCCTAAAGCCCGCGCCGGTGCCCGTCGTTGTCGTGCCAGTGGACGTCTCTTGAGCGGTTGAGATCGTGACGGTGACGTTGGGCACAACGGCACCGTTAGGATCTTTAACGGTTCCTTCGATGTCACCGGTCGTCTCCTGTGCAATAGACATCATTGCCAGACACAACATCAAAGCCGCTATTTGAATGAATAGTCTGATCTTCGTTTTCATCTTTCGCTCCTAATCTTTTTGTATGCGGGAGTTACGACCCTTGAAACCGGTCTTTCAACCGTTCTTTTGAACGGTTCGACCGACGCCTAAAACTCACGACCCTGTGACCGTTGCTGCAGCGCAAACTGATCGCACTTATAATGATCCGTGATGAAATCTGAAACTGCTAAAACGATTGCTGATGTAACATAGCACAATTTAGCGGAAGTGTTAATGAAAAGAATGGATTTTGTTCAAAAGATTGGACGTTTCAGCGAAAGCGAAGAAGCGTACCTTTTGCCCCGACCGCCCAGCCGTACTTTTTGGTGGTAAAAAGTCCGTAAAGGCTGACGTTTGAGCGGCTTTCCTGGCGGATCCAGGTGCGACCGCGGTCACCCGAGCTAAGTATCGTACCGCCATGTCCGACGATCCAGCCGTTCTTATCGTCCGCGAAATCGACGCGCATCAAGCTGACGATGTTGCCGTTGGAGACCTTTTCCCAAGTGGCACCGCCGGTTTCGGTGCGTAGGATCGTGCCCTTCTCGCCGACAGCGTATCCCTCATTGTCGTCGCGGAAATCGACGTTAAAAAGAGCGTTCGTCGTCCCCGAACGCTGCAGCGCCCAATTGTCGCCGCCATCGGTGCTCGCCAGGATGACGCCGTTATCTCCCACGATCCAGGCATGCGAGCTGCCGTTGTAATCGAGATGATAGAGCTCCCCTTTGGACGGGACGATCAGCCGCTGCCACGTCTCGCCGCCGTCGCTGGTTCGCATTACCAGCGAATCGACCACGTCGCCTTTTCTATTCAAGACCGATCCGACGACCAGCCCGCGTTTCTTATCCGCGAACCGGATACTCAAAAACTCCGGCGTCCCGTTCCGAAAATCGCCGGGGCGGAAGATCACGGTCTCGACCCACGTTCTCCCTGCATCACGGGTAATGAACATCTTGCGGCCGGCCACGAGGTAGCCGTTATCGTCGTTCCGGAAATAGATCTCGTTGATGTCTTCGGTCGTATTCAGGGGATATTTTGTCCACGTCTGCCCGCCGTCCGACGTAGATGCCAAGTATCCTGCGTCGCCCGCGACCCAACCTCTTTCGGCCGAGGTGAAATAGACGGCCACGAGGTCGGCGGTCGTTTGAGACGCCGCGGCTTTCCATCCGGATTGGGCGACGGCGGTTATCGAAAAGAACACAAAAACAGACAGATTTAACAGAAAAACACGGGTGAACAAGACTGGCGCCTCCCCAATATGCAAAAGGTGATTTCGCCGATAAGGATAACCTTTTTCGGTACCGAAATCACCTTTGCGTAGAGTGCGTTAGGGCTACTTGACCACCTTGTAGACCCTTCCCTTCCACACGATCGTTACCTCCTCGCCAAGTGCAAGGTACTGCGCGAGGCCCGACTCCCGGAACGCCAGGGCGAAGTACTCTTCGCTGCCGAACTTAACGACCGTCTCGGGCATCGACCTGCCGGGTACGAACTCGGCGTCGACCCAGGTGTTGCCCTGGTTGAAGAAGTTCTTGCTCCCGACGAATTGGTTTTGTGCCGAGTTCCGCGTCAGGATCTGGTCTTTGCCCGATGCCGCGTCCGCGGTTGCGACCGTGTTGGCCTGCATCGCATTTTGCTGAAGGCTTTGCCTGACCGCTCCGGCCCCGCGTTCTTCCCTCAGCGACATCGGTGCCGCCTTTGCGGCCGCCCTTTGGAGATCGGAATCCCGCGGAGCTCCGGCGAACGTGCCGTCGGTGGCGAGATAGGAGGTGTACGGCGTTACTATGCCGTACCGCGTGCCAAGCTCGACGACCTCGTCGCGTATCTCTTTGTTCTCACCGTTGGCCCTTATCTGCTCGATCAGCCAGCCGACTCGACGGCTCGCCCACAACCGCGGAAGGAAAGTGTTTTCTTCATTGCGGCTGGGAAAATTCAAATTAGTAAAACTGAAGCTCCGTATCTCGTTGCCGGTCTTGCCTTTGAGGGCGATCGCAATATTCCGCAGATCGTCTGAGTTCTTGTAACGGCCGATCAGGGTCAATTGCATTCCTTTGAACAGATCGGGCAGCTTTCGCGGATAGATGAGGTCCGCATCGACGTCGCCGAGGGTCAACTCGAGGTCCGAGAGCACCGGCGAATTCACCCGTGCAAAGAAATTCGACACCTTGACCTCGAGATCTTCCTTGGGCAGGACGTAATCGGAAACCCCGCCGTTTTCCGAACCGATGCGGTCCAGCAATGTCGTATTCACGTCATACCCGACCCCGAACGGGAAAATCCTGACGTCCGCCGTTTTCGCCTTTTGAAGGTTAGCAATGATCTTCTCGATATTGGTCTCACCGACCGTGGGTAGGCCGTCGGTAAGGAAAACAAGCATTCTCGGTCGATCGGACCTTTCGAACTGCTTCAGCGACGCGATCAACGAATCGTTAATGTTCGTGCCGCCGCTCGGGCGCAGCTTATTGACGAAATCCTCGCCCCGCTTCTTTCCGGAAGCGTCGGCCGCGATGAGCCGCGATTCCATCAAGTGCTCCTCGCCGGCGAAATTGATCACGTTGAAGCGGTCGCCGTCCCGCAATGTGCGGATGCCGAAGAGCAGTGCCGCCCGGGCCTTTTCCATCTTGCCTTCGTCCGCCATCGAGCCGCTCGTGTCGAGGACGAAAACGATGTCCTTATTTGCGAGCTCGCGTTCCGAGAGCTCATCCCTGGGCGAGATCGTAAGCAGAAAATACCCGTCTTTACCCGGTTCCCGATTGGTCAGCAGCGAAAGACCGAAATCGTCGTCGGATAAGCCGTAGAAAAGCTGAAAATCGTTGTCGTTGTTGTTCGTTTCGAACGAGACCCGGGCCGTTTTGCCTTTGTTGGAAACGTCGATCTTGTGCGAAGGAGAGTAGATGTTTCTGAGCGGCTCGCTTCCGGTGATCTCTATGCTGCCTGACACCGTTCCGAATATTTGTTTCGGGCCGGCAGGCAAGCTCGATTCTACCTGCCATCCGGGCCGCTGCCATAAATTCCGGCCCGTCCCGAGCGGATATTTGTAACCCACGGTGCCCGAGTCGGCCTTCAATATCTGCGAGTAGGTGAGCTCGAGCTTTTTGTCCGAGTTCGCCGGTATTGGAAAGATCGAGGCCTGAAACAGGTCTTTGCCGGCGTACTCCAAAAGTCCCGGATCGCGTTGCTTCCGGACTATTTCGTCATAGATCCGCCGTGCCTCTTCACGCGTCCGCACTTCGCCGGAGAGCCGCTTGCCGTTTTCCCAGATCGCGAACTCCACGATCGAAGCGGATTCAGGTATCGGGAAGAAATACGTACCTTCCAAAGTCATCCCGGTGTCGTTGCGAAATATCTGCTCGACACGGGTCGTGGCAACGAGCCCGACGATCTGCGTGTCCAGCTTGATCGATTTGACCGGTAAAACGTTCGGCAGCGGCCGCGGTATCGGCCTGGGGATACAAGGCCGAACATCGCACCAGCGCGGGACTATCACGCCCTGAGACATTGCCGACGCAGCAAATGACATCACCAGCGACGACACGACCGCAAGCTTCTTAACCGGCTGAAACCTCATCACTTACACTCCTCCAAGGGAAAAATACACAGCGTTCTCACTTTGGGAACGCCGCCCCGAACGACTTCTTGCACGAATTGTAAATTTTTGGGCGCAAGAAAGGCGTCTTTCGACGCCCGTTTTAGAATAATTTGGAAGGCACTCACTCAGGCTTGTCGCTGTCGTCGGCGAGCGCAGTGTCGATCTCTTTCTCGAGCCTGCTTCTCAGCCTCTCCACCAGGGCGTCGGCCTTTTGAAGATTTTGATCGATCGAGGCCTTGTTTCGGCGCACTTCGGTAAGCAAAGCCTGAAGATTCACCTTTTCGAGCTCCAGGCTTTTACGCTTGATCGCCCGCAGCTCTTCGGGTCTGAGCGAGCCCGCCATCGATACCTGTCTGTCGATGGCTTCAGGCCTCATTTCGAAATCGATAGAATCCATGCGGCCGCTGATCGTGTTCTCTTTTTCGATCATTTCGAACAACTGCTTTCTAAGCGTGTCCGCCCGCTGTTCGGCACGGGTGACGATGTCGAGGCTGAGCGAAAGGCGTTTCTGCTTGGCGTCGGGGTCGCTCTTGCCGACGCGTTCCAAGGCCTTTATCCGAGTGCGGAGATCGTCAAGAGATCGTGTCGTCGGATCGACGTCTGCATCTTCGCCGGGTTTCGGAGTCGGACTAGCTACCGGAACGGCCAGAAGGTCCGAAAAATCGTCGGCGCGGCTGACGACCGAGGCATCTCCCGTGGTCGCCGGCGTCTGCACGGTTTTCACGACCGGGCTGGCCGGCTTGCGCCTGCGCTTTTTCGCCTGCGCGTCGGCCGTAGAAACACCTATTGCCGCGACGACGACCGCTAATGACAACACCGCGAGTCTCTTCGAAATTCTCTCTAACATGATCTTATTTCTGTTTGCGCGATCGGCTGCCGTTATTTTTATCGGGAATGAAGTCGCCGGTGAAAAGCTCGACACCGTTTTTGACCAGCCCGACGATCGGGATCGCGTCGATCCCTGAATTGACGACCCCCTTGACGAAGCCTTTTTTCCTGATGTCGTGGCCGACGAGTCCCACGGCGATGGCTGTACCGCCGAACGGCACCATTTTGGCAACCCTTTTGGCGACCTGCCAGCCGCCCGCGTGAACCAATTTGCGTTTCAGACCGTGCTTTTTTTCCGCCATCTGCTTCAAAGCATTATACTTGCTTTATTCTGATGACGACAGCATACTTTTCTTTGCACGCTTTACTTTCAGGTTAGTTCCCGACCCTTCGAAGAATGACGCTTCGAGTTCGAGATCTCTCAAAAAGATTCGGCAACCGGTGGGCACTCCGTGACGTCTCGTTCGAGGCTGAAAAAGGCACGATCGTCGGTGTTTTCGGTGCCGCGGGGTCCGGAAAGTCGACGCTTCTGGAGATCGTCGCCGGGACGGTCCCGATCAACTCCGGTGTGGTCGATCTCCAAGGCAATGAGATCCCGGAGGGTTCCGCCAAATTGCTTACCGAGGGATCCGGAACCGATTCCCTCCTTGGTTCGCTTCTTAAACGATCAAGACCGAGCGCGGCGGTGTCCGTCGCCGATCAGTTGAGCGCGGCTTTAGCTTCTCCAATAAAAGTTTTACTTCTTGACGAGCCATTCGTGAGACTGGACCGCCCAGCGGTCGAGCGGTTGGGCGACCAGATTATCGAATCCACCCGGGAAAAAGATCTCGTTACGCTTGTTGCGAGCAGCGATTTCGAGCACATCCTGCGGGTCTGCGACCAGGTTTGCGTCCTGCGGGACGGCTACGTCGAGCGTTCGGGCACGCCGCGTGAGATCTATCAGACACCGGCATCCCGCTACGTGGCGGCCCTAACCGGTGCCGTGAATATTATCGAGGCCCGCCGACTAACGTCCAGCAAATCGGCCGTTCACGAATTTCAAACGATCGAAGGAGAGCACCGCCTGTTCGTGGTGAACGATTCCGTCCGACCGCCCGCCGCCTTAAATCAGAATCTTTATCTCGCCGCTCGCCCCGAGCATATTTCGATCTCATTCGGTGCGTCGTTCCCTGAGGACAATTTGTTGCGGGCCGTTGTTACGGGTTCGCGATTCATGGGTCCGAAAACTGTCGTGTACCTCGATGCCGGCGGGATAAAGCTGGAAGCATTCGTCCCGCGTCTGGTCGGCCTGAACGACGGTGACGAATGCATGGTCGGCCTGCCTCCCGACCGGATCGCCATGCTCGCAAAATAAAAGGGCGGCGAGACCAAGCTCTTGCCGCCCAAATGTGAACCGTCGAAACGGTCTAATTAGCCGTAAAATTCAGGTTGGCCACGTTGCCACCGACCAAGACGCTCGCCTCGCTGTTAAAGACATAACGTTTTGCCGTAACGCTAAAGTTATAGCTTTGCCCGCCCTGAACTCCTTCAAAGTTATAAAACCCGAAAATGTTCGTCCGCGCGAAACGGGTAACGTTCGAGGTGTCCCTCATCGCGACGAGGGCGCCGTTTATGGGTTGGCCAAGCTGGTTCAGTACGCGGCCGCCGATCGAGAAAAACTGCAGGGCCTCGGCGAAATTGTACGCGACGATCGCGAAACGCTGGTCGGTCGGATCGAACCCACCGATGATCCCGTCACCGTTCAACGCCGTCGCGCGGACTTGGATAGTAAAAGGACTTCCGGCTGGTATGCCGGCCGGCAGCCAGACGTTCTCGACATTGTTGAGCGTATCGGCCGAACCGCCCGTCGTCGACGAGCCGGACGCGAAGACGTTGCCGCGATACGTGTTTGTACCGACCGTCACCGTCAGATCGAGATTGTTCACCAAAGCGGGGTCGGCCACCGCCGGCGGGTCGGACCAAACGAGAGACACCCGAACCGGTCTGGACGGGTCCGACACGGTCCCGGTGTATGTCTGGATCTGACCAACATCCAGCAGCGGGCCGGTCAAACGGAGCATCGGGACGTCGGTATTGAGCATGAACTTCATGTTCATCCGGCCCCATCCCTCATTCCCGTTGGGTACCGCCGCCGTCGTGTTCGCCGCGTTCATGTCCTGCCCGGAATTGATCACGGCCGCCTTGATAAGAGAAGGGTCCGGATTTTGGCCTCCGTGCCCGTTCTTCCACCACTGCGTGAACAAAGCCGCGGCGCCGGCGACCTGGGGCGCCGCGTGCGACGTCCCGATACTGTAAGCGTGATTGGCGTCGAAGCAGTTCGTCACGCTGCTGCAATCGCCGGCACGGCTGCCGGTGATGTACGAGCCCGGTGCGACGATGTCGGGCTTGATTCGACCGTCGGCCGTTGGGCCGCGGCTCGAGCTGCCGCGCAGGTCGTCGATATTGTTCGCGTTCGTGCCGCCAAACTCGGTCCTTAGGTTTTCCGAATTGCCCACCGCTATCAGGTTCTTGGCGGCCTTCGGTCGGGTCAGGCTCAGCACTCCCGGCCCGCTGTTTCCGGCCGAGAACACCATTAAAAGCGGATCGATCGAAACTACGGCCGACGCGTCCAATGCGAAGCCGTCGAATTGCGCCGTGTATGAATCGTAGGCGTTACCGTTCGTATCGTTTCCCCAACTGTTATTGCTGATCGAGCCGAGAACGCCGTTCGGCCCGACAGTCGTGACCGTATCGTTGTACGTATCAGCCTCGACACCGGTGTAGCCGGATGT
>Ga0307415_100001401_pt1 | contig 11512 bp, 13 predicted proteins | sample DK1Cmetagenome_FD_204524 | JGI IMG/M metagenome (GOLD analysis project Ga0307415, IMG submission 204524) | Maize rhizosphere microbial communities from greenhouse at UC Davis, California, United States - DK15-C-2 | ecosystem: Host-associated > Plants > Roots > Rhizosphere > Soil | place: USA...
CGCCCTGATCGGCTACTCCGGCACCGGCAACATCGCCCTGGAAGCGGCGGCGCGCGGACTTCCGGTGACCAAGCTGGCGTTGTGGGAGCCGCCGTTCATCGTCGACGACAGTCGCCCTCCGGTGCCAAGGACTGGGGCCAGCGCATCCAGGAGCTGGTGTCGGCCGGTCGGCCGGGCGACGCGCTGGAGTACTGGATAACCACCGTGGTCGGCGCCCCCGTCGACGCCCGGATGCGACAGTCGCCGTTGTGGGCGGCGATGGAGCCCAACGCGCACATGCTGGTTCGCGACGCCGCCTTGCTGGGCGACTTCTCGCTGCCCGCCGAGCGGCTGGCGCGTGTCCCGGTGCCGACGCTGGTGCTGGACGGCAGCGAGATGCCCTGGCTCAGCCGCGGCGTGCGGGCGCTGGTGGCGGTGCTTCCGAACGCCCAGCACCGGACCATGGCCGGGCAGCCGCACGGCATTGCCATGGACGTCCTGGTCGCAGCAGTCATCGACTTCCTGTCCGGTTGAGGTGTACGCACCTGGAGCCCGCTGCCTCCTCGGTGCTGTTCGAATAATGAGCCGACCGCTCACCACGGGTTACGAGCAGAATCACTGGCCATCCGCTTAGCACCGGACTTGTACCGCACCGCCGGCCTATCCAGAAGGTCCCGCGCCGTTCGACGCAAAGGGGGGACATGTCGGTCTCGCTGCGCCGCCTGCTTCGGTGGCTGCTGAAGGCGCCGGTGGTGCTGTACGACGCGCATGCCGGTTGGCTGCTGGGCCACCGCTTCCTCCTGCTGCGCCACCGCGGGCGGAGGAGCCACCGCCTCTACAGCACGGTGCTCGAGGTGGTGGCCTGGCGCCCGGCCACCCGGGAGGCGGTGGTGATGTCGGGCTTCGGCCACCGTTCGCAGTGGTACCGCAACGTCCTTGCCGGGCAGGCGGTGGAGGTGCAGGTTGCCCGACGCCGCTTCCTGCCGGCCGTGCGCCCGCTTGGCGTCGAGGAGGCCGTCGGCGTGCTCGCCGACTACGAGCGGCGCAACCGCCTCGCCGTCCCGCTGGTCCGCGCGGTGCTGTCGAAGCTGGCCGGCTTCCGCTACGACGGCTCGGACGCCGCCCGGCGCCTGCTGGTCGACGCCCTCCCCCTGGTGGCCTTTCGCCCGCTCGACTGACGCCTGGCCGAGCGCCCAGGCCTAAGCGGCCTACCGGAAGTTCTGCACCTAACCCTGGGGCAGCCAGCCAGGGTGACCGGCGTGGCGGTCGCCAGCACCTGGGCAAGGGGATGCGCTGCTGCTCGGCCAACACCACCGCGTCCCAGCGCAGCAAGCCTCGATTGCGCTCCTCGGATGGCGTAGCGTGAAGCGCCGACGGTCGATGAAACATACCTGCGGAGCGGCCGCGTGAGCTCTGAGGATGCCGAGTTCCGCCACAGCCAGGTGGTGGTTGGTGGGTCGTCGGTGCACGTGGTGGAGGCCGGGGACCAGGGGGCCGCTCCATTCCTGTTCCTGCATGGTTGGCCCGAGTCCTGGCGCTCGTGGCGATCGGTGATGCGGCTGGCATCGCAGGGGGTGCGGGCGATCGCGATCGACCTGCCTGGCATCGGCCAGTCAACCGGCGCGGCCACCGACGGCTCCAAACGCCAACTGGCCGCCGTCGTGCATCAGCTCGTCACCGTGATGGAGTTGCGGGGGCTCACGCTTGTCGGCCAAGACGTCGGCGGGATGGTCGTCTACTCCGGCCTGCGGGGGGCCTTCGATGACCTGGAGCGAGCGGTGATCATGGACACGGTAATCCCCGGCGTGGACCCCTGGGAGCAGGTGCTTCGCAACCCCTACATCTGGCACTTCGCCATGCATGCGATCCCTGGGCTGCCCGAGCGGCTCGTGCAGGGACGGCAGCGGGAGTACTTCGACTACTTCTACGACGTCTTGTCGGCCGATCCTGACAAGATCACCGCCCAGGCGCGGGCGGACTACGTCCAGGCGTATGCCACGGATGGCGCCCTGACTGCTGGCTTCAACTGGTACCGCACCTTCGCCAAGGACGCTGTGGAGAACAAGGAGGCTGCCAGTCGGCAGGGGGTGAGGACGCCCGTCCTGTACCTGCGTGGGGAGCAGGAGAGCGGTCACATCAGTACCTACGTGGAGGGCTTCCGGGCTGCTGGCCTGGTCCGCGTCGACCATGGCCTGGTGCCGGCGGCCGGGCACTTCACGCAGGAGGAGGCACCCGACGACACCTGGCGGCTCATCGCCGAGTTCGCCGGACGCTGACTCGTCCAGCCGTCGGGGCCCATGCGGGCAAGGTGGTACTTCAGCCGGAGCGGCGACCACCGCGCCGGACCCTGGCTCGCTGAGGGTTACGTGCAGAACTTCTGGGAGGCCGCTTAGAAGTCGTTTCGTTCCCTTGGGCAGGTATGGCATGATCCCGCGGCATGACCACTCTCGTTGACAAGCTCGTTCCTGACGAGCTGTGGCGGCTGGTCGAGCCCCTGGTGCCGGCCCCACCCCGCCCCTGGTGGGGCGGCCGGTGCCGCACCATCCCCGACCGCAACTGCTTTGCTGCGATCGTCTTCATGGCCCGCACCTCCACCCCCTGGCGGCTGTTGCCTGCCAAGGAGCTTGGCTGCGGCTCGCCAGCGACCGCCTGGCGGCGCCTTGACGAGTGGCCAAGGCCGGGGTGTTCGAGCAGCTGCACTTGGACGTCCTCGACCAACTCGGCGAGCGGGGCCGGCTGGACTGGTCGCGCGCCAGTATCGACAGCATGAGCGTGCGCGCCAAACGGGGGGACCACGTTGGCGCAAATCCTGTCGATCGTAGCAAGCCCGGCAGCAAGATCCAGCTTGCCTGTGAGGGGCGCGGGCTGCCGCTGACCGCGGTGGTGACCGCCGCCAACATCCCCGACGTGACCATGCTGGAGGGGGTCGTCGACGACATCCCCCCGATCCGCACGCCATCGGGCCGGCGGCGCGCCCGGCCCGGCAAGCTCGACGCTGACAAGGGCTATGACAGCGCCGCCAACCGCGCCTACCTGCGGCGTCGTAGGATCACCGCGCGGATTGCCCGGCGTGGGATCGAGTCCTCGATCCGGCTTGGGCGGCACCGCTGGAAGGTCGAAAGGGCACTGTCGTGGGTGAGTTGCTACCGGCGGTTTGGGGTCCGGTGGGATCGGGGCTCGGAGCGGTTCTTCGCGTTCGTGCTACTGGCCTGTGCGCTCACGTGCTTCAACCGGCGGGCTTGTCATCCAGGGCCGCCGGCTGGACGCCGCAGCGCCGCCGCTGCGAGCCGGGATCAACAGATCAACAGTGGTGTGCCCGAACCTGCCTTTGCTGATGTCCCTGGCGGGTCGCTTTTGGGTAAACGGGGTCTATTTCTCAAGCTGGGGTTGTCGGAGGGTCACGGGACGAATCGGAGATGGCCAGTCTCAGGTTCGTCGTGATGGTGGCCAGATGGTGACTGAGATGGCTACGGCTGGATGTTTTGGTTGAGTCGGAAGACGTTATCCGGGTCCCAGGTGCGCTTCAGCCGAACGAGCCGCTCGTACTTCGCGTCGCCGTAGGCGTCCCGTGTGGCGTTGCCTCCGGGCTCGCCCAGGTCATTGACGTAGTTCACCGGTCCCGCAAAGCGCCGCAGCCGCGCCATCGCGGCTCGTCCCCACCCGAAGTGCGCTTCATCCTCGGCCGGGTGGAGCCACAGCGCTTCAGTGAGCAGCCACAACGCGGCGTCACGACCGCTGTAGGCCATGGCGTCCTCCGGGACGCGCGCGACCGCACCGCCGATGGTCATGAGGCCGAACCCACAGGTCGGCCCGGGCGCCTTCGCCAGCTCTTCGATGAACACGTCAACCGCCTGGTCATGGAGCGCCGTGAGCAGCAGCCCCTTCCAGTAGTTGCGGTGGCCCCAGGCGTGGTACTCGTCGTTCATCCGCTGCATAGTCAGGTAGGACTGAGGCCCCAAGGTGTCCAGGACGGGCCTGAGCTCACGGAAGGGCCGCGAGTCTCGTTGGGCGTCGGCCAGGGAGCCGACGTGGGTGACATTGACGGCAACCATCGGGCGGCCGGCCACCTCGGGCGGGAACGGCGGACCGGTCGGGGCGACGCCGTAGCGCATCGACGCCGTCACCTCGTCGGGGGCGGTCGTCGCGTAGTCGCCGAAGACGGCGGCCACCTCGTGAGCACGCTCGATTGGGTATACCAACATGCCCGTGGACACGATTGACCCGACCGGGTGCAGCCGGAACTCAAACGAGGTAGCAACCCCGGAAATTCGCCCCGGCGCCGCACAGACCCCAGAACAGGTCGGGGTGCTCATCCTCGCTAGCGCGCACCAAGCGGCCGTCGGCAGTCGCCACATCCACCGACACCAAGTTGTCGATGGTCAGACCGTGCTTGCGCATCAGGCGGCCCAGCCCACCACCCAAGGTAAGGCCGGCAACGCCAGTATGGGAGACCTGCCCGTTCGGGCAGGCGAGCCCGAACGCCTGCGCCTCGTGGTCGAGCTCGCCCAGCAGGGCGCCGCCGTTGGCGCGAGCGACCCGGGGATCGGGATCCACGCGCACGCCCCGCATCGGCGACAGATCGATCACGATGCCGCCGTCGCAGGTCGAGAAGCCCGGGTAGCTGTGGCCGCCGGAGCGGACTGCAACGAGCAGTTCCTGCTCCCTGGCGAAGCGCACGGCGGCGAGCACATCCGCGGCGCCAGTGCAGCGCACTATGACGGCCGGGGAACGGTCAGCGGTCGCATTCCAGACCGCCCGCGCCCGGTCATAACCGGGATCGGCGGGCAGGACGATCTCGCCAAGGAAGGCGTCGCGGAAGGCCGAGAGGGAAGGAGCATCCGGCGTGCGCTCGACCGGCCTGGCCATCGGCCCCTCCTTCACATGACGGGCATCGGGCTGTGTCGCACAAGGGTCGCCGCGTAAGGACGATCCGGTCAAGACGAGACATGGGGACGTCGGTCGCGCGCCTCCGTGTGCTGTCCTCCCGCGGCTCTGGTAACCGGCGCCGGGACACCAGATGGCGCCGCCAGGGTGCGTAGCCCAGCCGAACGTAGAAGGCTTGCCGGACGACCCAGTCGATGTGGCACGTGCGGGTGCCGGCGTCTTGGAGCAGCTCCGACGCCCGGGCGACCATCGCACTGCCCAACCCCGCCGTCCTGGGCCTGACTGGCGACGCCCACCCAACTGATGGTGCGGGCCATCGGGCCGAGGACAGGCGCGAAGACCGAGACTGGGCCCGGACCGCGAAACAGGAGGGAGCCGAGCACCTGCCCCTCGGAGTCGCGCGCCACCAGGACGGAGGAGTCTCCGCATTCAAAGGACCTGAGCCATTCAGGGAAGGTTACGGCCTCGAAGGCGGGGAGCTGCGCTCGGTCCTGGTCTCCGGACCGCTCGATCGTCGGCCACCGCACCAAGGGGCAGACCACACCTCGGCACAAGCAGCAGATGTGAGAGCAGTTCGTCCACATCGTCACGGCCAGGGCGACTGGTAGTCATGGCCGCGAATCAAGCTATATCAAGCAAAGGGAGCGAAACAACGTCTTAGGGAGCAGGAGGCGTGGTTCTTCACCGTCATCGTGTGGCGCGACCAGGCCGAGCACGCCAGCCAGTCCCTGGCCAAGGGCAGCCGGGTGGTGGTCGTGGGCCGGCTCCAGCAGCGGAGCTGGACGGCCGAGGATGGCAGCGCCCGATCGGTGGTCGAGGTCGTGGCCGAGGAGCTGGGGCCGAGCCTACGGGGGGCGACCGCCCGGCCGGAGCGGGTCACCAGGAGCACCAGCGAGTAGCGATCCTGACCCACGTCGAGGTGAGGACCTGGAGCGGCCCCACTGCGGCAGGTCTGTGTGAGCCCGGCGGGCGCGGGACGCCGAGCCCGCCAAGCTCCACCGCACCGGTCATGGCCGCTTGGCTGCGGTCAAGGCGGCGCGGACGTCCAGGGTGAGCTGGAGGGTATCTAGCACGCTGCCCGGGCTCAGGCGGGAGCTGTCCCGGCCCTGGCAGCAGGCGAGCACATGGTCGATCACCGCCGCGTAGGCGTCACGGGCGGGCAGGTCGACCTCGCGCTGGCCCTGCTCGGTGTGCTCGATCAGGGTGGTCGTGGGGCGGCCGTCGTAGCCGGCGGTCCAGCTGCTCTCGACGGCGGCGTCGGTGAACACCGCCCGGTAGCCGCCGCGCATCCCATAGGGCCTGGGCAGCAGCGCCGACGCGCCGCAGCGGACGACCGCGCCCGGGTAGCCGAGCAGGACCTCGGCCGCGGACGCGGCGGTGTCCTTGGCCACGCCCATGGCGGTCATCGACTCCGGCCGGCCCAGGGCGGTCACGATGGTATCCAGGCTGCTGTGCAGCACGTCCATGGCCAGCGAGTCCAGGCCGATCTGGTAGCCCTCCCACAACAGCGCGCTGCGCAGCTCGATGGCCAGGGTCTTGAGGGTGCCGTAGCGGCCCTCGGCGATGGCGGTGTGCAGGAACTCGGTGGCCGGGTCGAAGCGGCCGAACATGTCCACGAAGACCTGCCGGTCGCTGGCCGCGGCGGCGTCGGCGATGCGGTGGGCGTCGTCCATGGTGGCGGCCAGGGGCAGCTCACAGAGCACGTGCTTGCCGGCCTGAAGCGCCCGCAGGGCGTGCTCGGCGTGCAGCGGGGTGGGCAGGCAGACGTCGACCAGGTCGATGGTGGGGTCGTCGTAGATGCTGGCCACCTCGGTGGTGGTGGCGAAGCCGAACTGCTCGGTGAAAGCTTGCAGCTTGGCCGGGGTGCGGCCGAAGACCATTACCTCGCTGACCTGGGGGTGGGCGTGGTAGATGTGGGCGTGGGCGATCCCGAAGCCGGTGCCCAGCAAGCCGACCTTCATGGCGCCCTCCATGTGAGCCAGGGTCCGGTGGCTCGGCTGACAGCAGCATGGCCCAGACGCCCGACAACCATGCCCGCCACGGCGGCCATCAGCGACTCATCGCTCAGCGGGCTTGACCCAGGGCAACTGCGGCGGGCGACGGCGACCACGACCAGGACCACGCGCAGCTCCGACCGGTAGGTAGCTCGACCCGGCGATGCGATGGAGCGGGGCGGAGGCGAAGCATGCCGAGGGGTTCCGCTCCGTGGTGTCCGTGCTGGTGAGGGAGCTGGGAGAAGTTTCTCTACATCCTCAAGGCCGGCCTGCGGGCGGCCGCCTGCGGCGGCCGTCCTCGGCCGGCAGCACGACCACGGCACCGGGGCGCCGGCCTCACGCCCACCGTCGCCCATACCTTGGGTGCAAATAGGTAGCTTCGCCCATTACTTGCCCTTAGAATTGCGGCCATCTCAAGGGTCAAAGGCGGCAGCCACGAGATGGGGGGTCACAATATGCCCGAGGTCTGGACGCACGGCCGCTGGACGGTGGTGTCCGGCAAGGAGGACGACTTCGTCCGGGCGTGGAGCGACATGGCGACCTGGACCCGCAGCCAATTCCCGACGGCGACCGGAACGCTGCTTCGTGACCGCGACCAGCCCAATGTCTTTTTCAGCTTCGGATCGTGGCCAAACCTTGAAACAGTGGGTCAGTGGCGCGGCTCGGAAGGCTTCCAGCAGCACATCGCCACGATCCGAGAGTTGCTGGAGTCGTTTGAGCCGCACACCCTCGACCTGGTGGTGCAGCCTGAATAGAGGGTGATAGTTGCCAAGGCCTTAATTGGCCTTGCCGTGGACGGCCAGCCATCCATGGGGAATCTCAGCCCGGTGCCTCGACCTCCCGCCAGAAGGCGTCGACGCGGGCGTTCCACTCCTCGGGGATCTCCTCGAAGGGCTGGTGGGCCTCCTCCTCCATCACCTCAAACCGGGCGCCGGGGATCAGCTCGGCAACGGCCCGGCCCAGCTCCGGGCGAGCGTTCAGGTCGCGGCCGCCGGCCAGGACCAGCGTCGGCGCGGTGATCTGCGGCAGGCGGTCGGTCCTGTCATGGTCGATCAAGGCATCCAGGAAGCACTGCAGATCCTCAGTCGCCTGCTTGTGCGGGAAGGCGAGCACCTCCTCGATGATCTCGTCGACGGTGCCGTCGTTGTGCGCCCGTGGCGTGTAGATCCAGAGGTAGAACCACTCGAGGAAGGCGCGCTCACTGGGGGCCGACCTCGGCCAAGCAGCGGACGAACCGGTTCCAGGAGCGCTGGTAGGGATCCTGCACCGGCCAGGTGCTCTGCAGGACCAGGCTGCGGACCAGCTCGGGATGGCGCAGGGCCAGCTCCTGGGCGATGATGCTGCCCCCGGAGAAGCCGGCGACGTGGGCCGAGGGAATGCCGAGCGCCCGCAGGACCTGGGCCGCGTCGTCGGCCATCTGCTCCACCGAGACCGGTCCGGGTGGCATGGCGGTGCGGCCCGCGCCCCGGTTGTCGAAGGCGGTCAGGCGGTAGCGGTCGGCCAGCCCGTCGAGCTGAAACTGCCACGACTCGACGGTATCGCCCAGGCCTCCGATCAGCAGCACGTCCGGTCCTTGGCCCACCTGCTCGGTCCAGATGTCGAGGTCACCGGCGCGTATGTGTTCCCCCATACGTCAGTCCTCCGGTCGCCAATGCCAGCAGGCGATCACCGAGGGTGAACCTTACCCCGTGGGGCGAGCTGGTGGCTGTGTCGTCAGGCTGAGCCAGATTCGTCCACGCAGACCGTGCCCCAGACGTGCCCTACGCATCGGTCCACAGTAGTCTTCCACGGTCAACAGCGGACAGCCACCACACCCGATGAGCTGCTTCAGCAGCCGATAACGGCCAGTCCGAGGGAGCTTCCCAAGCTCGCGGTGCTCCAGGGCAAGGACCTAACCCTACCGCGCCAGGTCAGCCCATCCGGGCCTTTCGCAGACGGGCCGGGAACGCAAGTGGCGTCCGCGACCGGACGGACCGATCCGGATCAACCAAGTGGCCAGCGGGAGCGGACCAGCCATACGATCTTCTGCCTATGCCGAGATGACGTACGAAAAGGATAGATCCGATGGCGGCTCAGTATTTCGGGAGGTTGATGGTTGATCGACAGTTGCTGTTCTGGACGGTCACGACCCGCCGCCAGCTTGAACGATGGGAGGTCTGTGTAGCGGAATTGGTCAGCCTAGGCCTCCAATCCAAGCCAGAACCCGGACAACTTGTATGGCGAGGGGAAGCCGAGCACCACTTCATGTTCCTCGCAGCACGGAACCTCGTCCGAGCTGCAGAGGTTGCGGCCGAGTCCCTCATCGAAACGTCCTTCGCGGACACTCTCAAGGACGTGCGCGACCTCCTTGAACACTGGGGACGAGAACATGCCCATCTTTAATGGGAACTCGAAAGAGGTGCCACCGCGGGCATCAGGGAAACGATTCGCGGCACGAAATCCGACCGGGACTCCGTATTGGTCTTCCGAGTGGAACTCGAAGGAAGGGCCTCTACTCTTTCCTAAGGGACCGCCGGCGGCCAAGCTCCATGATGCACTCGATCGAGTGGAAAGCTTCGTGGTCCAGAGACGCCCCGAACTCATGGAGTACATACCAGAACGAAGCGATCAGCCGTGGCTTGGCGACGATTGGGGAAAGATCGATGGTGCCCCAACCCGGCCAAGGAGTGGAGCACGCCCGACTGACATAGCACAACCCACCCCGGAGGTTCGTACGCGCCTTCCACGCTCAGGCCGTTGGGCCACACCGGGGCCACGAACGACCGGACCGCAGCGGACAACACCGGTCACCAGCGGCCCAGCATCTCCCGAGGTGACCGACCTGACACGGGTCGCCGCAAGCCGTGACCCGCTTGGGCTCTCTGACACGGAAGAAGACGGAGGTTCAAACCTGTCGCGACCACGGTGGCGGCACTGCATCTGAGTAGAGGTAGAGCCGACTCTTGGTAAGAAGCGAAGGCCCGTCAGTTACGGTTAGGCTCGCAATCTCGGATTTTGGTAGAGCAATTGACTGGCTGCGCAGCGTCCTCGTGCCGCTGGACGTCCGGACGTCAATTGGGGCGAAGAGAATCAGCTCCTCGCCCAGCATTGACTTATGCCGTGGCCGGCCCGGGACGACTCCTGAATAGATAGTCCCGCTCCTGAGTTGAACCACTGCATGCGACCTCACAATATCCGACCGCTGTAGCAGCAACTCTTCGGTGTAGTAATCCGCTTGGCCCTGCATACTCCCCAGGAGGCGAGCAAGAGTAAGAGCAATACCAAGTTCCGCAGCAGCGGCAGCGACTACCCACTGCCAATGATCCGGCACGTACTCCCAGCCTTGCGCAATCCATACTCCGGGACTTGGCGAGCAAGATCCGGAATGAGCCACGAGATGATCCATGGGAGGAAAAACAACGAGCCTACGGCAGCCCCGCTAAGGAGCGTACTTGCAATGATCGAATCAACAATTTGCCGCAGCGGATCGCTGGTCCAAGACGGTCTCGCCGCCAAGGCCCCGGGTTGCTCGCTAGCTTGACGTTCCGCATTGAATCGTGCGCTGTAATAGACAAAGCCTGGAGCCACGAACAGCAAGATGACCGCGACCGTGGCCAAATTGGTCGGCATGTAGCACCTCCCAGCCTGATCGACAGGATGGGGAACGTACCACGGCTTCACTTGGCCCAAGCTCGATCGGCCTTGCCGTGCCCGGACGGCCGATCCGGTGCCTGGTTCGCAGAAGAACCGGAGCGCTGAAGGTCCGCGACCGGACGGGACCGGAACCTTGGTCCACGTTTGGTCCACATGCCATCGGAGCCGAGCGGTTCATAACGGTCTCCAACGGTCTCCAACGGTCTCCAGCGGTAGGTCGTTCGCGCAGGTGGCAGGTGCGATCCTGCGGAAACAGGCCCAGGGGCAGAACCCTGATAAGGATGGGCTCTGGCCGGGCACAGCCCGGTAATGGGAAAGGAGCAGCGCGGCTTCGACTGGTCAGGCCACTCCGACCGCGGCGCGCACCTGATCCAGCATCCGCTGCTCCCCGGCGCTCACCTGCTCGGCCCCGAACCCCAAGAACCCACCCTCCTTGGCGGCGTCAGCGGTCGCCTGGACCGCGGCCACCAACCACCGGCGGAACGCCTCGGCCTCCTCCGGCGTGGCCTTGGCCGTCACCAGCTCGTTGACCCCCCGCAGCTCCTCCAGGACCTGCTGGCCGCCGCGCGGCCGGAAGTCCCCCAGCGGGTTCTGCCGCTGCTGGGCCAGCGCCTGCACGTCCAGGGCCACCGACGCCAGCAGCTCCTCCTGGCTCGGCGGCAGGGTCGCCGACCGCAACGACGCTACCGACTCCTTGGCCACCTCGATCGGCCCGCCCGGGTCGGCGAGCGAGATGGCGACACCGGCGACCAGTGGCGCGCGGCGGATCCGGGTCCATTCCTCGTTGGTGAAGTCCTGCTTGGACGTCATGGCTACCTCCTGAGCGGGGGCGTCAGCCTAAACGAGGACGGCCGTGCCATGCCTGGCCGGCCGATCCGGTCCCTGACCGGGGAAGACTGGGAGCACCGAAGGCGCCGGCAAGCGGACTGGACCAAGCCAACCCTGGCCTAGGCGCTGAGCCGTGCTGGGTCCGCACAACATCGGAACGTGGCCGTCCCCCCGCCCGGAGGCAGAGGCTTCGA
>Ga0307415_100001403_pt1 | contig 11508 bp, 10 predicted proteins | sample DK1Cmetagenome_FD_204524 | JGI IMG/M metagenome (GOLD analysis project Ga0307415, IMG submission 204524) | Maize rhizosphere microbial communities from greenhouse at UC Davis, California, United States - DK15-C-2 | ecosystem: Host-associated > Plants > Roots > Rhizosphere > Soil | place: USA...
ACCAAGCCGAGGGCAACCGCCCGCCGGGCACCCGCGGGGCACCCGCCGAAGGCGGCTCGCGGGTGGGTGCGGGCGCCCGCCCGACTCCCGACTCCCGGTGCTTCACGCGCTCATCCCACCGCCGAAGAGGTCTTGATTCGGGCGACGGCGCTGCTCGCTCACGGCGCGGCCGTACTGGCCGCCGTCACTGCGCGAGATCTTCTTCCGTCCGACGAGCGACTCGAGCACCAGCTCGCAGGCGGCCGCCGTCATGGGGACGTCCCCGCTCGGGGCGAGGCCGACGTTCCGCACCAGGGAGAGGAGGCCCGGCACCGTCTCGAACCCCTTGTGCACCATCGCCGCCGAGGTGTCGTCGGTCACCTGGAGCGCGCCACCGGCGTCGAACCACATCACGACTTCGTCCGTGTTCGCGCCACCCGCGCGCTCCTTGAAGGTCGCGTCCGCCGCGCGGCGGATCAGCTCCCGGGCAATGGCGTGACCGCCGACGAGCTCGCCCTCGTACTCGAGCTCCATCTTGCCGGTGATCGCCGAGAGCGCACCGTACACGTCGGCGATGCGCGGGACGATCTCCGGCTCCCCGGTGGTGAGCGCCCGGCGCTCGGCGTTCGACACCACGTTCTCCATGACCGAGATCGGCATGCGCTGCGACACCCCCGACCGGCGGTCGATGCGCTTGTCGGTACGCGCCTCGAACGCGATGCGCTCCACCACCTCGGCGATGAAGTCGGGGATGCGCACCGGCAGCCCGCCGCGGGTGGTCCATGCCTCCTGCCGCGTGATCTCCATCCCCAGCTCCACCGACTCGGGGTAGTGCGTGATGACCTCGCTCCCGATCCGGTCCTTGAGCGGCGTGATGATCTTGCCGCGCGCGGTGTAGTCCTCGGGGTTGGCGGTGAAGCAGAGCTGTACGTCGAGCGGGAGGCGGACCGGGTAGCCCTTAATCTGGACGTCCCCCTCCTGCATGATGTTGAACAGCCCCACCTGCACCTTGCCGGAGAGGTCGGGGAGCTCGTTGAGCGCGAAGATCCCGCGGTTGGCGCGCGGCAGCATCCCGTAATGGATGGTCAGCTCGTCGCCGAGGATGTGCCCGCCGCGGGCCGCCTTGATGGGGTCGACGTCGCCGATGATGTCGGCGATGGTGACGTCGGGGGTGGCGAGCTTCTCGACGTAGCGGCTCTCCCGGTCGACCCACGCGATCGGCGTGTCGTCGCCCGCCTCGCTGAGGAGCTCGCGCGCGTACTTGGAGACGGGGGCGAACGGGTTGTCGTTCACCTCACTGCCGGCGACGATCGGCATCGCGTCGTCCAGCAGGGTGACGAGTGACCGCAGGATGCGCGACTTGGCCTGTCCGCGCAGCCCGAGCAGGATGAAGTTGTGGCGGCTCAGGAGGGCGTTGACGATCTGGGGCATGACCGTCTCCTCGTAGCCGATGACGCCACGGAAGAGCGGGCCCCCCTGCTGGAGCCGGCAGAGCAGGTTCTGGCGCAGCTCGTCCTTCACGGAGCGGCGCTGGCGGTCGGGCGCCCCGAAGGGGGACTGCTTCAGGGCGCCGAGCGTGGTGGGGAGCGACGGCAAATCGGATCTCCAGTCTAGGTAGAAAGCCTGCAGACGCCGCAAGAACCGTTCAAATCGGTCCGCCGGGGCCGCAGACGGGAGCTATGGGGTTGAACACTGGTCGGGGGGAGGAAGTTCACCCCGCAGACATAACTGCGCTGGGCCGCAGATGAACGCAGATCAACGCAGATGGGTCTTGCGTTGATTCGCGAACGCTAGGCGCCTGATCGTGGGTTCGAGGCCAAAATTGAGCAAGAGTCCGACCTCGAATGGGCTCGCCCGCAGGTAGTTCAGAAGTTGAGCCTGGTGCTCCGTAGCAAGATCCCGAACCGCCTTGAGCTCGACAAGGAGGGATTGCCCGACGACGAAATCTGGCCGAAAGTCCCCGACCGGCGTGCCCCGGAAGTGCACCCGGATGGGAATCTCGCGCTCGAAATGGAGACCAGCGTCCGCCAGCGCTATCGCAAAGGCCCGTTGGTACACTGACTCCAGAAAGCCAGGGCCAAGTTCATTGTACACCTCGTAGAAAACGCCAATCACGCGCCGGCTGAGCGTCGCGTGCGAATATCGGCTCTCCGGGTATTTGGGCTGCCTGGCCGACAGATCTGCGTTCATCTGCGTTAATCTGCGGCCGCCTGTGCAGTACTACTGAAGCTCCGCCCCGCGAGAGGGTGCGTTAATCTGCGGCCGAGACCTCCACCAGGTTGTCGTAAAAGACCGGCCCGCCGCCGAGGTCCGTCTCCTGCTGCGAGGTGGTGTCGTTCACGCCGCGCCGGTCCGAGGCCAGCTTGGTCCACCAGATCGACGGGGCCCAGGCCACGCCCTCGCGGATCCCCGCCGAAATGCGGGCGGTGGCGGTGAACGCCCCGCGGTCGTTGTGCACTACCACCATCTCCCCGTCCCGAAGCCCGCGACGCTCTGCGTCGTGCGGGTGCAGCAGGCACTCGGGCTCGCGCGCCTGCCGGCGGAGGGAGGTGACGTTCACGAACGTGCTGTTCAGGAACTGGTGCGCCGGCGACGAGATGAGCACCAGCGGATACCTGGCCGCGAGAGCCGGGGCCGCGTCCGGATCCTCGCGCGGGGGCGTGTACGCCGGGAGCGGATCGAGTCCCATGGCGCGCATGCGCTCGGAGTAGAACTCGCACTTCCCGCTCGGCGTCGGGAAGTCACCCTCCGCGAAAGGCAGGTAGGGGCGGGGCACGTCGAGCCGCGCCCACCCATGTTCGAGCAGGGCGTCCAGCGTGACGCCGGCCATACGCGCGGGCCTCGCCCGCGCGTATGGCCGAGCTCCCATTGCCGTCGCACCGCCTGCGGCGGTGCTCTCCGCCGGGCTGCCCCCGTGCGCGGGCGCGGCACTTCCGGCCGCGCCCGCGCTGATCGCGTCAGGGGCGGCCGGCAGTTCCCACAGTGCCTGGCTGATGAGCGTCGGGTCGTCGTCGTGGAAGGCCGGGTGGTCGAGCCCCATGCGGGCCGCGAGGAGGCGGAAGATCTCGCTGTTCGGCTTGCACTCCCCGAGCGGGGCGATGGCCGGCCGATTGAGCGTGGCGTACAGGTGGCCGTAGGCCAGGTGGACGTCCCAATGCTCGAGCTGCGTCGTGGCGGGGAGGACGACGTCGGCCCAGTCGGCGGTGTCGGTCTGGAAGTGCTCGAGGACCACGGTGAAGAGGTCCTCGCGCGCCAACCCGCGGCGCACCGCGTTCAGGTCGGGCGCGACCGCGGCGGGGTTCGAGTTGTAGACGACGAGCGCCTGAACCGGCGGGCCGCCGACCCCGGCGTCCGGCAGGGTGAGGGCGTCGCCAAGCCGGATCATGTTGATCGTGCGCGGCGGCAGGCCGGCCGGCGCGAGGTCGAGGCGCTCCAGCGCCCCGCGGTCGAACTGGAAGTTGGCGCTCGTCGAGAGCTGCACCCCGCCGCCGGCCCGCCGCCAGTGGCCGGCGACGGCCGGGAGGCAGGCGATCGTCCGCACGGCCATTCCGCCGCCGGCGTGCCGCTGGAGCCCGTAGTTGATTCGCACGAACGCCGCCCGAGCCCGTCCGTAGCGCCGCCCCAAGGCCACCACCGTGTCTGCCGTCAGACCGGTGATCGCCGCCACCCGTTCGGGCGGGTACTCGCGCGCGCGCTCGCGGAGCTGGTCGCCCCCCAGGCAGTACCGGTCGATGTAGTCGCGGTCCTCCAACCCCTCCGCGAACAGCACGTGCATCATGCCGAGCGCCAGCGCTGCGTCGGTGCCCGGCCGGATCGCGAGCCACTCGTCGCACTGCTCGGCCGTGCGGGTGCGGAGCGGGTCGATGCAGACGACGGGGGCGCCTCGCCGCCGCGCCTCGAGGATGAAGGGCCAGAGGTGCGGGTTCGAGGTCAGCGTGTTGGTTCCCCAGAGGAGGACCAGGTCGCTCTCGGGCACCCCCTCGCCGTCGGCGCCGACGCTCGCCCCAACGGTCATGCGCATCCCGACAGTGCCCGCCTCCGAGCAGATCGTTCGCGCCAGCCGGGAGGCGCCAAGGGCGTGGAAGAAGCGGCGGTCCATCGACGAGCCCTGCACGAGCCCCATCGTCCCGGCGTACGAGTACGGCAGGATCGCCTGCGGCCCGTGCGGCCCGTTCCGGATCGCGGACAACCGCTCGCCGATCTCGCCGAGCGCCTCGTCCCAGGAGACCGAGGCGAAGCGCCCAGACCCCTTGGGCCCGACGCGGCGCAGGGGGCGGAGGAGTCGGTCGGGGTGGTATGTCCGCTCCACGTAGCGATTCACCTTGGCGCACAGGAACCCGCGCGTCACCGGGTGGTCGGGGTCGCCGGCGATGCGCACGGCGCGGCCTCCCTCGACCGTCACCAGCGTCGCGCAGGTGTCGGGGCAGTCGTGTGGGCAGGCGCCGCGAACGGTCACGTTCCCGGTTGAGGGAGCAGTGGGTGCCGTCATGAGCCAGGTGTGCGGGGAGGTAAAGTTGCCGCCAAGTTAGCGCGCGGCTCCTGGGCCGACCAGCGACGCGGCTGGGCGGCGGCACATGGCGCCAAGTCGCGACAGTCCGCGGCATCGCATAAACACCTTATGCCGCAGGGAGTTGGCGTCCGTACGCTCTTGACACGTCCCTGGGAAGCCGTAGATTCGACCGGCCGCCCGAGTGGAGGACCGCGTCCCGAGCTCAGGCGTTTTATATAACCCCCTCCTCAGGAGACACGATGAAGCGCCTGGCCCTTGCTGTCGCCGTGATCGCCCTCGCGGCTTGCACGACGAAGAAGGACGAACCCGCCACGACCGACACGGCTGCGCCGGCGATGGCCCCCGCGCCTGCGGATACGGGCATGATGCACGACAGTGCGATGATGAAGGACACCGCGGCGATGAAGGACACGACCAAGCGCCCGTAACCGGGTGCGAGGTCGACGGCGAAGGGGCGCGACTCGTGAGTCGCGCCCCTTCGCCGTCATGCTCCCCGCCCACGGGTGGGCGTCACGCGGGCTGCGGCGCGTTCTCCGGCTCCACCGAGGGGTCGCGATCCACCGAGCGTCGGCACGGCACAGTGAAGGCGAACACCGATCCCTCGGTCGGGAACTCGGCCCACACCCGGCCGCCGAGCGCCTCGATCGTTTCCCGGACGATGCTCAACCCCAGGCCCGTACCCTCGACGCCGGTCACCGTCGTGCCGGACGCCCGGTAGAAGCGCTCGAAGAGGCGCAGCCGCTCGTCCTCGGGGACCCCGACGCCGTTGTCCGCCACCTCGACGACCGCCTCGCGAGGGCGGCCCGCGTCGTCCAGCGTCATGCGGCCGGTGACGCGCACCCAGCGGCGCGTCTTCGCCGGGTCGGCGTACTTAATGGCGTTGGACACGAGGTTCGTCAGGCAGAGCTCCACGGCCGCTGCGCTCACCTCGACGTCGGGTAGCTCGTCACTCATGTGGACCTCGACGCCGGCGGCCCGGGCGAAGTCGCGGAGCTGTCGCGCCACCTCGGCCGCCGCCTGCCGGAGGCGCACGTGCCGCTGCTGCCGCGCGTCGGCGTCGATCCGGGAGAGCTCGAGGAGGTTCTCCAATACGAGGCGCATGCTGTCGACGTTGCGGATCACCACGCCGGTGAGGCGATGCCGCTCGGCCTCGGCGAGGTTCGGCAGCTCGAGGAGCTGCCCGGCGCCCATCGCGGCGCCGATGCGGTTGCGGAACTCGTGCGTGAGCGCCCGATTGAACGCGCGAAGGCGGTCCTCGCGCTCGCGCACCTGCGTCTTGGCCAGCCGCAGGAACTGCGTGGTCGTCGCCTGTTGGATGAGGGCGATGGCGTGGAAGACGCGATGCGCGCAGACGAAGATCTCGCCCCGCGTGCACGGCTCATCGATCTCGTCGGCGATCCGGGCGAGAAAGCTGTAGAGGATCCCGCCGAGGATCTCGTATTCCTTGAGGATCTGGTACTCGTCGAAGCCCTGGGTGTGTCGGAGGGCGCCGAGCTCCATCGCCTTCGCGATCACGGGTGCCTCGGCCGCGATCACCTGCGCCGGGTCCTCCACGTAGTCGGCGATGCCGAGCAGGAGCAGGGGCACGTGGTTGAGCAGGTCGTCGGTGGGGAAGACCCGGATCGGATCGAGCGCGACGCGCTCGCTGATGCGCTCCAACCAACGTGCCGTCAACTCGGCGCGCGCCCCTCGGAGGCGCTCGGCCAGAGTCCTCGCGAGCGGGCAGTTCGCCGTGATGTCCATTGAGTAGCGCTCTCTTCCGGGGATGGCCAGGGACGATGCGCGAAAAGTAACCCAATCAGTCCGCGGACGCGGCCCCGGCCCCTGGGAGGGGTCCCAGGGCGGCGGCGATCGCCGCCACGCGACGATGGAGCTCGGACTCGGGCATCACCGGCATCGCGCCGGCCACGTCGACGCCGCCGTCGAGCTCCACCCACGAGACGCAGCCGGCGTAGCGTCGCAGCTCCGGGACCTCGACGGCGCGCGGGAGCCGCTTGGCGCGGACTACGACGACCTGAACGCCCGGCCGCTGCTTGTAGTAAAATCGCGACGCCACGGCGTCCGGCGCGAGGCCGTGCTCGTGCTCGACCGCCGCGAGGCGGCCGAGCTCCGAGACGGCCCAGACGCCGACAACGTCGCAGACGTATTCGAGGCGAACTCGCCCCTCGGCCGGCCGGTCGGCGTGCGCGGCGTCGAGCCGGTCGCGGAAGCGCTCGGCTAGCTCTGCCGCCTTCTCGTGGAAGTACGTCGGGTACAGGAGGAAGCGGTCGTGCCGGACGCCGAAGCCCTTCCGCTGCTCGCGGATCCCGCCCTTCCGAACCATGGCGACGATGCTGCCGCGTGCCATCGCGTCCACGAGCACCGCCCATTCCTTCAGGGCGGTGCGTTCGACGTCGGGCGCGGAACGGTCGTCTGACCGCGTGTCGGGTGAGGTCATGGGTGGGTGTGGGTGGTCTTGATGTTCTCGCTCCACCACCGGAATGCATCCGGCACGCCTTGCTCTGGCGCGACCGAGGGCCGCCAACCGAGCTCTCGCCGGGCGCGCTCCGAGACGTACGGGTTCCCCCCCGTGAGAAAGTCGATCGTGGCGCCAGGCAGGGCGCGGGGAGGCGCGCCCCTGACCGCCGCGACCACGGCGACGACGGCGCGCACGGATGCCAGGCCGGCGCGGGCGGCCGCCACCGGCACGGGCACCAAGGCGAGCCGGCGCCCGAGGCCGGCGCCGGCGAGGCGAAAGAAGCCGGCGACGGTCAGGTCGAAGTCGTGTCCGACGTTGTACACGTGGCCGCCCGCGGCGGGGGTAGCGGCGGCGCGCACGGCGGCGTCGGCGACGTTGGCGGCGTGGACGACCGCGATCGCCGAGCGGCCGCCGGCCGGGAGCGGTATCGCCCCGAGCTTCAGCAGCCGTCCGACGCGCGGCACGAACTGGCGGTCGCGTCGCCCGTAGATCACGGCGGGGCGGATCGCCGTCGCCCAGAGGTGCCCCGCCCGGTGCGCGTCGAGGACAAGCGCCTCCGACTCCCGCTTCGAGCGCGCGTAGTACGCCCGCTCGGGGAGCGGGGCGAGCGGAGCCCCCTCGTCGAGGGGGGCCGCGCCGCCGATGCCCGGAGTCCCGTGGGCGGGGCGGCCGTACACGGCAACGCTGCTCACGTGAACGAGCCGCGCGCCAGCGCGTGCGGCGGCGGCGACGACGTTGCGCGTGCCGTCCACGTTAGACCGGCGGTACGCGCCCCATCCGCCCGAGGACGTCACGACCGCGGCAGCGTGGTGGACCACGTCGCAGCCGGCGGCGGCGCGGGCCACGCTCTCGGCGTCCAGCACGTCGCCCCCGCGCAGCTCGGCGCCGCGCTCGGCGAGCCACTCCGCCGCGCCGGGCTCGCGAACCAGCGCGCGGACCTGCCACCCTTCGGCAACCAGGCGCTCGACGACGTGCGATCCCACGAGTCCCGTGGCGCCGGTGACGAGGGCGAGCATGAACTACAGGGATGTGTGAAGAGTGGCGAGTGGCGAGGGTCCGCAGCACTCTCCACTCGCCACTCGTCCCTCGTCACTCGTCACTCGTCACTCGCTTCAGAACGGCAACGCCACCACGACGGCTGCGGTTTCGCCGTCGGCCCAGCGGGCGGTGATGACGTCGCCGGCGGCGATCTCGCGGCGCACCATGCCGAGGGCGATGGGGCCGTGGCGAGGCGAGAGGGCGGTGCTGCGGACGTCGCCCACCGGCTTCCCCGTACCGTCGATGAGCTGCGTTTTGAACGGCGGGAGGTCGCGCGACTGGAAACGCAGGCCGCGCAGGTGCCGGTTGACGTGACCCCGGAAGTGGACGCGGGCGACGGTCTCCTGCCCGACGTAGCACCCCTTGGTGTACGAGATCGCGTGGAGGTCGTCGAAGTTGGCCTCCTGCGGAATCGTCGTCTCGTCGATGTCGAGCCCCCACTCCGGCCGGCCGGACTCGACGCGTGCCACGTCCCACGCGGCGAGTCCGCCGCGCGTCGCGCCCGCGTTCGCGAGCCGAGACCAAAGCCCGGGGGCGGCGTCGGCGGGGGCGAAGAGCTCGTATCCCTCGTACTCGAGCTCGGGCACGCGCGCCACGGTCACGAGGCCGCCGTCCACCTGCGCCGCGACGTGGGCGTAAGGGGGCAGCGGCGCGAGGGCGGCGGCGGGAATGCCGGTGGCGTCCGAGACGATGCGTCGGGCGTGCAGTCCGAAGACGCCGAGGTTGCGGAGGGCGTCGGTCTCGTCGCGGTACGGCGCGATGCGCGGGTTGACGTACTTGCGCACCATCTCCGTCCACGCCGCCCCGGCGCGCGGCGGCGCGTCGATGAGCAGCGAGTCGACGGCGGCCGGCGTCACCACCGCGGGCGAGCCGGAGGTGGCGAAGATGCGCACGTCCGCCACGATCTTCCCCTTGGCGGTGAGGGCGGCGGCGTACTGCCCCTGGCCGGGCGACAGGGCCTTCACGTCGTTCGTCACGAGGCCGGTGACCAGCTCTGCCGCCTTGGGGCCGGACACGCGCATGCGCGTGCGATAGCTCCGGTCGACGAGAAGGCCGCCAGTGTGCAGGGCCGCGTACTCCGCGTCCGGGTCCCCGTAGTGCGCCGCCACCGTTCGGCCGGCGATCTCCTCGGTGGCGGCTGGCGGATGCAGCGCGGTGTCGAGGGCGATCATTTGCGGCCGCGCTCCGCTCCGCGCCCCGTCGCCGCGGGGGCAGGCCCGCCGCGCACGCCGTCTCGGTCGCGCCCGAGCAGCGCGTTCAGCGAGGCGAGCGACTGGCCGGCCAGCGACGGGAGGTACGCGTCGGCGTGGACGGCGTGAAACGCCGGCATGGCGCCGACGGCGATGCAGCGCAGCTTCAGCGCCCGCGCGGCCAGGATGCCCGGTGGGGCGTCCTCGAGGGCCAGAGTGCTGATCGGCCGCGCGGGGCGCCGGCGCGCGAGGCGCTCGAGGGCACGCTCGTACGGCTCCGGCGACGGCTTCGGGGAGCGTACGTCCTCGGCGGCCACGACGCACTCGAATGCGCCATCGAGCCCCGCGAGACCGACGACGAAGTCGACGTCGCGGCGGCTCGCCCGCGTCACGATCCCGAGCCGCACGCGCCCCGCGAGGCTCTCGAGCAGCTCGCGCGCGCCGGGCGCAAGCGACACGCCCTTGCCGAGCTGGTCGGCGAAGTAGCGCTCCGCCCGCGCCGCCACGAGGTCGAGTGCCGTATCGTCCAAGCGCTGCCCGCCCTCGGTCGCGCCGGCCGCGGCCGCCTCGCGTACCGGGACGCCCGCGCAGCGCACGTCGTAGGCGGCGGCCGTGAGGACCACCCCGTCGTCGGCGAGGCTGCGGACGAGCGCGTCGCGCCGAAGGGCGTGGGTGTCGGCGAGCACGCCTTCGAGCTCGAGCAACACGGTGTCGAAGAGCATTGGCGTAAGTAAACGAGCTGGCGGACGGTCTGGAAGCGGAGACGAGGGATGGGGAACGAGTCGGCAGCTCACGGCCCCCGTCCCTCGTGGCTAGCTGCGTGGCTAGCTGCCCTCCCTCGCTGCGTACGAGGCGTCGAGGAGGTCCACGGGGTGGACAGTTCGGGCGGCGATCCCAGCCCGTCGCAGGCCGGCGCCGATCTGCATCAGGCACCCCGGATTGCCCGTGGCCACCAGCGAGGCGTCGGTGGCCCGCACGTTGGCGAGCTTGGGCGCCAGCACCGCATTCGAGACGCCGGGTTCGACGAGGTTGTAGATCCCCGCGCTCCCGCAACACTGGTCGCTGTCGGTGAGCGGCACCAGGGTGAGGCCCGGGACGGCGCCGAGCACCGCGAGTGGCGGCGTCACCACGCGCTGGGCGTGCTGCAGGTGGCACGGCGCGTCGTAGGTGGCAGTGAGCGGGAGCGTCGCGCCCGGCTTCGGGCCCGCGGCCGCGAGCAACTCGCTGACGTCGCGCACGCGGGCGGCCACGGAGGCGGCGCGCTCGGCCCACTCGGGGTCGTCGTGGAGGAGGTGCCCGTACTCCTTCATGATCGCGCCGCAGCCGGCCGCGTTCACGGCGATCCACTCGGCGCCCGACTGCTCGAACGCCTCGACGTTGGCCCGGGCGAGCTCGCGGGCCGTGTCGAGGTCACCGGCGTGCGCGTGCAGCGCACCGCAGCAGCGCTGCCCGGGCGCGGCGGCGAGCGCGTAGTCGTTCTCCACGAGCACGCGCTCGGTCGCGCGGTTGGTCTCGGTGAAGAGCCCTTCCATGACGCAGCCGCGCAGCGCGGCGACGGTGCCGCGCGTGCCCGCGCCGGCGGCTCGGTACCGTCGCCGCGGTACCGCCCCCTGGGTAGACGCGAGCATCGCCATGCTGAAGCCGAGCCGGCCGCCCAGCATGCGGCCGAGGAGCGCGGGGAGGCGGGTGGAGCGAAAGAGGCGCGAGCCGGCGAGCGCGACGGCCAGGAGCCGCGGCCGCGCGAACACCCAGAGGATCAGCCGCGCGACCGCCGGGATGGGGCGGCTCCGGTTGAGCGTGGCGCGCGTCGCCTCGAGGAGTTGCCCGTACGGCACGCCCGATGGGCACGCCGTCTCGCACGCCCGGCAGCCGAGGCAGCGGTCGATGTGGGTGCGCACGCTCGGGTCATCGACCGTTAGGCTCCCCTCGACCAGCTCGCGCATGAGGAGGATGCGTCCGCGCGGGCTGTCGTTCTCGTCCTGCAGGGTGAGATACGTGGGGCACGCCTGCAGGCAGAAGCCGCAATGGACGCAGGTGTCGATCCCCGGTACGGCATCGGCGAGCGGGGTGCCGGGGATGGCACAGGGGAGGGGGTGGGAAGCGGGAGTGGCCATGAGAGAAATCTAAATGCAGTTCTCGGCTCTCGGCGCTCGGCTCTCGGCCAGTACGGTGGCCGGTGACCGCCGGCCGGCCACCGACCACCATTCAATGACGACCGACGCCCGGTGAATGTACCCGCTACGTATCTAAACCCGCATTTGCGAGACGTGGAGCGGGGGTGTACCGTCGGGCGTCCCCGAAATGCCCGGCGGCGGGTGCGCCGCACGACAAGA
>Ga0307415_100001405_pt1 | contig 11505 bp, 8 predicted proteins | sample DK1Cmetagenome_FD_204524 | JGI IMG/M metagenome (GOLD analysis project Ga0307415, IMG submission 204524) | Maize rhizosphere microbial communities from greenhouse at UC Davis, California, United States - DK15-C-2 | ecosystem: Host-associated > Plants > Roots > Rhizosphere > Soil | place: USA...
ATCGCGACCCGCACGAGTACTACGTGGTGGGCCAGGACGACCAGCCCGGCTATCTCCACAAGCCCGGGCGCGACAACCCCAAGGCCATCACCGGCTTCTCGTTCGGGATCTGCGCGCTCGGCTTGTTCGTGCTCTCGGGCGGGATCTCGTTCCTCGTCTCGATCCCCGCGGCGATCGTGGGGATCGTCGTCGGCAAGCGGGGGATGAACGCGGTCGACACGGGGGAGACGACCAAGCACCGCCGCTACGCCAAGGCCGGCTTCGTGACCGGAATCGTCACGGTCTCGCTGTCCTCGTTCATGGCCGTGACGTTCATCCTCGCGGCGATCTTCCCCGACGAGTTCGAGAGCGGCGACAGCGAGTTCACCGCACTGCCGCTCGTGGCCGCGGTGACGCGCCTCGTGCGCTTCGTGACAGGCGCCTGACCGGCCCTGAGACGGCCACCCCGTTCGCTACCCTCCACGGTCCGATGCAGGGACCGTTCATCAAGCACTACATGATGACCGCGGGGCCGACCCCGCTGCCGCCCGCCGTCTCGGGCGCGATGGCGGAGCCGATCCTCTACCACCGAGCGCCCGCGTTCGTGGAGCTGTACGCGAACTGCCTGGAGGGACTGAAGCGCGTCTTCCAGACCGAGAACGACGTGCTGACGTTCGCCGCTTCGGGTTCGGGCGGAATGGAGTCCGCGGTGGCCAACCTCGCTTCCGCGGGCAAGGCGCTGGTCGCCTCCTGCGGCAAGTTCGGCGAGCGCTGGGCTGAGCTCAACGAGGCGTTCGGCGCGGACTACGTCCACCACGACTTCGGCTGGGGCAACCGCGTCGAGCCCGACGAGCTCGAGCGCGTGATCGCCGAGAACGGGGGCGACTTCAAGGTCGTCTACACCACGCTGTCGGAGACCTCGACCGGCGTCGTCAACGACGTCGAGCGGCTCACCCAGGTGGCGCACGACGCCGGCGCGATCATCGTGATCGACGCGGTGTCGGGCCTCGGCGCCATCCCGATCCCGCAGGACGAGTGGGGCGTCGACGTGATCGCCGCCGGGTCGCAGAAGGCGCTCATGTGCCCGCCCGGGCTCGGCTTCGCGAGCCCCAACCAGAAGGCGCTCGACCTGGCCGCGGGCGTCCAGAGCCGCGCGTATTACTTCGACTGGCAGAAGACGCTGAAGGGCCAGCGCAAGGACCCGCCGGACAGCCCGTTCACGCCGGCCGTGTCGATCTTCATGGGCCTCGACGTCGCGCTCAGGATGATCGAGGACGAGGGCCTCGAGAACGTGTTCGAGCGCCACCGCCAGCTGGGCGGCGCCGCTCGCGCCGCGGTCAAGGGGCTGGGCCTCGAGCTGTTCGGCCCCGAGGACGAGCGCGCGAACGTCGTGACCGCGTTCAAGGTCCCCGAGGGCGTCGACGGCGGCAAGCTGCCGAAGCTCCTGCGCGACCGCTACAACATCACCGCCAACGGCGGCCAGAACCAGCTCAAGGGCAAGATCCTGCGGATCGCCCACACGGGCTACTTCGGGGCCTTCGACATCATCCTGTCGGTCGCCGCGATCGAGATGGCGCTGCGCGACCTGGGCGCGGACGTCGAGGTCGGCGCCGGTGTCGCCGCCGCTCAGCGTGTGTTCCAGGAGGCCGGCGTGCCCGCCGGCGCTCCCGCGTGACCGCAGACACCGTCAAGGTCCTCGTCAAGGAGAAGATCGCCGACACGGGGATCGAGCTGCTGCGATCCCAGTTCCAGGTCGACTTGGGCGTCGACTGGGACGACGGCGAGCTGGCCGAGCGCATCGGCGACTACGACGCGATCCTGATCCGGTCGGCGACCAAGCTGACCGCGGACCTGATCGACCGCGCCGACCGCATGAAGGTCATCGGCCGCGCGGGCATCGGCGTCGACAACGTCGACGTGAAGGCCGCCACCAAGCGCGGCATCGTCGTGGCCAACGCGCCGACGTCGAACATCGTCACCGCGGCCGAGCACACGATCGCGATGATGATGGCGCTGGCCCGCAACATCCCGCAGGCGCACGGCGCGCTCGTCGACGGCCGCTGGGAGCGCTCGAAGTTCGGCGGCATCGAGCTCTACGAGAAGACGCTCGGCATCCTCGGCTTCGGCCGCATCGGGCAGCTCGTGGCCGAGCGGGCCAAGGGGCTCGGCATGCACGTGCTGGCCTACGACCCGTACGTATCGGCCGAGCGCTACCGCGAGATGGGGATCGAGAAGGCCGACACCTCCGACGACGTCTACGCGCGCGCGGACATCGTCACGATCCACCTGCCGAAGACGCCCGAGACCGAGGACTGGCTCGACGCCGACGCGTTCGCGAAGATGAAGGACGGCGTCTACGTGGTGAACGTGGCCCGCGGGCAGCTGCTCGACGACAAGGCGCTCGAGGCAGCGCTCGACTCGGGCAAGGTCGCGGGCGCCGCGCTCGACGTCTTCAAGGAGGAGCCGATCACCGAGCACCCGCTGTTCGGCCGGCCCAACGTCGTCGTCACCCCGCACCTGGGAGCCTCGACGGTCGAGGCGCAGGATCGCGCCGGCGAGCAGGTCGCCGAGCAGGTCGCCGCCGCCCTGACCGGCGGGGTCGTGACCACCGCGGTCAACATCCCGCCCATGCGCGCGGAGGACAAGGAGATCATCGACCCGTTCATCCCGCTGTGCACGGCGCTCGGCCGGATCGCGGTGTCGCTGGCCGAGGGGTCGTCGATCGACCGCATCGAGGTGGCCTACGAGGGCCTGTCCGAGGTCGACACCCGCATCCTCACCACCGCCGTCCTCAACGGCGTGCTCGCGGGGCACACCGAGGAGGAGGTCAACTTCGTCAACGCGCCGTCGATGGCCGAGGAGCGCGGCATCGAGGTCGACGAGACCAAGCGGTCGCAGTCGGGCGACTTCAACGAGCTCGTCCGCGTCGCGATCGTGTCGGACGGCAACCGCATCGAGGTGGCGGGCACCGGCTTCGGGCCCAAGAACGTGCCGCACCTGGTGTCGGTCTACGGCGAGAGCTTCAACCTCGAGGTCGCGCCGCACTTCGCGTTCTTCCGCTACGCCGACCAGCCGGGCATGATCGGCCGCGTCGGCACGATCTTCGGCGAGGCCGGGGTCAACATCGCCTCCGCGGCCGTGGGCGCCGAGGCGGGGGAGGAGGCGGTCATGGCCGTCACCGCCGACAAGCCCGTTCCGCAGGACCTGGTGCAACGCATCGTGGACACCGACGGGTTCCACGAAGGCCACGCGGTTTCTCTGTAGGCGCCCCTCCTAGCGGCGGGTGCGCGCGCGGGCCACGTAGCTGCGGCCGGCCTTCACGGTCACGTTCTTGCGCTTCACCAGGTCGCGCACGGTGACGATGCCCTCGCGCACGACGGTGGTCGTCGTGCTGCAGGTGTCCTTGGTCAGCCAGATCGTGCCGCGGACGGTGGCGGTCGAGTTGCGGCCACGGGTGCGGAAACGCCCCTTGCCGCTGCCCCACAGCCGCCGCGAGCGGGCCCGGCTCGCGGTCGCCTTGCCGCGCGAGTTGGGCTGGCAGATGAGGCTCTCGGACAGCTTGAGCTCGGTCACCGGGCGCGCGCCCGAGCGCGGCTGGGTGGTCGTGTAGATGCCGCCGTAGAACTCACCCTTCTGGACGTCGCCGGCGCGGTTCGCCGCCAGCGTCTGGCGCACCCGGCCCTTGCGCACGTCGACGACGGTCGTGACCGGCACCTGCATCGCCTCGGTCAGCGTCGCGAACCCGGACGACCCGGCGGCGTGCGCGTCCTTGCCGCGCCGGATCACGCGGATCTTCACGATGCCGCTGACCGGCTCGATGTTGAACGTACGGCCCTGTGCCGGCACGGGCAGGGTCCAGGAGACCGTCGCAGTCGCGTTCGGCTCGCCGACGTCGGCGGCCGAGTTGTCGTTGGTGTCGACGAACGCGGTGAGGGTGTCGGTGCCCTCGTGCACGCCGTCCCAGGTGATGCGGGCGGTGCCCGACGCGTCGGCGGTCGCATTTCCGGTCCCGGGGTTGGCGCCCGCGACCGACCAACGGATCCTGCGGTTGGCCGCCGGGGAGCCGTCGCTCAGGCGCGCGGTAGCCGTGACGGCGTTCGCGTCGCCAGGCTTGCGGTCGGCACCGGTGGGGTCGAGCGTGAGGGACACCGGGCTCGGCGGCGGAGGAGGCGTAGGCGGGGGAGCCCCGGCGTCGACCGCCCGGATGCGATGGTTCGAAGTGTCGGCGATCAGGTAGTCGCCCTCGGGGTTCACCACCACGTCGAAGGGGCTGTTGAGGTCGGTGGCGGTGCCGATCAGCCCGTCCCCGTTGAAGCCCGCCGTGCCCGTGCCGGTCACGGTGGTGATGGTGCCGTCGAGTGCGATGTGCCGAATGCGGTGGTTCGCGCGGTCGGCGATCAGGATGCTGCCCGAGGAGGCTCCGTACGCGACGTTGGCCGGGAGGTTGAGCGCCGCGGCGGTGGCGGGCCCGCCGTCGCCGATCGATCCGGGCGTGCCCACGCCGGCCGCCGTGGTGATCGTGCCGTTCGGGTCGACGCGCCGCACGCGGTGGTTGTCCTTGTCGGCGATGAGGAATCCGCCGCCCGGAGTCGACGTGACGCTCGCCGGATCGTTCAACTGAGCGCTCGTGGCGGGGTTGTTGTCGCCGCTGAAGCCCTGGGTCGTGCCCGCGACGGTGGTGATGGTCCCGCCCGGGGAGACGCGCCGGATCCGGTCGTTGTCGTTGTCGGCGATCAGGAAGCCGCCATCGGACTGCCAGTCGACGTCGGCCGGGAAGGCGAGCGTCGCGTTCGTGGCCGCGCCACCGTCGCCCAGGCCGGGGCCCGGCCCGCCGCCGGCGACCGTCGTGATCGTGCCGCCCGGGTCCACCCGTCGCACGCGGTTGTTGAGCGAATCCGCGATCAGCACGCTGCCGTCCGTACCCATCACGGCTCCATTGGGAATGTTCAACTGGGCGAGCACGGCCGGGCCCCCGTCGCCGCCGAAGCCGCCCGCGCCGCCGATCCCCGCGATGGTGACGATCGTGCCGTTCGGGAACACGCGCCGGATCCTGTTGTTGCCCTGGTCGACGATCAGATAGCCGCCGTCCGGAGTGACCGACACGCCGATGGGGTTGCTGAGCCGAGCCGCGGCCGCGGGCCCGCCGTCGCCGGTGAACCCGGCGGTCCCGGTCCCGGCGACCGTCGACACCGCGTTGGTCTGTGCGTAGGCGCCGGACGCGCCCGCCAGAAGTGCGGTCGCGATCCCGGCGCCTATGGCGTAGCGCAAGCGGCTGATTGACCGAACCTACGGGCAACGCCGTAGGCCGGTCAACCGCCGGGGTCATCACGTGCTCTCGACCGCCAGCTCCGGTCGCACGCCGGAGCCGCTGAGCCCGCGGCTGCGCCCCAGGCCGAACAACAGCGCGGTGGCCACGGCTCCGACCGCGGCCAGGCCCGCACCGGCGAGCAGCGCGTCGTGCAGGCCGTTCACGTACTCGGTGGGCGACCCGCCGAGCGCCGAGCCGGCCGGGATCAGCGCGCCCAGCCCGGCCACGCCGACGGCGATGCCCGCCTGGCGCGCGGTGTCGTTGACGCCCGCGGCCAGGCCGCTCTGCGACTCGGGGATGCCGTCGAGCGCGATCGCGATCACCGCCGGGTTGAACAGGCCGACGCCGGTCATCCCGACGAGCATGCCAGGGAGCATCGTGACCCAGCTGGACTCGACGCCCGCGAGCGTCATCAGCACCATGCCGGCGGCCGTCAGGGCAAGACCCGCCGAGACCAGTGCGCCCGGCCGTACGCCGCGCTCCATGATCTGCGCCGTCGCGCCCGCTACCGCGAAGTTCACGACCGTGCCCGGCAGCATCGTCAGGCCGGCCTCGATCGCCGACAGCCCGAGGACGCCCTGCAGGTAGAGCGTGAGGTAGATGTAGACCGCGAACATCGATGCGGAGATCGAGAACGCGGCGATCTGCGCGCCGGTGAACGACGGGCGCCGGAACAGGCGCAGCGGCAGCATCGGCTCGCGCACGCGCGACTCGATCAGAACGAAGGCGGCGAGCAGCGCCACGGCGCCGCCGAGCTCGGCCACGATCGGGGTCGAGGTCCAGCCGTCCTCGTTGCCGCGCAGCAGCCCGAGCACCAGCAGGCCCAGGCCCGCGGTCAGCGTGACCTGGCCGAGCCAGTCGATGCGGCGCGGGCTCGGATCGCGTGACTCCTCGACCTTGGTCAGCGTGACCCACAGGGCGTAGATCCCGATCGGGATGTTGATCAGGAACACCCACTGCCAGTCGATGCCGGAGGTGAGCAGACCGCCGACGAGCGGGCCGACGGCGAACGAGGCGCCGATCGTGGCGCCGTAGACGGCCAGGGCGCCGGCGCGCTCGCGCTGGCCCGGGAACGCGTGGGCCAGAAGCGCCAGCGACACGGCGAACAGGATCGCCCCGCCCACGCCCTGCACGGCGCGCGCGGTGTTGAGCATCTCGATGCTGCCGGCCATCGCCGCCACGAGCGACGAGACGGTGAACACCACGAGGCCGACCGCGAATACCCGGCGGCGGCCGAGCCGGTCGGCCAGCGCGCCGGCGGTCAGCACGGCGCTGGCCAGCGCGAGCGTGTAGGCGTCGACGACCCACTGGAGGCCGCTGAGGCCGGCATCCAGGTCCTCGCCGATGCGGGGGAGCGCCGTGTTCACCACGGCGATGTCGAGCATCAGCATGGCGGTGGCGATACTCACCACCGCGAGGGTCCATCGTTGTGTGTTCATGGTGGGGGCCTTTGTGAGGGGGGTGCGGTTTGGAACGTTGTAAGGGCGATGAAGGTGAGGCCACCATGGGGAAAACCCGTTGCTCCCACCTTGCCGTGAGGTTGCGACTAGGCTCCGCCGTGTGAAGGCACTCGTCATCCCCGAGCACGGCCCGCCCGAGGTGCTGCGCGTGGAGGAGCGCCCGGATCCTCAGCCCGGCGCCGGCCAGGTGCGCGTGCGCGTCAAGGCCGCGGGCATCAACTTTGCGGACCTGATGGCCCGCCAGGGGCTCTATCCGGACGCGCCCAAGCTGCCCGCGGTCGTGGGCTACGAGTTCGCGGGCGACGTCGAGTCCGTGGGGGAGGGCGTGCAGGACGTGCAGCCCGGCCAGCGCGTCCTCGGCGGCTGCCGCTTCGGCGGCTACTCCGAGATCGTCGCCACCGAGGCCGACAACATCGTCCCGCTGCCCGGCGACTGGAGCTACGAGGAGGGCGCGGCCTTCCCCGTCAACTACATGACGGCGTACGCGGGGCTCGTCCGCTACGGCACTCTCTATCCAGGCGAGCGCGTCCTGATCCATGCCGCGGCGGGCGGGGTCGGCATCGCCGCGACCCAGATCGCCAGGCTGAAGGAGGCCGGGGAGATCTACGGCACGGCGTCACCCGGCAAGCACGAGGCAATCCGCGGGTTCGGCGTCGACCACCCGATCGACTACACGTCGCAGGACTTCGCCAAGGAGGTCAGGCGCATTGCCGGCCGCAAGGACCCGATCGACATCGTCATGGACGCCGTCGGCGGCGGCTCGTTCCGCAAGAGCTACGGCCTGCTGCGCGCGGGCGGCCGCCTGGTGGCCTACGGCGCGTCGTCGGTCACTCCCGGTGAGAAGCGCGACATCAAGGCGATAGCCAAGATGATCGCGACCACGCCGGTCTTCCACCCGATGCAGATGATGCCCGCGTCCAAGGCCGTGATCGGCTTGAACATGCTCACGCTCTGGGACGACAAGGGATCGGCCGACGAGTTCCTCGAGCCGCTCAGGAAGTGGATGGAGAGCGGCGACATCCGGCCCGTCGTCGCCGAGGCGTTCCCGCTCGACCGCGGCGCCGACGCACACCGCTTCCTCCAGGAGCGCAAGAACATCGGCAAGGTAGTGCTGACGATGTAGTCTCTGATTGCCGATATGTCGTACATGTCCTCCGCCCGACTTCTCCTTCTGCTCCTCCCCCTTCGGGGGGAATAGCGCGTGGCGGCCGCACGTAGCCGCAAACCCACAGGAGAACGAAGGCAGGAGAACGAAAAGGAACACGACATGAGCGGTAACGAGCAGGACCGAGTACGGATCTTCGACACCACGCTGCGTGACGGCGAACAGTCCCCCGGGATCTCGCTGAACACGCAGGAGAAGCTCGAGATCGCGCACCAGCTCGCCCGCCTGGGCGTGGACATCATCGAGGCCGGCTTCCCGATCGCATCGCCCGGCGACTTCGAGGCCGTGCAGGCCATCGCCCGCGAGGTGCACGGCCCGGTGATCTGCGGCCTGGCCCGCGCCAACTCGCAGGACGTCGACGCGGCGTGGAACGCGATCAAGGACTCCGAGCGCCCGCGCATCCACACGTTCATCTCGACCAGCGACATCCACATCGAGCACCAGCTGCAGTCGACGCGCGAGGACGTCAAGGGCCAGGCCCGCGCCGCCGTCGCGCACGCGCGCTCGTACACCGAGGACGTCGAGTTCTCGCCGATGGACGCGACCCGCGCCGACCTGGAGTTCACCGCCGAGGTGCTGCAGATTGCGATCGACGAGGGCGCGACGACGATCAACGTGCCCGACACCGTCGGCTATTCGATGCCCGACGAGTACGCACACATGTGGCGCGAGCTCTACCGGCTCGTTCCCGACCTGGCCAACGTCACGACTTCGACCCACTGCCACGACGACCTGGGCCTGGCCGTGGCCAACTCGTTCGCGGGCGTCACCGCCGGATGCCGCCAGGTCGAGTGCGCGATCAACGGCATCGGCGAGCGCGCGGGCAACGCGTCGCTCGAGGAGGTCGTGATGCTGCTGCGCGTGCGCGAGCCCGCGCACGGCTTCTGGACCGGCGTCGACACCCGCGAGATCGCCCGCACCAGCCGCCTGGTCTCCCGCATGACCGGCTACCAGGTCCAGCCCAACAAGGCGATCGTGGGCCGCAACGCGTTCGCACACGAGTCCGGCATCCACCAGGACGGCGTGCTCAAGGAGCGCACGACCTACGAGATCATGGACGCGGCGACCGTAGGGGTGGAGACCAACTCGATCGTGCTGGGCAAGCACTCGGGCCGCCACGCGCTGCGCAACGCGCTCGAGGAGCTGGGCTTCCAGGTCGAGGGCCAGGCGCTCAACACCGCGTTCAAGCGCTTCAAGGAGCTGGCGGACAAGAAGAAGAAGGTGACCGCACTGGACCTGGAGGCGCTGGTCTCCGACGAGATGCGCGAGTCGCCGTCGGCCTACGGGCTCGAGTGGTTCGAGGTCGAGGCCTCCTCGGGCCGGGCGCCGCTGGCCAAGGTGGGCATCCGCGAGCCGGGCGGCGACGTCGTCGAGGGCCAGTTCACGGGCGACGGCCCGGTCGACGCGTTCTTCTCCGCGATCAACGCGGCGCTCGGACACGAGGCCAAGCTCCGCGAGTACCACGTGAGCGCGGTGACCGGCGGGCGCGACGCGCTCGGCGAGGTGTCGGTGATCCTGGAGTACCACGGCCGCACGGCGACCGGCCAGGGCGTGTCGACGGACATCCTCGAGGCGTCGGGCCGCGCGTACCTGCGCGCGCTCACCAACGCGATCGCGGACTCGCCGGTGGCCGAGGCCGAGCACCACGTTCGCGAGGCCGAGCACACGCCGACGCCCTGATTCCCGACCGCGCCGACTTCACCTGGATCGACTCCGAGCGGCTGATCCGCTACGGCCGCGGCGCCCTCGACGACGCGCCGCGGCTGCTGGCGGAGCGGGGCTTCAGCGACTACGCGCTGCTCACGACCGAGCGGGCGCAGTCGCAGGCGCCCGCGCTCGCGGAGGGCGCCGCTGTCGTGCTGCACGTGCCGGCGGGCGGCGTCCCCGAGTGCGCGGCCGCGGTGCGCGGTGAGGTAGGCGCCCGCCCACTCGTGGCGCTTGGCGGCGGGCGCGTGGTAGATGCATCAAAGGCGATCGGCGGGGCGGACGGGCTGGAGGTCGCCGCCGTCCCGACCACGCTCTCCGGCGCGCCGATCACCCGCATCCACCGCATGCCCGAGGGCGTCGACCAGTTCAACCTGATCCGCCCGTCGCTGGTGATCGCCGACCCCGAGCTGATGGCCTCACAGCCCATGCCCGGGCTGGCCGCCTCCGCGATGAACTCGCTGGCCCACGCCACCGAGTCGCTCTACACGCCGCTGGCCAACCCGGTGGCCGAGATGGCCGCGCTGCGCGCCGCGTCGCTGTTCGCCGGCGGCTTGGCCGACCCGCGCGAGCCGCGCCGCGACGACCTCGCGCTGGCCGCCCTGCTCGGGTCCTGGGCCATGGGCACGACCGGCTACGCGCTCCACCACGTGGTCTGCCAGACGCTGGTCCGCGTGGCCGGCACGCCGCACGCCGAGACCAACGCCGTGATGCTGCCCCACACGGTCCGCTTCATGGCCATGCGCGCGCCCGACGCGATCGAGCGGCTGCGCAAGGCGATCGGCGGCGACGTCGCCGACCTGGCGGCCCTGTCGGGCGCGACCACGCTCGGCGAGTTGGGCGCCCAGCCCGCCCACGTCGACCCCGTGGTCGAGGCCGCGTCAGGCCGCGGCGAGCTGGGCAACACGCCGGGCGGCCCGCCCAGCCCCGATCGCCTGCGGGCGTTCGTACAAGCGGCCCTGTAGCGCCGCGGCCCGCCTGCCGATACCAGTGGGGATGAACCTGAACAAGGGCGTCATCTTCTGCTGGGCACTTGTGGTGCTCGCCGGCGGATTCATGCTGTTCGGCCCCACACCGGGCGGCGGCAACCAGGACACGGCCGTCAAGGCGACGGTCGACGGCTACGTGCGCGCGTTCGCCGCGGGTAACGGCAACGCCGCGTGCGACTCCCTGACCGACTCCGCGCGCGAGGCCGTGGCCGCAATGGGCAAGAAGATCGGGGCGACGGACTGCCCCTCCGCGATGGTCAAGACGCGCCAGATCGGCGGCAAGCAGGTGCGCTCGATCGCGCAGAAGATCAGGGTGCGCAAGGTCGACGTCGACGGCGGCCGGGCCAAGGTGACGCTGCGCGCCGCCGGCCAGGACTCGGTGGCCGAGCTCGAGCGCACCGAGAAGGGCTGGAAGATCTCCAGCCTGCCCAAGGCCTGACCGACCGGTAGGTTTCGGGCCGCCGATGGCCCGCCGCTGCGCAATCGCCGCGATGTTGATCGTGGCCCTGATCGCCGCCGGCTGCGGCGACGACGACGGCACCGCGGGCGGCCGTCCGACGGTCGCGGTTGCGCTCGACTTCACGCCTAACCCGGTGCACGCCCCGATCTACACGGCGGTGCGCGAGGGGCTCGACCGCGACGAGGGGGTGCGCCTGCGCATCCGGCCGCCCGGCGCCCGTCCGGACTCCCTGAAGCTGGTCACGAACGGCCGCGCCGACCTGGCGGTCCTGGACATCCACGACCTGGCGATCGCCCGCGAGCGCGGGGTCGACGCGGTCGCAGTGGGGGCCCTCGTGCAGAAGCCGCTCGGCGCGCTGGTCGCCCAGCCCGGGGTCGCGCGGCCGCGCGACCTGAACGGCAAGCGCATCGGCGTGTCCGGCCTCCCGTCGGACCCGGCCT
>Ga0307415_100001406_pt1 | contig 11502 bp, 9 predicted proteins | sample DK1Cmetagenome_FD_204524 | JGI IMG/M metagenome (GOLD analysis project Ga0307415, IMG submission 204524) | Maize rhizosphere microbial communities from greenhouse at UC Davis, California, United States - DK15-C-2 | ecosystem: Host-associated > Plants > Roots > Rhizosphere > Soil | place: USA...
CTCAGCCGCCGATCGCCTGATGCACCGAGTCGCTCGCCGCGCGGGCCAGCCGCTCGACCTCGGCGGGGTCGGCGCGCCGCTCGACGGCGGCGCGCACCGCGGCCAGGTTGCGCTCGATCGCCGCCGCCTGCTCCGGGTTCAGCGCGCGCAGGTCGGCCTTCGCCTTGTCGATCGCCGACCGCGCCCGGTCGAGCGAGGACCGCACCCCCTGGTACTCCGCCTCGCGCACGACGCGGCCGCCGCTCACGGCCTGCGAGTACTCGTTCGGCATGAACTCGAAGGCCTGCGTCGCCGGGCGCAGGTCCGATCGCAGCTCGGACACCTGGTCGGCCAGCGACGGGTCCGGCGCCGTCGAGCGGCCGATCGCGTAGCCGACCCCGCCGGCGACGACGATCGTCGCCAACACGATGAGAACCAGGGTCCGCGTCGCGGTCCGCCCCGGCTGGCGGTAGAGGCTCACTGCCAGATCACGGCCACCGCGGGGCCGTCGTGACCCTCGACCGCGGCGCGCGCGCCGTCCAGTACCTCGTCCGCGCGGCGCGAGTCGGACAGGTCGACGATGCGCGGGCCGCACATCACCGCGACGCGCGGCAGCAGCGCCGCGACACCGAGGTTGACGGTGTTCTCGTCAAGCGCCACCTCGAGGTCGGGCAGCAGGTCCGCGGACCCGGTGGCGATCACGCGGCGGGCCTGCTCGGCCAGCGCGACCGAGCCCGACTCGTCGACGACCGCCACGCCGCCCGACCCGTTCTCGCACCACACGCCGTAGAAGTCGTTGCGGGCCACCAGTCCGAGCCGCCCGGGATCGAGGGCAAGCGCGTCGGCGGCAGCCCTCAGCTGCGCCTCCTCGTCGACCGGCTCGCGCGCCGCGGCGCCGGACTCGAGCGCGACGGCGCCGGTGGCCACCGCCCGCAGCAGGCCGGTCTCGTGCTCGAAGCGGGTCTCGACGCGCACGGTCTGGGCTGCGGCGCCCGCGTCCACGCAGGCGCGCTCGGCCTCCTGGGCCAGGCGCACGGCGGCGCCGGCGCCGGCTCCGTGGCGGACCCGCTCGGCGCGCACCAGCGACAGCGCGGCGCCGATCGAGGACAGCACCTCCGGGTGCTCGGGCCGCAGGTATGGGCGCCCGAGCCGCTCGGCGACGCTCGGAACGAGCGCGGTGCCGCTGCCGCCCAGCGCCACGACAGGCACCTCACAGGGGAAGTCGTGCGCGCGCGCGGCGTCGGCCACCGCGCGGGCGATCTTGTCGACGGTGCGGTCGAGCAGGTCGCGCGCGGCGGCCTGCCCGTCACGGCGGATCGTGCGGCCGAGCACGGCGAACGCGGCGCGGGCGGCGTCGGGGGCGCCGGAGTGCAGGCCCGGCGCCTCGGGATCGACCGCGTCGCAGGCGTACGCCGCGCAGGTAGCGGTCAGCGCGTAGCGCTCGCCGGCGGCGGTGACGACCACGGCGTACTGCTCGGGGTCGCCCGCGCGCGGGGCCACGCGCTCGACGCGCGCGTCCGCGAAGACCGACGGGTCCGCGTAGCAGGCGTACTCCAGGCCGGCGACGTGTGCGGAGCGCGGCCCGGCCTCCTCGACGGCGCGGCGCCCCAGCCGGGCCATCGACCCGCCTGCGGCGCCGACGACCCAGGAGTCGACCGAGCGGATCGCCGTCGGCCGGCCCATGACGCGCAGCGTGCGCAGCGCGGTGCGGCCGTGCTTGACAATCGAGACGTTCGAGCTGGTGCCGCCGCACTCGAGGACGAGCGCCTCGCGCAGCTCCAGCCCGTGCAGCGCGGCCGCGACGCCCGCGGCGGGACCCGACCCGATCGTCAGCGACGGCGAGCGCCTGAACGCCTCGACGCCCATCGATCCGCCGTCCCCGCGCAGCACGAGCAGCGGGGCGCCGACGCCGGCCTCGGCCAGCACGGCCTCGACCAGCGCGGCCGTCCGCTCGACGACCGGCAGGATCGACGCGTTGACCGCCGCCGACACCGTCCGCGTCTCGAGCCCGTACTGGCCGGTCAGCTCGTTGCCGGCGCAGGCGGGCAGGCCGCGGGCGCGGGCGCTCTCGGAGACCATCGTCTCGTGCTCGGGCGAGTCGACGGCGAACGCGCCCGACACGGCGACCGCGGTGCAGCCCTCGGCGACCACGTGGTCGAGCGCGGCGTCGACCTGGTCCTCCCCCAGGCCGCCGGTCGCGTCGATGAACACGTGACGGGTCTCGAGGACGCGCTTGGAGGCCAGCTTGATCGAGCCCACGCGCGTGCGCTTGCGCGCCGGGCGCAGGTCGGGCGACACGCCGATGCCGATCACGCCCACTCGGGCCACGTCGCCCTCGAGCAGCGCGTTCATGGCCTGCGTGGTCGAGAACGCGACGAGCTCGACGTGCGCCGCGTCACCGCCCAGGTCGGAGAGCAGTCGCTTCAACGCCGCGGCCACCCCGTCGGCGACGCCGCCCTCGGCATCGTGCGTGGTCGGCTCGACCGCGGAGGCCAGCAGGCGGAACGGCCTCGTGGTCAGGGCGACGGCCTTGGTGAAGGTGCCGCCGACGTCGACGCCCACCCGGATCGCGTCGCTCACGAGGGCGCCGCCTCCAAGACGCGCCGCCGCCGCCGCGCGGGCTGCCAGGCGAACACGTAGGCCGCGCCGGCGACGAAGACCAGGAGCATCACGATCTGCACGATGATGCCTTCTCGCGTCGGGTGAAGCCCCGTCAGCTCGGCCAGGAACACCGGCAGCCGCGGCCAGTCGACGGGCGTGGCCTGCACCATGTCGGCCGACTGCAGCGACCGTACGGCGTTGCCGGCGAAGGCCACCGACAGCAGCAGGAGGATCGACGCGCCGGTGACGAGCATAGGCTTGAGCGGCAGCTGCTTGCCGAGCTTCAGGATCGCGTACGCCACCCCGCCCAGCGCCAGCGCCGCCGTCACCGCGCCGGCGATCACCCAGCCGCCGAGCCCCTCGGCGAACAGCGCGAGCGCCTGGTAGAAGAGCACGGTCTCGAACCCCTCGCGGTACACGGCGGTGAAGCCCAGGCCGGCGAACGCGATCGACGTGCCCGCGGCCAGCGCGCCGGCCACGCGCGCGCGCATGAACTCCTGTCTGCGCTTGTGCTCGAGCCGCGACACCAGCCAGAACGAGACGAGGATCAGGACGATCACCGCCAGCAGGGCGGTGATCGCCTCCAGCAGCTCGCGGTTCACGGGCGCGATGTCGATCACCAGCGTGGCCAGCAGCCAGGTCACGATCGTCGCCCCGATCGCGGCGAGCACGCCCAGCCCGAGCGGTCGCTTGTAGTTCTGCGCGCTGCCCGCGGCCAGCGTGCCGAGCAGGATCGCGATCAGCAGCACCGCCTCGATCCCCTCGCGGAAGAGGATCGCGAACGAGAACCCGAAGGCCACCGCCGGCGCGGCCACCCCCTTCTCGGCCAGCACACGATCGGAGTCGACGAGCCCCTCGCGCACGTCGGCCACGTCGCGGCGGATCACCGACAGCGGCTCGCCGGCGCGGATGTCGTCGCGGAACTGCGCGAACTTGAACTCGGTGTCGAGCACCTTGTTCGGGTCGCGCAGGCGCATGGGGATCTCGACGAACTCGTAGTGGTCCAGGTAGGCGGAGCGGGCGAGCTGGTACGCCCGCTCGCGGTCACCCGCCTTGACCGCGGCCAGCGACTGGTCGACCAGGTCGGAAGCCTTGTCGATCTCGGCCCGGCCCCGCTCCAGGTCGTTCTGCTGCGCGCTGGCCGAGGCCGGCGCCACGAGCGCCGCCAGCGTGGCCACAACCAGTGTCAGCCGCCGCGCCACGGGGTTACTTCAGCTTCGCCTCGGCGGTCGTGAGGTCGCCCTCGATCTCCTCGACGAGCGCCTCGACGTCTTTCTCGGAGCCGGTCTTGATCGTGTCTCGGAGTTCCTCGCGGATGGAGTCCTCGAGCTTCTCGTTGAGCTCGTGGTCGCGCTCCTCGAGCGGGCCCTCGACCTTCTCGAAGTGCTGCAGGTAGGCCTCGGAGACGGTGCTGTCGGCCGCCGCCTTGTCGCCCGCCTTGACCTGGTCGACGGCCTGCCCGAGCGCCGTGCGGACGGCGCCGATCTCGGTGATCGCCTGCTGCGGGCTGGCCTTCGCCTCGGCTTCGGTCTCCGACGACTTCTCGTCGTCGCCACACGCGCTGAGCGCGACCACGCCGCCGATCGCAGCTATTGACAGGGCACTTCTGATCAACATCGAGCCTCCGAGATCAAGGTTGAGTTAGGGGACCCTAACTCCGAGGCGGCTGAGATTACACGATCCCCTAGTCCCCAGGTCGGAATAGGCGGACCGGCGCCCCCGCCCGGGCGCTGCGGTACCTTGCCAGGCGCCGTGGGGTACGTGCGTCTTTCGCTTGCGCTTTTCGCTGCGCTGCTGGCTTCTCTGGTCACAGCGCCGCTCGCAGCTGCCGACCAGCAGGGTCCTGACTGGGTCTCCTCCGACAACGTCGAGTATCTGGGCTCGATCAAGGACGACGTCGGCCTGACCACGGGCGCCAAGGTGATCGGCGACCGCCTGTTCGTCACCAGCGGCAAGAACATCTCGATCTACGACATCACCAAGCCCGAGACGCCCCAGCGCCTGGGCTCGATGAAGGTCAACGTGGCCTGGGAGAACGAGGAGGTGCCGACCAACGGCAAGGTCCTGGCCGTGGCCAGCGACTTCTACTCGGCCACTCCCAGCTGCGTGCTCGCGCTGCAGGTCACGGGCTGCGTTCAGTTCTTCGACGTGCGCGACCCGGCCAACATCAAGGAGGTCGGTTCGATCCCGGTGGCCAACCACACGGCCGAGTGCGTCCTCGACTGCCAGTGGTTCTACGGGCGCGCAGGGACGATCATCGACGCGCGCGGGATCCTGGACGGCCGGGCGCCGACCGTGGCGGGCAACTGGATCGACGAGTTGAAGGCGCAGGGCGTCGACTCGAAGAGCTGCCACCACATGCGCGAGATCCGCCCGGGCGTGATCCTGACCGCCTGCCGGCCGTTCTCGGTGATCACCGTCAACCCGCAGGACGCGCCGGGCGCGTCGCCCGAGCACCCCAAGGTCCTGTACACGGGCGACTCCGACGCGTTCGTGCACTCGGCCCGCTGGCCGCGCGAGGGCGCCGACAAGTTCGTGCTGATCGGCGGCGAGACCAACTTCACCGGCCGCTGCGACGGCGCCAACGGCGAGTTCCGCACCTACAGCGCCGACGCCGTAAACGCGGGCAAGTCGCGGACGTTCGCCGGCCCGGTCGCCCGCCTGCAGCCGGCCGGGAACGGGACCTACGTCGACGGCAAGCCGCCGGCCAACCACCTGGGCTGCTCGGTGCACTGGTTCCAGGAGCACTCGACGTTCAAGAACGGCGGGCTCGTCGCCCTGTCCGAGTACGAGGACGGCGTGCGCTTCCTGCAGATCAAGCCCGACGGCAAGATCCAGGAGCAGGGCTTCTTCGCGCCGCTCGGCGGCTCGTCGTCGTCGCCCAAGTGGGCCGGCCGCGGCGACGTCGTCTACTCGCTCGACTACGACCGCGGCATCGACATCGTCCGCTGGCGGGGTCAGCACTACGTCCCCCGGCGCGGGAAGAAGAAGGGCTACATCCCCGAGCGGGGACGCCGCCGCGGCACGAACGGCCGCTCGAACCTCCCGCAGCTGAACGCCCAGCAGTCCGTCGCGCAGGCGAACCTGGCAGGCACCCTGCGCAGCCAGGGCTGGTCGCCGGGCGTCTGCCAGCTGGCCGCGCAGCAGTAGATCGCGCCAGAACCGGCGCACGCCTCCGCGAACAGGCGTAAGTTGAATTCCGTGAAGCGCTGGGGGGCGTTCGCGGTTGCGGTGGCGGCGATCGTGATGGGGATCGCCCAGCCCGCCGTGGCCGACGGTCCGGACCCCTGCGATGGCGCGTCGTGCGGCAAGCCGCATTGCGGATACCCCAGCGTGCGGGTTCGCCCCGCGCGCGTCCGCGCCCTGACCGTCACCTGCATCGGCATGACGGGCGCCCGGCTGATCCGGCAGCCCGAGCACGGATCGGTCAGCGGCGTCAGGACCGATTTCTACGGGCTCCACTTCGACGCGCGGGCGGACGAGGACGCACCGCGCTTCGACACCGCGCTCTTCGAGGTCGACGGGCACGAGGAGAGCATCGAGCTCGAGGTGCAGATCGAGGTGCTGCCCGACTCGGAGAGCTCCGCGCCGAGCTGCTGGGCCGAGCCGGTCGCGCAGCGCTCCGCCGGAACGGCGCCGGTCGAGGTCAGCCCGTGGGTTTCGTGCTGGGACCCTGACGGAGACGAGCTGCTCATCGAGGGCAGTGGCCCCGGTACGCACCTGGACCTGCCGAAGCAGGTCCCCGCCGGCGAAACGGGCTACAGCGGCCGCTACCGCACGGCGACGTCTGCCGGTACCGAGACGACGACGGTCTGGGCGACGGACGTCCTCGGACTCCGCTCGGAGGACGAGCAGCTGCAGGTGACCGTCGGGCCGGACGTCGATCGTCTCCCCGAATGCGCTCCGTCGTGGTACTCGACCCAAGCCGGATACCTGCCGGTCTACACACGGCCGGGCCGGATACGGCGGTTCGGGATCGTGTGCCGCGACCCGGACGAAGATCTCTTCGAGCCGGTGATGTCGACTCCGCCCTCACGCGGCGCCCTCGTGCCGGTCGTCTCACCGCCCTACACCGGGCTCTGGAGCGAGCGCTGGATCGACGCCACCTACACGCCGGCCGACGACGGCGTGGAGCCCGACCCCTTCGCCTTCCAGGGCGTGGGCGCGCACGGCGCGGGGCCGCCGGGCCAGCTGGCGATGGTGCCGAAGCCGCTTCCGGAGAACTTCGGCGGCGGTTGCGGTTGGAGCCCGGCGAACATCGTCACCAACGTCCCCGGCACGGTGTCGCTGAGCTGCGACGACAACGAGGGCGACCCACTCTCGGTCGAGGTCCTCACCGAGCCGCGCCACGGGGTCCGCGCCGCGCCGGTCGTGACGCCCTGGAAGTACGGGTGGAACATCATCGAGATTCCCTACGTGCCGGCGCCCGGCTACGAGGGCTACGACTGCGTGAAGGTTCGGGTCACCGACGGCCACGGCGCTGAGATGGACGTCGCCATCGACATCTGGGTGGCGCCGCCACTGCCGGGACAGGACGGGGCCGGTCCGTATCTGCCGCCGCTGCCGCCACTGCCGCCGCTGTCGCCGCCACTGCCCGCGCCGCCGTCCCTGCCCCAGCCGCCGCTCAACCGCCAGAACGCCCGCGCGCTCGCCCAGCAGGCGCTCGGGACGCCGTCGGTGAAGCGCGTCCGCCGCCAGGACGGCGCCGAGGTGTGGGCCCGGTCGAATCTCTCGAAGACGGAGCTCCTGCGCAGCGGGCGCGCCCCCGGCCTGGCGGTGATCTGCCTCGTGGACTGCCGCATCAGGTCGGACTCGACGCTCGCCGGCGTGCGATCGCTCAAGGCGACGCGCCACAAGGCGGCGGCAGCCAAGACCGGCGGCCAGGCGCACATCGTCTCGCTCGACCTGACCCGCGCCGAACAACGTGCCCTACGCCGAGCCCGCAGACCGCGCGCGACCTTCAACCTGAACGTGCGCGCGGCCGGCGGCAAGGCGCGGGCGCTGCACCGGTCGATCCCGATCGGGCGCTAGCCCGGCTGGGTCGCCGGCAGCCCGAACGGCTCGAACGCCGCCGCTCCCGGGAAGCCGGTGATCGCCGTGACCTGGCCGTCCGCGATCGTCAGGACCATCACGCCGTAGGCATCGTGGTCGCCCTCGTCCGCCGCGCGGATGTAGGCGGCCAGCCCCGGCTGCCCGTTGGCGCGGGTCTCGACCAGGCGGATCCGGTCGAGCCGGCCGTCCGCGGGCACGGTTCCGAAGAACCGCCCGATCGCGGCGGCGCCGTCGATACGGACGTCCTCGGGCGGCATCGTCAGCACGGCGTCCTCGGCCAGCAGCGCCACTAGCGCGTCGATGTCGACCGCGTTCCACGCGCGCATGAAGGCCTGGACGACGCGACGCTCCTCCGCGCCGTCGGCGGTGTGGCGGGGGACGGCGGCCTTGGCCTCGACGGTCTCGCGGGCTCGCTGCAGGGCGCTGTTCACCGCGGTCACCGAGGTGCCCAGCAGGTCGGCGATCTCGGCCGAGCGCCAGCCGAGCGCCTCGCGCAGGACGAGCGCGGCGCGCTGGCGCGGGGGCAGGAGCCGTACGACCGTGACGTAGGCCAGCTCGAACGTCTCGCGCTCCGCGGTCGCGGCGAACGTGTCCGCCGACGCGTCGGCCACGTCGAGCAGCCGGTCGGGGTAGGGCATCAGCTCGGCCGGCCGCCGCTCCAGCAGGCGCAGGCAGGCGTTCGTTGCGATCCGGTAGAGCCAGGTGCGCAGGCCGGCGCGCTCCTGGTAGCGGTCCAGGTGCCGCCAGGCGCGCAGCAGCGTCTCCTGCAGCGCGTCGTCGGCGTCGTGCGGGTTGCCGAGCAGCCGGTAGCAGTGCAGATGCAGCTCGCGCCGGTACGGGCGAGTCAGGCGGGCGAAGGCGTCCTCCTCGCCACCGCGGGCGGCGGCGAGGAGCGCGTCCTGGGGTTCCGGGGCCACGGCCGGACGCTAGACGCTGGCCGGGACGGGCGGGGCGGCGCCCAGCTCGGTCCAGGCCGGCGGGTCGAAGGCGCCGGGCAGCCCGCCGAGCGCGACGAAGCTGATGCCCTCGTCGCCGGGCAGGATCTGCCGCGGCTGCTCGGGGCCGACCCGCACGGCCACGCCCGGCCGCAGCTCGTACTCGGCCCGGCCGGCGACGAGCTTGCCGCCGCCGGCGATCGGGACGTAGACCTCCTCCTGGCCCGCGTCGGCCGCGTCGGGGCCGTGGTGGTGGTCGGGGTAGCCGTCCCAGTTCGGGGGCAGCGACATGACCTGCATGCCGAACGCGGTGACGCCCAGCTCGGCCCGCGCGCGCCGCGCGATGCCCTCGTAGATCCCCTCCATCTCGTCGATCCGCTTGTACGTGACGTCCGGCATCGGTACCTCCGTGGTGGTTGTCGCGGGGTACTGATCCGGGGGTCAGCGCGAACTAACCGGTCTACCACAGCGCCGGCCTCATCGGGGCGGCGGCTGGCGCTCAGCCGACCCCCGCCTGGCGCAGCCAATCCCAGAGCCGGTCCTGGTCGACGACCTCGACGCCCAGCTTGGCCGCCTTGTCGGTCTTGGCCGCGCCGACGTTCGCGCCGGCCAGCAAATACGTCGTGTTGGCGCTCACCGACGAGGCCGCCGTGGCCCCCGCCTGCTCGACCAGCCGGGTCAAGTCCGGGCGGCTGATCTTCGCGCCGGTGACACCGTGTGTGAACGCGCCGGTGACGACGACCGTCGCGCCCTTGAGCGGCGAGTCGGCCGCAGCAGCGACGTCGACCGGGCGGTCCTCGTCGTGCACGTCCAGGTCGACGCCGAGCGAGCGCAGGTCGGCGATCTCGTCGCGCACCTCCTCGCGCGCGAAGAACGCGGCCACCGACTCGGCCACCTTGGGGCCGATGTCGCGGATCGCGACCAGCTCCTCGGCAGTGGCGTCCATGACCTGCTCGATCGTCTCGTAGCCCGCCAGGCAGAGGCGCTTGGCCACGCCGTCGGAGGCCATCGGTATCGCCAGCCCGATCAGCGCGCGCCGCAGCCCGAGCCCCTTCGACCCCTGGATCGAGGCGACCATGTTGCCGGCCGACACCTCCCCCATCCGCTCGTACTCGATGAGCTGGTCGGCGGTCAGGCGGTAGAAGTCGCTGCGCCGCTTGAGCACGCCGTCGTCGGCCAGCTTCTCGATCCACACGTCGCCGACGCCCTCCATGTCGGCCGCCGCCCGCGAGGCCCAGTGCATGAGCCGCCGGGTGGCCTGCGCGGGGCACTGGAGGTTCGTGCACCAGCGCTCCTCCCCCGTGCCCCGGACCTCGAGCTCCGACCCGCACGACGGGCAGTGCGCGGGCGGGGCGATCTCCTCCTCGGAACCGTCGCGGTCCTCGACGATCGCCCGGCCCGCGAACGGGATCACGTCGCCGCGGCGGACGACCGCGACGGTGTCGCCGATGCGCAGGTCGCGCTCGCGGATCAGGCGCGGGTTGTGGAGCGTGATGTTCTCGACCGTCACGCCGCCCACAAACACGGGCTCGACGCGCGCACGTGGGGGCACCCGCCCGATCTTGCCCACCGGCCACTCGACCGAGAGCAGTTTGGTGGTGCGCTCCTCGGGCGGGTACTTGAAGGCGATCGCGCCGCGCGGCTCGGCCGAGTTGTATCCCGCCGCCTCGAAGGCCTCCGGGTGGTGCAGCCGGATGACGGCGCCGTCGACCTCGTAGTCCAGGCCGTCGCGGCGCTCGCCGATGGCCTGGATCGCGGCGATCACCCCGTCGGCGTCCTCGCACACGGTCGTCTCGACGTCCTCGATGGCACCACCCAGGTCGCCGGTCGCGATCGTCGCGCCGTCGCGCTCGGCGCCGAACGCGAAGAAGCGCAGCACCCGGCCGGCTGCGGCGGCCGCCTCGGGGTCCTTCTGCATCAGCGTGCCCGCCGCGCCGCTGCGCGGGTTGGTGAGGATCTTGTCGGGGTGGTTGTCGTTGTAGGCCTGCCAGGTGGAGCGCAGCATCAATGCCTCGCCCCGGACCTCGACGCGGCCGTCGACCGCGATCTCGGCGGGCAGCTCCGGGATCACGTGGGGGACCTTCTCGGTCACGAGCTCGCCGACCGTTCCGGTCCCGCGCGTGGCCACGTAGTCCAGGCGGCGGCCGGAGTAGACGATCGACAGCGACAGCCCGTCGAGCTTCTCGGAGACGCGGAACACCTGGCCCGGGAAGCGCTCCAGGAACGTGCGGGTCTGCTCCTCGGTGGTGGCCTTGGCCAGCGACAGCATCGGCCGCGCGTGGCGGATCGTGGGCCCGGCCAGCTCGGACGGCGCGTTGACCTTGTCCAGCGGGCTGTCGGCCGGCTCGAGCTCCGGGTGCTCGGCCACGAGCGCGGCCAGCTCGTCCTTCATCGCGTCGTAGTCGGCGTCCGGCAGCGGCGAGTCGCCCTCGCCGTAGTAGGCGTCGTTCAGCCGCTGGACCTCACGGGCCAGCTCCTCGATGCGCTGCTTGACGGCGGCGTCGGGCACCCCTCCATTGTGGTGGAAGCGGCGGCGGAGCCCGGCCTGCGACGATGCCCGCCATGGCAACCCAATTCGTCCACACCTGCGTGCGCGTCCGCGACCCGGAGGCGTCGGTGCGCTTCTACCGGGCCCTCGGCTTCGAGGAACGCGGGCGGCTCAACTTCTCGTCCGCCTACAACCTCTACATGGGACTGCCCGGCGGCGGTGACACACTCGAGCTGACCGTCAACGCCGGCCGCGACGAGCCCTACGACCTGGGCGAGGGCTACAACCACCTGGCGATCGCCGTCGACGACATCGACGCGGCGCTGTCGTCGATGGCCGCGATCGGCGTCCAGCCCGAGAAGCCGCCCTACCACCCGGGCGACCGCGGCGACCTGCCGCGGATCGCGTTCGTCGCCGATCCCGACGGCTACCGGATAGAGCTCATCG
>Ga0307415_100001407_pt1 | contig 11501 bp, 11 predicted proteins | sample DK1Cmetagenome_FD_204524 | JGI IMG/M metagenome (GOLD analysis project Ga0307415, IMG submission 204524) | Maize rhizosphere microbial communities from greenhouse at UC Davis, California, United States - DK15-C-2 | ecosystem: Host-associated > Plants > Roots > Rhizosphere > Soil | place: USA...
AGGGATCTGGCGAAAGTCGCTCTGCTTGCGCTCTCGGTGACGGCAGTCGTGGGCAGTCTGATGCTCGGCATGTTCGTCTATCTCTATCCGAGCTTCATGCGCTACATGGGCGGGACCTTCAAGGCGTTCATGCCGGCGTACGCCGTAGTGTTTCTGGGGGAATCCCTGCTGCTCATTCTCTACTATTACAGCTGGAACCGCATGGCTGAACCTGGTTTGAAGTGGATCCATGCGGCGATCGGCATCCTGACCAACATTTTCGGTACCGCGCTGCTCCTATTGGCAAATTCCTGGGCGGCCTTCATGATGTCGCCCGCCGGCGTGGATGCACAGGGACGGTTTCTCGGCAACGGTTGGCATTTGCTCCACTCCGCTCTTTGGAATCCGTTGAACGTCCATCGGTTCCTTGCCGACATCATGTCGGGCGGCGCGGTCGTGCTGGCCTATGCCTGCTACCGTTTTTTTATGAGCAAGACCGAGGGGGAGCGTGCCTATTTTGATTGGGTGGGCTACGTCTTTCTCTTTGTGACCGTGTGTGCGCTCCTGCCGATGCCAATCGCAGGCTATTGGTTGATGCGCTCGGTGTATGCGTTCCGCCAAAGCATGGGCGTCACGATGATGGGCGGTCTGTTGACATGGCTCTTCGTCGTCCAGGCCCTGCTGATCGGCGCGCTGCTCCTTGGCGTCAATTACTACATCTGGCAGAGCATGGCACGGATCAAGGGAGGCGAACGGTACCAAACGCATTACCAGTTCCTGGTGGGGGCGTTGACGTTAGCGCTGTTTATCTGGTTGACGCCGCATACGGTCTTGATGTCCGCGGGAGAAGTGAAAGCGATGGGCGGAGCGCAACATCCGGTGGTGGGAAACTATGGGGTGATGTCGGCCAAGAACGGCGCAGTCAACGTCATGATTCTCATCACGGCCCTCAGTTATCTGTACTATCGGCGGGCAAATCGAACGATGACGACCTCTTGGGTCAGGACCGGAAATCTCGTGATCGGGACGCTCTTTGCAGTCGGTCTTTTGAATGTGATCTGGCTCTCGGTCTACGGGTTTTATTTGCCTGCGAAAGTGCGCGTCGGCCTTTCGGCGCCGCAGGCCGTCACGAGCCTCACCGTCATTGTCGTCAGCTTGCTCATCAACCGCGCCATGCTCAAAGGATCGATCGTCCATGGTCCGGTGCAATGGGGAAAGATCCCGATTCGCGGGATGGTGGTGCTGTTCGCTTTAGCGGCGGCCTTTACGTGGGTCATGGGTCTGATGGGGTACATTCGCTCCTCGGGGCGGTTGTCCTGGCACGTGAACGAGTTGATGGCCGATGTCTCACCGTGGGCCTTTACGCCCGAGCTCGGTTTCGCCGCGAAGATGGTCACACTCAACATGATCGTGTTTTGGAGTGCCGTCCTGGCGTTGTTCTGGATGTGTCAGCTGGGGCAGCAACAGGAGTTGAAAGAAGAATGGGTCGAGGAGTCGTCGCAAACATTGGCCTCGGTTCCTCCAGCGGAAACCTGAGGTGTCAGAAAGGGACGTGGCGGGCATGAAGAGAATCAGCAACATCAGTGCAATGTCGATGGCGATTGCCCTGTTCGTTCCGGCAGCAGGATCGGGATCGGCTCAAGGACAGCGCCTCGTCTTGGAAGATTTCCAAACCAAGGAGGCGGACGGGTTTCCGGCCAGCTGGGATCATGAAAGCCAGCGCAGTCATTCCAAGGGTCGTGAAGCGTATAAGGTCCAAGCCGAGGACGGCTCCAATTATCTGTCGGCGAAAGATGCAGGACAACGTATCAAGAAAAAAAAGATCGATTGGGATCCCAAGGCCTATCCTGTGCTCACCTGGCGCTGGCGGCTGAATAAGGCGGCCGAGGGAACCGAACCACTCGCAGCCGTCTATGCGTCGCTGGATACGGACTTGATGTTCATCCCGGTGTTCACCAAATATATTTGGAGTGCGACGAAACCGGTGGGGACCTTGATTGAAGGCGGGATGTTCAGCGGCTCCGAAATTGTGGTCCAGAGCGGGATCACCCCGGTGGGGCAATGGGTTGAAGAACAAGTAAACGTGTACGAAGATTTCAAGAGGATTCACCAGCATGAGCCTGCCGCAAAAGCCTGGGGCATCTCGATTGTGGCCGGTCCGGGCGTCGAAATCGATTTTGGGCCGATGATCGCAACATCAGACAAGTAAGTCATGGATGCTCCGGTTGCCATGAATCCTGTTCACCGATGGTTCGATATTGCTTTCGGCCTGGCCGTGATGGGCACCGTGGGAGCCTTGATCGGCATCATCATGGGGGGCGGACTCATGCCAATCGCGATCATGGTGGGACTCGGGATGGGCGGAGTCATCGGGTTTCTGGGCGGACGGCGCTTTCTTGTCAGTATACTGATCGGCAGCGTGTTGGGCGGTGCATTGGCGTGGTTGGTGGCAGGAACGGAACGGATTTCAGTCGGTGCAGGGACTGGAGCGGCCATGGGCGGATTTCTGGGCGTGCAGATTTCGATGCTTTTGGATGTGCGTGCCGCGAGAAAGGCCTCGTCCCAGCCGGTTGATCAGCCCTGACCTAGGAGCAGAGCAGATGGACAACAAAGGCGTGTTAATCGGATCGATCATCTTCGTGTTCGGTTCCTTCATCCTCATGATCGGAATGATGCTGTGGGAATCGAATAAAGCCTATAAGATGAAAGAGCTCGCGCGCACGGTGCAGACGGATAGCCGTCCGGCTGCGAGCAACCTTCCGGCACAGGATTATTCGATGTACAAGACCAAGATGGGAGATGAAGGCCGCGAAATGGTCCAAATCCCCGAAGGGCCCTTTACGATGGGCAGCCAGGACGGCGATCCCGACGAGACGCCGGAGCATCAGGTGTTTCTGAAAGGGTTTTTCCTCGATCGCAAGGAAGTGACGCAGGAAGAATACATGCGGTTCGCCAAGATGACCAAGCGTGGGACCCCGAAAATCGAAGTCTTTGAGGACGACCAGTCCAAGCTGCTGAAACCGGAATTTGCGGCGATGAGCGTCTCCTGGGATGACGCGCTGGCCTATTGCCGGTGGGCAGGAAAGCGTCTTCCGACTGAAGCCGAGTGGGAAAAGGCGGGACGCGGTGAGGGCAAACGAAGGTATCCGTGGGGGGACAAGTTCATTACAAACGGTGCCAACGTGGACGGCAGCGAAGACGGATACAAGTACCTGGCTCCACCTGGTTCTTTCGATGCCGGACGGAGTCCGTATGGGTTGTATGACATGACGGGCAACGTCGCCGAATGGGTGAACGACACGTACGATGAAAACTATTACAAGAAATCACCGTACCGGGATCCGAAGGGCCCGGAAGGCATAGGAGATCTGCGGGTGGTACGCGGCGGCTCGTGGCGCGAGACGGAGGCGAATGCCCGGCTGTCCAAGCGGTTTGCTGCGAAACACTGGCGCACGGATATCACCATCGGGATTCGTTGCGCGAGCGATCTTGACCAGGGAGGCGCTGCTCCCACTTCATAAAGACGGCATGCTGGAAACCAAATTCAAGGTCGCTCTTCTCCTGATCGTCCTCGCCTTTGCAGCGCTCCCCGTGATGGGCATACTTCGCGGAACGACGACAACGCCGTATGAGGATGCCGCTCCTGCCCCGGACGAATCAGACTTGTCGGAGCACGAGTCATCATCCCAGGAAGTACCGGTCCATGACGACATGGTGACCATTCCGGCAGGACCGTTTCTTCGTGGGACGGCGAGCGGCGGATTTGACGAACAGCCCCAGCGAAGCATCTTCCTCGATACGTTCTCCATTGACCGGTATGAAGTCACGAATCACCACTATCAGCAGTTTGCCGCTGCAACCGGACATCGCAAAGCGGGGCCGCCGTCTCGCTATGCGAAGAGCATCGGTCGGATGCGCGGGGCGAACCAGCCGATCATCTATGTGTCCTGGGACGACGCCGCTGAGTATTGCCGATGGAAAGGCAAGCGGCTTCCGACGGAAGCGGAATGGGAAAAGGCGATGCGAGGTCCGGATGGCCGGCTCTGGCCCTGGGGGGATCAGGAGAAGCCGAACGGAGCGAACTGGGCCCGGGTGCAGGACGGGTATGAAGTGACGGCGCCGGTGGGCACCTTTCAAATGGATAGAAGCCCCTTCGGAGTGATGGATGGCGCCGGCAACGTCATGGAATGGGTGGCCGATTGGTATCAGGAAGCCTATTACAAGGAATCACCGGACAAGAACCCCCCCGGTCCTGAATATGGGACCTACAGGGTCATGAGAGGCGGTGCCTACACCACGTCCGGGGTCGATCTTCGCGTCACAAGCCGCAGCAAGATGGTCCCAGATTTCCGGGATGAAACGATAGGGTTTCGCTGCGCAGCTTCAGGGGTTTTCCAGGGGGATTTGAGTACTCGTGAACGGACCTAAGTCTAGAGGAAATCGAAGTAATAGAGGATCAGAAACACGGCCAGAATGATATTGACAACCATACCAGCCAAAACTATAATGTCGAACACTTTTGAGTTTTTATTCATGCTTTTCCTATGTTTCCACGCCCAACGACAAATTTTGAATAACACACGCATAGGTGGGTGTCAAGAAAGAGCCTGATCTAATTTCACGTATTTTTTCCTTTATTTCCTTGAGAGAGAAGGAGACACGATGGCAACGGCAACCGCTCCAGACAGTGAGATAAAAATCAAGATCGGCAAGATGATTTTTTACATCACCTGCGCGATCGGTCTGTGGTTCTTCTATTGGTTCGCCGGCATCCAATGCCCCTGCTGAGCAGGCAGGGCCGCCGAAACGCTCTTCAGTCGCTTACCGTCTCACTGAGTTGAGGAGGAGATGAACATGGGTCAGACGATTTTCTATATTCTGATATCGACCGTGATCTGCGTCGCCTATTTTACGCTGGTCGACCACTATCTGATGGATATGCAAGGGCTGGATTACTGGTATCTTTTCCGCAAGTAATAGCAGCGGAGTCCGGGCCTCACGCTTGAGTTCTTGGAATGTTTCAGATTTTTATCGAAATGCATCAAGGAGGTATCCCATGGGTCCTGTAACCGGCAAGAAGGTAATGTCAATCATGGCGCTCTGCGCAATGGTGACCCTTCTCCTGCTTCCTGTGGTCGTCTCGCTTCCCTCGCCGGCGGCCGGTGAGGACGCGGCGGCTGTGGACGGAGCAAAGAAGGATGGGGACAAGGTCGAGAAGGGACGCGATGTGTATTACAAGACCGAAGGCATCGTGGTCGGTGCCCCGGCCCCGAAGACGACGGATGGTCCCAAGGACTATCCGAGGTACAACTTCGAGAGCCGCGTATTGCTCTGGTTTGCGAACCAGCAGCACCTCTACTACGGCAGCTTCGTGCTGGCCGTGCCGATCTTCTGTATGGTGATCGAGTTCATGGGGGTCGTGAGCAAAGACAAGGCGCTCGCGAAACGGTATGATCAGCTGGCCTACGACTTTGTGAAGATCAGTCTGACGGCCTACTCGCTGACCGCGATCCTGGGCGGTATCCTCATCTTCACTTTCCTCACGCTGTATCCGGCATTTTTCGGCTATCTCTCCAGCATCTTTCGACCGGTCATGCATATTTATGCGTTGATGTTCGTAGCCGAGAGCGGCACCCTCTTCATCTACTATTACGGTTGGGACAAGATGAAGGAGGGGTTCCTCAAGTGGATCCATCTGAGCATGTCGGTCGTGCTGAACATCATTGGAACTCTCCTCATGTTCCTGGCGAATTCCTGGATTGGTTTCATGATGTCGCCGGCCGGAGTCGATGAGCAGGGAAGGTTTTTGGGCAATATCTGGCACGTCATCCATACCGCGCTATGGAATCCTCTCAACGTCCACCGCATTCTCGGCAATATGGCGTTCGGTGGTGGCGTCGTCGCCGCCTATGCCGCGTATAAGTTCCTCGCGTCGAAGACCGATGAGGATCGGGCCCACTACGATTGGATGGGCTATATCGCGATGGCGATCGGCGTGGCGTTTTTGATTCCCTTGCCGTTCGCCGGGTACTGGCTGATGCGAGAGGTGTATGCCTATCGTCAACAGATGGGCATTACCCTGATGGGGGGCTTGCTGGCTTGGTTGTTCATCATCCAGGCGACCATGATCGGCATCCTCTTTCTCAGTACCAACTACTATCTCTGGCAGGCCCTCGGTCGGATGCGCGGTGCCGAGAAGTATCAACGTTACATCAAGTATTTGGTGTTTCTGCTGGTCTGTGGGTTCCTGGTGTTCATTACGCCTCACACCATGGTCATGAGTCCTGCGGAACTCAAGGCGATGGGTGGCCAGCAGCATCCGGTGCTGGGCAATTACGGCGTCATGTCTGCCAAGAACGGCGGCATCAATGTCATCATCACGACCACCGTATTGAGCTTCGTGTGGTATATGCGAGGCAATAAGGTGTCGACCGTGTCGTGGTCGAAGTTTGGCAACATCTTCATGGGATGTTTCTTCTTCTTCGCCTATGTCAACATTATTTGGCTGGCGATCTACGGCTATTACATCCCAGCCAACGTCCGAGTCGGACTCTCCGTTCCACAAGTGGCGACCACCCTGTCATGCCTCTTCTTCATGTTCGCGCTCAATAGCGCCATGATGAAGGGGGCCAAGCAAATGGGGCCGATCGAGTGGGGAAAGATTTCCGCTCGTTCACAATACGCGCTCATCATGCTGGCGACGGCGTTTACCTGGATGATGGGGTTGATGGGCTATATTCGCTCGTCGGTGCGGTTGTTCTGGCATGTCAACGAGATCATGCGAGATAACTCTCCTTGGGCCTATACCCACACAGTGGGATTCGCGGCGAACATGATTTCATTCAACGTGCTGTTCTTCTGGATCAGCATTCTCTTCGTCTTCTGGCTCGGCAGTTTGACGGCGAAGAAAGTGCCGGTCGGCGAGAAGGTGGGAGTTCCTGGCGGCGCGCCGCAACCTGCTGGCAGCCACTAATCATTCCTATTGAGTTTGGCTCGCGGTGGGAGACGAGATCGCGTCTCCCACCGGTGTAGCCGCAGGAGGTTTAAACCGTGGGTAATCTGATCAATGAAGCTCTCTCGATGGGCTGGATCGTCCTGGCCCTGCTAGCGGGCTTACTCATCTATTTTCAAGTCTCCATCAGCGATCCTGCCGCCAAGAAACGGGCGACCTTCAAAACCTTCATTGGTATCATCGCGGCGATCTTGATGTTCATCGCCGTCGCCAACTACAAGAACAATTTCTATGGAGAAAACCGGTTGTTGCCGGTCTCTCTCGTGATGATTACCGTCACGACCTTCGTCATGGCCATATATTTTACGAATCTCGCCGCGCTGCTGAAGATCGGCGGGTTCATGTTCTTCGTCGCCGCATTTCTCTCCGGTTACGGGAATTGGCTCCCTCAAGTCGAGGGCGGGTTTCCTCCCAAAGAGGAAAAGCTCGACTTCAGTTCGATGAGCCCGCAGCAGCTCGCAGATGAAGGTGAAAAGATCATTTTCGGTGGCATCGGGCAAAACAAAGTTCAAGGGGCAATCGGTAAAGGACAGTGCCCGCTTTGCCATGCCTTCCATGCCGGCATGCTCGGCGAACGGGCTCCCAACTTGCTCGGTCTCCCAGAGCGGGCAGGCAAGGAACGGCTCGAAGATCCGAAGTATTCAAAGGGCAACCCGGCCAAACGCGAGTACGCCGAAAAGGAATCGTGTCCGGGCTGCGGTACCGCCGAAAACGGCCAGGAATACATCGCCGAGTCACATTCCTGTCCCAGTTGCTACGTCGTGTCGGGTTACGGTGTAAAGGGCACTAACGATAAAGAAAGCCCTATGCCCAAGATTCACAAGCCACCGATATCGCTGTCCTTGCCTGAATTAGCGGCGGTCGATACCTGGTTGTATGTCCGCGAAGGACGGGAAGCACCGTCATTCGAGGAGATCACGAAGTCCTACGAAAAATTCATACCGGAAGCCGAGCGTCCCAAGCAGCAAGAAGACAAGCCTGCGGGGGCAGCCAGCGCGTTACTGGCCGACGGGTCGGAGCCGGTTGACCAGATTTTTGCCAAGGCGCAATGCGTCGTCTGCCACACGATTCCGGGCATCCCAGGCGCGACCGGCACGCAGGGTCCGAAACTGGAAGAGGCCACGAACGCACCTCAGCGGATCAAGGATCCGGCGTACAAGGGAACGGCACATAGCACTCCCGAGTACATCATGGAATCGGTGGTCTCTCCCAGCACCTATGTGGTGAAGGGATTTCCCGACAACCTGATGCCGAAGGTTTTCGGGCAAAAGCTGAGCGCCGGAGCGTTGAAAAAGATTGTCGACTATTTGTCGCAGGTGAAGGCGGGCGCACCGCCACCGAAGATTTCCTAAATCTTGGCCGTCTATCTGTAGACATAAGGGAGTACACCCATGAAAGCATTGATGTCAGTGGGCGCCTTGGTGGGAGTCGTCGGACTTCTCCTGCTTGTCGGGATGATCTTCGATCTCGTTCCCTCCAATGCCGTGCGCTTGGTCGAAGGCTATATGCCAATGCAGATGCTCTTTGAGTTAACGCTCTTCGTGGCGGGCTTTGCCGGTCTCAGTTACATGATGAGTTCGATGGGGATGCCGCTCCCGAGGTTCTGGCAGGGCATCGGATTCTGGGCGTTCATTCTGCTCTACCTGAAGTACCGGGTATATCCTCCGATCCCGTTTAGCGTGCGCGCCATGTATGGCACAGTCTCCCTCGTCGCCGTCTTCATGTGGGTGTCCTCGAACGAGGAAGACTGGAAGAAATTCAAGCAGCCGATTTTGAACGTCCTTGATGCGCAGAGCGGCGGCAATAAAGTGCTGCGGTACGCCTATCTCATCTTGCTTCCAATTCTTATCGGCGGATTTTCGTACAACGCGATGAAGCCCAAGTCCGAGGAGCCGATTGAGTTGCGTACCGTGCATCCGGCGCCACCGGCCAGCACGAAGGTGCATGGCAAGACCTATGTGCTTCAGACGTCACAAAATCCGTATCGCGTCAATCCCGAGGGAAAGTACGATCAGGAATTTACAAATGCCAATATTGTGGAACAGGGTATGGGCCGGTTGATGAAGCCCAACGCGAACCCCTGGGATGAAAAGAGCACGGGATATCTGAAGTATGTCCGTGAGGGCGGGGAGATTTTCTTCCAGAACTGCCATTTCTGCCACGGTGACAACTTGAACGGTCGCGGGTTGCACGCCTTTGCCTTCAATCCCATCCCGGCCAATTTCACCGATCCGGGAACCATCGCCCAGTTGCAAGAGACATTCATCTTCTGGCGCGTGGCCAAGGGCGGCATCGGATTGCCGAACGAAGGCTTCCCATGGGCGTCTGTCATGCCGCCTTGGGAACAGCACCTGACGGTCGATGAAATCTGGAAGGTGATCCTGTTCGAGTATTGGCACACGGGCTACTACCCCCGTACCTGGGACTAATCGACTAGGCGATTCATAACCTGGATCTATATATTGAGATGAGGGTAAACATGATGAACAGTTCAAGTCGGAAGGCAGGAGTGGTCGCAGTCGCCGCCTTCGGAATCATCCTGGCGTCGGGCAGCATCGGCGTTCCGTTGATCGGAGCCGAAGACATGCCCGAAGGGTTCAAGAAGGGCGAACTGGCCCCGGAGCCTTCTGCCGAGATGATCGAGGCGGGCAAGCGCGTCTATTTTACCAAGTGTGTGTGGTGTCACGGCGTCGAGGGCGCAGGCGATGGGCCTGGCGCCGATCGTCTCTGGCCCCGCCCGCGCAACTTCAATCAAGGCACGTTCAAGATCCGGCACACCGCGAGTGGAGAGCTTCCCCTCTTCGATTCCCGGAAGCCCGTTCCGGGACAGAATGACCTCTTCGAGACCGTGACCCACGGGTTGCCGGGCTCAGCGATGCCGTCGTGGGAGGGTATTCTGACGGAAGAGCAACGGTTGCAAGTGCTCTCATTCGTGACAACCCAGTTGGTGAAAGACCGGAAATTTACAGACAAGGAGTCCGAGGCCCAGACGGTTCTCCAACTTGGAGATATCAAGCCGATCGCTGCGACGGAGGAAAGCCTGAAGAAGGGATCGGAGCTCATTGTCGATAAGAAGTGCGTGGAGTGTCACGGTGCTGAAGGCCGGGGTGACGGAAACGCCTTCAACCTGAAAGACGACTGGGGTTTTGCCATTCAGCCGGCCGATTGGCACAAGTGCTGGAACTTCCGCGGCAGCCGTCAAGACCCCTATAACGTGCGGAACATTTTTCGGACCTTCTCGACTGGCGTGAACGGGACTCCGATGCCCTCATTCGCGGACAATACCACGATTGAGGAACGTTGGCACATTGCAAATTGGGTCAATTTTCTGTGCGAGCGGGATGCGGATGGAAAGCCTCTGCCCATCGACCCGTTGACGGATAAGCCGAAGATCAATTTCGTGGTGCCGTCGGACCCCGTCGAGGGCGAAATTCCGACGGATATGGAGAACGAAGCGTGGCAGAAGGCCCCCAAACGGTATGTGGCCATGGGTGGACAGATCACGCATAAGCCACGCAACTTCGTGAACCGGATCGACGACATCTGGGTTCGCTCGCTGTACAACGACAAATTTATCGTTTATCTGCTGGAGTGGGATGACCGCACCAAGAGCGTCGCCGAGGGCAAGCTGCCCTGGGCTCCGACGCAAGTGAACCTGGATATCAAGGAGCAGGCTCCGAAGACCGGCGAGGAAGGGTCCATCGCGTCGAATCAAAACAACTACAAGGTGTACAATGACGCCATCGCCATTGAAACTCCTGTGAAATGGAAGGAATTGCCCGCTCCGATCAAGCCGCGGTACCTGTTCGGGACCAACGAGCAGTTCCCGGTCGACATCGTGAAGTGGGAAGCAGACGGATCCATCCGGGCGTTCAAGGGCACGGGATGGGACAAGGATTTTGAAGAACGTGACACCTATGAAGAAAACCTGAAGGTCCTCAAGGGCGAATGGAAGAATGGCCGCTGGTATGTGATGATTCAGCGCCCCCTCGGCAACAAGAAGGATCAGGATTACGACGAAGATACGTTTTTCGAAGTCGGCCAATATGTGCCGACCGTGTTCTTCGCCTGGGACGGACACAACGGCGATGCGGGACGGAAGATGGCCGTATCGGCCTTTTACTACACGTTCCTGAACCCGCCGATCCCGAAGGAGACCTACATTTATCCGGCGATCATTGCCTTCGGCGTGGTACTGCTGGAAGGATGGGTGATGACCCGCCGCGCGAATAAGAAGAAGGGAAAGACGATCTAATTCGCGTCAGGATCCCGATGTGACAACACCACGGAGGGGGTGGGGAAACCCACCCCCTCTTGTTTTTTTGTGAAGGAGTATGGCGGATCCCAATGATTGCCGATGTGACAGGCGTGCTCCTGGCGGGGGGAAAAAGTCGCAGAATGGGAGAGGATAAGCGCTTCTTGTCCATCGGAGAGGAAACGCTCTATGAGCACAGTCTCGCGGTTCTGCGGTCGGTCTTTCAAACGGTCGTTGTCGTCATTGCCCAGGACA
>Ga0307415_100001409_pt1 | contig 11497 bp, 9 predicted proteins | sample DK1Cmetagenome_FD_204524 | JGI IMG/M metagenome (GOLD analysis project Ga0307415, IMG submission 204524) | Maize rhizosphere microbial communities from greenhouse at UC Davis, California, United States - DK15-C-2 | ecosystem: Host-associated > Plants > Roots > Rhizosphere > Soil | place: USA...
GGCGCGGCGGGGAGCAACCTTCGTCAGCGGTTGAGCCGGCCAATTGACGATTTCGGCCTCTCGGTCCGTTCGCTCAACTCGCTCAAGAACTCCAATATCCGCACGCTGCGGGATCTGGTGGAGTTCTCCGAGGACGATCTGCTCAAGGTCAAGAACGTGGGCGAAAAGGCGCTGAGCGAAATCGCGGAGCTGCTCCAGCGGGAGGGGCTCAATTTCGGAATGGGCTTTGAAGAGACCGATGGCGAGCTGCGGATCGTTCGGCCCGGCGTCGCTCCGGTCGTGCAGCCGTCCACCACGATCCTCGGGGATGGGGCCTGATGCGGCATCGCGCCAAGGGCCGGCAGCTCTCCCGGACGTCCACTCACAAGCGTGCCATGCTGAACAACATGGCTACCAGCCTATTCGTGCACGGCCGGCTGATCACCACCGAGGCCAAGGCCAAGGAGCTGCGGCCCTTTGCCGAGAAGCTGATCACCTTGGCCCGGCGGGGCGATCTCCACGCGCGCCGGCTGGTCCAACGGCGGATCAAGGACCGTGAAACGCTGACTCGGCTATTTGGCGAGATCGGCCCCCGCTTTGCAGCGCGGCCGGGCGGCTACACCCGCATCCTGAAACTGGGTCACCGTCCGGGTGATGGTGCCGATGTGGCGAGGATCGAGCTACTTGCGGAGTAATGATGCGATGTCCAGCAATGCGAAGGGGACCTTTCGAGGTCCCCTTTTTTTAACTGGCCTTCCTGATCCGATTACTCTTGAGGCACTGGGTACACACCCTGATCCGCTTCGGCGCGCCGTCTACCAAAACGCGGACGGTCTGCAGATTGGGGTACCAGCGCCGCTTCGTGCGGTTGTTGGCGTGACTCACGTTGTTGCCGGTAACCGGCCCTTTGGCGCACACGGCGCAGACCCGTGCCATAAGCTCCACCTTGGTATCATGTCCGACGTACGAAGCCCACAAACCTAACGCGGACAGCCTGATGAGACAACCTTGCCCGGCGGCGGTGCGTGCCTAAAGCCCTGATCACCGGCGTCACCGGTCAGGATGGCTCGTACCTCGCGGAGCTGCTGCTCTCCAAGGGGTATGAGGTGGTCGGCGTGGTCCGCCGAACCAGCCATCACAGTTACGAGCGCATCGAGCACCTGCTGGACCGGATCGAGGTGGTCGCTGCCGATCTGCTGGACCAGCACTCGCTCACCGTCGTCCTGCAGGAAACCAGGCCCGACGAGGTCTACAACCTCGCGGCTCAGTCCTATGTTCCCACCTCCTGGACCCAACCAGTACTGACCGGCGAGTTCACCGCCCTCGGCGTCACCCGCATTCTAGAAGCGATTCGCCTGGTGCACCCCTCGGCCAAGTTCTACCAGGCCAGCTCGTCCGAGATGTTCGGCCGGGTTACCGAGACCCCGCAGCACGAGGCGACCCCGTTCTACCCCCGGTCGCCCTATGGTGTCGCGAAGGTCTATGGCCACTGGATCACGGTGAACTACCGGGAGTCTTACAACCTGTACGCCGTGAGCGGCATCCTCTTCAACCACGAATCGCCCCGGCGTGGTATCGAGTTCGTAACTCGGAAAGTGACCGATGGTGTCGCCCGGATAAAGCTGGGCCTGGCACAGGAGATTCCGCTGGGCAACCTGGACGCTCGTCGGGACTGGGGCTTTGCCGGCGACTATGTCGAAGCCATGTGGCGAATGCTGCAGCGGCCGACTCCTGAGGACTACGTTGTGGGCACCGGACAGACGCACAGCGTCCGCGACCTGGTCGAAGCGGCGTTCGGCCATGTGGGACTGGATTGGCGCAAGCACGTGAAGACTGATCCCCGCTTCATGAGACCTGCCGAAGTGGACCTCCTCCAAGCGGATCCAACCAAGGCCAAGCGAGAACTAGCCTGGAGCCCGAGAGTTGGCTTTCGGGAGCTGGTCGCCATGATGGTCGACGCCGATCTCGAGCGGCTCCGCGGGCGAAGATGAGATCCCCTCAGCAATGAGGGTTTTGGTTACAGGTGCGGATGGGTTCGTTGGACGCCATGTGGTGCGCCGACTGGTCGAGACCGGCCACGAGGTGGTCGCGGCCTGCCGGCCATCCGGTCAGCTGCAGAGCTGGCCGGCAGGGCGGTGGAAAGATGCGGTTCGGGTAGTTCCATTCGAGCTCGCGGATTCGGCGGGAGTGCGCCCAGCGCTGCAGGAGGCTCCGAGCGCGGTCATTCATCTTGCCGCCGTGGCCTCAGTGAGGGAGGCCCGGGAAGATCCCGGCCGGGCGTGGGAGATCAATGCCGCCGGCACTGCCCGGCTGATGGAGGGCCTGATTTCAGCACGCGACCGGGATGGCTCGGATCCAGTGGTGCTCGTCATCTCGAGCGCGGAGGTGTACGGCAGCGGACCAGCCTCGCCCAGAGTTGAGACCGATCCACTCCGTCCCCGGTCGCCGTATGCCGCGAGCAAGGCCGGGACCGAAATCGCGGCCCTGGAGGCCTGGCGTCGCAGCACGCTCAAGGTGATCGTCGCCCGGCCATTCACCCACACCGGGCCGGATCAGCGTCCACCCTACGTGGTGCCTGCCTTTGTGCAGCGCCTCCTCGCGGCCAAAGCCGGAGGCCCGCGGCAGGTGCCCACCGGGAATCTTCAGCCGGTGCGCGACCTGGTCGATGTTCGGGACGTGGTCGAGGCGTATCTCGGTTTGCTGGCCTCCGGGGTTCCAGGCGAGACGTACAACGTCGCCCGGGGCGAAGGCATTACGCTGGACGACCTCTTCCGCCGCATCGCGCTGCTCGTGCAGGTAGACGCAGAGCCGGTTCCCGATGCCTCGCTGCTTCGGGCAGGAGACATCCCCTATCTTGTCGGCGACGCAACCAAGCTGCGTGCGGCAACCGGCTGGTCGCCAACCATCACGCTGGACCAGACTCTGCGGGACATGGTGGATGCCCAAGCGCACTGATCTCTCGACCATTCTGCTCATCGGCTCGGGTCCGATTGTCATCGGGCAGGGCGCCGAGTTCGATTACTCCGGTACTCAGGCGGTCCGCGCGCTCAAAGAAGAAGGCTACCGGGTGGTCCTGGTGAACTCGAATCCGGCCACCATCATGACTGACCCGGAGCTGGCCGACCGCACCTACATCGAGCCGGTCACTCCGGAGTGGGTGGCCAGGGTAATCGAACGGGAGCGGCCTCAGGCACTCCTGCCGACGATGGGTGGGCAGACTGCGCTGAACGTCGCCATGGCTCTGCAGCGGAATGGGGTTCTCCAGCAGTTCGGAGTCGAGTTGATCGGCGCCAACGAGCGCGCAATCCGGCTGGCCGAGGATCGGGAGGAATTCGCGCTCGCCATGCAACGGATCGGACTGGCTACGCCGGAAGGCCGGACCGTGCACAACGTGGAGCAAGCTCTCGACGCCGTTGAGGCGACCGGCTACCCGGCCATTCTGCGCCCGTCCTTTACGCTGGGCGGCTCCGGCGGCGGCATCGCTTACAACCGCGAGGAGTTCGAGGCCCTGATCCGACGGGGGTTGGAGCTCTCACCGGTCGGCTCGGTCTTGGTAGAGCGGAGCATCATCGGCTGGAAGGAATTCGAGCTCGAGGTCATGCGAGACGGTGCGGACAACGTCGTCATCGTCTGCTCCATCGAAAACCTCGACCCCATGGGCGTGCATACCGGGGACTCTATCACGGTGGCGCCGGCCATGACCCTGACTGACCGCGAGTATCAGACGATGCGTGACTCGGCTATCCGCATCATTCGGGAGATCGGGGTGGCCGCAGGTGGGTGCAACATTCAGTTTGCGGTCAGCCCCACCACTGGCGAACAGCTCGTCATCGAGATGAACCCGAGAGTGTCTCGCTCGTCCGCGCTCGCCTCCAAGGCCACGGGATTTCCCATCGCGCGGATCGGAACCAAGGTTGCGGTGGGATACCGGCTGGACGAGCTGCCCAACGACATCACCCGCACCACGCCGGCTTCGTTCGAGCCGGTGCTCGATTACGTCGTGGTAAAAATTCCCCGCTTTGCCTTCGAGAAGTTCCCTGCCGCGGATCCCGTGCTGACCACGCAGATGAAATCCGTGGGTGAGGTGATGGCCATCGGCCGCACCTTCAAGGAAGCCTTCCAGAAAGGGCTCCGGGGTCTGGAAGTAGACCGGACCGGCTGGGTGGTCGGCAGCGATCCGGCGGACGACCGGCTGCAGGACACCAGCAGGGAAGCCGTGCTGGCCGCAGTTCGGACCCCAACCCCGGAACGCATCTTTCAGCTCAAGTACGCGCTTCAGCTCGGGATACCGGTGGAAACGCTGGCGGAGAGCACCGGAATCGATCCCTGGTTTCTCTATCAGCTGGCGGAGCTCCTGGCTGGGGAAGAGGAGTGGCGCAGCAGCGGGGCTACGAGCACCCGGGGCCGGGGGCCAGATGAGGAGCAGGAGCGAGCACGGCGCCGGCAGCTGCTCAAGATGAAGCGGCTCGGCTTCTCCGACCGGCAGCTCGCGGATCTGCGGGGCATCACGGAGGCGTCGATTCGGGCCGAGCGCCACCGGCTCGGTGTCCGGCCGGCGTACAAGATGGTGGACACGTGTGCCGGGGAATTCCCCTCCTCCACGCCATACCTGTACTCATCCTACGATGAAGAGAACGAAGCCCGGACCAGTGGGGAGCGGACCATCGTCATACTCGGGAGTGGCCCTAACCGGATCGGGCAGGGTGTCGAGTTCGACTATTGCTGCGTCCGGGCGGCCATGGCCTTTCGGGAAATGGGTTATCGGACCGTGATGGTCAACTCGAATCCCGAGACCGTCTCCACCGATTTCGACATTTCTGATGCGCTTTATTTCGAGCCACTCACTCTGGAAGACGTGCTCGAGGTGGTCGCGGTGGAGCAGCCGATAGGCGTGGTGGTTCAGCTCGGCGGCCAGACACCGCTGCGGCTGGCCCGGGCCCTGGAGGCTGCGGGTGTGCCGATTCTCGGCACCTCTCCCGAGGCGATCGACCTGGCTGAAGACCGGGGGCGGTTCGAGGCCATCACCCGGGAGCTGGGAGTGGCGCAGCCGCCCAGTGGCATGGCTCACTCGGTGGAAGAGGCCGTAGCGGTTGCGGCGCGAGTGGGCTATCCCGTGCTGGTCCGCCCCTCGTATGTGCTGGGCGGAAGGGCCATGGAGATCGTCTATGATGACGCTTCCCTCCGGAACTATTTCAGTCGGGCCGCGCGGGTATCGCCGGAGCACCCCGTACTCATCGATAGCTTTCTGGAGGACGCCTTCGAAGCCGACGTCGATGCGATTGCGGATGGAACCCGCTGCGTCATCGGTGGAGTCATGCAGCACATCGAAGATGCCGGAATCCATTCCGGCGACTCCGCCTGCGTGCTGCCTCCCTATCTGATCACCGAGACTCAGGTGGAGGAGATGCGACGCCACACCAGGGCCTTTGCCGAGCGCCTAGGGGTCGTCGGCCTCCTCAATGTTCAATACGCGATCAAGAGCGACATCGTGTACGTCCTCGAGGTCAATCCGCGCGGATCGCGCACCGTCCCGTTCGTCTCCAAGACCACCGGGGTTCCACTCGCGAGCCTGGCCGCGGCCGTGATGGTGGGCAGGACGCTGGAAGACCTGGGGCTGCATGACGATGTGCTGCAGCCCTACGTCGCGGTCAAGGAGGCGGTCTTTCCCTTCAGCAAGCTCCAGGGCGTCGATCTGATCCTGGGACCCGAAATGCGCTCTACCGGCGAAGTCATGGGCATCGCGGATTCCTTCGGGATGGCGTTCGCCAAGGCGCAGATTTCGGCTGACGGGGCCTTGCCACTCGAAGGGTCTGTGTTCGTCACGGTCAACGATCATGACAAGGCAAGCGTGGTTCCCATCGCGCGGCGATTCCATGCGCTGGGCTTCCGGGTACTGGGAACCGAAGGCACGGCCCGGTATCTCCGCGCCCGCGGCATCCCGACCGAGCGGGTACTCAAGGTGTACGAAGGCCGGCCCAACGCAATCGACCTGCTGGTTTCCGGGCAAATTCACCTATTGATCAACACGCCACTCGGCAAGCTGACGCAGCAGGACGATTATGCCATTCGCCGGGCCGCGCTGCAGCACCGGGTGCCGTACACTACGACTCTGTCGGCTGCCTCGGCCGCTTGCGATGCCATCATCGCACTGAGAAGCCGAGCGGGCGAGGTGCGGCCACTGCAGGAGTGGCATGCGCTTGCCCGGGAGATGTCCCCGGAATGGACCGGATGAGCGCCCGAGAGGCGAGCTTCATTGCCGCTCTGCGCGACCGAGTGGGCGGTACGGTGCGGGAGGCGGAGCCGGTCGCCCGCTACTCGACCTACCGCATTGGTGGGCCAGCCACGGTGCTGCTCCCCAAGACCGCCGAGGATGTGGCGACGGCCCTCCGCTTGGCCACTGATTCCGGTGTACCATGGTTCGCGATTGGACTCGGCTCCAACATTCTGCTGCCTGATGAAGGTTTGGATGCCCTGGTCATCCGGCTGGGCAAAGGCCTGGACCGGGTAGAGCGCGAGGGGGAGTGTTGGAGTATCGGGGCTGGTCTGCCGGCGCCGCTGGCCGCCCGCCGCACCGCCGAGGCCGGATTTGCCGGGCTGCACATCTTCGTGGGTGTCCCTGGCACGGTCGGTGGAGGCGTGCATATGAACGCGGGCTGCCACGGCGGTGATTGGTCGGAGGTGGTCCAGCGCGTCACGGTAGTGGATGGTGCAGGGAGAGATATGGTGCTCAGTCGAGCGAACGTCCCGTTCAGCTATCGCCGGAGCGGCCTGGATGGCAGGATCGTCCTGGAGACGACAGTCCGCCTTCGGCCGGAGGAGCCCGCCCGGCTGGAGGAGGCAGTGGCCGAGATGTTCGAGTGGCGACAGCGGGGTACACCGTTCAACCAGCCGTGCTGCGGCAGCGTTTTCAAAAACCCGTCGGGGCCCAGCTGGAAGCGGGAGGATGGGCCCAAGACGGCAGGCCAGCTGGTGGAGGCAGCCGGGCTCAAGGGTTTCTCGATCGGTGGAGCCCAAGTCTCCCCAATGCACGCCAACTATTTCGTGAATACTGGAGGCGGAACTGCGGCGGATGTTCGCAGGCTCATCGCGCATGTCCAGCAGGTCGTGGAGCAACGCTTTGGTGTGAGACTGGAGCCGGAAGTCAAGCTGATCGGCAGTCGGGGCGAATACCTGAACAGTGAAAGGTGAATAGAAAACGGCCGCGACGATCCCCGCTCACTGTTTACCGTTCACAGTTCACTGTTCACACTTTTTAGGATAGTCATGGCCGACTACTTCGCCCACGAATCCTCCTACATCGATGAGGGCGCCCAGATCGGAACCGGCACCAAGATCTGGCATTTCAGCCACGTCATGCCCGGCGCCATCATCGGTGAGCGGTGCAACCTGGGTCAGAACGTGGTTGTCATGCCGGGCACCCGGCTGGGGGACAATGTGAAGGTGCAGAACAACGTCTCCATCTATGAGGGGGTGGTACTGGAGGATGACGTCTTCTGTGGTCCCAGCTGCGTCTTTACTAACGTGGTAAACCCCCGAAGCCACGTCTCGCGAAAATCGGAGTACCAGCGGACCGTGGTGCGCCGGGGTGCATCGATTGGCGCCAACGCCACGATTCTGTGCGGCATTACCCTGGGCGAGTACAGCTTTATCGGAGCCGGGGCCGTGGTCAGGAGTGATGTGCCGGACTTTGCTCTCATGGTCGGCGTGCCGGCCCGGCGAGTGGGTTGGATGTGCCGCTGCGGCGTGCGAGTACAGCCTCGGGATGGGCGGGCTATCTGTGCCGCGTGTGGCACGCGCTACAGTGAAATCGAGGGGACTCTGCGGCTGATTGACCCTCCCGAAGCACCCGGCTAACTTCTCTGGTTACCGATGGTTCCGCGATATTGCGCGCGCCCGGGCTCGGCCGGATCGGCCGGAGCATCGGGCGCTTCCACATGATCGCTCCAGCCCGAGCTGGGTGGAGCAAAGGCACAGGACACGAGTGAGCGTACCGCTGCTGGATCTGGTGGCGCAGTATCGGGAGATTAAGGAGGACGTGCTTGCCGCCATGATGGAGGTGATTGAGCGTCAGACCTTCATCATGGGTCCGGAGGTAGGCCGACTGGAGAGTGAGATCGCCCGGCTCTCCCATACCAAGCACGGGATTGCCTGTGCCAGCGGCACGGACGCACTGCTGCTCCCGCTCAAGGCACTCGACCTCCGCCCAGGCGATGAGGTGATCACCACGCCGTTTACGTTCTTCGCCACCGCCGGCACCGTCCACAACGCCGGTGGTACCCCGGTCTTTGTCGATATCGACCCGGCCACCATGAACATCGAGCCGGAGGCCGTCGAGGCGGCGATCACTCCGCGAACCCGCGCCATCATCATCGTCCATCTCTTCGGCCAGATGGCGCCGATGGAAAAAATCATGGCCATCGCCGCCCGGCACGGGCTTCCGGTTATCGAAGATGGAGCCCAGAGCATCGGAGCCTGCCGCAAGGTCGACGGTGAGTGGCGAATGTCTGGTGAGATGGGTACCGCGGGCACCCTTTCGTTCTTCCCCACCAAGAATCTGGGCGCTTGGGGAGACGGGGGTCTGATCGTGACCCAGGACGATGAGCTGGCCGAGCGCCTGCGTCGTCTTCGGCTGCACGGGGGTGCCCGGCAATACCTGCACGATGAAGTTGGGACCAACAGCCGTCTCGATACCCTGCAAGCGGCGGTTCTGCTGGCCAAGTTGCCGTACCTGGATCGGTGGAACCAGGCCCGGAAGCGGAACGCCGCTCGATATACCGCCGCCTTCACCGGTCATCCCGCGGTGTGCCCGCCGGCCACAGATCCTGCGAACGATCACATTTTCCATCAGTACACCGTGCGCGTGCCTCAGCGTGACGAGCTGCAGGGGCATCTCAAAGCCCACGGTATCGGCCACTCGGTCTACTACCCCCTCGCGCTGCATCTGCAGCCCTGCTTTGCCCACCTGGGGTACCGGCGGGGCAGCCTTCCGGCCGCCGAGGCCGCTATGGACTCGGTCATTTCTCTCCCGATCTACCCGGAGCTGACTGCACAGCAGCAGGACCAGGTCATTGCGGCGGTGAAATCATTTTACGCGTGAGATGAGACCGTGAGCATCGCGCAGGACCTGATCGGCAAAGCGGAGCGACGCCAGATTCTTTTCGGCATCGTGGGGCTGGGCTACGTCGGGCTGCCTCTGGCCGTGGAGCTGGCGCAGGCCGGCTACCGCGTGCTTGGATTCGACGTGAACCCCGATGTGGTCGACGGCCTGAACGCTGGCCGTTCACACGTCAAGGATGTAACCGATCAGCAACTGCGGGCGCAGTGCGAGCGGTTTACCGCTACGACGGACATGGCACGACTGTCCGAGCCGGATGCCATCTCCATCTGCGTGCCTACCCCGCTCTCCAAGTTCAAGGACCCTGACGTCAGCTATATCGTGGCGGCGACGGACTCCGTGAAAAAGCGGCTGCGCCGAGGCCAGGCCATCATTCTCGAAAGCACGACCTATCCGGGGACCACTCGCGAGATCATGCTCCCGGCGCTGGAGAGTACCGGGCTGGCGGTGGGGCACGACTTCTTTCTGGCGTTCAGCCCCGAGCGGGTGGATCCCGGCAACTCCCACTATGGCACCCGTAACACACCCAAGGTGGTCGGAGGCATCACCGAGGACTGCTGCAGGGTTGCCGTGGCCCTGTACCAGCCTGCGATCGACACCCTGGTCCCCGTGTCCACCACCGAGGCCGCCGAACTGGTCAAGCTCTTGGAGAACACGTTCCGGAGCGTCAACATCGGTCTGGTCAATGAGATGGCCATCGTCTGCGACAAGCTGGGGGTAGACGTCTGGGAGGTAATCGAGGCTGCCTCCACCAAGCCCTTCGGGTTCATGAAGTTTCTTCCTGGCCCGGGCCTGGGCGGGCACTGCATTCCCATCGATCCCCACTATCTCGCCTGGAAAATGCGTGGGCTCAACTACAAGACCCGGTTCATCGATCTCGCCGGCGAGCTCAACACCGAAATGCCCGAATTTTGGGTGCGGAAGCTTTCCGAGGCCCTGAACGGACAGGGGAAGGCCGTGCGGGGCGCATCGGTTCTGGTGCTGGGCGTCGCCTACAAGCGTGACATCGACGATATCCGGGAAAGCCCCGCGCTCGACATCATCCGGCTCCTCAAGGGCCAAGGAGCCCAGGTGACCTATTCCGACCCGCATGTTCCCCGGTTTCGGGAAGACGGGACCGAGTTTCGCTCTGTGGAGCTGACCCCGGAGACCGTGGCTGCGGCGGATTGCGTCATGATTGTCACCGACCACACCTCGGTGGATTACCGGATGATTAAACGTCAGGCCAAGCTCGTCGTCGATACCCGGAACGCACTGCCGAAAGAGATCTGATATGCATGTAGCGGTGATCGGAAGCGGCTATGTCGGACTGGTGGCCGGCGCCTGTCTGGCAGAGACCGGGAACGATGTCACCTGTGTGGACGTGGACGGAGAGAAGGTCGCCCGCCTCCAGCGCAACGAGATCCCGATCTACGAGCCGGGTCTCGAGCCGATGGTCAAGCGCAACCAGGATGAAGGCCGCCTGACCTTCACTACGGATCTGGGGGCGGCGGTGCGCAGCTCACGTGTGATCTTGATAGCCGTGGGAACGCCCCCCGGGGAAGACGGATCGGCCGACTTGAGACACGTGCTTGCGGTTGCCCATGCGGTCGGTCGCCACATGAACGAGCCAAAGGTCGTGGTGACCAAGTCCACGGTCCCGGTCGGCACGGCAGAGAAGGTGCGTGCGGCAGTCCGGTCTGAAACCGACATTCCGTTTTCCGTCTGTTCTAACCCGGAATTCCTGAAGGAAGGCGCGGCAATCGAGGACTTCATGAAGCCCGACCGGGTGGTGATCGGGGTCGACAACGACGAGGCCAAGGAGATCATGGGGGAGCTATACGCCCCGTTTACTCGGCAAGGCGGCAACCGGATCCTGTTCATGGATATCGCCTCAGCGGAGGTCACCAAATACGCGGCGAATGCCATGCTGGCCACCCGGATCTCGTTCATGAACCAGATGGCGCTGTTTTGCGAGCTGGTAGGGGCGGACGTGAATCACGTGAGGCTCGGCATCGGTTCCGACCAGCGGATCGGGCGGGCGTTTCTCTACCCCGGCCCGGGTTACGGCGGATCGTGCTTTCCCAAAGATGTCAAAGCGCTGATCCGAACGTCAGACGATCTCGGCCTTTCGCTCGACGTGCTGAAGGCCGTCGAGCAGGTTAACGAGTGCCAGAAGCAGATCGTGCTCCAGAAGACGCTCCGCTATCTGGGTCAGGATCTGAGCGGGAAGAGCGTCGGGATCTGGGGTCTCGCGTTCAAGGCCGAGACCGATGACATGCGTGAGAGCCCGGCTATTCCCGTGATCGAAGGCCTGCTCGGCGCCGGCGCCCGGGTGCAGACCCATGATCCCAAGGCCACCGATTCGGCCCGGATGATTTTCGGAGACCGGCTGATGTACGCCGCCGATCCGTACAGCGCGGC
>Ga0307415_100001411_pt1 | contig 11479 bp, 10 predicted proteins | sample DK1Cmetagenome_FD_204524 | JGI IMG/M metagenome (GOLD analysis project Ga0307415, IMG submission 204524) | Maize rhizosphere microbial communities from greenhouse at UC Davis, California, United States - DK15-C-2 | ecosystem: Host-associated > Plants > Roots > Rhizosphere > Soil | place: USA...
CAAGATCGGGTTGTCGCCAGACAATCTGCAATGCGGATGCTCGTTCCCTGGCCATGAAGCCGAGGCGGCACAGGTGATCCTGGGCGGGATCGAGGGCTCGCCGCTGCACTGCGACTGCTCCGGCAAGCACGCGGGGATGCTGGCGACGATCGTGCACGAGGGGCTTTCCCACCACGACTACCTCGACCCGGCGCATCCCTTGCAGCAGCGCATTCTCGGCATCATGGCGGAGGTCATGCGAGTGCCCGTGGAGACGATCGTCCCCGGCACCGACGGCTGCAGCCTGCCCACGTTTGGAGCGCCGGTGCGCGCCTTCGCAACCGCTTACGCCGCGCTCGCCGCACCGGAGCGGGTTCCGGCCGGTATGGGGAGCGAGCACGCCGCTGCGCTCGACCGCTTGCGCGCGGCGATGATCGCTCACCCGGAGAACGTCGCCGGGCACGGTCAGCTCGTCACCGACCTGATGGCGCTCAGCAATGGCCGGATTGCGGCCAAGAGCGGCGCCGAGGGTCTCATCTGCCTGGCCGTGCCGGAGCGGGATTTGGGCATTGCCATCCGGGTCATGGATGGCAGCTTTCGCACCCACGCCGCCCTGGCCGTTTCCACGCTGGAGCAGCTCGCCATCCTCGATGCTGCCACCCGTGGGGCCATTCTGGAACACCATTCGCCGCGGTTGCGCAATCACAACGGTCGCCTGGTCGGCGAGATTCGCCCGGTCTTTCAATTGACAGGAGCCGTCCCCGTCGCGTGACATGACCACGTTCCGGTTCTAGCTTGGTGAATTCCAGTCACGGCAGAATAGGAAGTTGTTCGAGCGGGCCGCGCTGTGATCGCTTGTGAGAGGTAAGGAGAGCTTCGCGATGGAACGGTTGCGGGCAGGGGTGATCGGCGTGGGTGCGATCGCCCAAATCATGCATTTGCCCTATCTGCGCGAGTTAGACGACCGCTTTCAGATTGCCGCGCTCTGCGACGTCGATCCAGTTGTGCTAGCGGAGGTCGGGCGACAATACGGTGTGGACCACCTGTTCACCTCCGCCGACGAACTCCTGGCCGAACCGCTCGACGTGGTCTTGATCCTCTCCAGCGGCGACCACGGGCCCGTGACCATCGCCACGCTCGAGCGCGGACTGCATGTCCTCGTGGAGAAGCCACTGGCCTACACCCTACGCGAGACCGACGATGTCATCGCCGCGGCTGAGCGCGCCGGCAAGACGTTGATGATCGGCATGATGAAGCAGTACGACCCTGGCTATCAGCGCGGTGTTGAGCTGGTGCAGCGACTGCGCGATCTGCGCTACGTCGAGGCAACGACGCTCGAGCCGGAGGGCACGCTCTACCACGCCCACCACCCGATCGTCCGTAGCAGCGCACCGCGCCAGCCGCAGGAGCAGCGATACGGCGCCGAGATGTTCACCAGCATCCAGCAGAGCATCCTGGCGAGCCAGCCACGCGACCTCCTGCGCGAAGCGACCGGGAGCGACGACCCCGGAGTGCAAACCGCCTACTTCCTGCTTCTTGTCAGCTCGATCCACGACGTCAACGCGCTGCGCGGCGCGATCGGACAGCCGGACAGCGTTCTCTGCGCCAACCTCTGGGCGGGCGGGACGAGCTTCACGACGACCCTCGCCTACCCGAACGACGTGCGCACCGTCTACACCTGGACCATGCTCCCTTATGTCAAAAACTATGGGGAAACCTTCGGATTCTACGCCTCCGATGGGCGGGTGCTGATCCGCTTCCCATCGCCGTACTTGCGAAACGCACCGACACTAGTCGACGTCGAGCGGATGGACGGCGAGGAGTTGCAGGTGACACGGTTCACAACCTCCTATGAGGAAGCCTTCAAGCGCGAGCTGCTGGAGTTCGACGACTGCGTGCGCACCGGCCGTCCCCCTCGCACCGACGCACCGGGGTTTCGCCAGGATCTCGAGGTGCTCACCGAGATCGCACGCAAGTTCCCGGTACTCGAGTCGTCGACGGTGCGATAGCCTTGATCCCCGCCCTGCGGAGAGGGCTATTCGCTAACCGCGACGACGGCTCTTAGCTCGCCATGCTCTTTTGATTCGGAGGAGCACCCGATCTCCATCGTCACGCCGGTCGATCCTGAAGGTCTTCGCGCTCATTGGCTCGTGTCGCCCAGCGCTGGCACGAAATCCGCATCCCTTGGTCTGCGTGCCCCTCTCACGAGATGAGTGCGGCACCGTCTGAACAGCACTGACAGGACCGAGGAGTAAGAGCAATGGCTGACGTGCAGATCGGGTATGCCATCTCCAGCGAGGAGCATCAGCCCAACGACATCGTCCGGCACGCTCGGATGGCGGAAGAAGCCGGATTTACCTTTGCGTTGATCTCCGATCATTACCATCCCTGGATCGACGCCCAGGGACATAGCCCCTTTGTCTGGTCAGTGATTGGCGGTATCGCCACGGCGACGGAGCATCTTCGTCTCGGTACCGGAGTCACCTGTCCCACCGTCCGCATTCACCCCGCGATCATCGCCCAAGCGGCAGCCACGTCGGCCGCGATGATGCCTGGTCGTTTCTTCCTCGGCGTCGGCACCGGCGAAGCGCTGAATGAGCACATCACCGGCGAGCGCTGGCCGGAGACCGACGTGCGCCAGGAGATGCTGGAAGAAGCGATCGAAATCATGCGCCTCCTCTGGCAAGGAGGTAACCAGAGCTACCATGGTGCGTTCTACACGGTCGAGAACGCCCGCCTCTACACCCTGCCGGAGGAGCCGGTCGACGTGATGATCGCCGCCAGCGGACCATCCGCGGCCGAGCTGGCGGGGCGCCTCGGCGATGGGTTCATCAGCACCTCACCTGACAAGAAGGTCGTTCAGGCCTTCGAGGGGGCCGGTGGCACCGGCCCCCGCTACGGCCAGTTGACGGTCTGCTGGAACCAGGACGAGGCCACGGCGCTGAGAACCGCCCACGAGATCTGGCCGAACGCCGGGCTTCCTGGCGAATTGGGTCAGGAGCTGCCCACCCCGGCCCACTTCCAGCAGGCGGTCCAACTCGTTACTCCAGAGAAGATCGCCGAGAGCGTCGTCGTCGGCCCGGATGCCAGCAAGTACCTCGCCAAGATCGACGAGTACGTACAGGCCGGGTTCGACCACGTCTACATCCACCAGATCGGACCGGACCAGGAAGGATTCATTCGCTTCGCGGAGCGCGAGATCTTGCCGCAGTACGCGGCCGCCCGCTCGCGAGCAGCGTGAACGAGGGTGGCAGAGCGACACGGAGGGTGATTGGGTGGTAGGGTGGTAGGGTGATAGGGGACGGAGCTACGGATCAGACGCGGCGGGCGCTGGCCATCCTTTCCTATTATCCAATCACTTATCCAATCACCCCATGACCCTACCACCCTCGACTGGGGCGCCCAGGCGCGCGAGCGGGCAGAACGGCAGAACCCGCCGCGGCGACAGCGCCGAGTGGTGGGCGTTCCCGCTTCGCGTCTGGGTCATCCACTGGCTGCTGGTGCAGATCCCCGCCACCTACGCGCTTCGCTTCGGCATCCCGAATGACCCACCATCCCCACCCTACGGCGAGATGCCGCCGCCCCTCTTCGGGCTGGCGCACTGGATTGTCGAGCCACTCCGGAACTGGGACGGTCTCTGGTACCGGCTGATCGCCCTCGAGGGGTATGCCGGAGGGACGCAGAGCGCCAAAGCCGCGTTCTGGCCGCTTCTCCCTGGGATCATGCGCGGTGGGAACATCGTCACCGGCTGGACGGTCGACAGCGTCGGCTACCTGACTGCCAACCTGGCCTTCCTTGGCGCGCTGCTGGTCATGTACCGACTGATCAGCCTCGAATACGGCGACGTCGCGACCGCCCGGCGCGCCATCTGGGCGTTGGCCCTCTTTCCAACGGCGCTCTTCTTCTCCGCGGTCTACACGGAGTCGCTGTTTCTGCTCCTCACCGTCAGCGCGCTCTACCTCTGGCGGCGCGACATGCTCTGGCAAGCTGGCCTGGTCAGCGTGGGCGCGGCGCTCAGCCGTTCCGGAGGAGTTTTCCTCATCCTTCCCTTTCTGGCGCTGCTCTGGGACCGCCATCGCCGCGACTGGGGCGGATACTGGCCGGGGATCATCCCGGCGTTTTTTCCCGCACTCGGCCCGGCCATCTTCGCCGCGATCCTCGAGCGCGAGCAAGGGAACTGGAATGCGTTCATCGACGTGCAGGAGCAGTGGAACCGCTACTCCGCTCTGCCGTGGGAGACACTGCGCTGCGCGGTAGTGTCCTGCCATGCCCTGGGCGGGGAGCCGGATGGCATCTCCTGGACCTGGTTGACTGACCTCTGGCAGCACCCAACCTGGGCGACGCTCACCAACATGGGATGGCGCAACGACCTCGCGAACAGCGACGTCCTGGAGCTGGTCGTGACGGTGCTCTTCCTCGTTCTGGCCCTCGTCGGGTTGAAGGTACTGCCCTTTTACCTGACGGTCTGGGCGCTGCCGGGCCTGGTGATTCCGTTGCTGCAACCGTCCGAAGTCCACGCCCTGATGAGCATGCCCCGCTTCGTGCTCGTCCTCTTCCCGCTCTTCATCGTGCTGGGCAAGCTCATCCAGCCACCAGCGATCCGCATTCCCTGGTACATCATCTCGGTCACGCTGCTAGTGCTGCTGACTGCCCAGTTCGCGCTCTGGTACTGGGTGTCGTGACGAGGGTGATGGGGTGATTACTCGCTTCGCTCGTGGTGATAGGGTCATAGGAAACGGCGTCTCGTTCCCCCAATCACCCAATCACCCACCACCCTCGTCTTACACCTGCCTACCGAGAAATCCCGCTAAGCGATCGGCTGCTGGAGCATCGGCGGGAACGGACACCTCGTCCTTGAAGGGCATGTTGGCGCGGTCCATGTTGGCCATGCGCTGCCGGGACATGGCGAGCGCCGCTTCGCAGAGGTCTGGGGCGAAGTCGGTGTCCTGCCCGCTCGCTTTGGCCAGATCCCAGCCGTGAACCATGAGATCCACGAAACGGAACGCCGCAAGTCCGGCAGCAGGCATGTCTCCGAATGGCATCGTCACCATGCGGCCCAACGCGCCGGGCTCGTCAAATGACGCCATCATCGCGTCTGCTGATGCGGTATAGGCCTCAACCGGATCGCGGTCTCCGATAACGTCGCCGCTGGGCCGCGGGGCACTGCCGGTTTTCAAGTTCTCGGCAGCCCACATATTTCCCAGCACGACGTGGTTGATCAGTGCCCGCACGTCCCACTCGTCGTCTGGTGTGGTGAGGTTCATCTGCTCGGGTCTCACGTTAGCGAGGATCTCGAGGAAGACCCCTTGCGCCTCCCTGAGCTGCTCAAGGGGATTACCGGTTACCTGCTGTTGGTCCGTCATTGATCCTCCATCGTTGAGACGCGGGTGTCGGGGTCACAAGGTGTCAGGACGATCGACTCCCCGACTCCCCGACTCCCCGACACCCCGACACCCCGACACCCCGACACCGTGAGCGTAACGAACCATCACCCTATCACCACTTGCTCCGCAGGCGCGCAGCGAGTACTCACCGCGACCGCAGGGAGCCCTCACCCACCACCCTCGAATATTCCCAGCGGCATGCAGGCCGAGACGAGCCAGTTCGGGGCGTCGACCGTCTCGCTGATCTTGAGGTCCATCGCCACCGAACAGAGGATGAGCGCTTCATGGTCGTTCAGCCCGTGCTCCTGCTTCAGCCAGTCGATCATGTAGCGAACCGCGTTCTGGGTATCGATCCACAGGTCCGGGCCATGCCCGGTGGTGCAGTACCAGCCAGCCGTGTTCCAGGATGCGGTCATGGCGCCACGCATCTGGTAGCGCAGCTCGGGCAGGTTCTCGCCCTTGCGCAGATCGAAGCGCAGGGTGACGGTGGCTTCCATTTCGATACCGGTGCCGCAAACCTCTCCGTCGCCCTGGGTGGCGTGGCAGTCGCCGCAGGAAAAGAGCCCTCCAGGAGCCTCGACGGGGAGGTAGAGCGTCGTGCCGGCGACGAGTTGCCGGATGTCGAGATTGCCCCCGACCCGGCGCGGTGGCACCGTGCTATGTGCGCCTGGCTCACCGGGGGCCAGTCCCATCACCCCGCAGAATGGCTCGAACGGGACGACGATGCCAGGCTTGAACTCCGCCGTGCGACCGCCGGTGAGATCCCAGTGCATCAGAAACGGCGTCTGGAACGCCGGATCATCCTTGAGGAGGTTGAATCCAGGCGTGACGAACGAATAGCCCCAGCCTTTTGGCTTCACCTCGACGATGTCGACGATCAGGGTATCGCCAGGTTCGGCGCTGCGGATGGCAACCGGGCCGCTGATCTGATGGATCAGATCGAAGTCGAGATTGAGGAGCGCGTCAGCCGTCGAGTCGGGGCCGATTTGGCCGCGAGTGATCTCCGGCGTCTCGAAGACGACGGTGTCGCCTGGATCGACCGTCAGCGCCGGTGGCGCGTCACGGTCCCAGCGGTAGACGATGGCGTTCTTGTCGAGGTGATGGGTCTGCGGCATCGCGTCGAGTTCCTCCCGCTCTGCGAGTCCCGAAGGGTCTGACCGGTAGTATCGCCGAGCAGGAGTCAGAGTGAACGCACCACAACAGGCAACGCCCGCGTCTCGATTCCGCGCGCTCCGCCGGGGCGGCGCCGTCCGGCTAGAGCATCAACGTGGGTTAGCCAATCGCGCCGAAGAGCCGGTTGAGGAGGACCTCCAGGTCCGGTAGCGACGATTCCTGGCCGGTCACGAAGAGGAACCCGACGATCAAGCTGAAGACCGCGGCGAAGATGCTGAAGACGAGATACACGGTGCGCCGGGTGCTCGCGGAGACGAAGCCAAACGTGGAGAAGGCCGCGATCAGGGAGTTGGACATGAGCAGCCCAAGAGCAAAGAAGAGGAGCAACGCGGTTCCGGTGGCCTGGGTCGTGGCCCCGACCGCGCCGGCGAGGAGGAGCGCCTGAGATCCTGTCTCGGCGCCGATGCCATGCAGAACGCCGATACCGAAGGCCGTTCCCGGGCCGTATTGAGTGATCTCATGATGATGGGCCGTGGGCTCGCCGGTGAGGCGGCTGCGCAGCCGCCTCAGACCGTTGCGGGCCAAGGCGATGAGCACCATCCAGCGACTCTGCAGGCGGAAGTCGCGACCGTACCGCACAAGAGAGTAGACGATCCAGATGCCGAGGAAGAGCAGCGTCAGGCCGACCATCCGGCCCATCAGCGGGTCGATCCAATGAGGCAGCAGCGTTCCGAACCAGATCGCGAGCAGGCCGAGGGCAACCACCAGGGAGGCATGACCCAGAGCATAGATCGTGGCCAGGAAGAAGCCGTGCCATGCCTCCTGCCGCCGCTGCGTGTCAACTCCGGCCATGCTGCCGCAATGGACACGCGCTACACTCACCTCGCCCAGCCCAGGCGCCGCAGCCATCGCAAGCATTCCTGCCTGGGGCGTCAACGCCGCCGCTCGAGCGAGCGAAGACAGAGAATCAGCGCTCTCCCGCGTGGTTGCGTCAGTTGTCACGGTGGCGCTGGTAATGTCGGTGATTGCGGCGAGGTGATCCCAGTCGATGCCGTGGCGCAGCCCGAGCGCTATGCCCAGGCCGGCGAGTGACAAGATCCCCGGGTCGGCCATGCCAGTCAGTTTCCTCCAAGTCAGGATGAGCGATATGCCGCACGCAACGCAGCCTGCTTTTTTCAAATCTATGCAGGTGCGAAAGTTCGCATAAGCGTACCCGGAGATACTATGAGGGTTGCCGCTCTTAGTCAAGAGACGCGACTTGCGGCCTCCCGTGAGATCGCGAGATACCTTCGCTCCTGATAGTGTCGTTTTTACACCAGCGGTGGGATGCCGATGAACCTCGATCAAAATGGCGTGAACGGTACGGAAGAACCGATCGGCACACGTGAGCTGGCAGACCGATTGCGCCGCGTCGGGCAGCGCGTCACGCCGCAGCGGCTGGTCATCCTGGCGGCGCTCAGACCGGGGGAGCATCTCGCTGCCGACGAAGTCTTTGCCCGCGTCGAGCCGCTCCTGCCGGGGGTCAACCGCTCGACGGTCTACCGCACACTGGAGCTGTTCCGCGATCTGGGGCTAGTGAGCATGACCGATCTCGGCGGTGGCGCCCGCCAATTCGAGCTGCTCGACGATCTGCATCATCACCTGATCTGCCACCGCTGTGGCGCGATTCTGGAGTTGGATGATGCCTTGGTCGATCCGCTGCGGGACGGCATCCGCGCCCGCTACGGTTTTGCCCCGGCCATCGATCACCTGGCGGTCTTCGGTTTCTGCTCCGTCTGCTCCCGCGTGACGGATAGTCGCGAGGGTGGCCCGACCGGTGAGCATCAATAGCGCACCCGCGCAACCCGCGGCATCCATCCGTCGCGTGAACCGGCTTTCTTCCAGAGAGCTCGACGACTTGACAGAGGTGCTGGTCGCCTGCGTTGCCCAAGGCGCATCGCTCGGCTTTCACGCGCCCCTGCCTACGGATGCGGCCCGCGACTGGTGGGCAGGGATCCCGCGAGACGGCGTGATTTTGCTCGTTGCGGAGCAACAAGGCCGCATCGTAGGCACCGTGCAGCTGCAGCCCGCAGAGAGCGAGAACGGGGCGCACCGGGGTGAGGTCGCTAAGTTGCTGGTGCATCCCGAGTGGCGACGGCAAGGCATCGCCCGCGCCTTGATGACGGCCCTCGAAGCAGAAGCGCGCGCGACCGGCAAGACGCTGCTCGTACTCGACACTCGCGAGGGTGACCCCAGCAACGACCTCTATCGTACGCTCAACTATCGTGAAGCCGGTCGTATCCCCGGCTGGGCCCGCGACGCCACCGGCACGCCCAGCACAACCGTTTTCTGGTACAAGCCGCTGCCTCCTCCCCCGGAACTCGGTACTCGGCCTTGAGCAGGAGTCCCATGACCAGCGTAGCGACAGTCGGTTTGCTGCCTCGGCCGGGGAGAACGGCCGTCGTCATCGACCACCTGCGCCGTCGTGAGGCGTCCTGGAAAGAAGGAACCGTGGTGCAGCGCGTCGCATTTCGGCTGCGGGTCAGACCCGAGCGGCTGGCGGAGTACAAGCAGCTTCACCAGGAAGTCTGGCCGGAATTGCTGGACAACATGCGGGCGGCCTCGATTCGCAACTACTCCATCTTTGCCGACGGCCCAGAGCTGTTCGGCTACCTCGAGTGCGACGATTGGGGCGCTGCCTCGGAGGCCCTGGCGCGTTCTGACGCCAACCGGCACTGGCAGGAGCTAATGAGCGACTACCTCGCCACGCCGGTCGACCCGGATGCCCCCGAACCACTATGTGTGATGGAAGAAGTGTTCCGGATGGACTGATGTGGGTGATGGGGTGTTAGGGTGATAGGGTCATAGGGGAACGATGGCGTGAGCACCGTGCTACGCATCTTGGGTCGTTTTTCCCATCACCCCATCACCCAATGACCCTATCACCCCGTTAGAGGGAACGCACGTGGTTCTGGAACGGGTTGCAACACCGCGCGTGAAGATCGGAATCTTCGGTATCGGCCTCCACGCCTACTGGAATCAGTTCCCGGGACTCAAGGAGCGCCTGGAGGGCTACCAGCGCGACGTGGAGCAGCGGCTGCGCACCCTCGGTGCGGACATCATCTCGGCCGGGCTGGTCGATACCGCCCCCGCGGCGCGCGACGCCGGTGTCCAATTTACCCGCGAGGACGTCGATCTCGTCGTCTGCTACGTCGGCACCTACGCCACCTCCTCGCAGGTCGTCCCAGCCGTACACGGTGTCAACCGTCCGGTGCTCGTGCTGAATCTTCAACCCACCCCGGCACTCGACTACGAGCGGACCGATACCGGCGAATGGCTCGCTAACTGCTGTGTCTGTTGCGTACCGGAGCTGGCCGGCGCCTTCACGCGCTGCGGCATTCCCTTCAACGTCGTCAGCGGTCTCTTACGCGAGGAGGATGGACCGGCTGGCGCTCAGGCCTGGCGGGATATTGGCGATTGGGTGGCCGCTGCGAGCGCGGCGCGGGCCCTCCGTGGTGGTCGCCTCGGCTTCCTCGGCCACACCTACCCCGGCATGCTCGACCTCTACGCTGATTTCACCCTGATCACCGGGCAAACCGGTCTTCACGTCGAGATCCTGGAGATCGACGATCTGCAGACCAGGGTCGACGCGGCGACCGCGGAGGAGGTCCGCCGGCATCTGGACGTCGTCCGTGGGTCGTTCGAGATCAGCGAGGACAGTCCGTCCGATCCGCTGGCTCGTGCTCCCCACCCCCACGACCTGGAGTGGGCCGCTCGCGTTTCGGCCGGACTAGACGCGCTCCGTGGCGACTTTGCGCTCGATGCCCTCGCCTACTACTACCGCGGGCTGGGTGGCAACGCCGCGGAGCGGATCAGCGCCGGGCTGATCGTCGGCAACACCTTGCTCACCGCTCGTGGCGTGCCCTGCGCCGGCGAGGGTGACGCCAAGACGGCGATCGCGATGCTGATCATGGACCGGCTCGGCGCCGGTGGCTCCTTTACCGAGTTTGCCGCGATGGACTTCGTCGACGACTTCCTGCTGATGGGTCATGACGGGCCCTTCCATCTTGCCATCGCGGAAGGTCCGCCCATCCTACGTGGTCTGGAGCTGTTTCACGGCAAGCGCGGCGGTGGGGTCTCCGTCGAGGCCCGGGTGAGAACGGGGCCGGTCACGATTCTGACGGTGACCCAGACAGTGGACGGCCGCCTGAAGCTGCTCACGGCCGAGGGCGAATCGCTCCCCGGTCCGACCCTGCGCGTCGGCAACACCACCTCCCGCATCGCCTTCCCCCTGCCCCCGGCCGAGTTCATCAATCGCTGGTGCAGTCACGGACCGACGCATCACTGCGCGCTGGGTGTCGGCCATCACGCCGCTCGCATCGCCAAGGTCGCCCGTCTCCTCGGCCTCGAGGTGGTGCACGCGGGCTGAGCGCAGCGGGTTCGCACCGTGATCCCCATCCGACGACATGGATTCAGTGCGCTGGACTCGATTCTGCTAGGACGATGGTGTTGGACCCGGCGTATGCTGGGTCAGCCGCGGGGTGAATATAGAGGCTCTGCGGCACGCGATGATCCATCGCCGTCTGCAAGCAGACAGGAGACAGATGACCCAGCGTGACATCGTTGTGATCGGCGCCTCCGCCGGCGGCATCCAGGCTCTCACCACCCTGGTCGCGGGTCTTCCGCGGGACTTCCCGGCATCGATCCTGGTCGTCGTCCACATTCCGCCATACGCCATCAGTCGGCTCCCAGAGATTCTGAGCCGGTCTGGGCCAATTCCGGCCGCCCACGCCCAGCAGGGCGAGGTCATTGAGCCGAGACGCATCTATATCGCCCCGCCCGACCGCCATCTCCTCGTCCGCACCGGCCGCATCGAGCTCTCCCGCGGACCACGCGAGAACCATTGTCGGCCGGCGATCGATCCGCTGTTTCGTACTGCCGCCCGGGTCTACGGTTCGCGGGTGATCGGCATCATCCTCTCAGGTGCTCTCTACGACGGGAGCATGGGGCTGCTGGCAATCAAG
>Ga0307415_100001414_pt1 | contig 11469 bp, 7 predicted proteins | sample DK1Cmetagenome_FD_204524 | JGI IMG/M metagenome (GOLD analysis project Ga0307415, IMG submission 204524) | Maize rhizosphere microbial communities from greenhouse at UC Davis, California, United States - DK15-C-2 | ecosystem: Host-associated > Plants > Roots > Rhizosphere > Soil | place: USA...
CGCGGTTCAAGCCGCAGGCCGCGAAGGAGAAGGGCCTGGTCGACGAGCTCGTCGCCACCCGCGAGGAGCTGGTCCCCGCCGCGAAGGCGTGGATCCTGCAGAACCGGGAGAACCCGGCCGCCAGCGTCAACCCGTGGGACGCCGACGGCTACCGGATGCCCGGCGGCACGCCGAGCAACCCGAAGCTCGCGGCGTTCCTGCCCGCGTTCCCGGCGCTGCTGCGCAAGCAGACCAAGGGCGCGGTGTACCCCGCCGCCCGGGCGATCCTGTCGGCCGCCGTCGAGGGGGCGCAGGTCGACTTCGACACCGCCTCGCGGATCGAGTCGCGCTACCTGACCAACCTGATCGTCAACCAGGGCTCGAAGAACATGATTCAGGCGTTCTTCTTCGACCTCCAGGCGATCAACTCCGGGTCCCTGCGCCCGGCCGGCATCCCGCCGTACAAGGCCGTCAAGGTCGGCGTCCTCGGTGCCGGCATGATGGGCGCCGGCATCGCGTACTCCTGCGCCCGCGCGGGCATGGAGGTCGTGCTCAAGGACGTCGCGGTCGAGAGCGCCGAGAAGGGCAAGGCCTACTCGGCCAAGCTGCTCGACAAGGCGATCTCCCGGGGCCGCTCCACCGAGGAGAAGAAGGCGGAGCTGCTGAGCCGGATCACGGCCACCCAGGACGCCGCCGACCTCGCCGGCTGCGACCTGGTGATCGAGGCCGTCTTCGAGGACCCGGCGCTGAAGGCGAAGGTGTTCGCCGAGGTGGCGCCGTACGTCAACGCCGACGCGCTGCTGTGCTCCAACACCTCGACGCTGCCGATCACCGAGCTCGCGGCGGGCGTGGACCGGCCGAGCGACTTCATCGGCCTGCACTTCTTCAGCCCCGTCGACAAGATGCCGCTGGTGGAGATCATCCGCGGCGAGCAGACCTCCGACGAGGCGCTGGCCAAGGCGTACGACGTCGTGCAGCAGATCCGCAAGACCCCGATCGTCGTCAACGACAGCCGTGGGTTCTACACCTCCCGGGTCATCGGCACGATGGTGAACGAGGGCCTCGCCATGCTGGCCGAGGGCGTCCACCCGGTCTCGCTGGAGCGGGCCGCCACGCAGGCGGGCTACCCGGTCGGCACGCTGCAGCTCAGCGACGAGCTGAACATGGAGCTGATGCTCAAGATCGCCAAGGCGACCCAGGACGCGGCCGAGCGGGACGGGCTCGACTACACCGAGCACCCGGGCACCGCGGTCGTCCGGAAGATGGTCGAGCTCGGGCGTCCGTCGCGGCTCAAGGGCGCGGGCTTCTACGAGTACGACGAGTCCGGCAAGCGGCAGTCGCTGTGGTCCGGGCTCGGCGAGGCCTTCCCGGTCGCCGAGGCGCAGCCCCCGCTGCAGGACGTCAAGGACCGGCTGCTGTTCGTCGAGGCGCTCGAGACCGCGAAGTGCTTCGAGGAGGGCGTCATCACCTCGGCGGCCGCCGCGAACATCGGCTCGATCATGGGCATCGGCTTCCCGCCGATGACCGGTGGCGCCGCGCAGTTCATGACCGGCTACGAGGGTGTGGATGGCGGGATCGGCCTGGCCGCGTTCGTGGCCCGGGCCGACGAGCTCGCCGAGCAGTACGGCGACCGGTTCCGCGCCCCGGCGCACCTCCGGTCGATGGTGGAGAACGGCGACTCCTTCCCCGCCTGACCTGTCCCTTCTGGCTGCGGCAAGCCCGCCGACCCGTCACCTCTGGCTGCTGAAAAAGCACTGACCCGTCACTTTTGGTCGCCAGAAGTGACGGGTCGGCGTGGTTCGGGCCGCCAAAGGTGACGGGTCGGCGTGGTCCGGGCAGCCAAAGGTGACGGGTCGCCGGCCGGGCTCGCCAGCGGTGGCTGGATACCGCCGGCAAGCCCGGGGTCCGGTCGGAGGTCAGCGCTGGAGCTCGAACGAGGTGGCCGCCTCCGAGTGGGCGTGGTCTCGCATTCCTGTCGAGGCTAAGCCCGGGCCGCGACCGGGGTCCATGCCCCGGGCTGGGGATATCCGGTCGGGATGGCGGCCGTCGCGGTCGCCCGGGGCGCCCCATAGGGTGCCCGCCATGGACTTCTCCCCGTCCCCCCGCGCCGCCGACCTCACCGCCCGGGTGGCCGCCTTCCTCGCCGAGGAGGTCGACCCGGTCGAGGCGGCGTACCACCGCGACCTCGCCGAGCAGCGCCGCACCGGAGACCCATGGCAGCCGCTGCCGATCCTGCAGGAGCTCAAGGACAAGGCCCGCGCGCAGGGCCTGTGGAACCTCTTCCTGCCCCGGGAGCACGCCGGCGAGTACGCCGCCCGCTTCGGCACCGACGGCGGCGAGGGGCTCTCCAACGTCGACTACGCCCCGATCGCGGAGCTCACCGGCCGGTCGGCGATCGCGCCGCTGGTGCTCAACTGCAACGCGCCGGACACCGGGAACATGGAGGTGTTGCTGCGGTACGGCTCCGAGCAGCAGCGCCGGCAGTGGCTCGAGCCCCTGCTCGACGGCCGGATCCGGTCAGGGTTCGCGATGACCGAGCCGAGCGTCGCCTCCTCGGACGCCACCAACATGGAGGCCACCGCGGTCGTCGACGGCGACGAGGTCGTCATCAACGGCCGCAAGTGGTGGACCACCGGGGTCGGCAACCCCGACTGCAAGGTGCTGGTCTTCATGGGCCTCACCGACCCCGACGCGGACCGTCACCACCGGCACTCGATGGTGCTCGTGCCCCGCGACGCCCCGGGCGTCAAGGTCGAGCGGATGCTGAGCACAATGGGCATGTACGACGAGCCGCTCGGCCACGGCGAGGTGTCGTTCACCGACGTGCGGGTGCCGGTCGACAACATCCTCAGCGGACCCGGCGAGGCGTTCGCCATCGCCCAGGGCCGGCTCGGCCCCGGCCGCGTGCACCACTGCATGCGGCTGATCGGACTCGCCGAGGCGGCGCTGGAGCTGGCGTGCAGGCGGGCCCTCGAGCGCTCGGCGTTCGGGAAGCCGCTCGCCAACCTCGGCGGGAACCGTGAGCGCATCGCGGACGCCCGCATCGCCATCGACCAGGCGCGGCTCCTGGTGCTCGACGCCGCCTGGAAGCTCGATGTCGGCGGTCCGCTGAACGCGCTCTCCGAGGTCTCCCAGATCAAGGTGGCGGTCCCGAACATGGCCCAGCAGGTCATCGACATGGCGATGCAGCTGCACGGCGGTGCCGGCCTCTCCGACGACTTCCCGCTGGCCGGCGCGTGGACGTCGGCCCGCGCGCTGCGGCTCGCCGACGGCCCCGACGAGGTGCACCGTGGCGTCGTCGCCCGCCTGGAGCTGGGCAAGTACGGAGCCGCACGATGAGAATCCTCGTCACCGGCGCCGCCTCCGGACTGGGAGCGGCGCTCACCACCGCGTTCCGGGCGCGCGGGGACGAGGTGCTCGCGACGGACCTGGTCTCGACAGGCTCGACCAGCGACACTCGGGCGGGCTCGACCAGCGAGACGCCGGCGGGCCCGAGTGACGTCGTCCGGCTCGACATCACCTCCGACGAGGACTGGGCCGCGGTGCTCGCCCGGGTCGAGGAGACGTGGGGCGGGCTCGACATGCTGGTCAACAACGCCGGCGTCGCGGGCGGCGGGCGGCTCGACGTGGCCACGATCGACGAGTGGGAGTGGATCACGAACATCAACCTGTTCGGGGTGGTCCGCGGGACCCGGACGTTCGTCCCGATGTTCAAGCGGCAGCGCTCGGGCCACATCGTCAACGTCGCCTCGCTCGCGGGGCTGGTGCACCCGGCCGGGATGGCGTCGTACAACGCCGTCAAGGCCGCGGTCGTCGCGCTGACCGAGACGACCGGGCACGAGCTCGCGGGGTACGGCGTGCGCGCGAGCGTCGTCTGCCCGTCGTACTTCCGGACCAACCTGATGTCCTCGCTGCGCGGCGCCGACGAGCAGCTCGCCGGCATCGTGGCCCACCTCGTGCAGTCGTCGCCGATCACCGCGGACGACATCGCCGCCGCCGTGCTCGAGGGGCTCGACCGCGGCGACGAGGTCATCGTGCCGGACCAGGCGGCGCGCGACGCGTACGCGCTCAAGCAGAACGACCGGGCGGCGTACGACGCCGTGATGCGCGCCCAGGCCGCCAAGCTCGACAGGGGGATGTGATGGTCTCGACAGGCTCGACCAACGACGAGGGACGCTCGACCAACGACGAGGGACGCTCGACCGACGACGTCGGGAACCCCGCCAAGCCGGTCCGCGACGAGGACGCGTTCGACGTCGAGGCGGTCGCGGCCTGGCTGCGCGAGCACGCGACGCTGCCGGAGGGCTGGACCGTCGAGGACCTCGCCGGCACGCCCGAGGTGCGCCAGTTCCGGGGCGGCGCCTCGAACCTGACCTACCTGCTGCGCTACCCCGCGCGCGACCTGATCCTGCGCCGCCCGCCCACCGGAGCCAAGGCCGCCAGTGCGCACGACATGGGCCGCGAGTTCCGGATCCAGTCGGCGCTCGCTCCGGTCTTCCCGTACGTGCCCCGGATGATCGGCTTCTGCCGGGACGACTCGGTGATCGGCTCGGACTTCTACGTGATGGAGAAGCTCGACGGCACGATCCTGCGCCGCGAGCTGCCCTGGCCGCTCACCGACGAGGAGGCGGCCCGGCTCTGCGCCGACGCGCTCGACGTCCTGGTCGCCCTGCACTCGGTCGACGTGGCCGCGGTCCCCGAGCTGGCCCGGCTCGGCCGCGGCGAGGGGTACGTCGCCCGCCAGGTCGGCGGGTGGGTCGACCGGTTCGCGAAGGCGCGCACGGACGACACCGGCGACTGGTCGGACGTCGTCGCGTGGATCGAGGCGAACCAGCCGGCGGACGTGGCCCAGCGCCTGATCCACAACGACTTCCGCCTCGACAACCTCGTGCTCGCGCCCGACGACTCGCCACGCGGGTCGGCCCTGCGGATCGTCGGCGTCCTCGACTGGGAGATGGCGACGGTCGGCGACCCGCTGATGGACCTCGGCGGCATGCTGTCCTACTGGGTCGAGGCGGGCGACGACGAGTTCTTCCAGCTGTTCCGACGCCAGCCGACCACCGAGCCGGGGATGTGGACGCGCGCCGAGTTCGTCGAGCGCTACTGCGAGCGGATGGGCTTCGCGATCAGCCCGGAGCAGTGGCGCTTCTACGAGGTGTTCGGGCTGTTCCGGCTGGCGGTGATCGCGCAGCAGATCTGGTACCGCTACTTCCACCGGCAGACCACCAACGAGGCGTACGCCGTCTTCGGTCCCGCCGTCGGCTACCTCGAGACGCGGTGCCGGAGGTTGGTCTCGACAAGCTCGACCAGCGAGAGTTCCCGCTCGACCGGCGAGGGCTCCCGCTCGACCGGCGAGACCGACGGGGAGCGTTGATGGGGGTCGTCCTGCTCGTCCGGCACGGCCAGGCGTCCTTCGGCGCCGACGACTACGACGTGCTCTCCGAGACCGGGTGGGAGCAGAGCCGCCTGCTCGGCGCCTGGCTCGCCGAGCGCCAGGTCACCCCCGACGCGGTGCTGCGCGGCGACATGCGCCGGCACCGCGAGACCGCGGAGGGCATGGCCGCCGGCGGCGGCTGGGCCACGGACGTCGAGGTCGACGCCGGCTGGAACGAGTTCGACCACGTCGGCGTCGTGGACGCGCTGCACCGAACCGGAGCCGCCGGCTTCCCCGCCGGTCTCCAGCTCGACCGTGACCTCGACCGCCGGGATTTCCAGCGGGTCTTCGAGCTCGCGATCACCCGCTGGACCGGCGGTGAGTACGACGCCGAGTACCCCGAGTCGTACGCCGCCTTCCTCGCCCGGGTCCGGGGCGCCCTCGACCGCGCCTGCGCGGCGGCCGGACCGGGCGGGACCGTGGTCGTCGTCAGCTCGGGCGGTCCGATCGCGGCGGCCTGTGCGGCCCTGGTCGACCCGACCGGCGACGACCCTGCGACCCTCGCCCGGCTCTGGGCGCGGTTCAACACGGTCACCGTGAACTCCTCGGTCACCCGGGTCGTCGTCGGCTCGACCGGTGCGCGGATGCTCACCTTCAACGAGCACGCGCACCTGGAGAGGGAGACACTCACCTACCGGTGAGCCCGGCCCGTCGGTGCGCCCCGCTCACATCAGCCGCTTGAAGACCGGCAGCGGGGCGTGCCGCATGACGACCGACAGCGGCGCCCACGGCAGCGCGGGCACGCACGCGGAGGCCTTCCGCTTCTCGATCGCGTCGACCATCGCGCGGACGCCCTTCTCGGTGGACACCATCAGCGGCTGCTCCGCGGCCACCGACTCGTTCATCTCGGAGGCGATGTAGCCGGGATAGAGAACGCTGACCGCGATGGGCTTGCCGTGCAGCTCGTTGCGCAGGCCCTCGGCGAGGTGTGCGACCCCGGCCTTGGTGGCGGCGTACGTCGCCATCGACTTCGGCAGCCCGCGCATGGCCGACATCGACGAGATCATCACGAGGTGCCCGGCGTTCTGGGCGCGGAAGATCTCCATCGCAGCCTCGGACTGGATGAGCGCGGCGACGAAGTTCGTCATCGCGGTCTGCTTGTTGGCGGCGTGTCCGCCGGTCCCGATCGGAGCGCCCTTGCCCAGGCCGGCGTTGATGACCACCCGGTCGATCGTTCCGAAGTCGGCACGGAAGGCGCGGAAGACCTCGAAGACCTGTTCGTCGTCGTTGACGTCCAGCGTGCGGATCTCGACCCGGCGGCTCGGCTCGGCGGCCGCGATCTCGGCGCGCAGCACCTCGAGGCGGTCGAGACGGCGGGCGCAGAGCGCCAGGTCGTACCCCTTGGCAGCGAACTGCCGCGCCATCTCGGCGCCCAGCCCTGACGAGGCGCCGGTGATCAGGATCGTCTGGGTGCGCGAGCTGCTCATGAGCCCGAGTCTGGCGCAGGCGCCGCGGCGCCCGAGGCCGGGGGTGCCGGAAATTTTGTGCGCACACGCAAACAATCTGGGCAGATCTCTTGACGAAGCGGTGTGTGTTGGCATTTCGTGGCGAATGCCGCTCGCCGCTCGGGCCCGGCCTTGTGGATACGCAGGGAGAAACTCCGTGTCGATCAGAATCTCGGGAAGGCGGGCGCCACAGCGCCCGCTCGCCCTCCTCTCGGCCGGCGTCATCATCGCCGGTCTCACCGCGGCCACCCCGGCCGCCACGGCGGCCAACGCGCCGTCCCAGGGCAGCGACAGGGTGGTGACCGGCAACGGCGTCCGCTACAGCGACGGCCGCTACGTGGTCCTGCTGCGCGAGCCCAGCGCGGCTCGCTACAGCGGCGAGAACGCGCGGTTCCGCGCGACCCGTCCGCGCCCCGGCGGCCAGTTCCGCGCCGACTCGGCCGCGGTCCGCGCCTACACCTCGCACCTGCGCTCCACCCAGGCCGCCCTCGCCCGCGAGGTCGGCGCCCGGCCGGTGTCGAGCTACACGATCGCCACCAACGGCTTCTCCTCCCGGCTGACCGGTGACCAGGCGCTGGAGCTGGCCACCGACCGCCGCGTGCTGCTGGTCGCCAAGGACACCCGGCGCAGCCTGGACACCTGGAACACCCCGGACTTCCTCGGGCTCACCGGCAAGAACGGCGCCTGGACGACGCACGGCGGTCAGCGACGCGCCGGCGCCGGCGTGGTCGTCGGCGACCTCGACTCCGGCGCGTGGCCCGAGTCGAAGTCGTTCGCGGGCCGGCCGCTGACCAGCAATCCCAAGACCAAGTGGGACATCTCCCGGGTGGGCACCGCCACGAGGATGGAGAAGCGGGACGGCGGCGTGTTCCGCGGGCAGTGCCAGCTCGGGGAGAAGTGGACCGCCGACGACTGCAACACCAAGCTGATCGGCGCCCGCTACTACCCGGACGCCTTCGTTCAGTCGATCCCCCCCGAGGACCGGGCGGAGACCGAGTTCCTCTCGACCCGCGACGGCGACGGGCACGGCACGCACACCGCCAGCACGGCCGCTGGCAACCGGCACGTCAAGGCCAGGGTCGAGGGCCGGAGCTTCGGTGAGGTCTCGGGCATGGCGCCGGCCGCCAGGCTCGCGATCTACAAGGTCTGCTTCTCCGACAACGACCCGGACAGCGGCGACTGCTACACCAGCTCCTCGCTGGAGGCCATCGACGACGCCATCGCCGACGGTGTCGACGTCATCAACTACTCGATCTCCGGCGCCACCGACACGGTGATCGACGCGGTGGAGCTGGCCTTCGAGGGGGCGGCTGAGGCCAACGTCTTCGTGTCCACCTCCGCGGGCAACTCCGGTCCCGACGCGTCGACCGTCGCGCACAACAGCCCATGGCTCAGCACGGTCGCGGCGACGACCCACCACAACTTCGAGAACACCCTGGTGCTCGGCAACGGGCGGAGGATCGTGGGTGCCTCCATCGCCGACGAGCCGCTCGGCGTGCACCCGCTGGTCAGCTCCGAGGACGTTGCCGCGTCCGGGGCGGACCCCGAGGAGGCCTCGCTCTGCGGTCCCGACACGCTCGACCCGGCCAAGGTGACCGGCAAGATCGTGGTCTGCCTCCGCGGGGTCTTCGACCGGGTCGCGAAGAGCGCCGAGGTCGAGCGTGCGGGGGGCGTCGGCATGGTGCTCGCGAACCCCACGCCGAACAGCCTCGACGCGGACTTCCACTCCGTGCCGACCATCCACATCGACGACACCGGCACCGCCCGGGTGATGAGGTACCTCGAGTCGGCCGGGTCCAGGGCCACCGCGCAGTTCCGCCTCGGCAACATCACCGACCAGGTCACGCCGCTGCCCCAGATCGCCGGCTTCTCGTCGCGTGGTCCGGCCCTGGCGAACGACTCCGACCTGCTCAAGCCGGACATCTCGGCGCCGGGCGTCAGCGTGCTCGCCGCCGTTGCCCCGCCGTCGAACTCGCACCGCAGGTTCGACCTGTACTCCGGTACGTCGATGGCGGCACCGCACATCACCGGCCTCGCCGCCTTCATGATGGGCGTCCACCCCAGCTGGAGCGCCCAGAAGGTCAAGTCGGCCATGATGACGACGGCCCGGCGGGTCAAGACCGAGACCGGGTCCCGGTCCAAGGACCTGTTCGCGCAGGGCAGCGGCATCGTGACCCCGAAGAAGTTCTTCGACCCGGGTCTGTTCGTGACCTCGACCCCGCGGGAGTGGCGGGGCTTCATCACCGGCCAGGGCCTCGACACCGGGGTTCCCGCGCTCGCGGCCAAGGACGTGAACCTGCCCTCGATGGCCCAGGGCCAGGTCACCTCCGCCACCTCGTTCACGCGCACCTTCGTCGCCTCGAGGAAGGGCACCTGGAAGGTGTCGGTGAAGGTCCCCGGCTTCCGGTCGACCCCGAGCCGGACCGCGCTCGTGTCGAAGCGGCGCGGCGACATCGAACGGCTCAGGATCAACTTCGCCCGCACGGATGCGCCGCTGGGCGAGTTCGCGTTCGGCTACCTGAAGCTCACCGGTCCCACCCGGGTCAGCCTGCCGATCGCGCTGCGTCCGGTCTCCGTCAAGGCTCCGGCCCTGGTCGAGGGCACCGGAGTCGCCGGGGCGGTCGAGGTCCCGATCACCGCCGGCTTCACCGGTGAGCTGACGGTGGGCACCACCGGTCTGGCGAAGGCGCGGACGGAGTCGGCGGCGGTGGCGACGGGTGACGACCACCTCACCTGCGTGACGGTCTCCGAGACCAGCAAGGTGGCGCGGTTCGACCTCGACGCGGCCGACGACGGGTCGGACCTCGACCTGTTCGTCCTGCAGTCGGACTCGTGCGACATCGACGACGCCTTCGCCCTGGCCGGTCAGTCGGCCACGGGGTCGGCCGACGAGTCGCTGACGATCAACGACCCGGCGCCGGGGACGTACATCGTCGACGTCAACGGCTTCGCGGCCGGTCCTGAGGGGTCGCCGATGGAGTTCGACCTGGACTTCTACGACGTCAACGACGCCGCCACGCTCGGCAACCTCACGGTGGTTCCGAACCCGGTCCCGGTCAGGAACCAGGAGACGACCAGCTTCGAGCTGAACTGGTCGGGTCTCGCCCCGAACAACCGGTACCTCGGCTACCTCGACTACGAGGGAGCGCTGGCGCCGACGGTGGTGAAGATCAGCAGCTGACGCAGGGGCGACCCGCAGGGGTCGCGCGAGGCGGGTGTGGCGCCCGGAGCTGCGGTTCCGGGTCGCCGCACCCGCCTCGACATCTGCCATTCCAATGTCAAGCCGCGTTCGCGTAAGGTCGCGGCCATGAGTGGTCGCGTCGTGCACTTCGAGATCCCCGTCGACGACGCCGAACGGGCGCAGGCGTTCTACCGCCAGGCGTTCGGCTGGGAGCTGACGAGCCTGCCGGGGATGGACTACACGCTCGCGGTCACCGGGCCGACCGGCGACGAGGGCCCGACGGAGCCCGGCTACGTCAACGGCGGCTTCCTGCCCCGCGGGACCGATCACGAGGCCCCGGTCATCGTGATCGACGTGGCGGACGTCGACGCCGCGCTCGCGAAGATCGAGGAACTCGGCGGCCGGACCGTGGTCGGCCGGCAGCAGGTCGGCGACCTCGGCTGGACGGCGTACTTCAGGGACGCGGAGGGCAACCACCTCGGCCTGTGGCAGTCCGCGTGACGGCCGCCGCCCGGCCCCGCGTCTGCATCGTCGGCGCCGGCTCGTCCGGCATCACCGCCGCCCAGGTCCTCGCCGCCCGCGGGATCGACTTCGACTGCTTCGAGATGGGCTCGACGGTCGGCGGCAACTGGCGCTACGAGAACGACAACGGCGTCAGCTCGGCGTACCGCTCGCTGCACATCAACACCTCGCGCTCCGCGATGGAGTACGCCGCCCTCCCGATGTCCGAGTCGCTTCCGGACTACCCGAGCCACTGGCAGATCGCGGCGTACTTCGACGAGTTCGTCGAGCACTTCGGCCTGCGCGAGCGGATCACGTTCCGCACCGAGGTGGTCAAGGTGGTCTCGACAGGCTCGACCACCGAGGCCGGGAGGGGCTCGACCGGCGACGGCGGGTACGACGTCACGCTGCGGTCGCTCGACAACGCGCGGGTGGCGGAGACGCGGCACTACGACCACGTGATCGTCGCGAACGGCCACCACTGGGACCCGCGGTGGCCGGAGCCGGGCTTCCCGGGCAGCGAGACGTTCCCGGGGGAGCAGCTGCACGCGCACTACTACCGGACCCCGGACGTGTTCGCGGGCAAGCGCGTGGTCGTGCTCGGCATCGGCAACTCCGCCACCGACATCGCGGTGGAGTCCTCCCGGGTGGCGGACGAGACGTACCTCGCGATGCGCCGCGGGGCGCACATCCTTCCCAAGTACCTCTTCGGCGTGCCGACCGACCACCTGACGGACTCGCCGCTCGCGCGGGGTCCGTTCGGCGGTGCAGAAGCTCGCCATGCGGACGATGCTGCGGATCGCGGTCGGCAGGATGACCGACTACGGGCTGCCGGAGCCCGACCACGACGTCCTCGAGGCGCACCCGACGGTCAGCGACGACCTGCTGACCCGGCTGGGCCATGGCGACCTCGCGGTGAAGCCGAACAT
>Ga0307415_100001415_pt1 | contig 11469 bp, 12 predicted proteins | sample DK1Cmetagenome_FD_204524 | JGI IMG/M metagenome (GOLD analysis project Ga0307415, IMG submission 204524) | Maize rhizosphere microbial communities from greenhouse at UC Davis, California, United States - DK15-C-2 | ecosystem: Host-associated > Plants > Roots > Rhizosphere > Soil | place: USA...
CGGGTCATGTATAAACAACAGATTCTTGAGTCGTTATAGTACGGCCCCGGGGGAGGAAGGTTATTTCAGTGCATCTTTCAAGGCCCGCCCGGTGTAAGACTTTCTAACAGCGGCAACTTCTTCCGGGGTGCCCGTCGCCACAATCCGGCCGCCGCCGGCACCGCCTTCGGGGCCGAGGTCGATGATGTAATCGGCCGATTTGATCACGTCCAGGTTGTGCTCGATGACGATCACGGTGTTGCCCGTGTCGACGAGACGCTGCAGCACCTCAAGCAGCTTGTGCACGTCCGCGAAGTGCAGCCCGGTCGTGGGCTCGTCGAGGATGTAGATCGTTTTCCCCGTGGCCCGTTTCGAAAGCTCTTTCGCCAGCTTTATCCGCTGCGCTTCCCCGCCGCTTAAGGTCGTGGAGGACTGTCCGATCTGCACGTACCCGAGCCCTACATCGAGCAGCGTCTGCAGTTTCTGCTTGATCTGCGGGATGTTCTCCAGGATGGGAAAGGCGTCCTCAATGGTCGTCTCCAGCAGGTCCGCGATGGAAAGTCCCTTGTACTTCACCGCCAGCGTTTCACGGTTGTAGCGTTTTCCTCGGCACACGTCGCACGTAACGTAAACATCCGGGAGGAAGTTCATCTCGAACCGCTTCAGCCCGTCGCCCTCGCACCCTTCGCAGCGTCCGCCCTTCACGTTGAACGAAAAACGGCCCGCCTTGTAACCGCGCACGCGCGACTCGGGCAGCATCGCATAAAGCTCGCGCAGCGGCGTAAATAGGCCAGTGTAAGTCGCCGGGTTGGAACGCGGTGTCCGGCCGATCGGAGTTTGGTCGATCTCGATCACCTTATCGACCAGATCAAGCCCTTCGATCTTGTCGTGTGCGAGCGGCTCCAGCGGCGATTTGTACACGTGCCGGTAAAGGGCCGGGTACAGGATCTCTTCTACCAGCGTAGATTTACCCGAACCCGAAACGCCCGTTACCACCGTGAACACGCCGATCGGAAATTCCACATCGATGTTCCGAAGGTTGTGGGCACGAGCGCCCTTGACCTTTAGCCGGCTGCCGTTCGGGAGCCTGCGGACCTCGGGCACCTCAATTTTCAGCTTTCCGGACATGTACTGGCCGGTAAGTGATGCCGGGTCCTTTTCGATGGCCTTCGGCGTCCCCGTCGCCACCACCTCCCCGCCGTGCGTTCCGGCGAGCGGCCCGAGATCGATAACGTAGTCGGCATGTTCGATCGTTTCCTCGTCGTGCTCGACGACCAGAACGGTATTTCCCAGATCGCGAAGCTGATGCAGCGTCTCGAGCAGCCGTCTGTTGTCTCGCGGGTGCAGCCCAATACTTGGCTCGTCGAGAACGTAAAGAACGCCGCGAAGCTGCGAGCCGATCTGCGTCGCAAGCCTTATGCGTTGCCCTTCCCCGCCCGAAAGCGTCGCGGATGCCCGGTCGAGCGAAAGGTACCCAAGCCCGACCGCATCGAGAAAACGGCTGCGTTCGCGGATCTCGCTCAGCACCAGCCCGGCGATCTTCTCCTCGCGCGGGTTCAGCGTTACTTCGTCGACCTTTTTGACCAGGTCCGCGATCGGCATCGCGGTGTAATCGGCAATACCGAGGCCGTTTATTTTCACCGCCAGGCTCTCGTTCTGCAGCCGGCTGCCGTGGCACTGCGGACAGATCACCGGTGCCACTAATTCCTCAAGAGCCGCCCTGACCTTCTCCGACGGCGGATTCTCCATCCGCTCGCGCATCGCGCGTATTGCACCCTGCCATTCACGTTCGACCTTATATGTGCCGTGCGTGAAGGTCAGCCGCCGCTTCGTCCCGTTGAAGAATGCATTCTTTATTTCATCCGGCAAATCGTAAAAAGCGGTTTTCAGCAATGCCGCTCCTTCCTTGTTCGCCTTGCCGTTTTTGCCTTTGCCGCTGATCTTCGATTTGATCTTTGATACGAGCGAGTCGCTCGGCGGTTCCAGCTTGTCGCCGCCGGTGAATTTGTCGATGATCGCCGTCAACGCGCCCTGCAGGAACTTCGATCCGGCAGTGTCCGCGTCACCTAGAAATGTCATCTTCCCGGCCGGCTGGCTTTGGTCCGGGACGATCTTGTTCGCGTCGATCTCCATCACGCTGCCGATGCCCTGACAGCGGCGGCAAGCCCCGTAAGCCGAATTGAACGAGAAGGAACGCGGCTCCAGAGCGGCGATGTTCACGCCGCAGTTGACGCAGGCCATGCGTTCGGAGAAAAGTTTTTCGTCCCCGTCGATGATCGAAACGATGACCGCACCGCCCGAAAGCCGCAGCGCCGTCTTGACGCTCTCGCTGATGCGTTCGTTCACGCCCTCCTTTATCAGCAGCCGGTCCACCACCACGTCGATCGTGTGGTTCTTCCGCTTGTCCAGCTGGATCTCTTCGTCCAGCTGCCTTATGTCGCCGTCTATCCGGGCACGCACGAAGCCGTCCCTGTGTAGCTTTTCCAGCTCTTTCTTGAACTCGCCCTTTCGGCCGCGAACGATCGGCGACAATATCATGACGCGCTCGCCTTCGGGCAGGCTCGTGATCCCGGAAACGATCTGTTCGATCGACTGCCGCGTGATCGGCTCACCGCACTGCGGGCAATGCGGCAGGCCGATGGAGGAGAAAAGCAGGCGGAAATAATCGTAGATCTCCGTCACCGTCCCGACCGTCGAACGCGGGCTGCGCGAAACGGTCTTTTGTTCGATCGATATCGCGGGCGACAGGCCTTCGATCGAATCGACGTCGGGCTTTTCCAATTGGTCGAGGAACTGGCGGGCGTAGGCGGAAAGAGATTCGACATAGCGCCGCTGCCCTTCCGCGTAGATGGTGTCGAAGGCGAGCGACGATTTGCCCGAACCCGACAACCCCGTGATCACCGTCAGCTTATCGCGCGGAATTTCAACGTCGATGTTCTTAAGGTTGTGCTGACGGGCTCCGCGGACGGTTATTTGTTCAATACTCATCTATAGATAAAACTTTCGCCTATAGCCGAAACGAGTATTTTACCAAATCATGATAGAACGGGGCAACGGGCTGGGCCCGACGGATGGTTAACCGAGCTTTTCGTTCACGAACGTAAATATCCCGGTCGCGACGCTGACGACGATGAAGGTCGCGATGGCTCGCCATACCGCGTCCGATTTCGAAAATTCCCATATGGCGAGGATGCACAGGACCGTACAAGCGACCAGCGACGCCGTGATGACGGTGAAGGAAATGACGCGGACCAGTTTTGGCTGGATCACGCCTTTAATCTCTTTTTTCGGCTTTGCCGCCTGCTCTTTCAACTGTTCCATCGCCCGCAATTAACTTAACGATCTACTTTGTCTCTTAGGGTACATCTTGCTGTTCTGTCTGAGCTTATCATATCGTCACGGCATAGTTTTTGCGGCCTTACGGGTTTACCGTAAACACCGTCTTGAAACGATACATAGTAGTTTGCGAGCAAGGGCAGGGATGGAAAAGAACAACAAGATCATTCTGGGCGCAGCCGCGGGCATCGGCGTGCTGGGCGGGCTCGCGCTCCTGGGGGCGCGTCGGCCCGGCTACGATTTCGGGAACAAGATCGTATTGATCGTCGGAGGTTCGCGTGGCCTGGGTTTGGTGATGGCTCGCGAATTCATCGCCGAAGGCGCCCGCGTCGCGTTGTGCGCTAGAGACGCCGGCGAACTCGAACGTGCGGCGGCGGAGCTGCGAAGTGCGGGCGGCGAGGTTCTCACATCCATCTGTGACGCGAAGAACCAGGCCGATATCGAGCGCACGATCTCGGATGTTCGCTCGACTCTGGGCCCGATCGACGTTCTCGTCAACAACTCCGGCATCATCCGCGTCGGGCCGCTTGAGCTGCAAACGCAGGAAGACTTTGAAGAAGCGATGCAGCTTCATTTCTGGGCGCCGTACTACGCGATGCAGGCGGCCCTTCCTGAAATGAAGCGTCGAGGCTCGGGGCGGATAATCAACATTTCTTCATTCGGCGGCAAGGTCGCTGTACCGCACCTGGCGGCGTACTGCGCTAGCAAATTCGCGCTCGTCGGGCTTTCGTCCGCAATGCGCGCCGAACTGGTAAAGCACGGCATCTACGTGACCACCGTCTGCCCCGGCCTGATGCGCACTGGCAGCCACATCAATGCGGAATTCAAGGGTCAGAACGAAAAGGAATTTGCGCTTTTCAGCATAGTGGACGCCCTGCCGGTCACATCCGTGAGCGCCGAGAACGCGGCCCGGCAGATCCTCGACGCCGCACGCCGGGGCAAAGCCGAACTCACCATCTCGGTCCAGGCGAAACTCGCGGTCCGGTTCAATGCCATGTTCCCTGAAACGACGGCCGGGATGCTTGAATTGGTCGATCGGTTCCTGCCGGCACCCGGGACCTCGGACCCTTCCGCCCGGACCGGCCTCGAAAGCACATCATCGATCTCGCCGTCGTTCGTCACGTCCGCAATAGACGCGGCCGCGGAACGCAACAACGAATTAAAGCCGAACGAACATATCTATTAACAGAGGTGAAAATGTACAACGAACATCTGCTCACGACATCGCACCCGAATGAAACGAGTTCATCTGAACAGAACGTAAACAATCCTGAACGCATCGCGTCAACGGTCGCCGGCGGGGCCCTCGTCGCCTTCGGGCTCAAGCAGGGCGGACTGCTCGGCACCGGGTTGACGATATTGGGCGGCGGCCTGCTGCACCGCGGGACGACGGGCCATTGTTACATGTACGAGGCGGCCGGCATTAACACGAATGACACTTCCAGATCGACCGTTTTCGGAAAAGCACCCGGCATCCTCTCCGGAACCATTCACGTGAAAAAGGCCGTCACCGTGAACCGTTCGCCCGCGGAGTTATACCAGTACTGGCGGAACTTCGAGAACTTCCCGAATTTCATGCAGCACCTGGAATCGGTCACGAAGATCGACGAAAAGCGTTCGCACTGGAAGGCGAAAGCGCCGCTCGGCACCTCGGTGGAATGGGACGCCGAGATGACTAGCGACGTGGAGAACCAGCGCATCGGCTGGCAGTCGCTCGAAGGTGCCGACATCCCGAATACCGGCACCGTCGAGTTCCGCCCGACCGCCGACCGCGGCACCGAGATCATCGTCACCATGATGTACGAAGCACCCGGCGGAAAGATCGGCGAATGGGCCGCGTGGGCGCTCAGCGAAGAACCGAGTTCGCAGGTGGCAAAGGACCTGAAGCGTTTCAAGAGCCTGATGGAAGCGGGCACGATCCTCACCACCGAAGGACAACCTTCGGGCCGGTCGGAGGGAGCTCGGCCGATGGCCCGGGCAGCACGGGCGTGAACGGGAACAGTCTTATGGGAATGCCCTAGCGCATAATGCGGCCGCCTGAACAATGCATGTTGTATAACTCCGCGGTTTCAGGCGGTCGTGATCAGGATCAGATGGCATCGAGGACAAAAGTTCAGGCAAAAACCGGCCGCAAAACGGCGCCAGGCGGGGCGGCTCGCGCACGGAAGAAGACGGCCCCTGCGACAGGATCCCGGGCCAGAGTTACAGGTTCCAAAAAGAAGGACGACGATAAGCTGACGAAAAAGATCACGGCCCGTAAGCCGTCTTCAGCCAAGACAGGCTTTGCAAAGTCAGCGAGATCGAGCGCCGGGGCGAAGCCGAAAACAACTTCGAAATCGACGGCGAAGGCGGCAAATCCAAAAGTAAAAGCCCCGAAACCCCGCCGAGCGGCGGCCGCGAAACCAAAGCCGGCCTCACGGGCAAAGAAGTTGACCGCCGGCACGAAGATCACCGCAAAGAAGCCCGGTTCGGCTGCGGGTAAAACAACTGCCAGAGGAGCGAGGAAAATACCCGCTGCGGCGAACAAAACCACAACTGCAAGGAAACCTCGCAAGGCCATGACGGCGGCGCCGACGGCGAATCCGAAAGCGTCCTCCGCTGCACAGACGAAAACCCGTACCACCGCGCGCAAAACAACGGCGCCTCGTTCCCGGAGCACAACGGCCAAAGCACGTCCGCGAGTGTCCGCAAAGGAAGCAACGGGACCGGGAGCAGGTCGCGGCAAAACCACGGTCCGCCGGAAGACCTCGGCGGTTGCGGCAAAATCAGAACTCAAGACAAACGACGAACAGGCCATTCAGGAATTCAGAAAGCTTGTCAACGTATCATCCGATCAGCTCACCCGCTGGCTCGAAACGAGCGAATCCAGAAAGGTCGGCTTCCGGGACGAGAAAAAGGGCGAGCCCCAGGGTCACGAATCGGGCCGAAGGATCCTCAAGATCATGGGCAAGCGGCGCGACCGCTTCACGCCCGAAGACCTGAAGCACATCCACGTGGTCGTCGGCTACATCAAGCGGCATCTGGACAAGAAACCGAAGGGAGACATCACGGCGTCGAATTGGCGCTATGCACTAATGAACTGGGGGCACGACCCGGCAAAATGAAGGAGAAAAGAACAAAATGAAAGCACTATGTTGGTACGGAAAACACGACGTTCGGGTGATGCAGGTTCCTGATCCATCCATCCTGAACCCGCGGGACGCGATCATCAGGATAACGATGACCGCCATCTGCGGCTCCGATCTGCACCTCTACAACGGCTACATACCGACGATGAAGGAAGGCGACATTCTCGGGCACGAGTTCATGGGCGAGGTGGTCGAGGTCGGCCGCGACGTGACCAATCTGCAAAAGGGCGACAAGGTCGTCGTCCCGTTCACCATCTCATGTGGGAACTGTTTTTACTGCAAACGCGAACTGTGGTCGTTGTGCGACAACTCGAATCCCGACCCGGAAATGCTCGAGACGATCGCGGGTTATTCCGGCTCGGCCCTGTTCGGCTACTCGCACATGTACGGCGGCTTCGCGGGCGGCCAGGCAGAGTATGTCCGCGTCCCGTTCGCCGACGTCGGCCCTATCAAGGTGCCCAATCACATTCCGGATGAGAAGGTGCTTTTCCTTTCCGACATCTTCCCCACCGGCTACATGGCCGCCGAGAACTGCGATATCAAACAGGGTGACACCGTCGCGGTCTGGGGAGCCGGCCCCGTCGGTCAGTTCGCCGTCGCATCGGCGCTCATGCTCGGCGCCGAAAAAGTGTGCATCATCGACCATTACGAAGATCGCCTCGAGCTCGCCCGCCACCAGAGCGAAAAGGTCATCACGATCAACTTCGACGAAGAGGAAGTATACGACCGGCTGCTTACCGAAACAGGCGGACGCGGCCCCGATTCGTGCATCGACGCCGTCGGCCTCGAAGCTCACGGGACGACGCCCGACGCCCTGCTCGATTACGCAAAGGCCTACACGTACCTGGCGACCGACCGCCCGCACGCCCTGCGTCAGGCGATCTATTGCTGCCGAAAGGGCGGAACCGTCTCGGTGCCCGGCGTGTACGGCGGCTTCCTCGACAAGTTCAACTTCGGCGCTGCATTCGGCAAAGGCCTCACTTTCAAAATGGGCCAGACGCACATGCACCGCTATATGCCGAAGCTGCTCGGTGAGATCGAAGAGGGCAACATCGACCCGACATTCGTCATCTCGCACCGAATGAAGCTGAGCGAAGCACCGCTCGCGTACGAGAAATTCAACGAGCAAAAAGACCCGTGGCGCAAGGTGGTGCTAACGCCGAATTAAACCCGCGACAGGCGTTACAGCCTGTCACCCAGGCCCTGACCGCCACTCGGGATTAAACGAGGGCGGGCTGGAAAGCCCGTCCTGCACAAGAGAATGAACAGTTCAGTTACAGGAGCACTCGCCGGCCTCGCCGCCACCGTCCCGATGACGGCGGCCATGGCCGCAATGCACCGGTTTCTGCCGCCGGAGGAAAGCTACCCGCTGCCGCCGAGGCTGATCACCGAGAACGCGCTCGAAAAGGTAGATGCCCACGATGAACTGCCCGAAGAGGGCGAACGCGGGCTGGCGCTGGTGAACCATTTCGCGTACGGCACCGCTATGGGGGCTATCTACGCTTCGGGCCTCGAGGCACTGGAAGCAGAGCCGACGGTAGCGAACGGAGTTGCATTCGGCCTCGGCGTCTGGGCTGGGAGTTATCAGGCACTGCTCCCCCTTACCGGACTGTTTCCGCCCGCGCACAAGCAGCCGGCGATGCGGAATGCCTTGATGATCGCCGCCCACATTGTCTGGGGCGCCGCGCTAGGCCTGGCGGTCCGGAAACTGGGGAATCACTCAAGTGAATAAACCGGATATGGAAAACGAACAATGAAAAACAAAGTCAATTTTCAGATGCAGGACCCGGACCCGACAAAACCGCCGCCCCCGACGGAGCCGCCGGACCCAACGAAACCGATTCCCAACCCGGTCCCCGGCGAGCCGGATCCGTACCCCGTGACGGACCCGATTCCGGGCGAGCCGCCCGTGCCGACGCCGCCTGAACCGATACCGGAGTTCCCGCCAGACGTGACCTATCGGGTCTCACCATGATCCGCCGCGTTGCATTCAAGAAAGCAATCGTCGCGGGCGTGATAGGCGCCGTCGCGTGGGAGGCCGCCGTCCGCGGTCTTATCGCCGCCGGGCTTCCGATGTTCGACCTCGTTTACACGCTCGGGACGCTGGTGCCGCTCGGCGAGCCGGCGTTTTGGAAGTGGTGGGCGGTGGGGATGCTGATGCACGCGGTCGTCGGCGCGATCTGGGCCATTTTTTACGCTTACTTTTTCTGGTCGCTGTTCGACCGGCCTCCGGCGCTGCAAGGAATGTTGTTCTCGCTGTTGCCGGCCGCATTGGCCGGACTCATCATGGTTCCGCAGATGGACCATATGCATTGGAGAATGCTCAGCGGCGAAACGCCCGAGAACGGCTTTTTCGCAAACGGCATCGGCTGGCTCGGGCCGGTCACGATAATCGTGGGGCATCTGGTCTACGGTGGTGTTATGGGTTCATTGTACAAGAAGCCGGTCGGATATCCCGCGGGCCGGCAGGTGCCGAGCTATGGCTGAATTCATGTTCGCGACGGGCGTCGAGTGCAGCTACCCGACCATCGACGGCGGGCGGTGGCGGATCGATCAGCTAGAGGAAACCGGACATTACGAATCCTGGCGGCACGACCTTGAACTCGTTAAGGAGCTTGGGCTGAAGTATCTGCGCTACGGCCTGCCGCTGCACCTTACGTATCTGGGCGAAGGCCGATACGACTGGTCGTTCGCCGACAAGGTTCTGCCGGCGATGCGGGAACTGGAGATCGAGCCGATCATTGACCTGTGCCACTTCGGCGTCCCCGATTGGCTCGAGAATTTTCAGAATACTTCGATGCCCGAACGTTTCGCCGAATATGCTCATGCGTTCGCCGAACGTTACGACTGGGTGCGATTTTTCACGCCGGTAAACGAAATGTACGTTACGGCACGCATGAGCGCTCTCGATGGTGTTTGGAATGAGCAGATGAAAAGCGACCGGGCCTATGTAACTGCTACGCGAAATGTGGCAAAGGCGAGCATCCTGATGATGCAGGCGCTGCTCCGCGTCCGGCCCGATGCCATCTTCGTGAACAGCGAAAGCAGCGAGTTCTATCAACCCTGCTGCCCGGACAAGGAGATTTGCCGCATCGCCGAATTTGAAAATCAGCGCCGGTTTATCGCGCTCGACCTACTGTACGGAATGCCGGTGAACGGGGAGATCCACAGTTATTTGATCGACAACGGAATGCCGCGTGAGGAACTGGAGTGGTTCATGTCCCAAAGGATCGGCCGGCGGTCGATACTCGGGCTGGATTATTACGAGTGGAACGAAAAATTGATCAACATCGACGGGCGCCCGGAAATGCTAGGCGAGCTGTTCGGGTGGTACGTCATTACGAAACAGTACTTCGACCGCTATCGAAAGCCGATAATGCACACCGAGACGAACACGCCGGACGCCAACGAGGCCCCGCAGTGGCTCTGGCGGCAATGGCATAACGTTCAGTTGATACGCCGTGACGGCGTCCCGGTCGTCGGCTTTACATGGTACAGCCTCCAGGACCAGGTCGACTGGAATATCGGGTTGAGCAAAGCTCTCGGCAATGTGTTCCCGGTGGGGCTGTATGATCTGAACCGCGATCCGCGCCCGGTCGCGCTGGCGTATAAGCATTTGATCGAAATGTACGGAAACGAACCTCTGCTGGCCGGGACCGACATTCTGACCTTGAACTAATTCTATGGGCCGCGAAATTTCGTTTATCCAATATATGCGGGCACACGGCAATACGCCCGGCCCGACCCAGCGCCCCTACCTGAATGGCGCCCTGAGCGGTTTCACGGCTGCGATACCCTCACTTCTCGTTTTTCATTATTCTGGCGCATCCGACAGCGTAGCGTTGAAGATCGGGATGAATCTATGGCTCGTCCTTCTTCTGCACACCTCGGTGTTGATAGTTGGCGGCATGATCTACGCGGCCATCTTCAAGCGCGCCGCGAACGACTGCAAGGGCGGGTGGCTGTTTGGCATAAGCTATGGGTTCCTGCTCTGGATGCTTGGGCCCGTCACGCTTTGGGAAACCGTCACGTCCCTGCCGCTGGCCGTCGGGACGGCGGCAATGGGATTATTTGCTGCCCAGTTAGTTTTCGGTCTTCTGCTCGGCCTCACTTATCCGCGGATGCACGCTCTCGTTCAAAAGCGGCTGAACAATGCGGGCGGGGCTGCACAAGGTTACGGATGATGAGGGAAGAAATGGCCGAGCGCGTAAACGATCGATCTTCATCCGACACCGATGGGACAAACATTCCCGAAGGCTGGGGCTACAATCCTTCAGCCTGGAGCCAGCGGCTGTGGATCGTCGGTGTCGCGCTGCTCGGCTTCCTGATCGCGCTTTGCCTTGCCTTTTATCAATGGCGTCTGATCGGCGATGTCTGGGAACCTTTTTTCGGCGACGGAAGCCGTGTGATCCTGAACTCGCGGCTTTCCCGCGTTCTGCCGATCCCTGATGCGGCACTCGGCGCTATGGGCTACCTGGCCGACGCCGTAACTGGCCTGATCGGCGGCCGCGGACGGTGGCGGACGATGCCGTGGATCGTCGTCGTATTCGGCCTTGCCGTCGGCCCGCTCGGGTTGGTGAGTATTGGCCTGGTCATAGCACAGCCGACGCTCTTCGGAACATGGTGCACGCTTTGCCTCGTCTCCGCGGCGATCTCGATCCTAATGATCTACCCTGCGATGGACGAGGTTGTTGCGAGCCTGAGGTTTATTAGAGATGAAGTGAAGGCGGGAAGATCTTTCTGGAAGGTGTTCTGGAGCGGGGCTGAAGCAGAGGCCTGATCGCTGACGACTGAGGTGGAGATATGGCGGAACCCAAGAGAGCCGTCGTGGCAATCTCGCATACACAAGAAAAGCACCGGTCGGCGGACCGGGTACTGGCGCTGGTAGACGAAGCCCTTTCGCACCTCGGCGGGATCGGGAATTTTATCCGTTCCGGCGACACGGTCTTGATCAAGCCCAATCAGACCGTCTTCTATTCCGCCGAGGAAGGGTGCACCACTGACCCGCTGTTGGTCGGGGCTCTCA
>Ga0307415_100001416_pt1 | contig 11467 bp, 10 predicted proteins | sample DK1Cmetagenome_FD_204524 | JGI IMG/M metagenome (GOLD analysis project Ga0307415, IMG submission 204524) | Maize rhizosphere microbial communities from greenhouse at UC Davis, California, United States - DK15-C-2 | ecosystem: Host-associated > Plants > Roots > Rhizosphere > Soil | place: USA...
GGGCAGAACCAGAGGTACCAGGGCTTCTCGGGGTGCGACTGCTTGGAGTCGCGGATGAAGGAGATCCCCTTGTCGGCGAGGTCCTTCGACAGGTGATAGCCCTCCTCCGGCGTGGCCGGCTGCTCGACGTAGTGGTTGTCCTCGGCGAGCGTCGGATACCAGTTGTTGGTCTCGCCGCCGAGGAAGCCGTAGAAGCGATCGAAGCCGCGCGCGAGCGGCCAGTTGCGCTTGGAGCCGCCCATCGCCCACTCGTCGACCGGGACGTTGTGGTTCTTGCCGAGCCAGAACGTGTTCCAGCCGTGCTCCCGCAGCACCTCGGCCAGCGTCGCGTTCTCCATCGGGATCACGCCCGTGTGCCCCGGGAAGCCCTGGGCCCCCTCGGCGATCTGCGCGAAGCCGTTCTGATGGTGGTTGCGGCCGGTCAGAAAGCAGGATCGGGTCGGCGAGCACAGCGCGGTCGTGTGCCACTGGCTGTACGTCAGCCCGTTGGCCGCGAGGCGGTCCATCGTCGGCATGTTGATGCGGCCGCCGTACGGCGACCAGGCCGCGAGGCCGGTGTCGTCGTAGAGCACGACGAGGACGTTCGGCGCGCCCTTCGGCGCCTCCTCGGCCCGGTAGGGCCCCCAGTCCATGATCGAATCGCGGACGTCGAGGTTGATCACGCCCTTGAACGGCTTGGCCACAGCGAGCTTCCTCCCAGGTCGATCCAATTGCGACGACGAGTGTCCGCGCCGTCGGGGTGAATGAAGATCACCCGCGAAGGGCGACGCCCGCCCGTCTTGCCCGACGCCAGGATGCCGGCGTGGCGATCGCGGCTGACTCACGCGTCAAACGCTGGTTCGGCGGCGAGTTGCGCACCGCCGCCGAGGTGCGCGACGCGGTCTACCTGGACGCGCCCGCCAAGCTCAGCCGGTTCTGGCTGCTGCTGGCGCTGTCGTCGGTGATCGCGTCCGCGGGCGTGATCGGCAACTCCACGGCCACGGTCATCGGCGCGATGATCATCGCGCCGCTCGCGACCCCGATCCAGGGGATCGGCGTGGGTCTCGCCGGCGGCGAGCTGCGCGAGCTGCTGCAGTCGACGCGGATCCTGCTCGTCGCGGGCTTGACCGTGGTGGCGATCGGCGCGGCCGCCGAGCTCGTGCTTCCGCAGATCGTCGCGCCCGAGTCCAACGGGCAGATCACCTCACGCGTGGCGCCGACGCTGATCGACCTCGTGGCGGCGGCGGCGACCGGTCTGGCGGGGTCGCTCGCGATCGCGCGCCGCGACATCGGCGACATCCTGCCGGGTGTCGCGATCGCGATCTCGCTCGTCCCGCCGCTGGCCGTCGTCGGCATCACGGCGGCCGACGGCGCGTGGGACGACGCGCTCGGCGCGCTGCTGCTGTTCACGACGAACGTGCTGGCGATCATCGTCGCCGGGAGCGTGCTGTACTCGCTGCTCGAGCTGCTGCCGGGCGCCCAGGGCGTGCGCCGCCGCCCGGCGTACGTCGTGGTCGGCGTCGCGGGCACCGTGATCGTGCTCGCGCTCTCGGTCGCCACGTTCCGGACCGTGCAGCTGCAGCAGCGCCAGGCGGCCGCGAGCGAGGTCGCGACGAGCTGGGCCGAGCGCAACGGCGAGCACCTGGTCAACACGCACTACGAGGGCGACGCGCTCGTCCTGCTCGTCGAGGGCGCGAACGGCGACGGGGACGCCCAGCTGCTCGCGCTGCTGGCCGGCGCCGTGCCGAGCGGGACGCCGATCGAGATCAATCGTGTGCCCGGGGAGCGCCGGGCGCTGGGGACGGTGCCGTGAGCGGCGGGTCGGCCACGCACCGGAAGCCGATGTGGCTCATGCCGGTGTCGATCATCTGCGGGCGCCGGGCGGCGGGGCGGTAGCGCCGGCAATAGCTGTCGGCGCACAGGAAGGAGCCGCCCTTGACGACGCGGCGCGGCACGGCGAACTGCGGCTGCCCCGGGTCCAGGCTCGCGCGCTCGGAGCCGCCGTACCAGTCCGTCGTCCACTCCCAGACGTTGCCGGCCATGTCGTAGAGCCCGAGCCCGTTGGGCGGGAAGGAGCCGACGGGCGCCGTGGTGCCGTAGCCGGGCTCGGGACGCCACGGGAAGTCGCCGTGCCAGTAGTTGGCCAGCCGCCGGTCCCCGCGCTCCGGCCCGTCGCCCCAGGTGAACTCGGCGCCCTCCAGGCCGCCGCGGGCGGCGCGCTCCCACTCGGCCTCGCTGGGGAGGCGCAGACCGGCCCAGTCGGCGTACGCGACGGCGTCCTCGTAGGCGACGTGCACGACCGGGTGCTGCTCGCGCCCCGCGATCGAGCTCCCCGGGCCCTCCGGTCGCCGCCACGACGCGCCCGGCACCCACCGCCACCACTGGTCGAGGTGGCGCAGGTCGACCGGCCCGCGCGTGCGGGTGAACACCATCGAGCCGGGCTGCAGGTTGGCGGCGGGCGCGCCCGGGAAGTCGGCGGGGTCGAGCGGGCGCTCCGCCACGGTCGCGTACCCGGTGGCGGCGACGAACGCCGCGTAGTCGGCGTTCGTGACCGCGTACGGGCTGATGGCGAACGCGGCCAGCGCCACCTCGCGCACCGGCGCCTCCTCCGCGTAGTGGTGCGCCGAGCCCATCCGGAACGTTCCGCCCTCGACCAGCTTCATCCGAAGACGCGGCTCCAGTCGTCGCGCATGCTGACCACGGTCCAATTGAACCGCTTCGCGGTCTCGGCGATGTCCTCGGCGTCCGGGTTCGTCAGCGCCGCGCCGGCGTACGCGTACTCACGCTCGGCGTCGTCATGGTCGACGACGAGGCACAGCGACGGCAGCCGGCCGGTGTGGGCGTACTCGAGCATCTCGGCGTCCCCGGCGCTGTTGCCGATCGCGACGATCGGCCGCCGGCCGAGGTGGCGATGGATGTTGACCACCTTCGGCGGACCTTCGTTGGGCGAGCCGTCGAGCGTGGCCGTGCGCCTGAGCACGACCTGGCCGTCGTCGCGCGCGAACTCGACCTCGATCGCCGAGCCGACGACGTCGTCGCGCTCGACTCCGTAGATCTGCGCCGCGACCGGGCGGACGAAGTCGACGCCGCCGCCGGTGACGACGAACACGCGGAACTCGTGCTCACGCAGCAGCGCCAGCAGCTCCAGCATCGGCGCGTACACGAGGCCGGTGAACGGCACGCCGAAGCGCGGATGCCGGAACGCGTCCAGCCAGTCCATGACCTCCGCCTCGAACGCGTCGGTCGTCAGGCCCGCGTGCGCGTCGAGCAGCGCCTGCACCCCCGGGATCTCGTCGTGGGCGGGGTCGACGCCGAGCTTGTGCAAGATGAACAACGCCTGCGTGTACGTCGGCTTCTCGCACCACAGCGTGCCGTCGTTGTCGACGACGGCGATCCGGTCGGCGGGCTCGACGTCGCCGATCGCGTCCAGGTAGTCGAGGATGGCCCGGCGCGCCGGGCCATCGTTCCAGGACTCGAGGCTCATCGTCCCGAGGTGAGCACGGCGTTGAGCTTGTCGACGACGTGGTTGATGGTGAAGCTCGCGGCCTCCTGCCGCGGCGGGAACTCCTTGAACGTCTCCAGGAACTGCGTGACCAGGAACGTCGCCGCGAGCACCATGTAGTCGTTGTCGAACAGCCAGTCGTAGTACGTGTTCGACGTGATGTCCGCGCGCTCGAACGGGTCGGTGCGCAGGTTGTAGAGCTTCGGGACCCGCAGGTCGACGAACGGCTCCGCCCAGACCTGCAGGGTGCCCACGCAGCGCTGCTCCTTGAAGACGACCTTCCAGTTGTCGAAGCGCATCGCCAGCACGTCGCCGTCGTCGGAGTAGTAGACGAGCCCCTGGCGCGGTGAGCGCTCGGCCTCGCCGGTCAGGTACGGCAGCAGGTTGAAGCCGTCGATGTGGACCTTGTACGTGGTGTCGCCGATCGTGTGCCCGGCCTTGAGCTTGTCCATGACGTCCGGCTCGCCCGCGGCGGCGAGGAACGTCGGCAGCCAGTCGTGGTGCTGGACGATCTCGTTGGAGACCGTGCCGGCGGCGATCCTGCCGGGCCAGCGGATCATCTCCGGCACCCGGAAGGCGCCTTCCCAGTTCGTGTTCTTCTCGCTGCGGAACGGCGTCATCCCGGCGTCGGGCCACGTGTTCATGTGCGGGCCGTTGTCCGTGCTGTAGATGACGATCGTGTTCTCCGCCAGGCCGAGCGCGTCGAGCTGGTCGAGCAGCGCCCCGACGACTTTGTCGTGGTCGATCATCGTGTCGTGGTACGGCGACTGCCAGCGCCCGGCCTGGCCCCGGCTCTCCGGCTTGCAGTGCGTCCGGAAGTGCATGTGGGTCGTGTTGAACCAGACGAAGAACGGCGTGTCGTCCGCGGCCTGGCGGCCGATGAAGTCCTGCGCGACCTCCAGCACCTCGTCGTCGATCGTCTCCATCCGCTTCTTCGTCAGCGGGCCGGTGTCCTCGATGCGCTGGCGGCCGACGCGCCCGAACCGCGGCTCGTCCGTGTCGTCGTCGGTGTCCGTCGCCCACGAGTGGATGACGCCGCGCGGGCGGAAGCGCTCGTTGAACTGCGGGAACTCCTCCACCGTCGGCCAGTTCGCGGCCTCGGGCTCCTCCTCCGCGTTGAGGTGGTAGAGGTTGCCGAAGAACTCGTCGAAGCCGTGCGCCGTCGGCAGGTACTTGTTCATGTCGCCGAGGTGGTTCTTGCCGAACTGCCCGGTCGCGTAGCCGAGCGGCTTGAGCAGCTCCGCGATCGTCACGTCCTCGGCCTGCAGCCCGACGTCGACGCCCGGCATGCCGACCTTGCTCAGCCCGGTGCGGAACACGCTCTGCCCCGTGATGAACGACGACCGGCCGGCGGTGCAGCTCTGCTCTCCGTAGGCGTCGGTGAACCGCATGCCCTCGTCCGCGATCCGGTCGATGTTGGGCGTGCGGTAGCCCATCAGGCCGTCGCTGTAGCAACTCAGGTTGGTGATGCCGATGTCGTCGCCCCAGATGACGAGGATGTTCGGTTTGCGGTCGATATCGGGCATAACCACTCCTTGTGTCTGATGTTTGGTCGCCGGGGCTCTCGCTGCGCGAGTCGGCCGGTCGTTGTCACCTCACCCTCGCCGGGCTGACCTACGGCGTCGGGTTCTCGCTGCAAGAAGCCGCCGACGACTTGATCGCGCGGCTCGTCGGGATCGCGCTCGGCGCGCGCTCCTCCGGGTTCCAGCTCGCGTCCGAGCTCGGTACGCCCGACCTCAACCTGGTCGAGTTCATCTCCGAGCTCGGAGACATCGCCGCGCGGGGCGAGGACATCCGCCCCCGCGTGTTCACTGGAGTGCCATCGCCAGGTTGACGCGGTCCTCCGGGCGGATCAGATGGTTGTGGTCGTCGAGGCCGAGATCGATCTCGACCCACTCGACCTCGCCGCTGAACTCGCGCTGCGAGTAGTCCGTGGTGACGGGCGAGCCGAACTCGTTGCCGACGTCGCACGTCTCGTCGGCCGAGAACAGGAACGCCTCGGTCCGCTCGATGTGCCCCGAGCCGACCGCGTTGCCGTCGATGTAGAGCGTGGCCTCACCGCCCTTGCCGACGCCGCCGCCGTCGTAGGTGAACTCCATCCGCACCTGGTGGTCCCCCGGCGGGACCGCCTCCGTGCCCGCGACGGAGTACTCGCTCAGGCCGAAGAAGTTGTACGCGTACTTGGGCCGGCCGTCCTTGAGGTAGAGCGTGTGGCCGCCGGAGACGCCGCCCTGGGCGACGATCACGCCCTCCGCGCCGCCCTCGGGCACCTTCACCTGCGCCGTCAGCGAGAACGACGTGTTCTTCATCATCAGCACGCTGTTCTCGGTCAACCGACCCATGCCGCCGAACAGCAGCTGGCGCTTGCCCGCGATCAGCGTCGGCCGGCCCGCCGTCTCGGGTAGGCCGCGCTCGACGAAGCGGTCGTCGAGCGGGACGACGTTGTACTTGACGGCCTCGATCAGCCACAGCCGCTGCAGCTCGTGCAGCTTGTCGGGGTGCTGTGCGGCCAGGTCGTGCGCCTGCGTCCAGTCCGTCGTCGTGTCGTAGAGCTCCCAGACGTCGTCGTCGAACGCCGGGACCTTCGCGTCCACGCCCGTCTGCCACGGCGTCCGGTGCTTGGTCACCGCGGTCCAGCCCTTGTGGTAGATGCCGCGGTTGCCGAACATCTCGAAGTACTGTGTCTCGTGGCGCTCGGCGGCGTGCGCGTCGTCGAACGAGTAGTTCATCGCGACGCCCTCGATCGGCCGCTGCATCACGCCGTTGACGTACGTCGGGTGCGGCAGCTTCGCGGCTTCGAGGATCGTCGGGGCGACGTCGATCACGTGGTGGAACTGGTGGCGGATCTCCCCGCGCGCGGCGATCCCGCGTGGCCAGTGGACGATCGTGCCGTTGCGGGTGCCGCCGAAGTGCGAGGCGACCTGCTTGGTCCACTGATACGGCGTGTCCATCGCGTGCGCCCAGCCGACCGCGTAGTGGTTGTAGGCGTCGGGCCCGCCGAACTGCTCGATGCGCGAGCTCATGAACTCCGGCGTCTCCAGCGCGCCGAAGCCGCCGAGCGTGATCATCTCGTTGAACGTGCCCTGCAGCGAGCCTTCGGCGGACGCGCCGTTGTCGCCGATGATCGTGATGATCAGCGTCTCCTCGAGGATCTTCATGTCCTCGAGCGCGTTCAGCAGCTCGCCGACGTGGTGGTCGGTGTTCTCCAGGAAGCCGGCGTAGATCTCCATCTGGCGCGCGAGGACCGGCTTCAGCTCGTCGGCGACGTCGGCCCAGGCCGGGATGCCGGGGCTGCGCTCGGTCAGCTCCGCGTCGGGCGGGATCACGCCCAGCTCCTTCTGGCGCGCGAAGGTGCGCTCGCGCAGCGCGTCCCAGCCGTCGTCGAAGTGGCCGTGGTAGCGGTCCGCCCAGTCCTTGGGCACGTGGTGCGGCGCGTGGGTGGCGCCCGGCGCGTAGTAGGCGAAGAACGGCCGGTCGGGCATCAGCGCCTTCTGCTGGCGCATCCACTTGATCGCGTGCGAGGACAGGTCGTCGTTGAGGTAGTAGCCGTCCTCGGGCCCGCCCCACGGCTCGACCGGCGTCGTGCCCTCGTACAGCGCCGGGTACCACTGGTTGGTCTCGCCGCCGAGGAAGCCGTAGAAGTAGTCGAAGCCCATGCCGGTCGGCCACTGGCGGTACGGCCCCATCGGGCTCGTCTCCCACACCGGGACCTCGTGGCACTTGCCGAACTGGGCGGTGCTGTAGCCGTTGAGGTTGAGCGTGCGGGCGAGCGGCGCGCACGTGTTCGGCCACATCGACGTGTTGCCCGGCGCGCTCGTGGCGAGCTCGGTGATGTTGCCCATGCCGACGCTGTGGTGGTTGCGGCCCGTGAGCAGCGCGCTCCGGGTCGGTGAGCACAGCGCGGTCGTGTGGAAGCGCGTGTACTTGAGCCCGGTCTTCGCCAGCCGCTCGAAGTTCGGGGTCGCGCACGGGCCGCCGAACGCGCTCGACGCGCCGAACCCGACGTCGTCGATCAGGACCACCAGCACGTTCGGCGCGCCCTCGGGCGGCAGCAGCGGGACGATCGGCGGATAGCTCGTATCCGGATCCTTGGCGTCGTAGGTGGTGAGTCCCGGCTGTGGGATGTCCGGGACCGGCAACACGTCGCGCGAGTGCATGTCCGGCAGCCTCTCGCCGGTCCGGGCGATCGGGCCTCATCCGCGGCGGGCGAAAAGCGGTAGCGTCACGCGCATGCTGGAAGCGCTGGCCTGGGGCGCGGTGGCGGCTGCCTCGCTCGTCATCGGCGGGCTGCTGGGCGTCGCCCGGGCGTGGCCCGACAAGCTCGTCGGCGCCGTGCTCGCGTTCGGCGCGGGCGCCCTGATCAGCGCCGTCAGCTTCGACCTGTTCGAGGAGGGCGTGCAGCAGGGCGGCGGCGTGCCCGTCGCGCTCGGGCTGGCGGCCGGCGCGCTGACGTACTTCACGCTCGCCCGGGTGGTCGAGCACAAGGTCCCGGGCGCCGGCGCGGCGCTCGCGCTCGGCGCGCTGCTGGACGGCATCCCCGAGCAGGCCGTGCTCGGGATCGGGCTCGCCTCGGGTGAAGGCATCTCGATCAGCCTGCTCGCGGCGATCTTCGTCTCCAACCTGCCGGAGGCGATCGGCGCGTCGACGGATCTGCGCGAGGCGAAGCGCTCGCGGGCGACGATCCTGCGCATGTGGGGCGCGGTCGCGGTGGTGTGCACCGTGGCGACGGTCGCGGGGTTCGCGATCGCCGACGCCACCTCCGGCAACTTCAAGGCCGGCATCAACGGCTTCGCGGCGGGGGCGCTGCTCGTGATGCTCGTCGACTCGATGATCCCCGACGCCACCGAGAAGGCGGGGCGGATCGCGGGGCTCGTGACCGTGCTCGGATTCGCCGTGGCCGCCGGACTCTCTTAAAGTCGTCTTCAGTGTTTGAGGTTCCCCTCATAGAGAGCAAGCTCGCCCGGCCGCGATTACGCGCGGACGTCGTCGAGCGCCCCCGGGTGACGCGGGCGCTGGAGCGGGCGGCCGAGAGGGAGGTCGTGCTCGTGTCCGCGCCGGCGGGCTACGGCAAGACGGTCGCGGTGTCCGCCTGGCTGGAGGACGCGCCGGCGGCGTGGGTGTCGCTCGACGAGGCGGACAACGACCCCGTACGGCTGTGGCGCTACGCGGCCGCGGCGCTGGACACGACGCTGCCCGACGCGCCGCTGGAGGCGGTGATCGACGGCCTCGCCGCGCGCGACGTGCCGCTCGTGCTCGAGGACGTGCACGTGCTCGGCGACAAGCGCTGCCTCGAGACGCTCGCCCACGCCGCGCGCGTGTTCGCCCGGCTCGTGCTGATCACGCGCGCGGACCCGTCGATCCGGCTCGCCCGGCTGCGCGCGCAGGGCCACTTGGGCGAGGTGCGCGCGCCGACGCTCGCCTTCACGGCCGAGGAGGCCGCGCGCGTGCTGGGCAGCGTCGGCGACGCCGAGGCGATCGTCGCCCGCACCGAGGGCTGGCCGGCCGCGGTCTACCTCGTCGCGCTGTGGCTGCGCGACGGGGGCGACGTGACGACGCTCCCGCGCCGGCACCTGTCCGAGTTCGTCACCACGGAGGTGCTGGCGGGGCTGGAGCCGGACCTGCACGACTTCCTGGTGGGCACGTCGATCCTGCCGCGGCTCTCCGCGCCCCTGTGCGACCACGTCCTGGAGATCGAGGACTCCGCGGACCGGATCGCCCGGCTGGAGCGCCGCAACCTGTTCCTCGTCGCGCTCGACGACGACGAGGCCGGCTGGTACCGCTACCACCCGCTCTTCCGCGAGCTCGTCCGGCCGGAGCTGGAGGACCCCGGCCGGCTGCTGCGCCGCGCCGCGGAGTGGTTCGACGGCCACGACCGGATCGAGGAAGCCGTGGAGCACGCGCGCGCCGGCGGCGACCACGCGCTCGTCGCGGACCTGATCGCCCGCCACCAGCTGACGCTCACGCGCTCCGGGCGCACGACGACGCTGCTGCGCTGGTTGCGCGACCTGCCCGAGGAGGAGCTCGCCGCACGGCCGGTGACGCTCGCGGCGGGCGCGGCGGCGGCGGGCGCGGCCGGCCGGCCCCCGTTCGAGGTCGAGCGGCTGGTGGCCGCGGCGCGGCGCGCCTACGCCGCGCAGCCGGACGCCTGGACGCCCTACCAGGAGGCGATGCTCCAGATCACGACCGCGATCGCCCGTGACGACGACGTGCCGGCGGCGGTCGCGGCCGCCGAGGCCGCCGTCGCGATCGCCGACGACGAGCTGGCGGTCGCCGCGCTGGCGACGCTGGCCGCGATGCAGCTCAACACGGGCGACGAGCCGCTCGCGCGCCGCACGTGCGCGCAGGCGCTGCAGCACCCGACGGCGGAGCGGCGGCCGCACGGCTTCGCCGTTGCGCTCGCGACGCTCGCCATCACCGAGGTCCAGGCCGGCCGGCTCGAGGCGGCCCGCGAGCACGCCGACCAGGCGCTGCTGGTGGTGCGCTCCACGGGGAGCATCGACAGCCGCATCGAGGCCCGCGCGCACGCGGCCGACGCGATCGTCTCACGCGCCGAAGGACGACTCGGCCGCGCGGCCCGCGCCGCCGAGCGCGCCCTCTCGCTCCGCCCCACCGGCGCCTTCCGCGCGCGCGTCCTCCTCGAGCTGGCCCTGAGCCGCGCCGCGCGCGGGGAGCTCACGCGGGCCGAGACGGCCCTGACCGAGGCCCGCGCGGTGATCGCCGACTGCCGCGACGCCGGCGGCATGCCCGCCCTGCTCGAGCAGGTCGCGGAGACGCTGCACAACGCGGCGGTCGAAGGGCTCACGGAACCGCTTTCCCCCGCCGAGCAGCTCGTCCTCGCCGAGCTCCCCACCCCGCGCTCGAACGCGGAGATCGCCGCCGCCCTGTTCCTCTCGGCCAACACCGTCAAGACGCACCTGCGCTCGATCTACCGCAAGCTCGGCGCGCACTCCCGCGAGGAGGCCGTCACGCGCGCCACCGCGCTCGGGCTGCTCAAGCCTTGATCTGGCGCTGGGCGTCGTCGACCGCGGCGACGACGCGCGCGGGGTCGGCGATGCCGACGAAGCGGAACTCGGAGTCGTCGCTGCCCGCGGTGTCGAAGTCGACGGTGCCGACGCGCAGCAGCCGGTCGCGGAAGCGCTGCTCGGTGTTGACGTTCTGGACGCGGTCGATCCGCGTCTGCTGGACCTTCTTGGCCAGGATGCCGCGGCGGATGTACAGCCGCTGGTTGGAGACCATGTAGTCGGTCGCGGTCCGCTTGATCATCCCGACGAGCACGACGAGCGCGACGAGCACCGCGAAGGCGAGGACGGCGAGGAACGTGCTCGCCACGAAGAACACGATCAGCGCGATCACGAACGCGCCGGCGACGCCGCCGATGTAGAAGCTCAGCACGCCCCGCCATGACGGGTGGCCTTCGAAGACGACGTGCTCGTCGGGATGCAACTCCATGGCGTAGAGCTTCACGGCGCCCGGGATGAGATCGGATCACCCAAAACGGGCGATGCCGGGCGCCCCATGTGCGCAGTAGCTTCGGCCGATGAGCATGACCGAACCCTCGCGCTTCCGGACGGAGCAACGCCCGCCGGACGGCGTCTACCTCGGCGCGGACAGCTCGCCCAGCTGGCTGATGTTCTGCGCCTCGATGATCGGCCTGCTGGCCGTTCTGAACTTCATCTACGGCATCGCCGCCGTCTCGGACTCGACGTTCTTCGTCGGCGAGGCCGAGTTCGTGCTCGGTGGTCTCAACTCGTGGGGCTGGGCGCTGATCCTCATCGCCCTCGTGCAGCTGCTGACGTCGTTCGGGGTCGCCGCGCAGATGACCGGCGTGCGCTGGGTCGGCGTGGCGATCATGGCGGCCAACGCGATCGTCCAGCTGCTCGTGGCGCCCGCCTACCCGTGGTGGGCGGCGATGCTGTTCACGCTCGACATCCTCGTCATCTACGGCCTGGTCGTCCACGGCGCCCGGAAGGACTGACATGCACGTTG